>Ga0207701_10007691_pt1 | contig 10692 bp, 5 predicted proteins | sample KBSSwiSSwithPhiX_FD_184294 | JGI IMG/M metagenome (GOLD analysis project Ga0207701, IMG submission 184294) | Switchgrass rhizosphere bulk soil microbial communities from Kellogg Biological Station, Michigan, USA, with PhiX - S5 (SPAdes) (version 2) | ecosystem: Environmental > Terrestrial > Soil...
TACGTCGGGGGGGTCGAGTCCTACTTTGTAACTTCCATCCGAATAACTATTGCAAAGAAGTGATGGATTACCTGTTGGAGTGGCGACTTATTCACAGATCCGAAGAAGATATGAATCGGTTGTTTACGCACTCAATTTTTGGACGTTCGTGCACGCGAATCCAATTTGAAGGCGAAGGGATAAACCTAATTTCCGAATGCGTTAAGGACTAGCCTTGTCGATCCTTGCCAACAACGTTTGTGCGATTGATTCCTCGCGTTCCAACTGACACTCGACCGCAAGAGCCAGGGTTTTGGTCAATATGGTAGCGGCCTCGGTCGGATTATGACATGCCAGAAGCGCTTCGCCTTGGGCGAGGAGCCCGCGGACGACTTCGAATTTTGCCCCGATGCTTTCGCAGAGTTCCAGGCTCTTCTTGATATGTGGCAGAGCTTCTTCCTGGTCTTGGCGTCCCGCGGCAATGGCGCGGCCGATTGCTCGTTCGGCCAGGGCTTCCCCGATAATGCTGTCGGCCTCTTGCGAGAGCGCCAATGCTTCTTGCGCTCGGCGCAGCCCGGTTGCCGGATCAACAGCCTCAATCAGGGATTCGGCCTCCAAAGCGGCAAACCAGTCCCCGAGAAGAAGCCGCCCGCCGAAGGCCTTAACCGCTTGTCTGGCTGCCTCCCAGTAAGGCAACGATTCGCGGGCCTTTCCCAACCCAAATGTGCCCCACGCGATGAAAGCATTGAGGTGGTAGCGGAAAAAGGTATCGCCGCTTTTTTCCGCGACCACCAGGGCTTCATGCGCACTGGCGATCCCGTCCGCATACTCTCCGGCCAATACATGAATAATTGTGAGAGCGGTCCGCGCCATTACTTCGGCGTTTTGGTCTCGACTGGAGCACGCGATTTCCAGCGCCCGATTGACATCAGAGAGGCCGGCTGGGTAGTGGCCAAGCCATGTCTGAGCCATCCCGCGATGGACGTAGGCAAAAAGCGTTTCGTGTTGGCTCTTTTCGCGTTCCAGAAGTGGTATCGCTTGACTGAGCATTTGCAAGGATTCCTTAAAGCGGCCTTGCATGAGCAGCACCCGGCCATAGACCGCTCCAGGCAAAGTTGTAAGTTGTGGATCCCCCAGTTGCTCGGCCAAAGCGACAGCTTTTAGATAATAACCGGCGGCTTCCTTTAGCCTGCCTCCAATGTAATGCGCCCGTCCGATCCATAACTGAATCCGCGCTACGAGCACCGGGTCGTCGAGCGACTGGGCGATCTGCTCTGACTCAACCAACATGGCAAGATTCTGATCCGGCACGCCAGCATGCAGCGAAGCACCCACAAGTCCGATGGTGATCTCAACTTTCTGCCGAAGATGCGCTGGGTCATCCCCAAGATATTTGAGGCATTGCAAGGCCCTCCTGTAATGGTCTCGCGCCTCGGCATAAGCACAAACTCTGAAGGCGGCATTGCCCGATCGAATCGAGTATTCGAGAGCCTTTTGCCAGCTTTCCGCTGAGAAAAAATGGTAAGCAAGGACGCCGGTGAATTCGTCAAGGCGATCTCGAAAGAGCGATTCCAAAGCATCTCCCACTTGCTGGTGCAGTTCTTTACGCGCCGGTGTCAAAAGGGTCTGATAAGCAACCTCCTGGGTGAGGGCGTGCCTAAAAATGAACTCAAGTTCTGGCAACCGGCAGCGTTCGTGGACCAGGTCCAACGTTTCCAAGTTGGCCAGTTGATCGCGCAATGAGTTGCTCGCACTGGTAATTCTTTCCAGAACCCGGTAGTAAAAGATACGGCCGATGACCGCAGCCTTCTGGGTCAACTGCTTGAGCTCTGCCGAGAGTCTATCCAACCGAGAAAGCAAGACTCCTTGTAGTGTGTCTGGGACCTGCAAGATCCCAGTCAGCGAGGTCGCCGTCCACCTTTCTCCCTCCAGGCGAAGACCTCCGCGCTCGATAAGGGAACGAAGAACTTCCTCCAGAAAGAACGGGTTGCCTTCCGACTTATCCAGGATTTCGGCCGCTACGGGCTGGGGCAGATGATCGCCACCGAGAAGGTGTGTCATCAAGCTTCGGCTCTCTTCCACGGAGAGTGGTTGTAGCGGCACATCCACCAGATTTTCCCTGCATTCCTCCAAAACGGGACCCAGCTTCTTCCAAAGATTCTCTGGTCTTTGACGCGAACGGCTAAGACCAACAAAGGTTAATCGCGTCCGTTTTATTAGGGGCAGAATGTGAGCTATCAAGTCGATCGAACTTTCGTCCGCCCAGTGCAAATCTTCGATCACGAGGACCAGCGGTTGTTTTTCTGCGAGTGAGGTTAGAAACTGCTCTACGACGGAAAAGAATCGCCTCCGAAATTCCTCTCCTTTGAGTGCCTCTATTAGTTCAACGTCGGCCTTGGCTAGCGGGAGAGCGAGCGTCTGTGCCAGGATTGAATAGACTTCCGGTGCACCGGGGAAATTGGCGGACACATAATGACGGAGCGCAGATTGCTGTTCTTCAGTAATTTGTCTATCGGAAACTTGAATTTGCCGTCTTAGAAAATCCAGGATCGGCGTATAACTCAGCGTTTGGGTAGACGCAAAGCACCGTCCTTCGAGCCAGGTGAAGCCTTCCAGCATGGAGGATCGTGCTTCATCGAGCAGACGGCTTTTTCCAACCCCTGCGTCGCCGGAAACAAGCACGATGGTGCCGTGCCCTGACCTGGTTGCGGAAATCGCCTTTTTGATCACCTTGCGTTCCCACTCGCGTCCAACTAAGGGCGCGGCCAACCCCTCCAAGCCACGGACCGTATCCGGCCGGCTCTTTGCTCCGATCAATTCGAAAACCGCGAGGGGATCGCTTTTCCCTTTTACTAGGATCGGCTCCAGCGTTTGAAACTCAAAGACGCCACGTGTTAACTTATGAGTGCTCTGGCTGACCAGAATCTGACCGGGAGTCGCAGTTCCCTGCAACCGCGATGCGACATTTACGACGTCACCGATAATGGTATAACTCATGCGCAGGTTGCTGCCGACATTTGCCGCGACAATCATGCCGGAACATATCCCCGTATGAAGAGCTAGCGGCTCCTTAAGTTGGTCAAGCCACCGTTTGTTAAATGGCTCAAGGCGCTCTCGCATCGCCAGGGCCGCGCGCAACGCCCGTTCGGCATCGTCCTCGAGCGCAATAGGGGCGCCGAAGACTGCCATGACGCAATCGCCGATGATCTGGTTTACCATCCCCCCGCACACGTAAACCGCCTCAATCAACTCTTTCATGAGATCATTTAACAAGGATGTGACCACTTCGGGATCAAGGCGTTCCGCAAGAGTTGTGAATCCAGAAAGGTCCGCGAAGACCACTGTCGCGTGCCGCCGCTCGCCTTGAATCGATCCGGTCGAGCGAAGCCGTTCGGCGAGTTGTTTCGGAATATAGCTCTCGAGCTGCGCGAGCAATTCCTGCTCCTTCCGTGCGGCCTCGCTCGGCGACGGAAGGATCTCCTGCGCGAGAAGGGTTTCGAGCAGGCTGCGAAGAGGCTTGAGGCTCATCTCCACCACCGCGTCGCCGAGCGTTGAGCGCATGTTCTCCTGAGCCGCAATCGCCGCGCGCAGTTCAGCAATTTGGTCGGAGGGAGAGCTCACACGAACCCTTCTATCAAATCGTTTCGCGTGAACAACTTCAATTTTGATTTGCCTTTCTCGGCCCGGCGGCTCGGCTGCCCAAATTTAGCATCGACAAGCAAGACAGCGGGCTGTTTTACTACGCGATAAGCAGGACCCCTCCCATGTCACGCAAACTCATCGCGCTGTTGTTGTTCACAGGCTTTGATGGGAGTTGCGCCCGCGTAAAGTCAAGGCCGGGCTCGCTCCTCCAGAATTTTTTTCAGGACCGGACAACGAAAAGCCATTGCTTCTCGGCATTTTGGCACCCGAAAAGCCCGGATGAGTTCGTCTAATCGCGCCCAAACCATCTCTGCCACAGTGTCTTGCCGCTTTCTTTGGGCGGTTCTCCTTCTCGTGCTTGGCTCGAGGGGCCAAGCGCAAGTCGCTGTCCCTCGACCCGAATCGCCGCCGCCGTGGATTCGTTACAACGAAGATTACAGTTTTTTGGCCGATCCAAATCAGAGGACCGATCCGTTCGATTTCCTGAAATACATCCCGCTCGGTGACGCCGGCTATCTTTCGTTTGGCGGCGAGGCCCGGGAGCGGTTTGAGAGTTATACCAATGAGACTTTCAATTCCACGTTCCTGACCGCGGAAACTTCGAGCGCGACGATGCGAAGGACTGATGACAATTCTTATTTCCTCCAGCGTTACCTGCTTCATGCAGACTATCACCCGAATGAGTGGCTCCGCTTTTTTGGACAAATGCAAAGCTCGCTCGAATGCGGCCGCTATGGACCGCGAGTCACTGACCGCGACGCTATTGATTTGCATCAAATGTTTGTCGACTTAAAGCACAGGATCAGCTCCGAAGGAGTGTTGGTCCTTCGGGTTGGGAGACAAGAGATGTCTTTTGGGGCTGAGCGCCTCGTTGGAGTGCGCGAAGGTCCTAATGACCGGCGGGCCTTTGACGCGGTGCGCCTTTCCTATAAACAGCACGGACTGACTCTGGATACATTCATGTCCAGACCGGTGGAAGTGGATCCAGGACAATTCGATGACCAAAATGTGCGCGGCGTCTTGTTCTGGGGTGCCTATGCCACGGTTCCTTGTCCGAGCTTGCCTGGGCTAAAGTTGGACTTCTATTATCTTGGACTGAGTAAGCCTGCTGGCCGATTTACTGTGGCTACTATGCCTAATGTGTTGCTACCCGTGCCTCCTATTTACGCGCAGAGCTTTCCTCCAATGGGGCCCCCCGCTTTTCCCCGCGAAGAGCGTCATACGATCGGCACACGCCTTGCCGGCACAGTGGGTAACTGGGACATGAACAACGAAGTACTCTATCAGTTTGGCGAGTTCGGTTCGGGCGATATCCAGGCCTTTTGGATTGCAGCTGACAATGGTTACACTTTCAAAAACCTTCGGTTCCAGCCACGGCTAGGTTTGCGAGCTGGCATCGCGAGCGGCGACAGAAATCCCAACAATCCAGACCTGGACACCCTGAATCCGCTTTTCGTTCGAGGTAATTACTTCTCTGAAGCAGGGCTCTTGGCGCCGCAAAACCTAATGGGCTTCGGTCCCAGTATCCGGATCAAACCCGACCGAGCCGTAAGCGCAGAGCTAGGTTGTGTCACTCTTTGGCGTGAGAGCCTGGGCGACAGCATCTATCGCCCACCCGGCATCCCTATCTTTCCTGCGAACAACGAGCTTGGGCGATACGTCGGCACCGAATTAATCCTGGGCACGGCCTGGCAGGCCACTCCCCACATCGGTGTCGCAGCGGCTTACTCTCATTTTTTTGCCGGAGATTTCATTGATCAGAACCATGGCGACGACGCAGATTTCGGTGCGCTTTGGCTTACTTTCAGATTTTAGAATGCAGTTCGTGTATTGAGGCGCCAGTTGGTCGCGTTTGACAGTTGAAGGGGCACGGCGCCAAGGCTATGATCGCCGGATGGATCGCCAGGCGCTGATTTTTCTCCACATTCCGAAGACGGCGGGGACGACCCTGAACCGGATTATCGAATGGCAATATAACCCGCTGTCGATCTTCACGCTCGACCCTTACCGGTTTCGGGCAACGGCGGAGCGCTTCATGACGCTGTCGGAGGAGCGACGCCGCCGTATTCAGGTCGTGCGCGGTCATCTGTATTACGGGCTGCACGAACATCTCCCGCAGGGCGCTACTTACATCACCATGCTTCGTGAACCGGTGGCGAGGTTCCTCTCATCTTATTATTTCATTTTGCGCCGGCCGCTCCATCCGCTTCATCGAAAGCTAAAGAAAGAGCAGCTTGGAGTAGAAGATTATCTTCGATTAGTTCCTCATCGTCACAACCTTCAGTGCAGATTGATTGCCGGAATTAAGGATAAGGTGATAGATGAGGGGCCGCTACTTGAGACCGCGAAGGAACACCTTGCGAAATCGTTTAGTGTGGTCGGAATTTGTGAGCGTTTCGAAGAGAGCCTGATGTTGATTGCAAAAACTTTTGGCTGGGAAGTCCCCTTCTACGAGAATCGAAAAGTCTCGAAGAACCGTTCTCGAGTTGACCAAAAGGCGATCGACATGATCAGAGAGCACGATCGTCTCGACCTCGAACTTTACGAGTTTGGCAAAGGACTGTTTGAAGAGAGCCTGCGCAAGAAGGCAGATGCGGTCAACGCTGGTTTGGAGGCTTTGCGAGCGCTCCCTAAACCTGGATCGGTCGAAAGCCTCTACAAATCTAGCGTAGGTGCCGGCCGAATTTTGGTCAGCAAAGTTGCGTCCGTCATCTGAAGGGCGAGTGCGGTATGTTTGGGTACCGCCGACCGAGTGTTTTGCAACTTAAGATCCCATATTGGCAGCTCTGGCATGGTGATGGCTTCAGGAAAGGAACTCCCGATCATCCTCATAAAGATCTGGCACGATGCATGCGAAGTGAGCTATGATTGGGCACGCAAGAATTGAATATACAAATGTCATCAACCATGAGCGAAATTGCGACCTCTAAGGGCTTGGATCAGTCCGCGACCGATCAAGATCGGGTCGTCGGTGGACTTGAGGAGGCCGTTATTTTCCTGCATCTGCCAAAGACGGCGGGCACTACTCTCAATCGGCTGATCGAATGGGAATATCCAGTTTTTGAGATGTATTCGATCGATCCGGTTTTTTTCACCTGGTCGGCCGCGCATCTTCGAAGGCTTTCGGCCGACCGCTTGAAGAAGATCCGTATGTTCAAGGGCCATATGCTGTATGGCCTACATGAAGTCCTCCCGCAGCCGGCCACGTATATCACCGTATTGCGCGATCCTGTCGACCGGGTGATATCGGCCTATTACTTCATGCGGAGTTACAAGTTGCATCCACTCTATTGGAAACTTCGCCGAACTAACTGTACACTTGAAGAATTCGTTCGGCGGTTCCAACGCGATAATGTCCAATCGAAGATCATCGGTGGCTCTCCTTACGAATTGCCCTGCACGCGCGAGGTCGTGGAAAAGGCGAAGGATAATTTACGACATCGCTTCAGTGTGGTCGGCCTCTCTGAACGCTTCGAAGAGAGTCTAGCTCTCATGAAATTGCGTTTCGGTTGGAAACTCAGCTCTTACTCGAGTTTCAACGTTACCCGTTCTCGTCCGAAAAAGCACGACCTGCCCCAAAGTACGTTGGAATTGATTCATGAGAAGAATGGCCTGGACATGGAGCTTTACGAGTGTGGGAAACAAATCTTTGAAGCGGCCGTGGCGGCTAACACAGAGGCCGTGGCGCGTCTAGCCGAAGACTTGAGAGCAACCCGGACCAGATCACAAGGATCGTTCGGGGGCACGATGTTCTCGCTGCGCGCGGCGGCGCGGAAAGCGATCAATCGAGCCTACTCGGCGGTTTGAGACGATTGAGCTACGTTGGCGACGGGTTGCGCTCCTTCGAAAAGGAAAACCTTCGCCCGGTAGCTTTCGAACTCTGCTTTGGCGTGGTCATGGACGTAGTCAACCACTCTGGGATCATTTAGCCTCTCAAAGGATGAATAGGGTGCGAAGATGATCCACGTTCGCCCGGACCGATGGATTACGTCTTTGAATTCGGTGAAATTGCGAATGACAGGGAGTCCGGCAAACTTGTCAATGAATCGAGGTTCGTCGAGCAACTGGTTGTAAGGCACCTTCGAACTGAACAGGGTATCAAGGAAGTAATCACCGGGGGATCCAGTGTAGAAGCCGAAAACGTGCGGAATCCCCGGAAGAATAAGATCCCCGGGCCGCATATGATCTTTCACATAGAATGCCGCGCCTCGATAGTCATATCGATAGGTGCCCATTCTGGCCATCATCTGGGGGGTGTCTCCGGTGCTCGACAGTTCGTACACTTTCAGTATTGATTCGTTGCTTTGCACAAACAGCAATACGAGCAACGCAATTCCAGTCAGGTGCGCGGCAAATCGCGGCACCATCGAATCGCCCACCCGCCGGGCAAGCGCCAGGATTTTATCGTAGAGAACAACCGTGGCGGTGACGCCGCCGATGATTACGAGCGGCTGAAAATAATAGCAGTAACGAGGCGAGAGCGCTGCCAGGAGGTTGGTGTGCAGGGCAAAGCATGTCGCCAGTAGCGTTACGACGTATCGATAGCCAGGAATTTTCCAGCAAAACGGCAATCCCACGACTAGCATTATCGTGAAGAGGACATGATTCTCGGAAAGCAAAAGCTTATCGACGTAGAACATCGGTTGATAACCGGGAGCCAGGAAAAAGAGCGAAGGTCCGGTAAGATTGGAGAGTCCGGAGCCCATTTGCAGGTAGGGCGATCCCGCGAGCATGCGTGAGCAGTATTGGGCAACTACCACTGCTCCGATAAAGAAAAGGCAGCGGTAAAGATGAAACTCTTTCAGCCACCACCACTCGCCCCAACGCACGACGCACAGGCCGAGAAGGAGAGCGGGAAGGAGAAATGCGGTTCCTTCCCATGACAGATAACAAAAGCAGTACGCTACGGTTGCCGCGGTCAGAAAGTGCCGCTGAAGCGGCCGCGATCGGAAGGCTTCATAAAATAACCACATGACCAGAACGGCCAGGAACTGGCATTGAGACAAGTAAAAGGCGTTCTGGCCCCATCGGATGTTCAGCGGGAGGCACGCGTAAACCAGAGCGGAGAAAAGGCCGACTCGCCAATTGAAAAGACGCATGCACATCAGCCCAATCAAACCAATGGTAAGCGTTCCGAAGATGCAGGCGGGAAGGCGCATCGACCATTCGGAGTAACCGAATAAAAATCCCGAGAGCGCCAAAGGATAGGGAATTGCCTCGTAGGTCGTCATCCAGCGGACGCCGCCAGCAAAGGAGCTGTAAGGAATACCCAGAGTAAAGATGCCCTTGGATTTTGTAATTACGCCCATCTCATCATGATCGAAGGACATAAAACCAAGGTTATGGTAACGAAGGCCAAGCCCAAGGAACATGATCAGAATCAACAGGAGGTATGGAGCCAGCTGCCTGAATGGGATTTCAAAGAACTCAGGTAAACGCAATCTATCTGAAATTAGATGTCTCCAGGCGGTCTGGCTTTTCTCCCACTGAGGAGTCTTTCGCATGTCAGCGAAGGCCGACTGCATTCTGGCCGAATCCCACGAATTCACAAAGAGATGGGACAAGCGGATGAGGATCAGGACGGCAAATGCTCCCACGACAAAAATCGGTTGAAACGACCATGTGTTGGGGAAACGGGGGTCAAAGTTGGGCAGCATCATGAACAACAACCCAGCTATGATTGGTCCGTGTAGCACAGCATCGCGACCGAGTGAGCTAGCTAGCGTCTCCCCTTTTGCCCCGGATACAATCGCAGAGGCCACAAGCCACATCGCGATGACGGCGGCAAGAGTGATTCCCACGATGGCCCACGATTTGAAAAGCGTCACAAAACCAGAATAGTCCTGGGGCCGGGCAAGTTCCTGCGCCAAATAGCCCCAAGGCGCGACCCCATCCTTTCCGACTTCAATTGGATGTTGCCCATTTGTTGCTTCGTTCGTGTCGGGATTACTTCCCAGTTGCCAGCTGCTCGTCGTTGCAAAAGGGGTAACCTTGGACCCCCCTTTTACCAGCAGGCCATTAACAAAAAGGCTCGCGGGGTTGTGGTCGCTTCTCACGGTTGCGACGATGACGTTCGGACCGCGTTTGATCCAATGGCTAATATCGTAGGACTGAAGGACCGCAGACAAAAACGGGGAGGTTTTCTCATTGGGATTTGTCTCACCGGCCTTGCCTACCTTGGCGCCGGGCTTGGCCTGAGAGGCTGAGCTTTCTGGCAGGTGCGGCAACCTCTTCGACGTGCTAGCCGCGTCTGTGGCCGTGGTAAGGACATGGTTATTTATGACCAGGTCGAGGTCACCCGAGCTCGCAACCTGCAACCATGTTTCCTGTTTTGCGCTATCGGCTTTGATTATGGTCGAAAATACCGCTTCACGAGAGCCGTTTTCCGGCATTATCCAATTCCCGATCCTCGGCAGTTGCAGGAGCAATGGATTGATATCTACCCACCGCAGCGGAACGTGTTGGTCATTCAAAGAGGAAAGCCTGGCGTGCGGCCAGACCTGATCTTCAACATGGGGAGAGGTCCAGTCCACCTGGCCACCAATGATGCCAGTTCGATTACTGGCCCGCCAGCTAGAGTCGGATAAAATGGATATGACATTGTTTCCGGGTTCGGTGATTTGACCGCGGACGAGGAGCTGTGCTGTGCCCGGATAGGACGTTCTTGAGATTGAAACTGCGATAACATTCGTCCCCTGTTTGAGAGCGGATTTCAAATCGTAAATCCCAGTTTCAAAAGTCTTAACTGAGGTAAGACTACCCAGCGTTCGACCATTAATGATCAGGCCAAAGTTATCGGACGCTGCGATCTCCAACCACGCCTGTTGAGGAATACTTGAGAGAAAGACTTCCTTCCGAAAATATGCAGTAGGAGCATAGGACTCCTCTGGCTCGATCCACTGGGCTTGGCCGAAATCAAGCTGATACTGTCGCTGCAGCGGTGTGCCATATGTCTGCAGGACATAATAGCCAAGCAGAAGACCACAAGCTATGACCAGCGCCCAAGCCCATCGCAAAATGTTAGGTGAGGGTGGATCGGAGATGGGCGACGGCGACACTTCCATCATTACT
>Ga0207701_10007692_pt1 | contig 10692 bp, 12 predicted proteins | sample KBSSwiSSwithPhiX_FD_184294 | JGI IMG/M metagenome (GOLD analysis project Ga0207701, IMG submission 184294) | Switchgrass rhizosphere bulk soil microbial communities from Kellogg Biological Station, Michigan, USA, with PhiX - S5 (SPAdes) (version 2) | ecosystem: Environmental > Terrestrial >...
GCGGGCGTCAATTGACCTGCCGCGGCGTCGCTCCTAAAACTCGCCATCAATTCAACGGGGTCGACGGCCCGGACGCGGCATTCCAGGGAGAAATTCAATGCGTGACGTATTTATCTGCGATGCCGTGCGGACCCCGATCGGCCGTTTTGGCGGATCGCTCGCCAAGGTGCGCGCCGACGACCTGGCCGCGGTCCCCATTAGGGCGTTGATGGCAAAACATCCCGGCCTCGACTGGTCCCAGGTCGACGAGGTGTTTTTCGGCTGCGCCAACCAGGCCGGCGAGGACAACCGCAATGTCGCGCGCATGGCGCTATTGCTGGCGGGCATGCCCGACTCTGTTCCCGGCCAGACGCTCAATCGTCTCTGCGCCTCCGGCCTCGACGCGGTGGGCGCCGCGGGCCGCGCAATCAGGTCGGGCGAAATCGATTTCGCCATCGCCGGCGGCGTCGAATCGATGACGCGGGCGCCGTTCGTGATGGGCAAGGCGCCGGAAGCCTTTGCGCGTTCGGCCGAGATTTATGACACCACCATCGGCTGGCGCTTCATCAATCCCCTGCTGAAGGCGCAGTACGGCGTCGATGCGATGCCGGAAACCGGCGAGAACGTCGCCGAGGAATTCCAGGTCTCGCGCGCCGACCAGGACGCGATGGCAATCCGCTCGCAGCAGCGCGCCGGTGCCGCGATGGCGTCCGGCTATTTTGCGGAAGAAATTACCCCGGTGTCGGTGCCCGGCGGCAAAGCCGGACCTGTTACGGTCGACAAGGACGAGCATCCGCGTCCTGAAACCACGCTCGAAGGCCTGACAAAACTAAAGCCGATCGTGCGCAATCCCGGCACGGTGACGGCGGGCAATGCGTCCGGCGTCAATGACGGCGCGGCGGCGATGATCCTGGCGTCGGAAGCCGCCGTGAAGAAGCACGGGCTGACGCCGCGGGCGCGGATCCTTGGGTTAGCGTCGGCCGCGGTGCCGCCGCGCATCATGGGCATCGGCCCGGTGCCGGCCACCAGGAAGCTGATGGAGCGGCTCGGCATCAAGATCAGCGATTTCGATCTGATCGAGCTCAATGAAGCCTTCGCCTCGCAGGGCATCGCCGTGCTGCGGCAATTGGGCGTCAAGGACGATGCCGATTTCGTCAACCCGCATGGCGGCGCCATCGCACTCGGCCATCCGCTCGGCATGAGCGGCGCGCGGCTGGCGTTGACGGCGGTGCACGGCATGGAAAAGCGCGGCGGCAAGCTCGCGCTCGCCACCATGTGCGTCGGCGTCGGCCAGGGCGTCGCCATGGCGATCGAGAAACTGAATTGAGGTTTTTGCAACGTCATTGCGAGGAGTGTAGCGACGAAGCAATCCACCTTTCTTTCTTTTTGCAACGGCATGAATTGCTTCGCTACGCTCGCAATGACGGAAGATGATGAAGGATTTTCCCGATGACCTTTACCTACCCCACCTCCAGCCTCGCCGCGCATCCGCCGCGGCTGTCGCCGGCCTACAAGAGTACGGTGAAGCGCTCGCCTACCAAGCCGCTGATCCCGATGCGGCACACGCTGTCGGAACTGACCGGGCCGGTCTACGGCCACGAGACGGTGCGCGAGAACGACAACGATCTCACGCTGCAGCACAAGGGCGAGCCGCTCGGCGAGCGCATCATCGTACACGGCCATGTGCTCGATGAGGACGGCCGCGGCGTGCCCAACACGCTGGTCGAACTGTGGCAGGCCAATGCCTGCGGGCGCTACATCCATGTCGTCGATCAGCATCCGGCGCCACTCGATCCGAATTTCACCGGCGCCGGCCGCACCCAGTCGGACGGCGAGGGCTACTACCGGTTCGTCACCATCAAGCCCGGCGCCTATCCCTGGGGCAACCACCACAACGCCTGGCGTCCGGCGCACATCCACTTCTCGGTGTTCGGACACTCCTTCGTTTCGCGGCTGGTGACGCAGATGTATTTTCCCGGCGATCCGCTGTTTCCGTTCGACCCGATCTTCAATTCGGTCACGGACGAGAAGGCGCGCAACCGGATGGTGTCCGACTTCGATCTGGAAAACACCAAGCCGGATTGGGCGCTGTGCTACCGCTTCAACATTGTGCTGCGCGGGCGCAACGCCACGCCGATGGAGACCAGGTAAGTGCCAACAAAGCCGCAAGGGGTTACCCCGTCGCAAACCGTCGGTCCGTACTTCGCCTATGGCCTGACGTCGAACGGCCAATACGACTGGAACGACGCCTTCTCCAACAACCTCGTCACGCCTGACACCTCGGGTGAGCGCGTTCGCGTCGAGGGCCGGGTGTTCGACGGCGACGGCCAGCCGGTGCCGGACTGCATGCTGGAAATCTGGCAGGCCGACGCGCAGGGCCGCTTTGCCGATCCGCAGGACAAGCGGGCGCTGCCGAATTCGTCGTTCAAGGGGTTTGGCCGCTGCGGCACCGACGCCAATGGCGGCTATGCCTTCGATACCATCAAGCCGGGGCAGGTCGCGGATCCGGATGGCAAGCCGCAGGCGCCGCATCTTCTGCTCGCGATCTTCGCGCGCGGCATGCTGCTGCAGAACTATTCGCGGATTTACTTCGGCGGTGAGCCCGCAAATGCTGATGACCCGGTGCTGGCGCTGGTGCCGATGGATCGCCGCGCCACGCTGATCGCCCAGCAGGCGAATTGCAACGGCAACGCCATCTATCGTCTCGACATCCATCTGCAGGGCGACAACGAGATGGTGTTCTTCGACGTCTGAGATGCCCCCGACCTCAGGATGACGGAGAGGGGATGAGTTAAGGGAGTGCGAATGATCATCGGGCGCGAGCAGGATGTCACTGATGCCGCGACCTCGGTGATGAAGCGGACGTCCGATCCGCGCCAGCGCGAGATCATGGTGTCGCTGGTCGGGCACCTGCACGGTTTTGTCCGTGATGTCAGACTGACCGAAGCCGAATTCCGCGAAGCCTGCGCCATGCTGGCCGAGTTGGGCCGGCAATCCACCGACACCCACAACGAAGTCGTGCTGATGGCGGGCTCGCTCGGCGTTTCCTCGCTGGTTTGCCTGCTCAACAATGGCGACCAGGGCAATACCGAGACCGCGCAGTCGCTGCTCGGGCCGTTCTGGCGGTTGAATTCTCCGCGGGTTGAAAATGGCGGCTCGATCGTTCGGTCCGACACGCCGGGCGCGGCGCTGTTCGTCACCGCGCGCATCGTGGACGGCGCCGGCAATCCGATTGCTGGCGCCGAGGTGGACATCTGGCACGCCTCGCCGGTCGGGCTTTACGAGAACCAGGATCCCGAACAGGCTGAGATGAACCTGCGCGGCAAGTTCACATCGGACGCCGACGGGCGTATCTGGTTCCGCTCGGTGATGATGGTCGGCTATTCCATTCCGACCAACGGCGTGGTCGGGCGGCTGCTGAAGATGCAAAACCGGCATCCCTACCGGCCGGCCCATCTGCATGCGCTGATTTTCAAGCAGGGATTCAAGGTTCTTATTTCGCAGGTCTACGATCCCGCCGATCCGCATATCGACAGCGACGTGCAGTTCGGCGTGACCCGTGCACTGATCGGTAATTTCGTGCGTCATGATGAACCGCATCCGATCGAAACCGATGTCGGCGCGCCCTGGTATTCGCTCGATTACGTCTACAAAATGGAAGCGGGCGAAGCCGTGCTGCCACGCCCGCCGATCAAGTAGGGCGTTGCTGCGTCGTATCGAGATGGCCTGCAATATCCATCGCCGCGCGCCACGCAAACACCATCGCCGGGCCGATCATGGTCCCGGGCCCCGGATAGGTGCCACGAAAAATCGAGGCGGCATCGGCTCCCACGGCATAGAGGCCCGGGATCGGCAGGCGTTCGGAAGTCAGCACGCGGCCGTTGATGTCGGTGCGCAAGCCCGCGCTGCTCGCCAGGTCGGAAGGCCAGACCGCCACCGCGAAATAAGGGCCGGGCCCGATCTTGCGGAGACATGGATTCGGCTTGTTGTCGGGATCGCCGTTGAAGCGGTTGAGTTCGCTGGCGCCGCGGCCGAAATCCTCGTCCACGCCGCTCTCGGCAAACCGGTTGTGGCGTTCGACGGTATTCGCCAGCGCGGCGCCATCGACGCCGATGGCCTCGGCGAGTTGCGCGACGCTGTCGCGCTGGAACAGATAGCCGGACTTGATGAATCGCGTGAGGTCGCGCGTTCCGGGATGGATCAGGCCGATTCCGTAATCCCGGATAAAGCTGCGGTCGCAGATCAGGAACGACGGGATGCTGGGTGTCGTTTGCTGCGATCGAAGCATGCCTTCGACGAAGTCATGATACGAATTGGCCTCGTTGACGAAGCGGACGCCTGACCTGTTGACGGCAATCAGGCCGGGCTTGGCGCGGTCGAGCATGATGTGCGGATAGACCGAGAGGTGGCCGTCCGGCTGCGGCATCACCGAACTCGGCATCCATAGCGCCGGGCTCCTTAAGTCCTGCGCGACCTCGCCATGCGCTCGTTCGCCAGCGAGAATGCCGTCGCCGGTGTTGCTGTCGGGCGACATCGAATAGCGTTGCGTTCCTTCCGGAAACAGCCGGCGGCGCAATTGGCTGCTCCAGCCGACGCCGCCGGTCGCCAGCACGACGCCCTTTCGCGCGCGAACGCTGAGGTCGCCATGGTTTGTCGTCAAGACGGCGCCGGTGATCTTCCCCTTGTCCTCGATCAGCTCGCTGAGCCGGGTTTGGTAACGAATCGCGACCGCGTTTTGTTTCAGGCTGTCGAGCAGCCGCGCGACCAGCGCGTTGCCCATGATCAGTCGCGTGCCGCGCCGATAGCTGATGCGATCCCACGCTTGCCGCGCCAGCAGGCAGGTCGCGTTGATAAAGTCCCGCCAGGAGCGAAGCGGGTGCAGCAGCGACGGAATGTCGGTCTTGCCGACCATCATGCCGCCGAGCACCATGAATTCGCGGCGCGGCGGGCGCACTCGTGCAAAATCCTCGCCGAGCTTGCGGCCGTCGAACGGCATTGCGCCGAGCGCCCTGCCGCCGGTCGCAGCTCCCGGCAGCGCGAGATAGTCGGGGTGAACCGGCGGCGGCGCAAAGACCACGCTGCTTCTCTGCGCGAGATAGTCGAGCACGACAGGCCCGGTAGCGAGAAAGGCGGCGAGCCGCGCGTCATTGGCGTCCTCGCCGAGTATCGCCGCAAGATAGGTCCTTGCCGATGTGATGCTGTCCGGTACGCCGGCCGACTCGCTCTGCCGGCTGCCCGGAATCCACACCGTGCCGGCCGAGGTGGCGGTGGTGCCGCCGACCATGTCGGACTTTTCGCAGACGATGGTATCGAGGCCTTCGAGCGCGCCGACGAGCGCCGCCGTCATGCCCGCCGCGCCCGCGCCGATCACCAGCAGATCGGTTTCCAGATCCCACTTTCGATTTTCCAGGGACACGATGAATTTCTAAGGCACTGCATAGATGGGGAGGAGGATGACCAAAAGCGCAAGCGAGAAGATGAAAGTCAAAAACACCGCCAACAAGACCGGATGTGCCACACGCCGCTTCGCCGGCTTCGACATTGAGATGATCTCCAATGCTTCATCAGTACGTCGGCATGGTCATGACATCAACTTCGCCGCCGACTACCCGCCTTCATCCAGTTGCATCAATCAGGCGACGGCTGCACGTGAGTCCGCGCGCCAGTTGGGACCCCCGCTATTTCAGCGCACCGATCGACAGCGCATGGGCCACGCAGCTGTTGATGTGTTCGGTCAGGATCGATTGTGCGCCCTCGACATCGCGTTTCAGCGCGCAATCCAAGAGCGCCTTGTGCTGCGCGACCGTCGCGCTGCCGCGGTAGACCAGGGCGTAGCGGAAATATTTATCGAACACGATCGAATGGGTATGCATCAGTTCGCGCGAGCCGCAGCTCGATATCAGGGCCTGATGGAATTCGCTGTCGTAGCGTTTGCGCAGCTCGGGATCGTCGCCTTCGGTGAGAATGGCGCGCTCGGTCGCCGCCAGCTTGTGATGGGCGGACACCACGCGCCCCTCCCACTCCATGTCGCCGGCGCGGAACGACTCGGTCATCGCGTGATGTTCGAGCAGGATCCGCAGCTGCGCCAGTTCGCGCAAATTCTGGATCGAGACCGGTGCTACCTCAAATCCGCGCTGGCCTTCGGCAACGACAAAGCCTTCCGAGGCGAGGCGATTGAGGATCTCGCGCAGCGTGCTGACGCTCAGCCCGTAATCTTCCTTCATCGAGTCGAGCTTGAGGCGTCCCGACGGCGTCAGCACGCCGAAAATGATGTCGGAGCGAATGCGGTGGTAGCCGCTGTCGCCGGCCGACATGGGGGGCTGTGGATGCTCCAGGATCGTCAATGTCTCGTCCCGCTTTCGGCCCGTGATGGTCGGGCGACTCGCCGCCAGCATAGCCGCGAACGGCGGGTCTTGCCGTAGGCGACTGGTCGTATGATAAAATCAGATATCTCATATATTTTGATAATTATCCTTTGACAATGGTTTCGCTATATGGTTTCCAGCGAAAACAGGGTGCTGGGACAAAAATTCGCGGCAGCAAGCCGCAGCGTGGCGCCGGTTCGTATCAGGGAGGAATCAATGAGGCTGTTTGCCGTTCTGTCCGCCGCGCTGCTCGGCGGTTCGCTTTTGGTCGGCGCCGCATCCGCGCAAGAGGAGCGAACGATCCGGTGGGGGCATCTCAACAACACCGACCATCCCGTCAGTCTTGGCGTTCAGAAGTTTGCTGAAATCCTGCTCGCCAAGAGCGGCGGCAAGCTCAAGATCCGCGAGTTCGCCGCGTCTCAGCTCGGCAACGAGTTGCAGCAGCAATCGGCGCTGCGCGGTGGCACGCAGGAGATGTTCTCGGCTTCCACCACGTCGCTCGCCACGGTGGTTCCGGAGTTCGGCCTGCTCGATTTCCCGTTCATCGTCTCGACCACGGATCAGGCCGATGCGCTGGTCCAGGGCGCCTACGGCAAGGCCATGATGGACACGCTGCCGCAGCGCGGATTGATCGCGCTCGGATATTGGGGGCTCGGCTTCCGCAACGTCACCAACAGCAAGCATCCGATCGCCAAGCTGGAAGACTTTGCCGGCCTCAAGCTGCGCGTGATTCCGAATCCGGTCTATCTGGAGTCCTTCAGCGCGTTCAAGGCAAATCCGATCCCGATGGCGTTCGGCGAACTCTACTCGGCGCTGGAGACGCGCACCGTCGATGGCCAGGAAAATCCCTACACCGTCATCCTCTCGAACAAGTTCTTCGAGGTTCAGAAATACGTTTCCGCGACCGGTCACACCTTCACCGAGAACATCATCCTGGTCAGCAAGATCTTCTGGGACAAGCTGTCGCCGGCCGAGCAGAAGATGATGCAGGAAGCTTATGCGGAAAGCCGCGGCTACCAGAAGGAGCAGACGCTGCTGCAGACCCAGAAGGCGCTTGCGGAATTGCAAGCCAAGGGCATGCAATACAATCCGGTGGCTCCTGAAGAACTGGAGCGGATGCGCAAGGCCGCCCAGCCCGTTGTCGACAAGATCTCCGCAGGCCTCAAGCCGGAAACCGTGAAGCTGTTCAACGAAGAGCTCGACCGGATTCGCAAGACGGTCAAGTGATACAAAGCGGAGATTCCGAAATGGCGGGGCCGGCATCAACCGGCCTTGCATGAACTCCAGCTCCAGACGGCTGCATGGCACGAATTCTCGATCTGTATTGCACGCTGCTCAAGTTCGTCATCGCCCTATGCCTTGCGGCGATGGTCGTGCTGGTGTTCGGCAATGTCGTGCTGCGCTACGGCTTCAACTCCGGCATTACGACTTCCGAGGAGCTGTCGCGCTGGCTCCTGGTCTGGCTCACATTCCTCGGCGCCATTGTCGCCGTTCGCGAGCACGCGCATCTCGGCGTCGATACGCTGGTGCGGAAGCTCGGGCCCACCGGCAAGCGCATCTGCTTCGTCATCAATTACTGCCTGATGCTGTATGCCGACTGGCTGCTGCTCGCCGGAAGCTGGCGCCAGACCATCATCAACATCGACGACCGCGCGCCCGCGAGCGGCCTGTCGATGTCCATATTCTATTTCGTCGGCGTCATCTTCGGCGTCTCGGCCGGGATCATATTGCTCTACGATCTGTACCGCGTCGTCTCCGGCCAGGCCAGCGAGGACGACCTGGTTGCCGTCAAGGAGGAGGAGATCTGATGGCATCGCGGGGACGCCAGCCATGACGATCGCGGTCTTCACCTTCTCGCTGCTCGGCGCCATGGCGCTCGGCATGCCGATCGCATTCGCGTTGATCGTCTGCGGCGTCGCGCTGATGAGCACGATCGGGATGTTCGACTCCCAGATCGTGGCGCAGAACATCATCAATGGCGCGGACAGTTTTCCGCTGATGGCCATTCCTTTCTTCATGCTCGCCGGCGAGATCATGAACAAGGGCGGGCTCGCCAAGCGCATCGTCAATGTCGCGCTTGTTGCGGTCGGACATTTCCGCGGCGGGCTAGGTTATGTGACGATTCTGGCGGCCTGTATCCTCTCGTCGTTGTCGGGGTCCGCCGCGGCCGACGCCGCCGCGCTCGCAGCCCTGCTGGTGCCGATGATGGTCGCCGCCGGCCACAACAAGACTAACGCGGCCGGACTTGTGGCCGCGAGCGGCGTCATCGGCCCCGTCATTCCCCCCAGCATCGGTTTCGTCATCTTCGGCGTCGCCGCCAACGTGTCGATCTCCAAACTGTTTCTCGCTGGCATTTTCCCCGGCCTGCTGATCGGATTGGGTCTCTGCGCCGCCTGGTGGTGGGTTGTGCGCCGGGAAGACCTGACGCCGCCGCCAAGAGCCTCGTTTCGCGAAATCCTGCACGCCATCATCGACGGCTTCTGGGCGCTGATGCTGCCGGGGATCATCATCGTGGGCTTACGTTTCGGCATCTTCACGCCGACGGAAGCCGGCGTGGTCGTCGCGGTCTATTCGCTGTTCGTCGCGACCTGCATCTATCGTGAATTGAAGCTGTCGGAGCTTTATACGCTTTTCGTTTCCTCGGCGGTGACGACCAGCGTCGTGATGTTTCTCGTCGCGGCGGCGCTGGTGTCGTCCTGGCTCATCACGGTCTCCGAAATCTCGGCGCAGGTCGTCGATCTGCTGAAGCCCTTCATGGGCAACAACATGCTGCTGATGTTCGCGATCATGGTGATCGTGGTCATCGTCGGCACCGCGCTCGACATGACGCCGACGATCCTGATCCTGACGCCGATCCTGATGCCGATCATCAAGACGGCCGGCATCGACCCGGTCTATTTCGGTGTGATGTTCATCATCAACAATTCCATCGGCCTGATCACGCCACCGGTCGGCATCGTGCTGAACGTCGTTTGCGGCGTCTCCAGGATCAGCATGGAAGACATCATCAAGGGCGTCTGGCCGTTCATGATCGCCGAGCTGATCGTGATGTTCCTGATGGTGTTGTTCCCGGAACTGGTCACGATCCCCGCCAAGTGGTTTAGTGGCTAGATCGTTCGACAGCAAAAAGGTGCCGCAATGGCCGCCAAGATCATGATCCTGAATGGGCCCAATCTGAATTTCCTCGGCATCCGGGAGCCGCATATCTACGGCCCGACGACGCTGAAGGAGATCGAGGCGAGCTGCGAGGCGGTGGCAAAATTCCTCGGGGTCACGATCGCGTTTCACCAGTCCAATCTCGAAGGTGAACTGGTCAATTTGATCCAGTCGGCGCACGGCAAGTTCGACGCGATCATCATGAACCCGGCGGCCTATTCGTTCACATCGATCGCGCTGATCGACGCCCTGAAAATATTCGAAGGCCCGAAGATCGAGGTCCATATCTCCAACATCCACGCCCGGGACGAGTTGCACCGGCATTCGATCACGTCGAGTGCTTCCACCGCCGTGATCTGCGGCCTCGGTTCTTACGGCTACATCGCCGCGATCCTGGCCGCCGTGCAAAAGCTCGGGAAGCTGCCCGACACGGTGCCGGCATCGCTGCACGGAATCAAGGCGAGCGCCAAAGCCTGGAAATAAAAACGAAGGAGACCCGCGATGCGCGGCGCAGGCTTTCTTGCGATCTGGAGCGACGTCGAGCCCGACAACCTCGTCGACTACCGGCACTGGTTGACGCGCGAGCACACCACCGAACGGGTGACGACGAAGGGTTTTCTGGGCGTTCGCGTATTCCGCGCCGCGCGATCGGACATCAATCGCTTCTTCATCCTTTATGAGCTGGAATCGCCTGAAGTGCTCGACGGGCCGGCTTATCTGGCGCGGCTCAATGCGCCGACGCCATGGTCGCAACGGATCATGCCGCAACTCGGCAACTTCATTCGCGGCGGCGGCGTCATGGCTGCCAGGGCAGGGCGCGGAGAAGGATCCACCATCGTCGCACTGCGGATCGAACGTCTGCCGGAGAAATCGCAGCAACTCGCCGATGCGATCGTGGCATCCGACGGAATTGCCGCCGTGCAGATCGGCGCCACCGATATCGCCCGAACTTCGGTGCCGACGGTCGAGAAGGGAATGCGGAAGGATGAAGGGGTCTTTGCCGGCCTCGTCATCATCGAGGCGCTTGACGACACCTCGCTCCGTGGCGCATTGCGTCAGGCGGCGCAGGTCGCGCCAGGCCTGTTCGGTGGCGTCAGCGAGCCGGAGATCTATCGAAGCATGTTCGCGCTCGACGCCCGTATCGCGGATTTCAGATGATGCCGAAATTCTCGCTCGCCGCGCTGACCGCCCT
>Ga0207701_10007693_pt1 | contig 10691 bp, 7 predicted proteins | sample KBSSwiSSwithPhiX_FD_184294 | JGI IMG/M metagenome (GOLD analysis project Ga0207701, IMG submission 184294) | Switchgrass rhizosphere bulk soil microbial communities from Kellogg Biological Station, Michigan, USA, with PhiX - S5 (SPAdes) (version 2) | ecosystem: Environmental > Terrestrial > Soil...
CGCTGCTGAACGCGATGATGCACGCCATCGTCGAAGAAGGCCTCGTCAACGAGGCGTTCATTCAGGACCGCACGTCCGGCTACGAGGAGCTGAAGAGAAACGTTGCCGGCTACAGCCCCGAAGCGATGGCGCCGCTCTGCGGCATACCGGCTGAAACCATACGCGAAGTCGCTCGGCTGTTCGCGACCTCACGCGGCTCGATGATCCTGTGGGGCATGGGCATTTCGCAGCACATTCACGGCACCGATAATGCGCGCTGCCTGATTGCGCTGTGCCTCATGACCGGGCAGGTCGGCCGGCCGGGGACGGGGCTGCATCCGCTACGCGGGCAGAACAACGTTCAGGGGGCGTCCGACTCCGGTCTCATCCCCATGGTGTTCCCGGACTATCAGCGCGTGGACAACCCCGAAGCGCGTGCGCGTTTCGAGAGCTTGTGGAACATGCCGCTCGATCCGAAGCCGGGGTTGACCGTCGTCGAGATCGTGCACGCGATACTCGATGGCAACATCAACGGCATGTACATCATGGGCGAGAATCCCGCGATGTCCGACCCGGACGCGCACCATGCGCGCGAGGCGCTCGCGAAGCTCGACTGCCTCGTCGTGCAGGAAATCTTCCTGACCGAAACCTGCTACCTCGCCGACGTGATCCTGCCGGCGACGGCGTGGCCCGAGAAGGAGGGCACGGTCACCAATACAGACCGCATGGTTCAGCTTGGCCGCACGGCCCTTGTTGCGCCGGGTGACGCGCGTCCCGATCTCTGGATCATTCAGGAGATTGCGCGCCGGCTGGGGGTTGAATGGAATTACAGCGGCCCCGCGGATGTATTCACTGAAATGCGCAAGGCCATGCCATCGATCGCGGGCATTACGTGGGAGCGACTCGAGTCCGAGAGCTCGGTTACCTATCCGTGTGAGCGCGAAGGCGATCCGGGACAGCCGGTCGTATTCACCGACCACTTCCCGACGCCGACCGGACGAGCGCGTTTCGTTCCGGCGGACATCATCCCCGCGGCGGAGCAGCCTGACACCGAGTTTCCGTTCGTGCTTATCACGGGGCGTCAGCTCGAACACTGGCACACGGGTGCGATGACGCGCCGCTCGGCGGTGCTCGATGCGATCGAGCCCGAACCGACCGCGCTGCTGCATCCGCTCGACCTCGAGGCGATGGGCGCGCAGGCCGGCGACGTGATCACGGTGGAATCCCGCCGCGGCATAATTTCGTTGTACGCGCGCGCCGATGACGGCACGCCGCGCGGCTGTGTTTTCATTCCGTTCTGCTTCTATGAAGCCGCGGCCAATCTGCTCACGAATCCCGTGCTCGACCCGTTCGGCAAGATTCCTGAATTCAAGTATTGCGCCGTGAAGGTCATGCGCGGCGGAGAGCTCGTGCGCCGCTCGAGCTATGGCGGCGGACAGGCGCTGGAGGCTGTCGGCTGACACGATAGCGAGCAGCGTGTGTGGCCGCCAGGCGGGCGAGCCGGTGAACAAGTCAGAGGGGCCCCCAGGTTTTCCTCCGACACCTCCTTTCCTGCGGCTCGGGAAGGACCTGTATATCTGAAGGAAGGAACCGATCAATGCCGTTATCCGATATCGAGATCGCCCAGAAGGCGAAGTTGCAGCGCATCACCGAGATCGCACAGAAGCTCGCCATTCCCGAACATGCGCTCGAACCTTATGGCCATTACAAGGCCAAGGTGGCGCTCGATTACGTGGATACGCTGCGCGATCGTAAGGACGGCAAGCTCATCCTCGTGACGGCAATCAGCCCGACGCCAGCGGGCGAAGGGAAGACGACCACCACGGTCGGGGTCGGCGATGCGCTCAACAAGATCGGGAAGAAGGCCGTCATCTGCCTGCGCGAACCTTCGCTCGGCCCGGTCTTCGGCATGAAAGGCGGCGCTGCCGGCGGTGGTTATGCCCAGGTCGTGCCGATGGAAGACATCAACCTGCACTTCACCGGCGACTTCAACGCGATCGCGCTTGCGAACAATCTTCTCGCGGCCGCGATCGACAATCACATTCACCACGGCAACGAGCTCGGCATCGACGTGCGCCGCATCGCGTGGAAACGCGTCGTGGACATGAACGATCGCGCACTGCGCGAGATCGTGTGTTCTCTCGGCGGGCCCGGCAACGGCTATCCGCGCCAGGATGGTTTCGACATCGTCGTCGCGTCGGAGGTCATGGCGATCTTCTGTCTCGCGACTTCACTCAATGATCTGAAGACGCGGCTCGGCAACATCGTCATCGGCTACACGCGCGATCAGAAGCCGGTGCGCGCGAAGGATCTCAGGGTGCATGGCGCGATGACCGTGCTCCTGAAGGATGCGCTGAAGCCCAACCTCGTGCAGACGCTCGAGAATAATCCCGCGTTCATTCACGGCGGTCCGTTTGCGAACATCGCGCACGGCTGCAACTCCGTCATCGCCACCAAGACTGCGCTGAAGCTCGCGGACTACGTGGTGACAGAAGCCGGCTTCGGCGCGGACCTCGGCGCCGAGAAGTTCGTGGACATCAAGTGCCGCAAGTCGGGGCTCAGACCCGACGCCGTTGTGATCGTCGCGACGATGCGGGCACTGAAGTATCACGGCGGCGTCGACGTGAAGGAAGTGAACAAGGAGAACCTCGCTGCACTGGAAAAGGGCGTCGCGAATCTCGAACGGCACGTGAACAATGTCCGGAACCACTATGGCTTGCCGTGCGTCGTCTCCATCAATCGCTTCACGTTCGACACGGACGCGGAAATCGAACTGGTGAAGAAAAAGATGAGTCCGCACCAGGTCCCGGTTCTGCTCGCGACACACTGGGCGCAAGGCGGCGCCGGCGCGGCGGACGTGGCGAGAACGGTCGTCGATCTCATCGAGAAAGGCAGCAACCAGTTCAAGTACGTCTACGAAGACGATGTGCCGCTGTGGGACAAGATCAAAACGATCGCGACACGCATTTACGGTGCGAGCGACGTAACGGCGGACGCGAAGGTGCGCGGGCAGATCAAGCGTCTGCAGGAAGAAGGTTACGGCCGTTATCCCGTCTGCGTTGCGAAGACGCAGTACTCCTTCTCCACGGATCCCGGTCTGCGCGGCGCCCCTTCCGGCCACGTCGTCAATATACGTGAGGTGCGCCTTGCGGCGGGCGCCGAGTTCGTGGTCATGGTGTGCGGTGACATCATGACGATGCCAGGCCTTCCGAAGGTGCCTTCCGCGGAAAAAATCGATCTCACCGAAGACGGGAAAGTCGTCGGGCTGTTCTGAAAGCGCACAAAGCCCCGCGTTCTCTTGTGATCTGGCGTCTTATATAATTTCATGCGCGCCGCAAAGCGGCTTCCTGTCTGTCGTGCCCGACCACCTGCTGCCCGGCATCCGTGTGGAGCGTCGAAAGCCGTCATCCGCCGGCAGCGATTACAACGAGGAGTGAGGTCCCATCATGGGATTAACCGATACTGCATTCTGGGTTGCGCTCATGCAGATCATCGGCGTGAACATCGTCCTTTCGGGCGATAACGCCGTCGTGATCGCGCTCGCGGCGCGTTCGCTGCCGCAGAAGCAGCAGAAGGCAGCCATCATCTGGGGTAGCGGCGGCGCGGTGATCATGCGGATCATTCTGACCGTCGTTGCCGTGGAGATGCTGAAATGGCCGTACCTGAAGCTCATCGGCGCGGTGCTGTTGCTGTGGATTGCAGTCAAGTTGCTGGTCCCGGAGGACGAGGGAGAGGGCGACATCAACACGAGCGACAATCTGATGGCCGCGATCAAAACGATACTGATCGCCGACCTCGTGATGAGCCTCGATAATGTCATCGGTGTTGCCGCGGCCGCGAAGGACAGCCTCCTGCTGCTGATTCTCGGCCTGGGCATTTCCATCCCGCTCGTCGTCTTCGGCTCGACCATCCTGCTGAAGCTCATGGATCGCTTTCCCATCATCATCACGATCGGCGCAGGTTTGCTCGGATGGGTTTCGGGCGAAATGGCCGCGACCGATCCGATCATCAAGGATTGGGTAAACGCGAACATGCACTGGCTGCACTGGGTCGCGCCTGCCATCGGCGCAATTTTCGTCATCGCAATGGGAAAGTGGTTCGCAGCACGGACAGCGGTGGCGCATAAGCCCCCGGTCGATCTCGCCGGCGAGCAGCCGAAGACGTAGGCACTCTTGATCGCATTCGATACTCGCGGAGTGAAGCCATGAAGATTCTCGTCCCCGTCGATGGCTCTGAAACATCGAGCCGCGCTATCGACCATCTGGTTAAAAAGGCGGCCTGGCATGGCGCGGACACGGAGATCCATCTGCTGAACGTGCAGCACTCGATTCCATACGGGAGCCGCGTCTCGGCCGTCATCGGTCGTGAAGCACTCGAACAGTACCATCGCGAGGAGGGTCTCGCTGCATTGCAACCGGCACGCGCGAAACTGGACGCCGCCGGTCTCAAGTATCAATGTCACATCCTCGTGGGCGAGCCGGCGGAGAAGATCGTTCAGTACGCCAGGGAAAACGGCTGCGAGCAGATCTTTATGGGAACGCATGGCCGGGGCGCGGTATCAAAGGTGCTGCTGGGCTCGGTTGCAAGCAAGGTCGTCGCGCTCTCCGACGTGCCGGTGGTGCTGGTCAAGTAGCCTTAGGGCCGCGCGGCCCCGGCCGGCACGCGGCGCGCATGTCGCTCTTCTCGGCTACCCATAATCAGGAGGAGTTTCATGAAATCTCAGCATTTCGCGTCGTCGGTCGCTGTCGCCGCTGTGCTCTGGGCCTGCATCCTGCCCGTCCGCGCCGCGGATTCGGAGGCGTGGCAGCCGACGAAGGCCGTGGAATTCATCATCCCCGCTGGCACCGGCGGCGGCGCCGATCAAATGGCCCGACTGTTACAGGGCATCGTCGTCAAGCACGGCCTCATGAAGCAGTCCCTCATCCCGATCAACAAGGCCGGAGGCGCCGGCGCAGAGGGGTTTCTGGACGTCAAGGCCGCGAAAGGCGATGCCCACAAGATCGTCATCACGCTCTCCAATGTCTTCACCACGCCCCTTGCGACCGGAGTGCCGTTCAACTGGAAGGACATGACACCGGTCGCGATGCTCGCGCTCGATCAGTTCGTGCTGTGGGTCAATGCAGAGTCCCCGTACACGACCGCCAAGGACTACATCGAGGCGGCGAAGAAGGCGGGTCCCGGCAAATTCAAGATGGCCGGCACTGGCTCGAAACAGGAAGACCAGATCATCAGCGCCTCGATCGAAAAGGCAACCGGAGCCAAGTTCACCTACGTTCCCTTCAAGGGCGGCGGCGACGTGGCGACCCAGCTCGTTGGAAAGCACGTGGACTCGAGCGTGAACAATCCGATCGAGGCGGTTGCGCAATGGCGAGCGGGGAAACTCCGGCCGCTCTGCGTCTTCGACGACGAACGTATGCCGTACAAGACGAAAGTAACCGACAAGATGTCGTGGAACGACATCCCGACCTGCAAGGAGGCCGGCGTTCCGACCGACTATGTAATGCTGCGCGGCATCTTCATGCCTCCCGGCGTTCCCGATGCTGCGGTCAACTACTACGCCGATCTGTTCAAGCGCGTGCGCGAAACGCCTGAGTGGAAGGAGTTCATGGAGCGCGGCGCGTTCAATCAAAGCTTCATGAGCGGAAAGCAGTTTACCGATTGGCTTACGAAGGCCGAGCAGCAGCACGCGAGTCTCATGAAGGAGGCGGGCTTCCTTGCCAAGAAGTAGCTATCGGCCGCGTGTTCCAAACGTCGCTGCTCCGGGCGACGTGAGACGCAATGCATGCGGGCGGCACGCAGTTGCCTTCTCACGAGCACGAGCGCTTGCAGATGGATGATCGGCTCGAACGCGCGGGCCAGACTCGGAGCGGCATAAGCCGGCGCTCCGCCGAGATTGCGGTCGCAGGCGTCCTGTTCCTACTGGGCGCACTGGTGGTTTCCGACAGTCTTCGCCTCGGCGCAAGCTGGGGCTCGGACGGGCCTGAAGCCGGCTATTTCCCGTTTTACGTCGGCCTCATCATCTGCATCTCGAGCGCAGGCCTGCTCGTGCAGGTGCTGCGCAACAGGGTACCAGTGCGCGATCCGCTGTTTGTGGAAACCGAGTCACTAAGGCGCGTGCTTTCGGTGCTCGTTCCCGCGGCGATCTTCGTGCTCGCAATCCAGTTGATCGGCCTCTACGTAGCCGCGGCGTTCTACATCGCGAGCTTCATGTTCTGGCTCGGCCGCTACAGCGTTGCGAAGAGCGTGCTCGTAGGTGTGCTGATCAGCGCCGTGGCGTTCGTCACGTTCGAAATCTGGTTTCAGGTGCCGCTCTACAAGGGCGCTTTCAATCCGCTCGCATTCCTGGGCTATTGAAGTGTTTTCTGCTCTGGCCCTCGTACGTGGGACGAGAGTACTAATCGGCGCCTGAATGATTCGTGCGCGGGGCCCCGCTGCTTCACAGCCCCCGCTTACCGACAGGTGTGGTTCTAACAGAAGGAAAACTAGTTGGAAGACCTCGCAGCACTGTTCAACGGCTTTGCCGTCGCACTCACGCCGTTCAATCTGCTGCTCATGTTCATCGGAGTGAGCCTCGGCGTGATCATCGGCGTCCTGCCGGGCCTTGGCGGCGCGAACGGTATCGCGATCCTGCTGCCGCTGACGTTCACCATGCCGCCGACGTCCGCGATCATCATGCTCTCGTGCATCTACTGGGGCGCGTTGTTCGGGGGCGCGATCACGTCCATTCTGTTTAACATACCGGGCGAGCCGTGGTCGGTCGCAACCACGTTCGACGGGTATCCCATGGCGCAGCAGGGCCGTGCCGGCGAGGCGCTGACGGCGGCTTTCACTTCGTCGTTCGTCGGTGCGCTGGTTGCCGTGCTGATGATCACGTTCCTTGCGCCGCTCGTCGCCCGCTTCGCGCTGCAGTTCGGGCCGCCCGAATTCTTCTCGGTCTATTTCCTGACCTTCTGCAGCTTCATCGGCATGGGCAAGGAGCCGCCGCTCAAGATCATGGCGGCGATGATGCTCGGCTTCGCGCTCGCGGCGGTGGGTATCGATACGGTGACCGGCCAGTTGCGTCTCATGTTCGGCCTTCAGGAGCTGATGCGCGGCTTCGACTTTCTCATCGCGGTCATCGGGCTCTTCGGCATCGGCGAGATCCTGCTGTCGATGGAAGAGGGCCTGTCGTTTTCGGGCCGCGCGGCGAAGATCAATCCGAAGGTCGTGCTCGAAACGTGGGCGAAGCTGCCACAATACTGGGCGACGTCGCTCAGGAGTTGCCTCATCGGCTGCTGGCTTGGGATTACGCCCGGCGGCGCGACGCCGGCCTCGTTCATGTCCTATGGTGTTGCGAAGCGCGTATCGAAGAACGGCCACAAGTTCGGCGCCGGTGAGATCGAAGGTGTCATTGCGCCGGAAACTGCGGCGCACGCGGCCGGCACGTCCGCACTGTTGCCCATGCTGTCGCTCGGCATTCCCGGTTCGCCCACCGCTGCCGTGCTGCTCGGCGGCTTGCTCATCTGGGGCCTGCAGCCCGGACCCTTGTTGTTCGTCGAGCAGACGGATTTCGTGTGGGGCCTCATCGCCAGCATGTATCTCGGCAATATCGCGGGGCTGGTAATCGTGCTCACGTGCGTGCCGCTGTTCGCGGCGATTCTGCGCATTCCGTTCTCGATCATCGCACCGGTGATCGTGGTGATCTGCGCGATCGGCGCTTACACGGTCCACAACGCCATGTTCGACATATGGCTCATGCTCATCTTCGGCATCGCCGGCTATGCCTTCAAGAAGCTCGCCTATCCGCTCGCGCCTCTCGTGCTGGCGCTGGTGCTCGGCGACAAGGCCGAAGATGCCTTCCGGCAGGCGATGCTGATCTCGCAGGGCGACCTGCGGGTCTTCTTCAGCGACTGGCTGGTGGGGTCGATCATGACGCTTGGTCTCATCATGCTGTTCTGGCCCGCGTTCAGCCGCTGGCGGGCACGGACTCGCACCAGCGCGCCCGCGCCCAGCGCCGGCTGACGTTAGAATTCAATCGCCGCCAATAACGCGAGGGATCTCAAAATGGACATGCAGACTGACACGCAACTCGAAGTGACCGACGGCTTTCATCTCGTCATCGAGGCGCTCAAGCTGAACGGTATCGATACGATCTTCGGTCTGCCGGGAATTCCGATTACCGATCTCACGCGCAAGGCGCAGGCGGCCGGTATGCGCGTGATCGCATTCCGCCACGAGCAGAACGCCGGCAATGCGGCGGCGATCACGGGTTTCATGACGCAGAAACCGGGCATCTGTCTCACCGTTTCGGCCCCTGGTTTTCTGAACGGCCTCACCGCACTGGCGAATGCGACGACCAACTGTTTCCCGATGATCCTCATCAGCGGCTCGAGCGAGCGTGAGATCGTGGATCTGCAGCAGGGCGACTACGAGGAAATGGATCAGCTCGCGATCGCGAAGCCGCTGTGCAAGGCCGCGTTTCGCGTGCTGCATGCGGAGGACATCGGCGTAGGCATTGCGCGCGCGATCCGCGCGGCCGTGTCCGGACGGCCCGGTGGCGTGTACCTCGACCTTCCGGCGCGAATCTTCCCGCAGAGCGTCGATGCGGAGCTTGGCAGGAAATCGCTGATCAAGGTGATCGATCCGGCGCCGCGCCAGATCCCGGCGCCAGAGGCCGTGCAGCGTGCGCTCAATCTGCTCGGCGGTGCGAAGCGGCCGCTGATTCTTCTCGGCAAGGGCGCTGCGTATGCGCAGGCCGATGAGCAGATCCGCATGCTGGTCGAGAAGACAGGTATACCGTACCTGCCGATGTCGATGGCGAAGGGCTTGCTGCCCGACACGCATCCGCAATGCGCGTCCGCCGCGCGCTCGTTCGTGCTGCCGGAAGCCGACGTCGTGCTGCTGATCGGCGCGCGGCTGAACTGGCTTCTTTCGCATGGCAAGGGCAAGACGTGGGGCGGCAAGACTTCGAAGCAGTGGGGCGGACAGCGCTTCATCCAGGTCGACATCTCGCCGCAGGAGGCGGACAGCAACGTACGCATCGATGCCCCCGTCGTGGGCGACATCGGATCGTGCGTATCGGCGCTGCTGGCCGGCATCGGCTCCGAATGGGCGAAGCCGCCCGCAGACTGGCTGAACGCGGTCGCCGAGCGCAAGAACAAGAACATCGCGAGGATGGGAGAGACGCTTGCGAAGAATCCTTTGCCGATGAACTTCCATAGCGCGCTCAACGTCGTGCGCGACATCATCAAAGCGAACCCCGACGCGCTCCTCGTTAATGAAGGGGCGAATGCGCTCGACTTCACCCGCAGCATCGTCGACATGTACAAGCCACGCAAGCGCCTCGACGTCGGCACCTGGGGCGTGATGGGTATCGGCATGGGGTTCGCCGTGGCGGCCGCAGTGGTGAGCGGCGAGCAGGTGATTGCGATCGAGGGCGACAGTGCGTTCGGCTTCTCCGGCATGGAGCTGGAGACAGTCTGCCGCTACGATCTGCCGGTATGCGTCGTGATCATGAACAACAACGGCGTCTACCGCGGCGATGAGCGCAATCCGACGGGGGGGCCCGATCCGGCGCCGCTCGTGTTCGTGAAGGATGCGCGTTACGAAAAGATCATCGAGGCATTCGGCGGTGTGGGCGTGTATGCCAGGACGCCGGACGAGTTGCGGAACGGAATGGAGGAAGCGATCCGGTCGCGCAAGCCGACGCTCATCAACGCGGTGATCGACGAAGGCGCGGGCACCGAGAGCGGCCGGATTACGGCGCTTAACCCGACCGCCAAGAAAAAATAAGATCTGGAGACCGGAATGGAAGCACTGAAGGGCGTACGTATTCTCGATATGACGCACGTGCAGGCGGGGCCGACATGCTCGCAGCTCCTCGCCTGGATGGGCGCTGACGTGATCAAGTTCGAACCGCCGCAGGGCGACGCGACACGCGGCCAGCTGCGCGACGTGCCGAACGCGGACAGCCTCTACTTCACGATGCTCAACTGCAACAAGCGGTCGATCACCGTGAACATGAAGACGCCACAGGGCAAGACCGTGTTCGTCGATCTGCTCAAGAAGTGCGACATCATCATGGAGAACTTCGGGCCGGGTGTGCTCGATCGTTTCGGTTTTCCATGGGAGAAGATCCGCGAGATCAATCCGAAGATCGTGATGGGCTCCATCAAGGGCTTTGGATCGACTGGTCCTTATGCGGATTTCAAGGCATACGAGAACGTCGCGCAGGCGATGGGCGGTGCGATGAGCACGACCGGTGTGCCCGACGGCCCGCCTTTCGTGACGGGCGCGCAGATCGGTGACTCGGGAACGGGGCTGCATCTCGCGATCGGACTGCTGGCCGCCCTGCACCAGGCCAACCGCACCGGGCAGGGGCAGTACGTCGAAGTCGCGATGATGGACGGTGTCATGAATCTCTGTCGCGTCAAGTTCCGCGATCATCAGCGTCTGACGCATGGCGAGCTGACAGAGTATTCGGTGCCGACGTACAAGGGCATGGGTGAAGTGCCGCGCGCGGGCAACGATTCAGGTGGCGGCCAGCTTGGAAATGCCATTCACTGCAAGCCGCACGGGGCGAACGACTGGATCTACGTCGTCGTGCAGGAAGCTGTCTGGGAACCGCTGGCAAAGCGCATCGGACCCGAGGTCGGCATGCCCGATCTCGTCAACGATCCACACCTCGCGAAGATCGGTGAGCGGCGCAAACACCAGCAGCTCGTGTGGACGCT
>Ga0207701_10007698_pt1 | contig 10687 bp, 7 predicted proteins | sample KBSSwiSSwithPhiX_FD_184294 | JGI IMG/M metagenome (GOLD analysis project Ga0207701, IMG submission 184294) | Switchgrass rhizosphere bulk soil microbial communities from Kellogg Biological Station, Michigan, USA, with PhiX - S5 (SPAdes) (version 2) | ecosystem: Environmental > Terrestrial > Soil...
TGGTCGCACACGGTGGCGGCGCAGGGCGGCATCGCCGCGCCGCTCGCCAACTCGACCGAGGACAACTGGCACTGGCACATGTACGACACGGTCAAGGGCGCCGATTACCTCGGCGACCAGGACGCGATCGAGTACATGTGCCGCCGCGCGATCGAGTGCGTGGTCGAGCTCGAGCACATGGGCATGCCGTTCGACCGGTTGGAGAACGGCAAGATCTACCAGCGGCCCTTCGGCGGGCACACCCAGAACTACGGTACGCCCAAGATGGCGATGCGCGCGTGCGCCGCGGCCGACCGCACCGGCCACGCCATGCTGCATACGCTTTACCAGCAGAACGTACGCTCGAACACGCAGTTCTTCGTGGAATGGATGGCGCTCGACCTGATCCTCGACCCGCAGGACGGCGCCTGCGTCGGCGTGGTTGCGCTCGAAATGGAGACCGGCGAGCTCAGCATCTTCCAGGCGAAGGGCACGCTGCTCGCCACCGGCGGTGCCGGCCGCATCTACTGGGCCACCACCAACGCGTTCATCAACACCGGCGACGGCATCGGCATGGTGGCGCGCGCCGGCTTGCCGCTCGAGGACATGGAGTTCTGGCAGTTCCACCCGACCGGCGTTGCCGGTGCCGGCGTGCTGATCACCGAGGGCGTGCGCGGCGAGGGCGGTTACCTGCTCAACAAGAGCGGCGAGCGCTTCATGGAGCGCTACGCGCCCAATGCCAAGGACCTGGCGAGCCGCGACGTGGTGGCGCGCGCCATGACCACCGAGATCAAGGAAGGCCGCGGCTGCGGCCCCGACGGCGACCACGTGCTGCTCAAGCTCGATCACCTCGGGCCCGAGGTGATCAACCTGCGCCTGCCGGGGATCCGCGAGATCGCGATCAAGTTCGCCAACGCCGACCCGATCCGCGAGCCGATCCCGGTGGTGCCGACGGTGCACTACCAGATGGGCGGCGTGCCGACCAATTACATGGGCCAGGTCGTCATCCCGGAAGGCGCGAGCAAGGAAGCCATCCTTCCCGGCCTTTACGCGGCGGGCGAGTGCGCCTGTGTCTCGGTGCACGGCGCGAACCGCCTGGGGACGAATTCGCTGCTCGACCTGCTGGTCTTCGGCAAGGCCTCCGGCGAGCAGATGATCAAGGACATCCGCGGCCAGCCCAGCCCGCATCGCGCGCTGCCCAAGGGCGCAGGCGATCTGACCCGGTCCAGAATTTCGAGGCTCGACAGCGCCGGCGGCGGCGAACGGGTGGTCGACGTGCTGAACGACCTGCGGCGCACGATGCAGGCGCACTGCGGCGTGTTCCGTTTCCCCGAAGATCTCAAGGCGGGCGTGGAGAAGGTCAAGGCGCTCGCCGAACGCGCCGCACGCACGTTCATCGCGGACAAGTCCAAGGTGTTCAATACCGCGCGCGTCGAGGCGCTCGAGCTCGAGAACCTGATCGAGACCGCGATGTCGACCGTGGTATCCGCCGAGGCGCGCAAGGAAAGCCGCGGCGCGCAGGCGCGCGCCGATTTTCCGAACCGCGACGACAAAAACTGGATGAAGCACACCCTGTGGTACAAGGAAGACAACCGGCTCGATTACAAGCCGGTGCACCAGAAGCCGCTGTCGGTCGAGACCATGGAACCGAAGGTCAGAACATACTGATGAAGCTCTCGATTTACCGGTACGACCCGGACAAGGACGAGAAGCCCTACATGAAGGACTACGAGGTCGCGCTCGAGGCCGCGGACCGCATGCTGCTCGACGCTCTGGTCAAGGTGAAGGCGCAGGACGACTCGATCGCCTTCCGCCGCTCGTGCCGCGAAGGCGTGTGCGGCTCCGACGCGGTCAACATCAACGGCAAGAACGGCCTCGCCTGCATTACCAAGGTGGCCGAGCTTCCCGACCACGTGACGATTCGTCCGCTGCCCGGCCTGCCGGTGATCCGCGACCTGATCGTCGACATGACGCAGTTCTTCAAGCAGTACCACTCGATCAAGCCGTACGTGATCAACAACGACCCGCCGCCGGAGCGCGAGCGCCTGCAGGCGCCCCAGGACCGCGAGGAGCTGAACGGCTTGTACGAATGCATCCTGTGCGCGTGCTGCTCGACCGCGTGCCCGTCGTTCTGGTGGAACCCGGACAAGTTCGTCGGGCCGGCGGGCCTGCTGCAGGCCTATCGCTTCATCGCCGACTCGCGCGACCAGGCGACCGCCGAGCGCCTCGACAACCTCGAGGACCCGTACCGCCTGTTCCGCTGCCACACCATCATGAACTGCGTCGACGTCTGCCCGAAAGGCCTCAACCCGACGCGCGCCATCGGCAAGATCAAGGAAATCATGGTGAGGCGCGCGGTCTGATGGATCGCGTGGCGCACGACCGGCTCTACTGGAAATGCCGCCGGGGCCTGCTCGAGCTCGACATCGTATTGCAGCGTTTCATCCCCATATTGAGGGATGAGGATGTGCAGCCGCTGCAAGCCCTGCTCGAGCTGCCCGACAACGATCTCTGGGACATCATCATCGGCCGTAGCGACCGCTACGACCCGCGATTGGAGCAAACTGTGGCACGGCTGCGCGCCGCCTAGGACGACGATATGGCTGACAAAATCGCAACGCTGAAGCTTCCCGACGGCAAGACCCTCGAATTTCCGGTGCTGCCCGGAAGCATCGGACCCGACGTGGTCGACATCCGCACCCTCTACGGCAAGTCGGGCGCCTTCACCTACGACCCGGGATTCCTCTCCACCGCGAGCTGCAGCTCGGCCATCACCTACATCGACGGCGACCAGGGGATCCTGCTCTACCGCGGCTACCCGATCGAGCAGCTGGCGCAGCACTGCGATTTCCTCGAGGTCTGCTACCTGCTGCAGTACGGCGAGCTGCCGAACCGCAAGCAGAAGACCGAGTTCGTCGACATCGTCACCCACCACACCATGGTGCACGAGCAGCTGGCGCGCCTCTACCAGGGGTTCCGCCGCGACGCGCACCCGATGGCGGTGATGGTGGGCGTGGTCGGCGCGCTGTCGGCCTTCTATCACGATGCGCTCGACATCAGCAAAGAGCGCGATCGGGTGATCTCGGCGTTCCGGCTGATCGCGAAGATGCCGACCATCGTCGCGATGTCCTACAAGTATTCGATCGGCCAGCCGTTCATCTACCCGAAGAACGACCTGTCCTACAGCGCGAACTTCATGCGCATGATGTTCGCGGTGCCGACCGAGGAGTACAAGGTCAACGACGTGCTGGTGCGCGCGATGGACCGGATCTTCATCCTGCACGCCGACCACGAGCAGAACGCTTCGACCTCGACGGTGCGCCTGTGCGGTTCTTCCGGCGCCAACCCGTACGCCTGCATTGCGGCCGGCATCGCCTCGCTCTGGGGCCCGGCGCACGGCGGCGCCAACGAGGCCGCGCTGCAGATGCTCGAAGAGATCGGCGATGTCTCCAAGGTGCCCGAGTTCATCCAGAAGGTGAAGGACAAGAACTCGGGCGTGAAGCTGATGGGCTTCGGCCACCGCGTCTACAAGAACTACGACCCGCGCGCCAAGCTGATGCGCGAGACCTGCCACGAGGTGCTGAACGAGCTCGGGCTGCACAACGATCGCATCTTCAAGCTCGCCATGGCGCTCGAGAAGGTGGCGCTGGAGGACGACTACTTCGTCTCGCGCAAGCTGTACCCGAACGTCGACTTCTACTCCGGCATCGTGCAGCGCGCGCTCGGCATTCCGGTGGCGATGTTCACCTGCATCTTCTCGCTCGCGCGCACCATCGGCTGGATCGCGCAGTGGCAGGAGATGATCACCGACCCGGAATACAAGATCGGCCGGCCGCGCCAGCTCTACAAGGGAGCCACCCGCAGGGATGTGAAGCCGCTCGACAAGAGGTAATTCGGCATGCTGAAGGAATTCCTGAACAACTCGTACCTGTTCGGCGGCAACGCGCCGTTCATCGAGGACCTGTACGAGAAGTACCTCGTCAATCCATCATCGATCCCGGACGAGTGGCGCGACTACTTCGACCGGATGCAGGTGCTGCCGGGCTCGCAGGACAAGGACGTGGCGCACGCGCCGGTGGTCGAGAGCTTCGTGCAGCGGGCAAAGCGCGGCGAATTCGCCGCCGCGCGCACCATGCCGGCCGAGCAGCTCACCCCGGAGCGGCTGCAGGTCGCGGCGCTGCTGCTGGTGACTGCCTACCGCATCGCCGGCTCGCGCTGGGCGACGGTCGATCCGCTCAAGCGCATGCCGCGCCCCAACATCCCGGAGCTCGAGCCGGCGTACTACGACCTGAAGGAAGCCGACCTCGACCAGGTGGTGAATTCAGGGTCGTTCATGGGGCTGGAGCGGGTTTCCCTGAGGACCCTGGTCCAGGCCCTGCGCGATACCTATTGCCGCAACATCGGCTTCGAGTACATGTTCATCTCGGACCGTGCGCAGCGCCAGTGGATCCAGGAGCGCATCGAGCCGGTGCGCGGCGCGCCGCGCGTGTCGCCGGAAGATCAGAAGCGCCTGATGCAGAAGCTCACCGAGGCCGAGCACCTCGAGCGCTATCTGCATACGCGCTACGTCGGCCAGAAGCGCTTCTCGCTGGAAGGCGGCGAAAGCCTCATCCCGTCGATCGACGAGCTGATCCAGCGCGCCGGCGGCGCCGGGGTGCAGGAGATCGTCATCGGCATGGCGCACCGCGGCCGGCTCAACGTGCTGGTCAACGTGCTCGGCAAGATGCCGAAGGACCTGTTCCAGGAGTTCGAAGGCAAGGCGGCGCAGGAGCTGCCCTCGGGCGACGTCAAGTACCACAACGGTTTTTCCTCCGACATCACGACGGCCGGCGGCCCGGTGCATCTGTCGCTCGCGTTCAATCCCTCGCACCTCGAGATCGTGAACCCAGTGGTAGAGGGCTCGGTGCGGGCGCGCCAGCGCCGGCGCGACGACAAGACCGGCGACCAGGTGCTGCCGATCCTGGTGCACGGCGATGCGGCATTCGCCGGCCAGGGCGTGGTGATGGAGACGCTCAACCTCTCCGGCACCCGCGGCTACGGCACCGGCGGCACCGTCCATCTGATCGTCAACAACCAGATCGGCTTCACCACCTCGGACCCGCGCGACGCGCGCTCGACGATCTATTGCACCGACGTAGCCAAGATGGTCGAGGCGCCGATCTTCCACGTGAACGGCGACGACCCCGAGGCGGTGCTGTTCGTCACGCGCCTCGCGCTCGATTTCCGCCAGACCTTCCACAAGGACGTGGTGGTCGACATCGTCTGCTTCCGCAAGCTCGGCCACAACGAGCAGGACGAGCCCGCGGTGACGCAACCGCTGATGTACAAGAAGATTTCGCAGCACCCCGGCACGCGCAAGCTGTACGCGGACAAGCTGGTGGCGCAGAAGGTGATCGCCGAAGGCGAGGCCGAAGCGCTGATCAAGAAATACCGCGACACGCTCGACGCCGGCCAGCAGTCGGTGAGCCCGGTGCTGTCGAACTTCAAGTCGAAGTTCGCGGTGGACTGGGCGCCGTTCCTCGGCTCGAAATGGACCGACGCGGCCGACACCAACGTACCGATCGATGAACTGAGAAGACTTTCGGAAAGAATTACTGCCGTACCGGATGGCTTCACGGTCCACTCCACCGTAGGGCGCGTGATCGAAGCGCGCAAGCAGATGGCCGCCGGCAAGCTGCCGGTGGATTGGGGCATGGCCGAGACGCTCGCGTACGCGTCGCTGCTCTCCAACGGCTACGACGTGCGGCTGTCGGGACAGGACTCCGGCCGCGGCACCTTCGCGCATCGCCACGCGGTGCTGCACGACCAGGATCGCGAGCGCTGGGACCAGGGCAGCTACATCCCGCTGCAAAACATCGGCAAGGACCAGGGCGACTTCGTGGTCATCGACTCGGTGTTGTCGGAGGAGGCGGTGCTCGGCTTCGAGTACGGCTTCTCCACCGCCGAGCCCAATGCCCTGGTCCTGTGGGAAGCGCAGTTCGGCGACTTCGCCAACGGCGCGCAGGTGGTGATGGACCAGTTCATCAGCTCGGGCGAAACCAAGTGGGGCCGCGTCTGCGGCCTGGTGCAGTTCCTGCCGCACGGCTACGAGGGGCAGGGGCCGGAGCACTCGTCCGCGCGCCTCGAGCGCTACCTCCAGCTCTGCGCCGAGCACAACATCCAGGTCTGCGTGCCGAGCAACGCGGCGCAAATCTTCCACCTGCTGCGCCGGCAGATGCTGCGCCCGTTCCGCAAGCCGCTGATCGTGATGACGCCGAAATCCCTGCTGCGCAAGAAAGAAGCGGCGTCGTCGATCGAGGAGCTGGCCAATGGCTCGTTCCACACCGTGATTGCGGACACGACCACGGTGGACGAGAAGGGCGTGAAGCGCATCGTCGCGTGCTGCGGCAAGGTCTATTACGACCTGGTTTTCAAGAGAACCGAGCTGCAGAAAACCGATACCGCGATCATCCGCGTCGAACAGCTCTATCCCTTCCCGCACAAGCAGTTCGAGGCGCAGATGAAGCGCTATCCGAACGCGACCGAAGTGGTGTGGTGCCAGGAAGAGCCGCAGAACCAGGGCGCGTGGTACCAGACGGCGCACTACTTCCGCGAGAACATGCGCGACGACCAGAAGCTGTACTATGCCGGCCGTCCCGCATCGGCGTCGCCGGCGGGCGGCTACATGGCAAGGCACAACGAGCGGCAGAAGGCGCTGGTCGAGCAGGCGTTCGGCAAGTACAAGTAGGTTTTATCAACCCGGCGCGTTACGCGCCTGGCTTTTCACCAACCCGGCGGAAGCTCAGCGGAAACCGGGGAAGAGCCTAAACGGGAGAAGCGATGGCGATTATCGAAGTGAAGGTTCCGCAATTGTCGGAGTCCGTCGCCGAGGCGACGCTGCTCGACTGGCACAAGAAGGAAGGCGAGCGGGTCTCGCGTGACGAGAACCTGATCGACATCGAGACCGACAAGGTGGTGCTCGAGCTGCCGGCCCCCGCGGATGGGGTGTTAGTACGAATTATCAAGAAAGCCAAGGAATCCGTAGGGTCCGGCGACGTCATCGCCCAGATCGACACCGAGGGCAAGGCCGCCGCCGCTGCGCCCGCTTCCCAGGAAAAGAAAGCTCCGCCCGCGGCGGAAAGGCCGAAAACCGTCCCACCGGTGATGCCTGCCGCACAGAAGATCGCGGCCGAGAAGGGCATCGACACGTCGAAGTTGCAGGGCACAGGGCGCGACGGCCGCGTCACCAAGGGGGACGTGCTCGAAGCGAAGCCTGCCCCGGCGCGAGCGCCGCTGCAGCAGCCCACCCCGCCGGTCAACGTCGACAGCCTCACCTCCGGCCGCCCCGAGCAGCGCGTGCCGATGTCGCGCCTGCGCCAGCGCGTGGCCGAGCGGCTGGTGCAGTCTCAGTCCACCGCCGCGATCCTCACTACCTTCAACGAAGTGAACATGGCGCCGGTGATGGAGATGCGCAAGCGCTACCAGGAACGCTTCGAGAAGGAGCACGGCACGCGCCTGGGCTTCATGTCGTTCTTCGTCAAGGCCGCGGTGCATGCATTGAAACGCTTCCCGGTGGTGAACGCGTCGATCGACGGCACCGACATCGTCTACCACGGCTACTTCGACATCGGCGTCGCGGTGGGCAGCCCGCGCGGGCTGGTGGTGCCGATCCTGCGCGACGCCGACCGCATGAGCTTCGCCGAGATCGAGAAGAAGATCGGCGAGTTCGGCAAGCGCGCGCAGGACGGCAAGCTGACGCTGGAGGAGCTCACCGGCGGCACGTTCTCGATCTCGAACGGCGGTGTGTTCGGCTCGATGCTGTCGACCCCGATCATCAACCCGCCGCAGTCGGCGATCCTCGGCGTGCATGCGACCAAGGACCGCGCGGTGGTGGAGAACGGTCAAATTGTTGTCAGGCCGATCAACTACCTGGCGCTTTCGTATGACCATCGCATCATCGATGGCCGTGAAGCGGTCTTGTTCCTGGTTTCGATCAAAGATGCGCTGGAAGATCCTGCCCGCCTGATCCTCGAGATATGAAGGCCTTCGACGTGGTGGTGATCGGCGCTGGCCCGGGCGGCTACATCGCAGCGATCCGCGCAGCGCAGCTTGGCCTCAATACCGCCTGCATCGACGAGTGGAAAGGCGCCGACGGCAAGCCGGCGCTCGGCGGCACCTGCACCAACGTCGGCTGCATTCCGTCCAAGGCGCTGCTGCAGTCCTCGGAGAACTTCGAGCAGGCCGGGCACCACTTCGCCGACCACGGCGTGAAGGTGAAGGGCGTGGAGCTCGACCTGGCGCAGATGATGAAGCGCAAGGACAAGGTGGTGAAGTCGAACAACGACGGCATCGTCTACCTGTTCAAGAAGAACAAGATCGCCTTCTTCCACGGCCGCGGCAGCTTCGGCAAGGCTCCGAACCAGATCGTGGTCGGTGAGGAAACCCTGGAAGCCAGGCACGTCATCGTGGCCACCGGTTCCAATCCCCGCGCGCTGCCGGGCGCCGAGTTCGACGAGAAGCTGATCCTGAGCAACACCGGTGCGCTCGCCGTGGGCGAAGTGCCGAAGCGGCTAGGGGTGATCGGCGCCGGGATCATCGGCTTGGAGATGGGCAGCGTCTGGCGCCGGCTGGGCGCACAGGTCACTATCCTGGAGGCGCTGCCGACCTTCCTCGGCGTGGCCGATGAAGCCATCGCCAAGGAGGCCGCAAAGGTGTTCGCCAAGCAGGGGCTGAAGATCGAGACGGGCGTGAAGATCACCAAGGTCGACAATAAGAAAATCGTTACGGTTCAATATACTGCAGACGACAGTTCATCCAAAACATTGGAGTGTGACCGGCTCATTGTGTCGATCGGCCGGGTGCCCAACACCGAGGGTCTCAATGCCGCCGGCGTCGGCCTGAAGCTGGACCCGCGCGGCTTCATAGAAGTAGACGACGACTGCCGGACCAACCTGCCGAACGTCTGGGCGATCGGCGACGTCGTGCGCGGCCCGATGCTCGCGCACAAGGCCGAGGAGGAAGGGGTGGTGGTGGCCGAGCGCATCGCCGGCCAGAAGCCGCACCTCGACTTCAACACCATCCCGTCGGTGATCTACACCAGCCCCGAGATCGCCTGGGTCGGCAAGACCGAGCAGCAGCTGAAAGCCGAAGGCGTCGAATATCGCGCCGGCGTGTTTCCGTTCTCGGCCAACGCAAGGGCGCGCGCGCTGGGCGACACCACGGGTCTCGTCAAATTCATCGCAGATGCAAAAACGGATGAGATCCTCGGCGTGCACATCATGGGCCCGATGGCGGGCGAGCTGATCGCCGAGGCGGTGGTGGCGATGGAGTTCCGCGGCTCGGCCGAGGACATCGGCATGATCGTGCACGCGCACCCGTCGCTGTCGGAAGCGCTCAAAGACGCCGCGCTGGGGGTCGACAAGCGCTCGCTCAACATTTGAGCCAGGACGTCGTTTCGGTCTACGAGCAGAGCCTCAAGCGCCGCGGCTTCGTTTCCGATTCTTCCCAGTGGCGAGCGGTCGAGCGCCTGCAGCGCCTGCACGAGGAGTGGACCGAGTACAAGAAGAAGCGCGACAACGCGCTCAAGCGCCTGCTGGTCAAGCCGCCGCTGCCGAAGGGCGTTTATCTCTGGGGCCCGGTCGGCCGCGGCAAGAGCTTCCTGATGGACGCGTTCTACCTGTGCGTCCCGCTGGTGCGCAAGCGCCGCGTGCACTTCCACCACTTCATGCGCGAGATCCATCGCGAGCTCGACGAGCTCAAGGGCACCGAGGACCCGATCGCCGCGGCGGCGGAGCGCACCGCCAAGCGCTATCGCCTGATCTGCTTCGACGAGTTCCACGTCTCCGACATTGCCGACGCCATGATCCTCGGCCGCTTCCTCGAGCAGACGATGGAGCGCGGCGTCGAGTTCGTCATGACCTCGAATTACCACCCGGACCAGCTCTATTCCTCGGGCCTGCAGCGCGAGCGTTTCCTGCCGGCGATCGAGCTGATCAAGTCGCGCCTGGACGTGGTGGGCGTGGATAGCGGCATCGATTACCGCCGGCTGAAGATGGAAAAGGTGCAGGTCTATCACCTGAACGATGCGCCGCTCGCGAAGATCTTCGAGGAGCTCAAGGACGTCGAAGAGGAAAAGCAGCCGCTCGACGTCGAGGGCCGCACCATCCCCTATCGCAAGCGCGCCGGCGGCCTGGTGTGGTTCGACTTCGACGCGCTATGCGGCGGGCCGCGCTCGTATGCGGACTACGTCGACCTCACGAAGCGCTTCCACACCATCATCCTTTCCGGTGTGCCGCGCATGTCGGCGAAGCAGTCGGATGCCGCGCGGCGCTTTACCTGGCTGATCGACGTGCTGTACGACGAGCACATCAAGCTCGTGCTCTCGGCGGAGGCGCCGCCGGAAGATCTGTTCACCGAAGGAGAGAACGCCGCCGACTTCCAGCGCACCGTGAGCCGGCTGCACGAGATGCAGTCGGCCGAGTACCGCCTACTGCCAGTACGGCGGGTAGCCGGAGCCGCCGCTCTCGGCGGCCAGCAGCCTTAGCATCGCGGGCCATTCGAGAATTCCGTACGGCCGGCGCGTGCCGGGCTGATAGAGATGCGCCGTTTTTGCAAGAATTTGCTCCGAGGGCACGAGGAGCTCGGTGCGCGCGGCCATAGCATCGACCTGCGCGCGGCACGACATCTCGAGCTGGTACATGGTGTTGAACGCCTGCTGGATCGTGGCGCC
>Ga0207701_10007702_pt1 | contig 10685 bp, 7 predicted proteins | sample KBSSwiSSwithPhiX_FD_184294 | JGI IMG/M metagenome (GOLD analysis project Ga0207701, IMG submission 184294) | Switchgrass rhizosphere bulk soil microbial communities from Kellogg Biological Station, Michigan, USA, with PhiX - S5 (SPAdes) (version 2) | ecosystem: Environmental > Terrestrial > Soil...
GATCGCATCAAGGACCGCGCTGTCGCGCAGATGAAGGCCGATGGCGTCGAGTACGAGCAGCGCATGGAGGAGCTCGAGAAGCTCGAATACCCCAAGCCTCTCCGCGACTTCGTCTACCAGACGTTCAACGCATTCGCCGACACGCATCCGTGGGTCGGCGAAGAGAACATCCGCCCCAAGTCGATCGCGCGCGAGATGTTCGAGAACTTCCGCTCCTTCGACGAGTACGTGCTGGAATACGAGCTGCAGCGCTCGGAGGGGCTGCTGCTGCGGCACTTGAACAGCGTGTACAAGGTGCTCAGTCAGACCGTGCCTGACGGCGTCAAGACCAGCGAGGTGATCGACGTGGAGCTGTACCTCCGCACCCTCCTCAGCCAGGTCGACTCGAGCCTCGCGGACGAGTGGGAGCGAATGCGCGATCCCAACTACCAGCCCCTCGCCGCGGGACTTACAGCGCCAAGGCCGCCCGGCGCCAAGACCGTGGCTCCGGATGTCACGCGCGACGCGAAGGCCTTCACCGCCGCAATCCGGGTGCTCGTGTTCACCTTCCTGCGCGCGTGGAGCACCGGCCGTCACGCCGCCGCCCTCGAGGCGCTCGACGCGCCTCCACCTGTCCAGCCCGACGCGGGCGCATGGTCGGCGGAGCGACTGCGATCAGCACTCGAGGACTACCGCGTCGACCACGAAGGTGTCCGTCTCGATCCCGAGGCGCGAAACATCCGGCACACCCACGTCAACGCGTCTGAGGACAGACGTACGTGGCGCGTGCAGCAGGTGCTGGTCGACCCCGAACAGCACAATGACTGGATGGTGGAGTGTGAGGTGGACCTGCCCGCCTCACGCGAGGCGAACCGGCCAGTGTTGTCGTTGCGTGAGATCGGGCCGATCGGGTAGGCGATCGCGTCGATCCAGTTGTGGGACATTACGGGTGCAGCAGCGGCTGGTCTCCATGCCCACGTCAGTACATCGGAGCTCCTAACGCTCGCCAGAGCCTATAATCAAGGCCATATAGCCCCAGCAAATCTAACGTTCTCGATGCTTTGAGCGAACAATCTAGGGTCGGTTTGAGAAGGAACGGACGCTATTCTCTTAAGACCTTTGCTCAGTTTTCGGACAGTACGAGGGCGCCGAACGTTGCGGGATATCCTTCTCACGTGTACTCGCACGCGCTTCTGATCGGCATCGTCGCTGGTCTCCGTACCTTCACCGCGCCGACGGCGATCAGCTTGGCCGCCTGGTCGGGACGGCTGGCCTTGAAAGGCAGCTGGCTCGCCTTCCTCGGCCATTCTTGGACTCCTTGGATCTTCGTGCTCCTCGCCCTCGGCGAGTTCGTCGGCGATCAGCTACCGTCGACGCCGAGTCGCACGGTGCCGATGCAATTCGGCGCCAGGCTGCTGAGCGGCGCGATCTGCGGTGCGGCGATCGGGTCGCACGACGCAATGCTTGGCGGGCTCCTCGCGGGCATGGTGGGCGCGGTCATCGGCACGCTCGGCGGGCATACATTCCGTATGCGCCTAGCCGCAGCATTCAAGAAGGATCCGCCAGCCGCTTTGATTGAAGACGCTATCGCCATCGGTGGCGCGTGGCTGATCGTCCAGACCTTGTCGTGAGCGCGATCTACGAATCTCCACCACAGGGATCCGCTCAAGTTTTCGGACACTGCGGCCGGGTGTGGTTACTGAAAAATCGGTACGCGTTGTGACAGTTGATGTTACGGCCGTCGCCGGATAGGCTGCCGCGATGTCGGTCGTCGTCGCATTCATTCACGCATTGCGGGTGTCGTTCCGGTCCCGAGCCGTGTTGCAGGCGGAAATCATCGCCTTGCGTCATCAGCTCCACGTCCTCCAACGCTCACGGCCGCAACCGCGGCGTCTGGCATGTGCCGACCGTGCCTTGTGGGTCTGGCTGTCGCGCACCTGGTCCGGCTGGCGTACGGCGACCGTGCTCGCAAAGCCCGCAACGGTAGTCGCCTGGCATCGGCAAGGCTTTCGACTGTTCTGGACGTGGAAGTCGCGGCGTCGTGCAGGCCGCCCGGGCGCGTCAGCCGAGACACGGTTGCTGATTCGAGGGATGTCGGAAGCCAATCCGTTGTGGGGCGCGCCAAGGATCCACGGCGAACTCCTGAAGCTCGGTATCGACGTCAGTCAGGCGACCGTGGCGAAATACATGTCGCGTCGACGACGGCCGCCGTCACCACACTGGCGGACGTTTCTCGCCACGCATGCCTCCCAGATCGTCGCCGCCGACTTCTTCGTCGTGCCAACGGTGACGTATCGCCTCCTCTTCGTGCTCGTCATGCTCGCGCACGAGCGACGACGCCTCGTGCATGTCGCGGTCACCGCGCATCCCACGGCAGCCTGGACGGCCCAGCAACTCCGCGAGGCGTTCCCCGACAACGACGTACCGCGGTTCCTCCTCCACGATCGGGACAGCGCCTTCGCCGCGGTGTCCACCACGATCAACGGCATGGGCATACAGGACGTGCGTACGGCACCCCGCGCCCCCTGGCAGAACGGGTACGTCGAGCGCGTGATCGGATCGCTGCGACGTGACTGTCTCGACCACGTCATTGTGCTCAACGAAACCGGACTCCGGCGCGTGCTCCGGCAGTACGTCGACTACTTCAATCATTCCCGGACGCACCTGGGCCTCGCGAAGGACACGCCGGTATCGCGACTGGTCTCCTCTGGCCCAGGACGCATCGTCGTGATTCCACAGGTCGGCGGACTCCACCACCGCTACGACCGCCTCGCCGCATAGCGTTCTGGACGACTGAACGCCCACCTCGCTGACGCTCGACGTGTCACGTAAGCCCGCGCCGTACCGCCCAAGACCGCGGCGTCACGATGTCGGACACCAATGCGATCACCGTCAGCGGCCGGGCACCATCGGCTTTGCCCCTCACTTTTCACGCTGCACCAACGTCGGTCGAGTTTTCAGCAGGGACAGGTGTCCGCATTTCGCCTTTTCAGTAGGCACAGGTTCCCCGAAACAGCGGCCCCGCTCGAATCGCTTATCGCGGCGAAATAGCTACGTCGTCGGATTCTTGCCCTTCGACGCGTGCGCGGGTGGATGGGCGTCGCCGCTCGTGGTGGACGGCAGGACGCCGTCGCCAGAGACGTGTCCGGCTGCCCGCATCGACTCGATAAGCTCGCTGATCTTGACCCCGGTGAGCGACTCGACCACCGTCGGCATGGTCGCGATGACTTTGGCCACTTCACCGGTGATGCGGGACATGCCGGGGTCCTGGCCATTTCCTGTGTTCACCATCGTGATCCGATCGATCCGCGACAGCGGCTCGGCCACGGCACGGGCGATCTCCGGCAGGATCGGCGCCAGGATCTGCATGACGGCCGCCTCGTTGTACTTCTGCCAGGCTTCGGCTTTCTTCTCCATAGCAGTGGCATCCGCGATGCCCTGCGCCTTCCTGGCCTCGGCTTCAGCGAGGCCCTGAGCTTCTCGAACCTGCGCTTCTGCCAGGCCCCGTGCACGTTGGGATTCGGCTTCGGCAAGGCCCTGCGCCTTCACGACATCGGCGGCCGCGATGCCACGGGCACGCTCGCCGTCGGCAACGGTTGTCAGCTTCGACTTCTCGGCGGCGGCGGCCATCTCGATGCGCCGGCGCTCGGCCTCGGCGAGCGTCTCGATCTCGTATCGCTTGGCGTCGGCAGCGCGCTTGATGGTGGCGTCGAGCTCCCGCTCGCGCCGCTGGATTTCCTGCTGCTGGACCTGAATCTCCATGGTCTTCTTTTGCAGCTCGTACGCCATCTCGGCCTCGGCCTTCTTAATGTTGGCAAGGCGCTGTTGCTCGGCAATGGCTTCGGCTGCCAAGAAGTTCGCCACTTCGGCGGCCTTGTGGGCACCGGCACCGGCTTCGGCCTCTCGCCGCGTCTTTGCGGCGTTGGCTTCGGCCACCGCGGCGTCGCGCGATGCCTCCGCCTCTTTCGCAAGGCGCTGCGCTTCGGCCTGCCGTTGCCGGGTTTCGCGCTCCGCGTCGGCCTGGGCGATGGCGGCCTCTTTCAGCGCCACGGCTTCTGCGATAGCCGCGTCGCGCTTGACCTCGGCGATGCGCGGCTTGCCAAGCGCCTCCAGGTACCCGTGCTTGTCGCGTATGTCGCGGATGGTGAACGAGTCGATGCCCAGGCCCATGTTCGCAAGGTCGCCCGCAGAGATCTCCTGGACTTTCTGTGCGAACTGATCGCGGTTCTTGTAAATGTCTTCGACCGAGAGCGTGCCGAGGATCGCTCGCAGGTGGCCCTGCACAGTCTCCAGCGCAATCCGCGCGATTTCGTCGGGCGGTTTGCCGAGGAAGCGCTCGGCCGCCGAGTGGAGCGACGCCTCGTCCTTCTTGATCTTGATCTGGGCCACGCCGTCCACGATGACCGGCACACCTTGCGACGTATAGACCTCCGGCGTCGTGACGTCGAGAGTCATGACCTCCAGCGACAACCGGTTCCAGGTGTGGAAGAGGGGAACCACCATGTCTGCGCCGCCGGTGATGAACTTCACCTTACCGCGTCCGGACACGACCAGCACCTCGTTCGGGCCGGCCTTGCGCAGGAACATCACGTAGGCGAGCACGTACCCAGTAGCGGCGACAACGACGACACCGAGGCCCGCGATCGCGAGTACCACACCTACCCCGAGATCAGAAAACATCACACGTCCTCTGGTGCGTTACGGCGCATCACGACCATCGTCGTACCCGCCATGCTCAACACGGTTACCGCCGAGCCGCGTGGAATGCTCTTGCCATGGCCGTCCCGCGCGGGCGCCGCGAACCGCTCGGCGCCGACCATTACCGTGGCCTCGCCTACCCCATTTTCCGGAATCGGCACGGTCACTTCGCCGGCGGCGCCGACAATCTGGTTTATACGAATCTGGCTCGACCCTCGTGAGGTCGCGACGATGCGGTGAGCCAGGTAGGTCACACCATAGGCGGTGGCCACGGCTGCCGGGCCGGCGATGGCCACGCTGGCGCCGTCGTTGACCCGCAGGCCGAAGAGTGCCGCCAGACCGTAGCCTCCGAACGAGGCGAAGAGCGTGGCGAGCGCGAGCGGTGAAAAGAACGGAAAGTGGAAGTCCGAGCCACTCTGTGAGTCGGCAGACGAGTGCCCGTGCCCCGATTGGTCGATGCCGTATCCACCGTCGGCGCCGCCTGCGTGGCCGATTGCGGCGTCGTGGCCGCTGTCGCCACCGAAGTGTCCCAAGGCTGTCGCTACCACGATGTAGCCGACGCCGAGCACTGCAAGGGTCAGGTAGGCAAGGGTCAGCATGGCAACCGGACGAGAGTGTAGTTCAAGTCGTGCCTACCAAGAACGCGTACGCCTTGCGACGATTGAAGCCCACAGCGAACCCGCTGTGGGGCGGATCCACGGCGAGCTCCAGAAGTTGGGAATTCGGTGAGTCAGTGGACCGTAGTCACATTCATGCGCAGGCCGAGACGGCCACCGTCGCAGACGTCGCGCACGTTCCTGACCAGCGAGCCAGATCCTGGCCGCCGATCTCTTCGTCGTGCCCACGGTGACCTTCCGGCTGCTCTTTGTCCTCGTGATCCTCGCGCACGACCGCCGACAAATCGTTCACGTAGGAGCACAACCGCGATCAGATGATAGTCACACCGCGTGCAGAAGACGATGATCATCAGGAAATCCCGGGGCGAGCATACGAGTCATACATGTGGGGTTTTTGATACCCTGTTCGGCCATCCACTGCGCGGCCAGTTGCTGAAGGTCACGACCGCGCTCATCTTTTTGCAGTGAGCCGATTCGACGTCTCGTGACGGCGAGGTACAACTGCATATCGGCGCGCTCGAAACGATCAGCAGCGGCGTGCAGATGTGCGACCGCAGACCGCGCGTCGCCTTCGACGTAAGCGACTCCGGCCTGTAGCAGCAACGCAATCGGGTCGGACCATGGCATCCGCTCGCGAGCGATACGACGGGCTCCTAGCCGGGCGGCGGCAAGGAATCGGGAATCGCCGTCCTTCGCCGCGATCGCCAGTGCACTGCGTGCGCGAAGGTAGAGCCACTCGATGCGTATCACTTGAACTCGTGTCATCAACGAGCGACGGACCATCGATTGATGTTCATCGAGTAATTGCCACGCAGCTTCAGGACGACCGCGATAGAGCTCCGTTTGTACGCGGGCCAGCATGGCGCTGTAGTGCTGCCGATGGAACCCATTCTGGGACCAACGCTCGATGCTCTCGACCGCCTCGCGCTCGCCTTCATCCGGCTCGTCTGCGGTCAGCCACACGTAGTTGCTGCGCGTGCACAATTCAGTGGCGATGTACAAATTGCCGCGCCTGCGTGCTTCACTCAGTAACGCCGGAACCCGCCGACACACCTCACCGAGTTCGCCTAGGTACATCAGGTTCCAGATCACGAGATTCTGTGCGATGTTCAATTCCCACGTGACGCCGACGCATTGATCGCGCAGGATGGCCAATGCCTGCTCGGAGAGTGCCAGCGCTCTTTTCCACTCACCGAGAGCCGTCGCAAGAATTCCGTTGGCCAGGATCGACAACGCGATCGCGTGCGGGTTTCCCGTGCTCTCGGCAAGTGTCTTCGCCTGTTGAACGAGTCTGGCACTGAGCCGGCGCCCCGCAGGGAAGCCGCCTTGCGCCGCTGATTCGATGGCCATCCCACGAGCGACTCGGGACGGTTCACCGGCGGCGAGCGCCATCAGCAGATGACGTGCGCTGAAATCGGACGCGCTGATGAAATCTACCAGCAACAATCCGGTGGTCGCGGACCAGCAGGTATCGATGCGCAGAAGTGTCTCCTGGTCGATGTCCTCCACGCGCCGTGGATTGAAACGCAGTCCACGCCATCGTAATCGCGCACGTCTCGACAATAGCGATAACATGGCGCCTCGAGGACTGCGTGGCGCCCGCACTCCCATACTCTCCAGCATGGTACGAATGAGGTCCAGCCCACGGTCGATGTGGCCGCCGATCAGCCACTGCTCCGCGCCGCGACGTTGAAGTTCCACTCGGCGGTCCACCTGTCCGCCGGCGGCAACGAGATACTCATCGGCCGCCTCGGCCGGGCGACCGGCATTGGCCAGCGCGGAGGCAAGCTCCTCCTGCCATGCGCGGGCGGCAGGTCCTTTCGGCGCCAGCGTCAGCGCATGTCGGTAGAAGTAGGCTGCACGATCGAACGCGAGCGACGCTGCCGCCTTTGCGGCTGCACGACCAGCCTGGATGGACGCGTTCTCCGTGTCATCGGCGCCGACATAATGCGCGAACAACGCTTCACAGTCATCACTGTGGCGATCCATCAGTGCTTGCGCCATTCGTTGGTGAGCTCGCCGCACGGCGACAGGCCCCATCCTCCCCAGAAGAACCTCGCGGATGCGATCGTGATAGGTTTCGACGCGTTCAGAGGAACCGCTGCTGCGAATGAGATGGAGCGAACGCAGCGTCGCCAAGAGAGACTGTCTCGAGCCCATAATCGCGCACGATGCGCAAATGAGGTCAGGCACAACAGGGCGACCACAGATCGCCAGTGTTTCCAGAAAGTGCTGACCATCGGCTGAGAGGGCGCCAAGCCGCGCATCGAGCATTTCAGCAAACGTCGGTTGGCGAACCGGCTGTGTGTTCTCGACATTGATATAGCGCGCCAACTGTTCGAGGACAAACGGACTGCCCTGTCCCTCGCGCGTCATCATGAATTTCTCGCTGTTCGTGAGAGAGCGGCTCACGAGCAGCGCGTCGAGAAGCTCTCCGGCTTCCAGCTCGGACATACGCTCCAGCGTGAGGTGCGTCCAGTGGCTGGGCTCTCCGCCTTCGAGGAGGCGACGAAGAAACGGCTTGCCAGCGATCTCTTCGCTCCTGAACGACACGATCGTCAGCAGGGGCGGCGGGGCCGGCTGTCGCAACAACTGCTCGAGTAACAATACGCCGTCTACATCCGCCCATTGCAAGTCGTCGATGAAAATGACGACCCGCCACTGTTTGGCCAGGCGGACCAAAAGCTCGCGTAAGACCTCGGATGCCAGACGTTTCAACGAAACCGGATCCGTGAGCAGTGGTTCCCGTCCCTCACACGCCCTAGCGATAGCGGGCACGCGCAGCATTACCGGGAATAATCGTGGTAAGGCCACAACATCATTCGGTAAAAGGGCCTCCCCTTCCGCGGCCGGGAGCGCCAGCAGAAAACCGGACAGGTTATCGATCACCCCATCTAACGCTTCGTAGGGCACGGACTCGTGCTCATAGCAGCGCCCGACGAGAACAGCGACATCGTTGCGTGCGCGCAGTCGGCCGAGAAAGCATCGCAGTAAGGCAGTCTTGCCGATTCCGGAAGGGCCGCACACGGAGACACTCGCTGAACGAGCCTCACCGACCGACCGAAATGCTGCTTCCAGTGCCTTGAGCTCACGTTCGCGGCCCACGAACGGAGTCGCCGTGAGCTCCATCGATGGTGCCTGGACAGCGTACGGTCGCTGCTGGTCGTAACCGAGCCTACCAAGGGCGTCACTCCCCGACAGCCGGCGTGCCGGATCCCGGCACAACAGATCCATACAGACCGAGCTCACATCGGCAGGTACGCTTGGCGCGATCTCCCTGGGCGACGGCGGATCGCGGTGTCGTTTGCAGAGGAGCACCTCAACTGTGGACCCGCTGAATGGAACATTTCCGGTAAGTGCCTCGTACAGCGTGGCGCCAACGCCGTACCAGTCGCCAGCCTCAGATGGTGGCAGACCTGCCACTTCCTCGGGCGATACGTAGGCAGGAGTTCCACCTGCATGGTGCTCCGTTATTCCGAGAACCGCCGGCACACTCTCCGCAATCAGACCGAAATCGAGAATGACAAGGCGGCCCTCTGGCGAAACCAGAACGTTTGAGGGCTTGATGTCGCGGTGAAGTTTTCCCAGACGGTGCAGCGTCGCAATCCCGTCGATGAGTTGTCGAAGTGCTGATCTCAGGCGGTCGACCGATAAAGACGTGTTCGCCTCTTGCCTCACGTATTGAACGAAATTGACGCCCTTCACGAGCTCCATCGTGAAGAAGCAACGCTCCTGTTCGACGATAAGCTCGTACAAGCAGACCAGGTTCGGATGCGATATACCGGCGAGGCTTCGAAACTCCTGTTTCAGCCAGTAGACGGCGGCGGGAGTGGCGCGTCGCATGGTCTTGAGCGCGACGATCTCGCCACGAACGAGATCCTCGACCTCGTAGACCACTCCCATTCCGCCGGCCCCGAGGCGCCGCAACACGGCGAAACGGTCGGTCGTGGAAAAGTCGTCAGTGGCGATCCCATCGGACGCTAACGATCCGATAGGCCGCTCGAGAAAGGAACTCGCTTCTTCGTGGGCCACCAGCAAACGGATGAGCTCACGATAAAGCGCCGGGTCCTCATCGCAGATCTGATTCAGGCAGGTTTGGCGTGCGAGAGGAGGTTTCTGGACGACGTCGTCAAACAGAATCCGCAGCCGGCGATACAGCTCAGCGTTCTGATCCATTCACGCCCATCTTCGTCATCGCGAATGGCCGGTCAAACGGTCACATCAATCGTATACTGTGCGCGTTCCAGTAATTGGCAATCTCACCCTGATGTCCAAGCCCGCGCCGAGCTATCTCACGGCGCTCCTTGCGGAGCTGCGCGAAGGCGACGTAAGCGCCCGCGAAGAATTCGTGACGCTTGTCTATCCGGAGCTACGACGCATCGCCGCCGGTTTCCTGCGGAAGGAACGACACGGTCACACGTCCCGACCCACCGGCCTGGCCCACGAGGTGTACCTGCGACTCTTCGGCCGCGGAGACATCGAGTGGCAAAACCGCGCTCACTTTTTTGCCGCTGTAGCGCGTGAGATGCGCCACCTCCTCGTGGACCATGCGCGCGCGCGCAACGCCATAAAACGCGGTGAGGGGAATATCCGTATTCCTCTGACCGAGCTACATAACACTTCTGATGTTCCCGACGACGATCTACTGGCACTGGACGAAGCGCTGGCGCGGCTCGAAGCGATCGATCCCCGGGCCAGCCGAGTGGTCGAGTTGCGATTCTTCACCGGCCTGAGTGAACGCGAGACGGCCGAGGCACTGAACATCTCCATCTCCACGCTGAAGCGCGACTGGAACTTTGCGAAAGCGTGGCTCTTCGATCAGATCGGCCCTCTCGGCGTCAACTAGGGCGTCCTGAAGGACGGAGCGCCCATGACCCACGCATATGCGCAAACCTTGTGGACTCTTTGGATCCGGAATTACGCCTGTAGCTTCAGAACAAAGAGAGCGGCTAGCGCGAACATTCCGCCGCGATTCGGCGGCCAAATCGGAAATTTCGAATGAACAGCCTCATAGGCCGCGTAAAGGGGAAGCTATCAGCTCCAGCTGTGTCGTTCCTCATCACGAGTGAGGGACAGACCCCGATGGCCGATGTGCGCCTGAGAAGCATGGGAGGTGTCGCATGGTCTCTGCTGCTGTGAATCGTTGTGTCCGTCACACGTCGGCGATTGTCGTGCTTTGGGCGGCAGCGACCGTTGTGCCCGCAACGGCGCGAGCCGACGAGGTCACCGATTGGAACCGGGCGATGTTTCGGGCAGGGCTCATCGCTGGTACCAGTAACCAAGCAATGACGCGGGTCGCGGCGATGGTGCAAGTCGCCGTCTTCGATGCTGTGAACGGTATCGCGCGACGCTACACGCCGATCCATGTGACGCCAAGCGGGCCCGCCGGCG
>Ga0207701_10007706_pt1 | contig 10684 bp, 7 predicted proteins | sample KBSSwiSSwithPhiX_FD_184294 | JGI IMG/M metagenome (GOLD analysis project Ga0207701, IMG submission 184294) | Switchgrass rhizosphere bulk soil microbial communities from Kellogg Biological Station, Michigan, USA, with PhiX - S5 (SPAdes) (version 2) | ecosystem: Environmental > Terrestrial > Soil...
CGCCGTCGTTCAGCGGACGAGTAGTGCTGGTGATCATGGCGACCGGGCGTCACGCGCGCCTCATGTCGCCCGCGCGCTGGCTTCGTGCCGAATTCGACGAGACGACCGCGAGTCGCGCGGCTATTGCTTGATGAACTCGACTCGCCGGTTGTTGGCCTTGCCGGCTGGAGTGGTGTTGGCGTCCACCGGCTGGGTCTCGCCCAGGCCGTCGGTCACCATTCGCGCCTGGTCGATCTTGAACTCGCTGACGAGCGCCTGCCTGACCGCGGCCGCACGTCGCTTCGACAAATCGAGGTTCGCCGCATCGTCACCGTCCGAGTCGGTGTGCCCGACGATGCGCACCTTCAGGTCAGGGTTCTCGGCCAGCACGCCGGCCACTTCCTTCAGTGTCCCGTACGACTCGCCCCGGATGCGATCGCTGCTCACGTTGAACAGGATGCCGCGTGTGACCCACTTGCCTTCGGTGACCAGCTTGTTGCGCGTATCGGGTGCACCGGTCGCCACTCGAAGGTTCGCGACGTAGTACTCGCAGTTTCCACACCCGCCGCCGAAAGAGAAGACGATGCCATTGAACTTCGTGGACGCGCCCACCGCGCGGGGGAGGTCCCAGACCTTCTCTTCGTTCAGGTAGACGCGCACGCGCTGACGCTGGCGCCAGACTGCCACGTGCACCGCACGGTTCTTCGTGGCGCCGAGCTGTCCGGTCTGCTGCGAATTCGCCGGCCCGCTGGTGCTGTCTTGCCGCGTCGTGATGGAGGTGGTGCCCTCACTCGCCGACGGATGCATGGTGAACGTCACCGAGTTGGGCGCCGTCTGCCAGTCGAGCGGCTTCTTCACGTCGGCCAGCTCCACCAGCGTCGTGGACAACGGGATGCCCGGGCTCGCGGTGGGCGGCACCATGAAGTCGAACTCGAAGGTGACGTTCTCGGGGAGATCGGTGATGAACTCCGGTATGAAAAACCCGGGACGATTCAGTTTCAGCCACCGGCCCTGCTGGTTGCTGATCGTGACGACTTCTCCGGACGCATTCGTGTTCCATTTCTCCGGGAAGTCGCCGATGGCGTCCTGGGCGAAGTCCTCGAGCGCGACGACCTTCTCGCCCGGCACGAAGTCGAACTTGCTGAACGCCTGGAAGCCGGCGGGGCCGTCGGCCGCAGGCGTGGTCGCCGAGGCGGAGGCCGTCGCCGGCGCCGGCCCGGGTGACGCAGCAGGTGCCGCGGCCGGCGCGTCGGCCGGTTGCGAGTCTTTCTTGGCGGCGTCGTCCTCGGCCTTCTTCTTGGCCTCAGCCGCCTTCTTCGCGTCCTCGGACGCCTTCCGTGCGTCGTCGACCGCGCGGCGAAGCCCACCGAGTTGTCCGGCGCCGCGTGCCTGTTGCGCTCCTGCACTCAGGAGGAGGGCAGCGGCGATGATCGCCATGTAGCGGAAGCCAACCTTGTCGAAACGCCGTCCTGCCACGGGAGCCTCCTCTTTGCACAGTCCGCCGGAAGGGCGGACCCTACGTGAGAGACGCGACGAACGGAACGAATCGGCTCACCGAGCCGGGGGGAGCCTATGCTACTTCATCTCAGGGGGCGCGTTGCGGACCCGAGACGGTCGATCCCGGCAGCGAGTCTTCGGTCGGGCATTTCGTCTCCGCGCTTCGTTACGACATGCGTGTCGAGACCGCGCAGGAGTTCCTGGCGGCGCTCAAAGCCTGAGCGTTTGCTCCAAGCCGCGCCGGTCATCGGTGTGCGCCACGGCCGTTTATCGACCCGCGGCGTCAAACGAAGGCATGCCCGCCGCTCACGCTTTCCTTGTCGCCGCGATAGTTGCCGTTCTCGTTATCGCTCACCCGGACGGCTCGGCGGCTCAACGGACACCGGACGCCGATGGGAACCCACGCTTCGAAGTGGTATCGATTCGTCCAGTGGGCGACGACAGAAAGATTCAGACCAACAACGGCGTGAACATTCTCCCTGGCGGCCGCCTCGAGGCGAACGAGGCGATGCTGACGCACGTCGTACGCTTCGCCTACGACCTGCAACCTGTTCAACGCATCATCGGAGGCGAGGCTCTGCTCACGAAGCGTTTCACCATCAAGGCTGTGTCGGCAGGCGATACCCCCGTACCGCGACGCGCGGGAGTGCTCGGCACCCAGTGGGACAGAAGCGCATTCACCGAGATGGCCCGCACGATGCTCGCCGAGCGATTCGCGCTGCGGACGCACTGGCAGGAGGAGATGGTCACGCTGCAAGTGCTCACGCTGGCAACGCCCGGGCAAACCGGACCCAATCTCAGAAGACGGTCGACAACGTGCGTTCAGCCAGGCGCCCTCCAGAACGCGGCCAGCGACGCCGTGCGCTGCGGAGTGAGGTTGAACAACGGCGTCGTGAGCGGCACCGTGGAGAGCCTGAGCAACTTTGCCGACAACCTGTGGCTGTGGACGACCTCAATGAACGGGAACGGCGTGATCTTCGTCGACGACACCGGCCTCGACGGCTCCTTCGACGTCGCCACCCGATTCAACGTCCTGACGCTCCCCGGCAATGCGGGCGTCGTGAACCCGACTCGCCAGCCATACGAGGATTACCCGTCATTCACCGATGCGCTGCGCACGGATCTGGGACTGCGGATCGAATCGCGGCGGCGGCAGGTCCGCATGCTGGTCATCGACCACATCGAACCGCCGACGGAGAACTGACCGAGTGCAATGGAGGAGGAGCGCCGGGTGCTCGGCATCAGCGCCGCCATGCCGGCGAGGTGGCAGTCATCGATGCGGGCACGGTATCGTCTGACGGGGAACGGCGCGTCGATCTTTTCGTGCTGGGTGTGGTCAGAGCCGCGCGCGAATCTCCCAGAGGTCCGGGAACAGATTGCCGCCCACCGTATTGCGTAGATACATGGCACCGCTCGATCCTCCGGTGCCGGCCTTGCTGCCGATGGTGCGCTCGACCATGCGGACGTGGCGATACCGCCACTCCTGGATGCCTTCGTCGAGATCGACGAGGCGCTCGCACAGCTCGGCGTTCTTCGCATCGCGGCGATAGAGGCCGATGAGCAGGTCCTGGATGACCGGCGACGGGACGACCGTCGCGGTGACGTCGCGAGCGAGCTGCTCGGGCGGGACCGCGTAGCCCTCACGCGAGAGGTAACGCAGGAAGGCGTCCCACAGCGTCGGTTCGGTGAAACGCGCCGTCAGCGCAGCGCGCGCGCGCGATGCTGGTGGAAATCGGGCGATGGCGGCTTCCGCCTTGGCGCCGAGCACGAACTCGATCTGACGGAACTGATCGGATTGAAATCCGCTCGCCGCCTCCAGCCGCGCGCGAAACGACAGGAACTCCAGCGGCGTCATCGTCTCGAGGATGTCCAGCTGCGCCACCAGCACTTTGAGCACAGTCAGGATTCGCTTGAGTGTGTGCTGGGCGCGATGGCTTTCGTCGTCCTGGAGCAGGCGGATGACGCGATCGAGCTCGTGCAGCAGCTCCTTGAACCACAGCTCGTAGACCTGATGCACGATGATGAACAGCAGCTCGTCGTGTTCCGGGCCCTCCGAGCGCGGCTGCTGCAGCGCGAGCAGCTCGTCGATCCTGAGGTACGAACCGTAGGTGACGGCGGCATCGTGCGGTGTGTCGGACACGGGTGCTCCCTGCTGTACGGTCCGCCTGAACGCGGACCCCACGACTGTAGCCGAGGCGGACCCCACGACTGTCGCCTCGAAGCGGATCCGACGTATCGGTTACTCCGGCGGCGGCACGTCGAGCCCGACCGCCCGCATCAGCGCCAGGGCGTTGCTGCGCGTCACCGGCCCTGTCTTGACCTCATAGTCGAAGGTCATTTCGCCGCCCTCGAAGCGATCCTCGAAGTGCGCGTTCCCGGCGTGCGGCGCCAGTTCCGAGGCAATGGCCGTGAGGGCGAGATCGTGTGTGGTCACCAGGCCAATCGCGCCGAGATCGATCAGGTTACGCAGGACCCCGGTGGCGCCCACGAACCGATCGTGGGAGTTCGTGCCGTGAAACAGCTCGTCGAGCAGGAACAGCAGCGGCGTGCGACGGGCAGTGTCGACAATCGCCCGGATCCGGGTGATCTCGGCGTAGAAGCGGGAACGGCCCTCGAGCAGCGAGTCCTGGATCCGCAGCGTTGCACCGATGGCAAGCGGCGACAGCGTCAGGCTGCGTGCGCGGACCGGCGCGCCGGCCAGTGCGAGCACGACGTTGATGCCGACGGTTCTCAGGTAGGTGCTCTTCCCCGACATGTTGGAGCCGCTGATCACGAGCAGGCGGTCGTGTCCGGCCAGACGCAGATCGTTGCGGACCATGCGTGCCGCCGGGAGGAGCGGGTGCCCGAGCCCGCTGCCGTCCAGATGCGCAGCGCTGCCCGCGGGCGGATCCGTCGCGAGCAGGGCAGGAAACGGATCGTCCGGATGTTCGAAGGCGTAGGTCGCCAGCGAGGAGAGCGCTTCCATCTCCCCGACGGCGTTCAGCCATGTGCCGATGTGATTGCCGTGATCGCGTCGCCAGTCCTCGACCGCCCACGCGATGTGTGTGCTCCACAGCAGCGGCGCGGCCAGCACCATGAACACGATGTTGTGTTCCCAATCGTGTGCTTCGACCAGGCGCTCGAGGCGGTGAATGACGATCGATCCGGACTTCGCGTGCGAATTGATGCGGGCTTGAATGGACGTGAGCCGTGCGCACGAGAACTGCTCGCGCTCCAGTCGCGCCAGCAGTTCGCGCAGCGTCGAGAGCTCGCGAACGTAACCGGTGGCCGAGTGCAGGACCGCGTCGAGCTGCGGACGCTGACGGTTTCGCATCACGCCCTGCACGATCAGGACGAGCAGCATCGGCCGGTACTCGCCACTGATGAGGAAGGGAATGGCCGCGACGCCGAGGATCGTGAGGCCGATGGCCACCCATCTGAGAAACGGCGGACCGAGCGGGGAGGGCCGTTCTCCCCAGGCGATCAGCGCCTCGCTGTGGACGCCGGCCCGAACGCCCTCGCCGGCGAGCGCCAGCGCCTCGCGCAAATCGGGTTGCGCGGTCAGCTCGCGCACGGCCTCGTGACGAGCGAGCAGCTCCTCCCGTGCCGCCGGCGCCTTCAGCCAGGCGGCCAGCGTTTCCTCGCCGGTGTGCGTCCGCGCGATCGACAGCAGCTCGAAGAGCGACGCCGGTCCGAACAGATCGAGATCGTTCGCGTAGAGGTGGGCGTCGTCTTTGAATCGCTCGCCCGTTTCTCCCGTGCCGATCCAGCGATCCTCGAGCCGGGCGAGGCCGCGCTCGTAGAACTGGATCGCGCGTGTGGCGCGGTCGCGCGCCCGGATGGCAACGTCGTGCCGCTTGACCAGGAGGATGAACGCCGCGACGGGGAGCGCGATCCACCAGTAGGCCAGCGCGCCTCGCGCCGCGAACACGCCGAGCGCCACCGCGCTGCCGAACGCGACGAGCCGCAGCTGGCTGAGGCGAAGGTCCTGGCGATTGAGGGCGTCGCGCGTCGCCTGGCGCGCCTCGGCGCGGGCGCGGTATTGGTCAGCGGGAGGGAGCGGCACGCGTCCTATTCTGATTCACCGACGCCGTGGAGCAGCGCCGGTCAGCAGCGGCGGCACAGCGGACCGCGTGACAAGGGCGGTGTTGAGGAATTGCACCAGCGGCGCTGTGGCGCGGAAGGTGGCGACCAGTTCGGGGTAGAAGCGGGCGCTGGTGGCGAACGCCGCGTCGCGTTCGCGTCCGGCGAGGAACTGTTTGCGCCGGAGGTAATCTGCCGCCGGATGATCGCGGGCATAGCCGCGCGGCACCCGCGTCAGTTGCTCGCCGGTGATGCCGCCCATGAGACGCGTAAACGCCGCTCCCGAGATCAGCCGATGAAGGCGGGGATGCGTGGCATCGATGTGCGCGCGGATCGCACGCAGGTCCGCCGAGCTCGGCATGTAGATGCCGCCGCCCATCCAGACCCACTGCGGGGCAATCTCGAAGTAGAGGCCCGCGCCGGTGCCGCGCGGAACGCCGCGCATCGGAAAGTGCGCCGCCACGTGCGTCTTGAGCGGCGACTTGTCTGCGCTGAACCGGGTGTCGCGGTAGATGCGATAGAGCGACACCTTCGGATCGCAGACCAGTTCGGGCGCGAACGTCCGCAGATCGCCGGCCAGCCGCGCGAGCAGATCGAGCATCGGTCCGCGCACGTGACGCTCGTACTCCGGCTTGCGCGCGCGAAACCAGTCCCGATCGTTGTGGCGCTTCAAGGCGCGCAGGAACGACAGGGTCTTGGCAGTAAAAGGCGACGTCATGTCAATCACCGATCCAAGATGATCGGCGAAAGCCGGATCCAGAATCAAAGATCATCAATGCCGTAAGATGGGCCCGAGGCATTTATTTGGCGCAGCGCAAGGCAGGCAAGTCCGAACCGTCGTTGTTCGATGAGAACGAGTCGTCGCAGCCGGCAGCACCGACCCCACCCCCGCCCCCGCCTGGCGGGACCTCAGTCGAGGGTGTTGCCCTCCACGAAGCGGCGCAGAGCCGTTACCTGACCTACGCGCTCTCGGTCATCACCTCGCGGGCCCTGCCCGACGTGCGTGACGGCCTCAAGCCGGTGCAGCGGCGCATCCTCTACACGATGTGGCAGCAGAACCTCACCGCTGACGCCAAGCACCGCAAGTGCGCGAAGGTGGTCGGCGACGTGATGGGCAGCTATCATCCACACGGAGACGCGGCGCTGTACGAGACGCTCGTGCGCATGGCGCAGCCGTTCTCGCTCCGCTATCCGCTGGTCGACGGCTCGGGCAACTTTGGCTCGCTCGACGGTGACAGTGCCGCCGCCATGCGCTACACGGAGTGCCGCCTGGCGCGGATCTCGGACGAGATTCTCACCGAGATCGACGAGGCGACCGTCCACTTCCGTCCGAATTACGACGGCACGAAGACCGAGCCGGTCGTCCTGCCCGCCCGCATTCCGAACCTGCTGGTCAACGGCACGACGGGTATCGCGGTGGGCATGGCCACGAACATCCCGCCGCACAATCTCAACGAAATCTGTACGGCGCTGTTGAAGCTCGCCGACAACGAGGACCTGAGCAGCGCGCAGCTCTGTCGCTACGTCAAGGGCCCCGACTTCCCGACCGGCGGACAGATCCTCAATTCACCGGACGAGTTGAAGGAGATCTACCGCACCGGCGCCGGCACTGTCCGGCTGCGCGCCACCTGGCAGGAAGGGCCGGCGACGCGCGGTGCGCAGACGATCTACATCACGAGCATTCCGTATGCGGTGAACAAGGCCGCGCTCGTCGAGCGCATCGCCGACGTCGTCCTCTCGCGCAAGCTGCCGCCGCTCGTCGACGTGAAGGACGTCTCGACCGACGACGTGCGCATCGCGCTCGAGCTGAAGAAGGACGCCGACGTGAAGATGGTCATGGCGTATCTCTTCAAGCACACGCCGCTGCAGACCAACTTCATCGTCAATCTCACCGCTCTGGTCCCCACTGAGAACGTGGAAGTCTGCCGGCCGGAGAAGTGCGATCTGCACTCGATTCTCTGGCACTTCCTGCACTTCCGTCTCGAGGTCGTGACCAGGCGGCTCGAGCACGAGCTCGAAGGGCTGCGCAAGCGCATTCACGTCCTCGAGGGGTTCGAGAAGGTTTTCGACGCGCTCGACGAGATCATCCGCATCATCCGCAAGTCGGACGGCAAGGCCGATTCGGCGGAGAAGATCATGAAGCGGTTCGAGCTCGATGCCGAGCAGACCGACGCCATCCTCGAGCTCAAGCTGTATCGCCTGGCCCGGCTGGAAATCCTCGTCATCCAGAACGAGCTCACCGACCGGCGCAAACGCGCCCGCCAGCTGAATGCGCTGCTCAAGGACGAGGACGCCCGCAAGACCCTGGTGCGGGAGGAGATCGAGGACATCCGCAAGAAGTACGGCGACAAGCGGCGCACGCTCATCGAGACCGCCGATGAAGTTGCCTTCACCGCAGACGACTTCATCGTCGAAGAGGACAACGTCGTCATCGTGTCGCGCGACGGCTGGGTGAAGCGGCAGAAGGAAGTGCGCGACCTGTCGACGACGCGCCTGCGCGAGGGTGATGGCGTGCTTGCGGTGCTGCCGGGCAGCACACGCGCCAGCGTCGTGTTCTTCACCAATCTCGGCGCCGCGTACACCGCCCGCATCATCGACGTCCCGGCGTCGACCGGCTATGGCGAGCCGATCCAGAAGCTGTTCAAGCTGCGCGATGGCGAGCGCGTCATTGCCGCGGTCAGCCTCGATGAGCGCGTGGTCGGTCAGATCGCGCCGGCACCGTCGAAACGGGCGTCGGACGAACCGGCGATTCCGCCGGTGCATGCGCTCGCGATCACCAGCGATGGTTACAGCCTGCGCTTCAGTCTCGAGCCGTTCGTGGAGCCGAGCACGCGGGCCGGCCGGCGCTACGCCAGGCCGTCGCAGGATGTCGAAGTGGTCGGCGTCGTGGTCGTAACCGGCCGTGAAATCATCATCGCGGCCACGCGCGAGGCGCGTGCGATGCTGTGCAGCGTCGACGAGGTCAGCTTCCTGTCGGGGCCAGGAAAGGGCGTCATTCTGATCAAGCTGGGCGACGAGGACAGGGTTCTCGGGTTCATCGCGTCTACCGGCGAGCGCGATCTGATGCGTGTCGAGACCAGCCGGGGTGCCGAACAGACGATCAGCACCGCCAAGTACGAAGTGACCGGCCGCGGCGGCAAAGGGCGGGAACTGCTCCAGCGCGGGCAGTTCACGCGTGTCGTGCCGAACGAGGTCGTGGCACCGCCGCCGTTGAGCGAATGAGGAAGGTTCCTTCACCCCTTGCTTTTCCGGCATATACTGAGTCCGCCCTACGCGCGGGTTGCGCGTTCTCAGCCGCCCTGACGTTCCAGACCTCTTGCGCGGCTTTCGCCGGAATCGCCCCCCGGGCCTCATGGCCGAATCGGCAGAAAGACACATGAACCTCACATCAGACACACGCAGTACGCGGATCGCCGTGTTCATCGATTTCGACAACGTCGAGATCGGCGTCAAGAGCACCATCGGCGGCCAGTTCGACATCGGCCTCGTCCTCGAAGCGATCAAGGAGCGCGGGGAGATCGTCACCAAGATCGCTTACAGCGACTGGAAGCGGGCCGGCGACTACAGCCGGGTTCTCACCCAGCATGCCATCCGCATGGTGCAGCGGAACCTCACGCCCGGCGGCGACAAGAACGGTGCGGACATCACCATGGCGCTCGATGCGCTCGAGATGGCCTTCACGCACGATCACATCAACGCCTTCGTCATCGTCGGCGGCGACAGCGACTTCATCTCCCTCGTCGAGAAGCTGAAACAGTACGGCCGCAAAGTGATCGTCGTGGGTGGACGTCAGTTCACCAGTACGACGATGCAGAAGAACTGTCACGAGTTCATCGCCTACGAGAATCTCGCCGGCAGCCGCTCGAGTCGCAGCGGCGCCGATCGGGGCAGAGGCGGCCCCGTGCCCGCGGCGGCCACCGGCATCGACAAGGTCCTGCCGCTGGTCAAGCGTGCGCTGAAGGTGCTCTCGGAGCGCGAGGTGACGCCGCAGCTCGGGTTGTTGAAGAGCACCCTGCTGCAGCTCGATTCGACGTTCTCCGAGCGCGAGTACGGCGCCAGCAGTTTCCGCGACTTCATGGAGAAGGTGGCGCAGGCCGGCGCGGTCACGTTGAAGCACGCCGGTCGCAGCATGCTGGTGGAATCCCGCGAAGACGGCCCCGCGGACGTCGAGGTCGTGATGCACGCGGACAAGCCGGCGGCGGAGCCAATGGCCGCGGCGGCGTCAGCGGAATCCGTGGAGCCGCAGACGCAGACCCCGGCGGCGGTGGACGATGAGGACGAGGAGACGCTGCCGCCATCGCCGATGAGCATGCAGGACGGCATCAAGGCCGTGCAGCAGGCATTCGGCCAGGCGGCGACTCCGCCGCGCTGGCCGATGTACGTGCGGCAGGCGAAGCAGTACCTCCGCAACGCGATCGAGAACTTCGACGAGCGCAAGTACGGCTTCGCGTCGGTCGTCGATCTGCTCCGGGCCGCCGGAAAAGAGGGCGTGCTGCGGATCGAGCGCGATCGCCAGGGCGCCGTCCGCATCTTCCCCGGCAACAATCTGACGCCGAAGGCCACGGCGCCGATGATGGCGGACGTGAGTGTCGATGAGCCGGTGGAGCTCGACGTGGATGCGGAGCCAGTGGCGCCGAGCGACGAATCGTTGCCCGCTGCCGAACCGGTCGTCTTCAGCGCGGCCGAAACGGTGAGCGATGCGCCTATCGTCGACGCCGATCCGATCGACACCGACGAGGATGCGCCGGAAGACGGCGACATCAACGGCAATCGCGAGGGCGTCGAGCCGACGCGGCACATCTCCAGGCGCAAGAACACCCGCCGAACGCCGGCGCCGACGCCGACGCGCACGCCGGTGCCGACGCGCGCGCCGACGCGAGCTCCGCGCGCGCCACGGGCGGCCAGCGCGGCAACGAAGACGGCACGGCCACGCGGTGCGAGCGCCCGAAAGGGCCCGCGCTCGTAGCGTGAGGACACAGGAGACTGGAATCAGGAATCAGGCTTGGGCCAGTCTTCAGACTGGTTCCAGGCCCAGCCCTGACTCCTGTCTCCTGACTCCTGTCTCCTGAAGTTCATGTCCAACTACACCGCCAAAGACATCACCGTCCTCGAAGGGCTCGAGCCGGTTCGCAAGCGGCCCGGCATG
>Ga0207701_10007708_pt1 | contig 10683 bp, 10 predicted proteins | sample KBSSwiSSwithPhiX_FD_184294 | JGI IMG/M metagenome (GOLD analysis project Ga0207701, IMG submission 184294) | Switchgrass rhizosphere bulk soil microbial communities from Kellogg Biological Station, Michigan, USA, with PhiX - S5 (SPAdes) (version 2) | ecosystem: Environmental > Terrestrial >...
ATCGAAGCCGGTCAGCGTCTCGAGCCCGACGATGACCTGCGAGGCCCCTGTCTGCAGGACCGTGCGTGCCGCTCGCGCGGTGGAAACGCCGGCGTCCACCATGACCCGCACTCCAATGGCCGCGAGACCGCCTAACACGTCGGTGTTGAGAGCGTCGACTCCGTCCGTGATGGCATCGAGGTCGGCAACGTAGATCTCCGACAGGTGGAGCCGATCCGCGTATACACGTCCCAGCGTTACCACGTCCCCATCGACGGGCACACCCGCCACCACCCCCACAGGCATGTAGCCGTCGCGGACGCCGCCGCTCGCGTGCACCGCACGCCCACCTCGAATGTCGATCACGCCGACGACGCGCATCGCGGCTGGCCTGAACGGGAAGCCTGAATATCATCCCGTTGGTAGCGAACGTTCGAGTCCCCGGTCCCTGGTCCCGAATCCCCATGTCGGTCGTTGGATGGGACATTGGCGGCGTGAACACGAAGGTGGCCCGCGTCGTCGACGGAACCCTCGTTGCCGCCCGCTCACGCCCCTTCGAGATCCAGCGCGATCCCCACGCGCTCGGGCCACTTCTGAGCGCGCTCGCGGACGAGATTGGAACGTCACCCGACGATCGCCACGCCGTCACGATGACCGCCGAGCTCTCGCAGATGTTCCGGACGAAGCGCGATGGCGTCGGGTTTGTCCTCGACGCCGTGTGCGCCGCGTTTCCACGAGCCGGCACCCGCATCTTCGCGGTGGATGGTCGGTTTCTCTCGCCCGACGACGCCCGCCGCGAGCCGCTCGCGGTCGCCGCATCGAACTGGGCTGCCACGGCGCGACTCGTCGCCCTCGATCATCCCGATGCCATCCTCATCGACATCGGCACCACCACGACGGACATCATCCCGATCGTCGGTGGCGAGGTCGTCGCGCTCGGCACCACCGACCCGGCACGGCTGGCGAGTCGCGAGCTCGTGTACTCGGGTGCGCTGCGCACGCCCACGGAAGCGATCGTCCGTCACGTACCGCTCGATGACGCCACTGCCACGGTGTCGGGCGAGGGGTTCGCGCTCATCGGCGATGTCCACCTGTGGCGCGGGGATCTCGACGCCGCCGATTATTCCGTTCCCACACCGGATGGTCGCTCCGCTTCGCGCGAACACGCCGGCGAACGCATCGCACGGATTGTCTGCGCCGATCGCGAGATGCTCGACCATTCCGCCATCTCCCGCATCGCGGACGCCGTCGCCGCCGAACAGGTCATCCAGATCGCGGACGCCGTCACGCGCGTGCGCGACCGGCACCCGTCCCTGACGGTCGCTGTGGTGACCGGCCTCGGAGCGTTCATCGCCGATCGTGCCGCTCGCGTCGTCGGACTCCGCGTCATCGCGCTAGCCGAATCGATCGGCGTCGACGGCGCGCGAGCCGCGCCGGCCGCCGCGGTGGCGCTACTCATGGATCGTCAGGACACTCCACGCCAGTCGGCGGTCGTCCCTCGAGACGCGCGACCCGACCTGGCCGCGAGGACAACGACCAGCGCCGCGATCGCTGACGTCGTCGTCAAGGTGGGCGGCAGTCTGCTCGCGCACGGTCCCGTGCTGGATGGCGTCATCGAAGCCATTGTCGATGCCGCTCGTGACACCCGCGCCGCGATCGTTCCCGGTGGCGGCCCGTTCGCCGATACTGTCCGGGCCATCGGCAGACAGCACTCGCTCGACGACGACACCGCACACTGGATGGCCGTGTTGGCGATGGACCAGTACGCGCACCTGCTCGCGGGCCGGTACGCGACGCTCGTGCTCGCGGAATCCGGGCCCCAAGTCCAGGCCGCGCTCGCGTCGGGCCGAGTGCCGGTGATTGCACCCTATCGCTGGCTTCGGGACGCGGATCCGCTGCCGCATTCGTGGGACGTCACCAGCGACAGCATCAGCGCGTGGCTCGCCGGGGCACTCGGCGCGACGCGGCTCGTTCTCGTGAAGCCTCCCGGCGCGCGCGGCGAGGACACGGTCGATGCCTGCTTCGGGATCACCGTTCCAGCAGGCCTGTCGTGGAGCGTCGTTCCCGCCGATCGCCTGGGGTCGAGGGGACTTCAAGAGGGTCAGAGCCCTTGAATTCAAGGAGCTTTGAGCATCCAGGCATCTCGAATTCAAGGGCTCTGACCCTCTTGAAATCCTGAGCCCAATTGCCTCACACACGCGCACCAAGCTCACGCACACGAGCCGACGACACGCGTCCCAGACGCCCGCCGACGCACGCCGCCCCGCGGACGCCCATGATGTCCGCACCGACGTCCCGTACCAAATCGATGTCGTCGAGCGCGAGCTTGCCCGCCACCGATGCCACCATCCGGAGCTCGTGCACCGTGGCCACCCAGTCCGCCAGCTGCGTCATCCCCCACAGCGCCGTGAGCCCCGGCCCGCTCTTGTCAGCCGTATCCACCAGCACCCCATGTGCGCCCGCATCACCCGCAACCTGCACGAGCGCTCGCGCATCCGCCGCACACACGCGTGAGGCATCCGCATACGCGACGGCGATCACGCCGGCTGCGCCTGCCCCACGCTGGCAGCCGCGGACTGCACACTCCATCAGCTCGGCGGCACGTCCCGCCTCCGCGACGCCCGCGAAACCGATCTTCACAAAGCGCGCGCCCATCGACGCGAACTCCTCCGCGAGACGTCCGGTCTCGGCCAGGCCGGCCGCATCACCGAGCGCGGCGGAAAGCACCGCGTCGTCGGGCACTGCTTCGCGGATGGCTCGGAACGACTCGAGTCGCACGGCGCCGAGTGCACCAGCGGATGGGTCCTTCGCATCGATGATGTGTGCGCCACCGCTCGCGGCCTCTGCTGCTTCGTCGGCGCACGCCACGCTCACCAGCAGTCGCATCGGTCTCCTGTGCTCGCGCGAAGAACTATAGCGGTGGAGTGTGTTCATTGCTGCCGCTACGCTCACGTGCCACTTTCCCCGCAACCACTCACGGAGCGCGGTGTTGGGGACGCAAGGTGCCACGGTTTCACTGGCTGGAATGCGCGTGCTCGTAACGGGCGCGTCGAGCGGGATCGGACGTGGCATCGCGATCGCGGCGGCGCGGGCGGGCGCGGACGTCGCACTCACGTACCGCACGAACGAGCGCGGGGCACGCGATGCCGCGCGCGACGTCGAGGCCCTTGGACGTCGCGCCCGCGTGATCCGGCTCGACCTTGGCGACCCGACGTCCATCCACGCGCTCGCGAGCGCCGCCCGTGCCGCGCTGGGCGGCGTGGACGTCTGGGTGAACAATGCCGGCGCCGACGTGCTCACGGGGCCGGCCGCGTCGATGGCGGCCACCGAGAAGCTCGACCTGCTCCTGCGCGTCGACCTGCGCGGGACGGTCCTCGCGTCGTGGCAGGCCATCGAGCTCATGTCAGCCCAGGACACCGGCGGCGTTATCATCAACATGAGTTGGGATCACGTGCTCATCGGCATGGCTGGCATCGAGGCGCAGCTCTTCTCGGCCGTGAAGGGCGGCGTGCTCGCGTTCAGTAAATCGCTCGCTCGGACGGTCGCGCCGAAGATTCGCGTCAACGTGCTCGCGCCCGGGTGGATCGAAACCGCGTACGGAACGGACGTCGAGGAGACGCTTCGCCGCCAGGTCGTCGCCTCGACGCCACTCGAACGGTGGGGCACGCCGGACGACGTCGCCGGCGCAGCTGTCTATCTCGCATCGCCTGCGGCGTCGTTCCTCACCGGGCAGACCATGTTCGTCGGCGGCGGCGTCGTCATGTGACGGCCAGCGTTTATCCTCGGAGGTCACTCGTGTCCACGAAAGAACCGACGTACGACGACGCAGCCATCGCCGAGAAGCTCGCGGCGCTGCCTGGCTGGTATTACGAGGAAGGCTGGATTCGTCGCTACTACAAGACCGACGGCTGGCCGACCACGCTCATGCTCGTCAATGCCATCGGCTACGTCGCGGAAGCGGCGTTCCATCACCCCGATCTCTCCGTCACCTGGGCGCGCGTCGGCGTCAAGCTCAAGACGCACAGCGCTGGCGGAATCACGGACAAGGACTTCGCGCTCGCCGAGCGCATCGAGTCGGTCGTGCTCTGGCGGCCGGCCGAGGGCGGAGCGCTGACCGGCACACCTAACAAGTTCGTGCGGAGCGGCGATCCGCGGTGAGCGATGCCGGCGCGCCGCGTCGTGTGCTGTTCGTGACGGGCAAGCTCGCCGAGCCGGCCCTTCGACGCGTGCTCGCCGAGCTGTCGCCACCATTCACGTACGACGTCGCCGTGCTCGGCATCACGGTCGCGGCGTTGATGACGACGCCGTGGATCGCACGACATCTGGAGCGTGTGCCCGACGATACGGACCTCGTGCTCATCCCCGGGTTGTGCGAGGGAGACCCGGAGATTATTCGCGAGCAGCTCGGCGTGCGCGTCGACAAGGGCCCGAAGGACCTCCGCGAGATTCCGACGCACTTCGGCCGGCCGGTTCCGCGAGAGTACGGCGCGTGGGACATCGAGATCGTGGCCGAGATCAACAACGTGCCCCGCCTCACGCGGGAAGAGACGCGTCACGCGGCGGAGTACTTCCGGGAGTCCGGCGCGGACATCATCGACATCGGATGCACGCCCGGGCTCGCCTTCCCCGCTCTGGGCGACGTCGTACGCGAGCTCGTCTCCGCGGGCATGCGCGTCAGCGTGGACAGCTTCGACGCGGGAGAGATTCGTGCAGCCGTCGCTGCCGGCGCGGAGCTCGTCCTGAGTGTGAACGGCTCGAACGTTGGCGTTGCGCCGGACATCGCGGCAGCCGGCGCGCGCGCCGTCGTCGTGCCTGACGCGGGCGCATCGTTCGACTCGGTCGACGCCACGATCCGGGTGCTCGAGTCGCATGGAGTGCGCTACCTGATCGACCCCGTCCTCGAACCCATTGGCTTCGGCTTCATGGCGTCGCTCGAGCGGTACGGCGAAGCGCGGCGGCGCTACCCCGATGCCGAGCTGATGATGGGCATCGGCAACCTCACGGAGCTCACGGCGGCCGACTCGACGGGCGTGAACGCGCTGTTGATTGCCATCTGTCAGGAGCTTGGCATTCGTACCGTGCTCACGACGGAGGTCATTCCGTGGGCTCGCGGCGCGGTTCGCGAGATCGGGATCGCGCGAGAGCTCATGCACTACGCGGTGGCAACGCGCGCCGTACCCAAGCACGTCGACGATCGCCTGCTCACGATCAAGGACCCGGCGCTGCTGGAATACTCGCAGGACGAGCTCCATGACCTGCAGCGACGCATCACCGACCCGAACTTCCGGATCTTCACCGACCGCGACGCGATCACGGTGCTGAATCGCGACCATTTCGTCCGCGGCACTGACATCCAGGAGATCTTCGCCCAGCTCGGCGTCACCGAGGTGACGCACGCGTTCTACCTCGGCAAGGAGCTCGCACGGGCGAAGCTCGCGATCACGCTCGGCAAGACGTACCGGCAGGAAGGCTCGCTGTCGTGGGGATATCTCACGCCGCCCGATGACGTGAAGTCCGAGCACGTGCGGTTGACGCAGCGGTCGGAGCGACGCGACGGATCGGCGCGATGATCATCGAGACGATCGTCACGACGATGGACGCGAGCGGCGTGGTGAACATCGCGCCCATGGGGGTCGAGTGGACGGGCGGCGATGACCCGCCGGTGCTCAAGCCGTTCCTCGAGACCGTCACCTACCGCAACATGTCCGCGACTGGTGTCGCCGTCGTGAATCTCATCGATGACGTCCGCGTGTTTGCGCAAGCAGCCATCTCGAATCCTGACTACCCGGTCCTTCCGGCAGTCGCCGTGCGCGGCGTCTCACTTCGAGACGCCTGTGCATGGCGGGAGCTCTCGGTCGGGTCGATCGACAGCACGCCGCCGCGGTCGCGCATCACGACAACGATCGTGCATCGCGGATTTCGGCGAGAGTTCATCGGCTTCAATCGGGCTCGACATGCGGTCCTGGAAGCAGCGATCTACGCCACCCGCGTTCACCTCCTGGAGCGGGAGTTTCTCATGGCCGAGCTTGCGCGGCTCCAGGTGATCGTGGACAAGACCGCGGGTCCGGCCGAGCAGGAGGCGATGGCGCTCCTGGCCGACTACATCCGATCGGCTCCGGTGACTGACCCGGCCCGGAGTCGTTAGGTGGCCGGCGAAACGATCACGGTCGAGACGCCCGCGCGCCTGCATTTCGGACTGCTCGACGTCCGCGCGTCCGCTGTTCGGCGATTCGGTGGTATCGGCGCGCCGGCGCCGGCGATCACGACGCGCGTCTCGGCGTCGCTGGCCGATTCCCTCGATGCGAGCGGCGACGACGCCGACCGCGCCGCGGAGTTCGCCCGTCGTTTCCTCGCGCACTACAGACTCCCGTGTGGTGCGACGATCGTCGTCGAGCACGCGATCCCACGACATTCCGGACTCGGCTCGGGAACGCAGCTCGCGCTGTCCATTGCACTGGCGCTGGCCGAGCTGCACGGCGTGGCGGCGACGATCCCGGAGCTGGCGCGATCGGTGGGCCGCGCCCGGCGGTCGGCGGTGGGAACGTGGACGTTTGCGGGAGGTGGATTCGTGGTCGAGGGCGGGCAGCGGCCGTCCGCGCCCGGAGCGTCGCCGCTGCTGGCCCGCGTGATGTTTCCCACCTCGTGGCGCTGCGTGGTCGCGATTCCCGACGCAAAGCCGGGCATGAGTGGAGAGGCGGAGCGAGCAGCGTTCGCGACCATTCCGGAGCCGTCGGAGCGGGACGTCGAACGGATCGCGTACCTCGTGCTGCTGGGGATGCTGCCCGCGCTGGCGGAGGCGAACCTGGCGGCGTTCGGGGCGGCCCTGAGCGAGGTGCAGCTGATCAACGGCCGGTGGTTCGCGCACGCCCAGGGCGGGACGTTCGCGCCCGGGCCGTCCTCGGAGCTCGTGCGCCGCATGCGTGAGTGGGGCGCAGCGGGCGTCGGGCAGAGCTCCTGGGGGCCGGCGGTCTACGGCATCGTGGACGGTGACGAGGCCGCCGAGCTGCTGACGCGCCACATCCGTGAATCGTTAGGCGACACGGGAGCCGTGCGTGCGGGTGCGTTCCCCGACGTCGGCGCTCGCGTCAGCCGCCGATAGGCCGCGGGAAAACGGGCGTCGGACGGCCCGGCGAGCCGTGGCGTTCTGACCGGTCATTCGGTCCGCTGCGCGGACATTCCGTCCTCGTACGACGCGACCATTTTGCGAGTGGGTTCTATCACCGCGCAGGCGCCCGCCTGACGCGACTGTGAGAGCGACGCTCGGGTTACCAGCGACGACGCCTGGTACTCTGCCCGTGTCGTCAGACAGGCCTAACGCGCACACACGGTCGGAGATCTCCATGATCGCTGCCACGCTCCTTCACTGCTGCTTCCGGACCCGCGAGGTCCGTCGTTCGCTGTTCCGTCTGGCGTACCTGCTGGCCCCGATGGCCGCTCTCGCTGCGTGCCGCGACGGAGGTGTCCTCGAACCGACATCGCCCGCTGTTCCGGTCTCGCTGCGTCACTCGGCGGTCGTCGTGACGTCGGACTATTCGATGTTCAGCACGCGTCCCGAGTTCAATGGGGCGGGCACGATCGACTACTTCAATGCGTTCGATGAGCTCACCGGAGAGCTCGTGTACGTGCAGCCGACGCCGTGGACGACGAACGGTGTGACGTACACGTCGGACCTGAACATCGTGCTTGGCCCGGGCGTGGGGATGGGCGTCGCGAGCAACGCAGTGTCCACCGAGTTCGGCACGCCGCTCGTTGCACAGTTGGCTGCCGCCGACGCGTTCACGCTCGTTGGCGTCGACGTCACGCTCATTGGGGAGAAGGTCCCGGTGAGTCTCGTGGTGTCGACGAATCTTGGCAGCTACCCATTCTCCAATCTCGACGTCCCGCTGGCCACCACCGGCCGCCGCTTCATTGGCGTGGCGCTGTCGCGACCCGGCGAGTACCTGACAGGTTTCCGCTTCACGATCCAGAGCCCGAACTCGACCGTCCTCCTCGACAACGTCGCCGTTGGACACGCCGGGGCGGTCGGGGCGAATAACGCCGATCCCGAAGCGACGACCGGTGGGGCGTATGAGGCCCTCGAGGGATCCGAGGTGACGTTCGCCATGAGCGGCGCCGATGTGGATGGCGACGCGCTGACGTTCTCGTGGGACCTGGGCGACGGCACGACCGGCACAGGCGCAACGCCGCCGGCGGGCCACACGTACGCCGACGACGGCACGTACGACATCATGCTGGCCGTCGCGGATGGACGCGGCGGTGTGGATACCGCACGCACGACGGCAACGATCGCGAATGTGGCGCCGGCGCTGGGGGCGTTCTCCGTGCCGAACACCGTCGTGAGGCTGGCGCTAGGCGGCGTCGCGGTGCCGGTGTCCTCGATGTTCTCGGACCCCGGGGCGCTCGACACACACACGGCCACGCTCGACTGCGGTATTGGAGATATGACGGTCGCGCTGGTCGACGAGGTGCCAGCTCACAGTACCGCCGGCGGTACCTGTTCGTACTCCACCGCTGGTGTGTACGCCGTTCGACTCACCGTGCGGGACGATGACGGCGCGAGCGACACCGAGCTTGGGAGCGGTCACGTCGTCGTGTACGACCCAGCCGGCTCCGTGACAGGCGGTGGCTGGATCGCGTCGCCGGCAGGCGCGTACGCGGCTGCTCCCGGGGCCGCGGGCAAGCTGACGTTCGCGTTGGGGGTTCGGTATCAGCCGGCGGCAGCGTCGCCCACCGGCAACGCCGACTTCAAGCTCAACGTGGGGAAGCTCGACTTCCGGAGCACGGCCTTCGATTGGCTGGCAATCGCGGGAAGCACGGTAAGGCTACAGGGTAGTGGCACCCTGAACGGTGAGCCCGGCTACGCGTTCGCTGTGGTGGCCACGGACGGAGTGTCGAACGATGCCATCCGCGTCCGGATATGGCACATCACGACAGGCGCGGTGGTGTACGACAATCAGCCCGGCGACCCCATCCTCAGCGATCCGGCGACGCACCTCGGCGGAGGGAGCGTTCAGGTACACCGGTAGCGAACTGATTGGGACTGTTACTCAGGAAATCCAAACGACCTCGGGCGTTGTAACGACCCGAGGTCGTTTGCGTTGCGCACGCGCCGTCGTGACTGCTTGCGGAATTCAGCGCCCGATCGAGCGTAGCTTGGGAAACCAAGCATGTGGTTTCCGCACAGCTGTAGCCACAACGTCATTGCGGCGTTGCCAGCAAAGCGAGGCCGACGACGAGACGACGCGCCGTTCAGCAGCTGGGGTCGCGCGTCCGGACGCCGGCGTCCGCGGGGGCTGGCGAAGCCATGGGATCTGCGGAGCACCTGCATTCCGCGTTCGCCCGCACTGCGTACGCACGGCGATTGCGTGATGAGGGTTAACGCCGGAGCGCATGCTCGTGCTCGTCAAGGTGGTCACCCGGGGGCTCACGGATTCAGTGCTCGGGAATTGACGAACGATGTAGTTCGTGGGAGTATCGAGGCATGCTTCGACGACTGAACAGCCTCTCGAGCGCAGCAGGCGCCCTCCCATGCAGATCAAACCAGCACCTGACATCAGCCAGTTCGCCGAGTTCGCTGAGGAGATCCGCGACAAGTGCGTCCACAGCGAGCACATCGTTAGGCAGGCTCTGGATCGAGTCGGCCGCCGGTCCCCCGCGGAGGTGACGAACGATCTGACTGACGTCTCCCGCGAGATCGACGGGACGCTTCGCATACTCGATAGCGCAGCGGAAGAGCTTCTCGTTCAGAATGAGGCGCTGTTTGAGGCGCGGACCGAGCTCGAGGGAACGTCGGCCGTTTTTCGCGACCTGTTCGAGTTTGCGCCCGTGGCATACCTGGTGACGGACTTCGACGCGCGCATCCTCTACGCGAATGGCGCAGCCTGCACGTTGCTTAGGTGCCCAAAGAACTATCTGGTCAGAAAACCTCTGACGTGTTTTGTTCCGTTGAAGGAACGGATGGTGTTCCGAACGTCCATATTGCGGGCGCGCGAAGCCAATGCACTTTCTACCTGGCCAGCCGCACTCTCGCCGCGCGGGGCCACCGAGTTGGTGAATTGTCGTATGCGGGTCAGGCCTGCGTCCGCTTCGGAGGCACAGGTTCCTCTCGCGCTGTATTGGAACATCACCGAGGAGACCGATGAAGACCTCTTTTGACGCGGCCGTTGCGATGCGCACGATGTCAGGCAATCGATCCGAACGGAGCGGCGATGTGGGCGTAATTCTCGACGCCCTCCGCTCGATCGTGCGAGAGTTGCGTCTCGCATCTCGTGAAGCCGAACAGCGAGTTGGTGTGCATGGGGCTCAGCTTCACGCGCTGCGCCAGCTGTCGGACAGCCCGACGATGTCGCTCACGGAGCTCGCCGATCGCACGCATACCGACATCAGCTCGGTGAGCGTCGTCGTGAGCAGACTCGTGGAGCAGGGACTCGTCGCCCGGAAGGCGGCAGACGATGACCGTCGTCGCCTCTCCCTCGCCCTTACGACACGCGGCCGGTCGCTCGTGCGCCGGGCGCCTGAGACGGGCAGCTCACGCCTCCTCCGCGCCGCAGCCCACTTGAGTGATCGCGAAGTCCACACCCTCGCGAACGGGCTTGGCAAGCTCGTGGCAGGGATGGACCGGGAGGAATAGAGCGAGACGGGAAGCGGGAGACGGGAAGCGGGAGACGGGAAGCGGGAGACGGGAAGCGGGAGACGGGAAGCGGG
>Ga0207701_10007710_pt1 | contig 10679 bp, 7 predicted proteins | sample KBSSwiSSwithPhiX_FD_184294 | JGI IMG/M metagenome (GOLD analysis project Ga0207701, IMG submission 184294) | Switchgrass rhizosphere bulk soil microbial communities from Kellogg Biological Station, Michigan, USA, with PhiX - S5 (SPAdes) (version 2) | ecosystem: Environmental > Terrestrial > Soil...
AAATGGACCATGTTTCCTGGACGGACGGATTTGAGTTGTTTCTCGATCTCGCTGTTCGCCGGAATCATATGCATATTGGCGCTGTGCGATTGGATCATGTCTCTGGGAACAGGCCAGGCTTTGGTCCACCAGGTGTAAGCGCGCCCGCTCTGGGAAAAGCTGATCTGCTTCAAGACATGGGTGTCGGACAGGGCGCCCCAGCCCAGGACAAGATCCACTGGCGCCAGGTCCGCTTCGCGGCCAAAGCGATACCTTGCCGCTGAAATCACCCGCGCTCGAATATCGAAAGTCGCCAGAGGCGCGATCCGATAACCGTTCTGCTCGTGAAACGACGAGGTGAAGAGTTCTCTCTGCACGGGTTCATCCGGTGCAAGCACACCAGGCGCGCGGGCGATCTCTGACCCAGGTAAAAACCAATAGAGACTGAAGATCACCGCGCCGATAAATAAGAACGGCCTCATAAACATTGCTCAATCGCGAATGTTAACTTAACTTCGCCGGCCGGAGAAGCGATGAAATTTTCCTGGAGCCGGTTTGTCAGCTCACTTCGCATCCCTGTTTGCACTTCATCGACCCAGTTGTTAAACGAATTGATGTCGACCGCAGATTTTTGAAAGGTTACATCATGACCTATCGCCTGCTCGGAAAATTACTTCTGGTTTTCTTGCTGTTTTCGCCGTGGACGACGCTTGAAGCCCAGACATTAAAAATCCCGTACGTGTCCTTGTCGCCGACAGCAGGTCCTCTCTGGATCGCCTATGAAGCGGGATTTTTCAAAAGAAATAATATTTCAGCGGAGCTCTTATACATCCCGGGCGGGTCGACGATCATTCAATCGATTATCTCGGGAGACGTCAAAATCGCCAACATGGCGCCCCCTTCAGCGATCGGCGCGTGGGCGCGCGGCGCAGATCTAGCTTTAGTCGCCAGCGGCGTGGACCAGCTCTTGGAAACCGTCGTGACGGGACCGAATATCAAAACGCCGGCGGAGCTCAAGGGTCGAAAAGTCGGCGTCAGCCGCTACGGCTCGCTTACCGACCTGGCGCTGCGCGAGGCTTTGCATCATTATAAGCTCGTGCCCGATAAAGACGTGACCATTTTACAGACCGGCGGCGAGGCGACCCGCTTCGCCGCTTTGACCTCGGGGGCGATCGACGGCGCGATGCTCTCCGGCGACAAGAAAGTGCAAGCCGAGAAGATGGGCTTTCACGTCACCATCGATTTGAGCACATTGCCGATTTATTATCCGGTGAACGGCGTCATCACTTCGAAAAAATTTATCGCGGCTAATCGCGAGGCGGCCAAAAATTTTTTGCGCAGCTGGGTCGAAGGAATCAAAGCGTTCAAAACCGATAAAGAGCTATCGCTCAAAGTCCTGGCCAAATATCTCAAGATCAACGACCGCGATATTCTAGAAAAGAGTTACGAAATCTATCGCCCCGTCTATAAAAAGCTTCCTTACGGCGACCGGCGCGCAGTCAAGTTCGCCGTCGATCAGATGGGCAAGGAGCTGCCTGAAGGCGTCAAAGTCAACGCCGATGATTTCATCGATAACAGCATTCTGACCGAACTGGAAAAAACCGGTTTCATCGAGAAGATCTATAACGAAAGTCCCAAGCGCTAGGAGTCCGACATGTTCGCCAAGATCAAACACCTCGCCATCATCAGCGACAATTACGCCCTGCTCAGCCGCTTCTATGAAGCTTTGTTCGGCATGAAAACATCGAAGTCACCGCGGCCCGAAAGTGCGGTCGCCATCGGCGACGGCTACATCGGTATGAACATCATCCCACAGAAGCTCGGCCGGCAAGCTGGGTTGGAACACTTCGGTCTGGAAGTAGAGGACGTGGAGAAAGTAAGCGCGCGACTGCGCGAAAAATATCCGTCAGTGCAGTTGATCAAAAGACCGACCAATCGCCCCTTCGCCGGCATCAGCACCCACGACCCCGAAGGCTACGTCTTCGATCTTTCCCAGCAGGCGATGACAAACCGGGCGGAAGTCTACGTCGAGGGGGAATGGAAGCAGGATCGGTACATCAGTCATTTCGTTCTGCGCGCGCTCAATCCGGCCAATCTGGCAAAGTTCTACCGTGAAATTTACGAGCTCCAAGAGTGCGAAAAACCCGCCGATGATCCGAATCATTATCTCACCGACGGACGAGTCACCCTGATCATCTCGCCCTGGTCAATCACGGACTTCGAAGGCGCAGGCATCGAGCCGCGTCACATGGATCATCTCGGTTTCAAAGTCGAGGACCTGGATTCGTTTAAGAAAGATCTTCAGGCTTTGGTGAAAAGAAATCCCGCTCTTTCACCTAAACCGGGAGGAACCGAAGGCGAGATCCGACTGAGCCTGTTGGCCAAGTGCCAACACGGACAATTTCAAATGGCCGACCCCGACGGGGTGCCGATCGACGTTGCCGCACGCTAGCCGAACACTGGTATTGCGCGACCTTGCCGGATTCTTTTTTGCGGCGAAAAAACTAATTTTCCAGCAGCTTCTTCATCCGCTCGATCACTTCGGGCGGTTGCACCATGATTTCCTTGGCGGTGGACTCCAACTCTGCGCCGCTAATCGGATCAAGATCCCACTTTCTTTTATTGGCGTCGGCGACTAATGCCGGGTCGTTCATGGCTTTCGTAAACGCGTCGCGCAAAACCTTGAGCCGGTCCGCTGCTATACCGGGAGGAGCGATAAATGGCCGGCCGAGATCAAGTGACGCGAGAACGACTTTAGCAAGTCGCCTGATTCCGTCGGGCGTCTTGTGAGTTTCCATGAGCTCGTAGATGGTCGGGACGTCGGGCAATTTTGGATAACGTTTCCCGCCGCTTTGAGCCAAGGCACGAACAAAACCGTTCTTCGCCCAGCCACGGGTAGGCTCGCGGTCGACGTAGGACGATACGGTTCCGGCGCGACATTGCACCTCGCCTTTTTCAATAGCCAAATTCATTTCCCCGCCGCCGCCATAACCGAGCACCATGTTAAACTTAAGCCCCAGCCCCTCTTCTAGAAGCTTTGGAAACTGATAACTCGGCGTGCTAATCGCTAACGCGGCGCACCGCGGCGGCTCTTTCGCCCTGCGCATATCGTCGAGCGTCTTGTAGGGCGTGTCGGTGCGCATGAACAACACGTAATCGAGCCGCTCGGGAGAGCCGATAAACGAAAATTTCTGCCAATCGAATTTTACTTCCTTCGCTCGCAGGAGCTGGTCGACGTAAATCGCCGGGTTGACCAGTCCGATAGACAAGCCATCGGGTTTGGCGACGCTGTAAATATAATTGGCGGCGATGATCGTTCCGGCTCCCGCCATGTTTTGCACGATGATTTCTGGACTGCCCGGAATGTGCCGGCCCAGATACTGCGCCACGAAGCGGCCCCAGTCGTCCATCGATCCGCCGGTCGAGTTACCGACGATGAGTCGAATGGTTTTGCCCTTGAAAAATTCTTGCGCCGCTGCAGGCGCAGGACCGACACAGCATGCAAGCGCGAGCACAAGAGAAACAGCAAGGAAGACTCTTTTCATGGGATCTCCTTCTCAATCGATTGGACCAGCGCGACCATCAGCGACTCAGTGACGATCGGGTTAAGCCAACGTAGAAACACCAAGGACGCCGCGGCTAGATCCCGAATAGAGAGCGCGCGTTATCGCGATAGATTTTCTGCCGCACGTCGGCCGATAGATGATGCGCTTGCTCCTCGATGATTTGCTGCGAGTACGGCCAGGTGCTCGCCGGATGCGGATAGTCGGAACCAAACATCACTTTGTCTGGGTCGAGGACGCCGCCGACCATTCTCACGCCGAGCGGGTCATCGACGAAGCTGATCCAGATCTGGCGTTGGAAATATTCGCTTGGCAGCAATTTAGGAAGCGCGATCGGACCGTCGCCGGAGAGCCGGCGACCGTCGCGGCTGCGCTGATACCAGATGTCGAGACCTTGGATCATGCTCGGTATCCAGGCGAGTCCGGCCTCGGCCATGACGATCTTCACGCCCGGATGGCGATCGAAAACGCCGGCGAAAATAAGCCCGGTGATGGGTTCGAGCAGCTGAACGCCCGGCGGCTCTTTGGCAAAGCGCGAAGCGATCGCGATCGCCGGATTGGCGCCGCTGGGATCGCCGGCATCGAGACGCGTCTTTTTGACCAGGACAGCGAGATGAAACCCGATCGGGATAGCGACTTCTTCCGCGAGCGTCCAGAAGGGCTCCCAAGCATCATCGTACACCGGCGGGTTCGCGCGCGAGGCTAGGATATTGACGTGACGCAGGCCGCCCCGTTTCGCCAGACGTTCGAGCTCGCCACGCGCCGCCTCGGGGTCCTCCAACGAGAGCTGCGCGACGCCGATCAGGCGCTCGGGCTTGGCTGCGCAGAAGTCAATTAGCCAATCGTTATAAGCTTCGTAACAGGCGCGCCTGAGCTCCGGGTCAGCAATCGGCATGGGGTCCGTCGGACCGTACATAACCGACGCCTCGGCGCCGTCATGATCCATATCGACCAGACGAAGCTCGGCGTTAGTCGGGCGAAGCTCGCCCTCGCGCATCACGCCGCCGCGTTCGATCGCCCACATGGCGCCGCTGCCCTGCGCCGCCGTGTAGTAACCATGCGGGCTGAAGAGTTGATCTTCCCAGGTCCAGAATGAGCCCTGCTCATTTTCGATCACATGCGGGCCGCGCTCGCGCAGCCGCATCGGCAGGCGTTCACGCCAAAGATCCTTCGGCAGCCAACGCAGATCGATGTGATCGTCAGCCGAAATGAATCGATAGGGTTTATTTTCCATAGACGACCTCGATATAGCCGCTCGCCTCGATCTCTTTCAAAACCGAGTTGTCGATGAAATCTCTCGGGTCGGCGTCTTTTGCCTTGGGTAAATCCTTGGCGAGCGCGTCCAACGTATCTTTAATCGCTCGCGCCGAGGGATAAGGAACCTTGAGAAAATAGGGCCGCAAATAATCGTAGCTCTGTTTCAGCACGTCGCGATCCGAGATCCTGGTGTGTTTCGTCAGCACGCGCAGGGCAAACTCTTCATCGCGCGTCAAAATCTTCGCGCCCTCGATCATCGCCATGAGAAACTGTTTGGCTTCCAACCGATTCGCCGCAAGCGAAGCTTTTTTAATTCCCAGGCCCGACGAAACATAATCGACGCCGAGGCTCGACATATCGAATAAAATTTTAAAGCCGGCTTTCTGCGCCACAAATGAAGAAGGCGGTGACAGGGTGCCCGCCTGCACGACTTTCGCCTTGAGCGCGGCGACGGTCTCCGGCGCGCCGCCTACGCCGCGGATGGCCACGTCTTTGTCAGGAACGAGCCCTGCTTCGCGGAGCGCCAATCGCGTGGCGAAGTCGGTGCTACCGCCGAGGCCGGAGACGCCAACCACTTTTCCTTTTAAATCTTTCAGCGAATTGATTTCCGGCGCGCCATGAAGTGTGAACAGCAGTTTATCGCTGAAGTTGGCGATCAATACCGCGTCCGCTCCAGCCAGCACCGCGGCGGGAACCGTCCGGCTGGACACGCCCTGGGCAAATTGCACGGAGCCGCCGACCAGCGCCTGAATGGTCCGCGCGCCGGTGACGATGTAGCGCACTTCCATACCGTATTTTTTGAATGACCCGGCGTCGATGGCCACGAACAGCGGCGCCTGGAGCAGCGAGACCGCCGGCACAGCGACGTTGATAATCTTCGACTGCGTTTCAGCCGAAAACGCCGGCTTCAGTAGCACCAGCAATAAAAACGTCAGCGAGATGATGATCGTGCGCCGTTCCATCGTCGCTCCCGAGGTCAATGACTTTATGCCCCGCTTATCCCAAGCACAGTAAAATGTCCAGCTTGGCGAGCGCGGTGGTGGTTCAGTTTAAGAAAGATCTCTCACTTCGTTCGAGATGACAAATGCTTATTTAGTTGTCATTTCGAGCGGGAGCGAGAAATCTTTCTCGATGTTGAGACTCACGGTGGATCGAAACTGAACCACCACCGCGGCGCGACGCGTTGATTCGATCCCTCGGCTCGCCGGCCGACTTGAGATAACGGAAGGTAGTTATACAATTGTCCCAGTCATGCAGGATCGATTTGCCGTTGCCGCTGATTTAAAGAAAATCGCCCGGCTTCTTAGAATAAAGGGCGAGAATCTTTTTAAGGCCCAAGCATACGAGCGCGCCGCGAGCGCTTTGGAAAATCTCGAAGGTGATTTCGACGCGCTCGTCAAAGCCGGGCGTCTGCAAGAAATCCCCGGCGTGGGCAGGCGCTCGCAGCGATTATCGAGGAGATTTACCGCACCGGCGAATGTTATCTGCTAGAGCAGTTGCGTGCAGCGCTGCCGCCTGGCGCCGTCGAGCTCAGCGCGCTGTCCGGACTCAGTCTCAAGAAAATCATCGCGCTCAACGACGCGCTGCACGTTGAGAGCATCGCCGATTTGAAATCCGCCTGCCAGGAAGGTCTAGTCAGCAAGGTCAAAGGCTTTGGCTTGAAGTCGCAGGCAAAGCTGCTCGCCGAGATCGAAAAATGCGAGATCCCCAAAGATAATTCTGTGCCGCTCAATCATGCGCTCGAAGAAGCGGAGCGAATTCTGCGCCACCTGCGCGGCTCCCCAGCGCTCATCGAAGCGAACATCGCAGGCGCCCTGCGGCGGCGCCAGGAAACCCTACGGCGCATTGTCATCGTCGCTGCGAGCGATCACCCGAGAAAAGTGCTCGATCACTTTCTCAGTTTTCCGGGACTGAGGCGTACCGATGAGCTCGATGGAAGTCACTGCCTCGGGCGCCTGGCCAATGGCCTACAAACCGAGATCGTCGTGGTCAAGCCCGCCGATTACGCCGGCGCGCTTTTGGCTCAGACCGGCTCGCGCCGCCACGTCGCCAAGATTCGCGATCTAGCGCGCTCCCAAGGATTGAGCTTTTTCCCCGAACGGAATACAGGTCAGCCGGTCCTGATCAAGCACGAGAGCGAAATCTATCAGCGCCTGGGACTGCCGCACATCCCGGCGGAAATGCGCGAAGACGAAGGTGAGATCGAGGCCGCCGTCTCGGGAAACCTGTCCCAGCCGCTCACGCTCGAAGATATTCGCGGCATGACGCATTGCCACACCGTCTATTCCGACGGCCGCAACAGCATCGAAGAGATGGCCTTGGCCGCCGAAGCGAGAGGCATGGCGTATTTGACGGTCACCGATCATTCGCCGACCGCGTATTATGCGCACGGCGTCGGCCTCGATCGCTTGCGGGCGCAGTGGGAAGAAATCGCCCGAGTGCAGGAACGGGTGAAAATAAAAATTCTTAAAGGCACGGAATCGGACATTCTCGCCGATGGTTCGCTCGATTATCCCGACTCCTTCTTGGAACAATTCGACATCATCATCGCCAGCATCCACGCGCGCCATAAAATGGATTCAGAGCAAATGACGGCGCGCTTGCTGCGCGCGCTCAAATCGCCCTTCTTCAAAATCTGGGGCCATCCGCTCGGACGCTTGATCCCATCGCGCCCGCCCTTCGCTTGCCGCATGGAAAAAGTGCTCGACGCCATCGCCGAGGCCCGCTGCGCCATTGAAGTCAACGGCGATCCGCGCCGGCTCGATCTGGAACCGCGCTGGATTCGCGCGGCGCGCGCTCGCGGCATCAAATTCGTTATCTCCACCGACGCTCATTCGATCGACAACCTGGACAATTTGCCGTACGGCGTCGCCATGGCCCGGCGCGGCTGGCTCACGCGCGGCGAAGTTCTCAACACGCTCGATGCTAAGAAATTTGCCCAAGCCGTGCACCCATGAACCGGATATTTTTGCTTTCGCCGGCGCATTGCGGTGGTTTGCGCGCCCGTTACCTGCTCAGAAAAAACAGCCGCTCTGCCCTGGCGCAGCGCCTACGCGATACAGGCGTGCCGTTGGGAGAGCTTTTTAGCTTTTTGAGCGCGCTCTATTTTCGCGGCAAGCTCACCTATGCCGAAGCCTTCGCGCGACCACCGGCCGATTGCCCGGGGATTTTAATCATTACGCCGACTGCCGGCCTGGTGCCCTACGACGCGATGATCCGCTTGGCAAAACTGCGCGGCTTCGGTCGTGCGCCGATCCATCTTAAGAATCGCCGCTACTGCGCCGCGCTGCGGCGAAGCGCCAAGACGCTGGCTCAGAGCATTGCCGCGGACTGCGAAGTGATCTTGCTTGGCAGCATTGCCAGCGGAAAATATTTGACGATACTCGCGCCGATTTTCGCCAGCCGCCTGCGCGTTCCCGCTGAATTCGTCGGCCGCGGCGACATGAGCCGAGGCGGTTTGTTGCTCCGTTGTGTGCGCGAAACTCGCGAACTCGATTACATCGACACCGCCAATTTAGCGTCACCCGCTGCGACCCGCCGCCGCGCTAGCAAAACATTGATTCACGAGCCGATACGGCCCCGCGAGCCGGAGGATTTTTGCAAATGAACGCGGTGTTTGGGAGCGCACGGCATGAGCCATCTTGACCCGCGCCGCACTCAAGCGCTTTCGTCTTGTACGCTGAATAGAGCTTGCACTTGAATCGGAGTCTCAGGCGAAGTTAGGAAAGGTAAGGTGAACCGGATAGTTTGGGGATCGTCGCAAGCGCCGCCAGTATGGTTTCAACCATGTAAGGTTTACTGATGAACTCGCTGACACCCGCTTGACGCATCTTGTTTTTAAATTCCGGATCGATGTAGCCGCTGGCGACCAGCACATGGACGTCTGGATTTTCTTCTTTGAGCTTTAAAAGCACGTCCCAGCCGGCGAGCTTGGGCAAGCCGATATCGAGCAGCACAGCGTCGATCTCATGTTTATGGCGCTGATAAACATCGACCGCTTCCTCGCCGTCGAGCGCCGCGAGCACGTTGTAGCCATGCTCCGATAAAGTTTTTTTCAAGAGGAGAACCATGGCGGGCTCGTCTTCGGCAACCAAAAGAGTTCTTTGGCCCGCAGATTCTTGGCGTTCCTTAGAGGACGCGCCATTGGCGCCATTACCGGCCGCCTTTTGCGGTGCCGGCAAGATCGGCAAGTACAATCGAAAAGTCGTGCCGCGTTTTGCTTCGCTGTCAAAATCGATAGCGCCGTTATGGTTTTTGACGATGGCATAAACCATCGCCAGGCCCAAGCCGGTTCCTTCACCGACCTTTTTGGTGGTGAAAAATGGATCAAAAATACGACTGCGAATAGCGGTGTCAATTCCCGTACCTGTGTCGGCAACCTCAACACAAACAGCCTGCGCCCCGAGGGTTGTCGGATTCGGCAGTTTGCCGCCGGCCGCGACCGTAGTCCTGAGCCTGAGTTTACCGCCGTTCGGCATGGCATCACGAGCATTGACACAGAGATTGAGCAGCGCCTGGCTGATTTGATTCGGATCCGCCAGCACAGCCGGCAGGGGGCGGCACTCGTAAATAACGTCAACGGTTTTAGGCAACGTTTGCTTAAGCAAATTTGCGAGGGCGGTCACGACTTCATTGACATCGGTCGAAACCAACCGCGGCTCGGTCTTGCGTCCCAAGGTGAGCAATTGGCGCACGACGGCTGCGCCGCGTTCGATGCTTTCATCGATAATCGACACGCTTTCCGCAATCGCCGAGTCTGCCGCCGGATGATGGCCGATCAACGCCGCATAGCCTTTGACGATATTGAGAATGTTGTTGAAATCGTGCGCAATCCCACCTGCCAGGGTGCCAATGCTTTCCATTTTTTGCGCTTGTCGGAGTTGTTCTTCGAGGTTTCGCTGCTCTTGCATATCACGCAGCAGCGCGGCGTTGGCCTGCTCCAATTCCGCGGTGCGCTCATGGACCCGTTGCTCGAGCGCCTCGTTGGCTTTAACCAAATCGTCGCTCGCCTGACGCAGCGCCGCTTCGGCTGCGATCCGGGCGCTGATGTCGCGCGCGATCTTCGATGCGCCGATCACGGCGCCCGTCCCGTCTCGGATAGGTGAAACGGTCAACGAAATCTGTACCAAGCTGCCATCTTTGCGCTGGCGCACGGTCTCGTAGTGGTCGATCCGTTCGCCGCGCCGGATCGCGTCGAGTATTTTCACCTCCTCGTCATGGTGCCCAGGCGGAATCAGCATGGTTATCGGTTTGCCGATAGCTTCCTCGACCGAATAACCAAAGAGCCGCTCCGCGCCTCGATTCCAACTGGTGATAATACCGTTTAGATCTTTGCTGACGATAGCGTCGTGGGACGATTCGACGATCGCGGCGAGCCGCCTCTGGGCTTCTTCTGCTTTCCCCCATTCGGTGACGTCTTGGATCACGGCGATCGCGCCGCTCGGCCGGCCGTCCGGCTCATAGAGCGGATCGATGTTCATGCAGATGGTGTTTTTCGTGCCATCGGGACGCTCAACAATGACGTCGCGATTGCGCGTCCGCTCGCCGGTCCGGAGCGCTAGGGCCATTGGCATTTCGCTCTGCGATAATAGGGTACCGTTCGGCAACCGGAACGCACCGCAAAGCTTCTGATCGTCGTCGTTCGGCTTGGGCTCGCGCCCCCAAAGATCGGCGGCGCGGCGATTGAAAAAATTGATCCGCCCATGCTCGTCACACGCGTAAACCGCCGCCGGCATCAGCGCAAGAACATTTTCGATCTTGTTTCGGCCGGATTCCGATTCCTTCAACGCGGCCCGCTTCTCGATCAACTCTTCGCGCTCTTTGCGCGCGGCTCGGCTGCGTTCAAGCACAGAGAGCATCCACTCCATTCGGGCGGCGCTC
>Ga0207701_10007711_pt1 | contig 10678 bp, 11 predicted proteins | sample KBSSwiSSwithPhiX_FD_184294 | JGI IMG/M metagenome (GOLD analysis project Ga0207701, IMG submission 184294) | Switchgrass rhizosphere bulk soil microbial communities from Kellogg Biological Station, Michigan, USA, with PhiX - S5 (SPAdes) (version 2) | ecosystem: Environmental > Terrestrial >...
TTCTGGCTTGCGGCCCCGCCGCACATGCTTGCCGATCGCATCACGCGTCGGCACGACGATGTGTCGGATGCCGATCTCGAAGTCCTGCGACGGCAGACCGCCCTGGAACTCGGCGAGATCGACTGGTTTCGCATCGACGCGTCCCTTTCATCAGGTCAGGTGCTCGCCACGATTGTGGACCTGCTTGGCAGCTCCTATTCGATACCGCCGTCCTGATCGCCGGGCGACGGGGTGCCGGTGTCGAGACGGCATCGGCGCTGTCGGCGTTGCCACAGCACGACGATGGCGGCACGGCGAGACGGTCAGGAAAAGTTCTCGGCGACCGCTGGATTCCCGGCGTCGCACCCGTGGCAACCAGTCGCGGACCGGCGTTGTTCCTGGTGGGCGCGCTTCTGGAGGCGGTACGCGAGATGCGATGACCTTATGCATTCGCGCTTCGCATTCTGGTGGAGCGCACAGCAAGGAGGAGCTCATGCTCGCCAAGAGATCAGCTCCGGTCCAGCCGTTCAGCGCGAATCGTGGCTGCAGCGGCGGCTGCGCGTTCCGCCTCTTGCGAGCGATGCAGTCGCTCATTGAGGAACGAGATCACGAGACCGGTGGCGATGAACATCGCCAGAGACAGCACTTCCGACGGATCATTGACCCACAACCCCGATGGAGGCAGGAAGAAATACATGGCGGCCGCCGTCGAGATGGCCGTCGTCAGCAGACCCGGGCCTAGCCCTCCGTACCACGCGGCGATGATGATCGCGGGATAGAACTGCAAGTAGGGAACCTTGATGCCGCGAGCGCGCCAAGGCCGACGAGATACCGCGAGGGACCCGCCCGCAGGCCCGAGACAGTTGACAGTTCGGCCGGAAGGTAGGCGAGAGAAGCCATCGTCCTCGAGGTCAGGCTACATCCTGGACTTCAGCTGAATCAGGGAGTAGACAGCCAGCGACCTCTTCAGTGCCGGTTGCTGTATGTCTCTTAGGGCTGTCGGAGGGTCACTCAGCAATAACGTTTGAAGGCGCAGATCTGCCGCGGTGCTTGACCCAACACGCCGGGTCGCATCCGATATCAACCCCGGTCTCACTCCCGTTGTTGTTCGGTGCGGATTAGCTCGTCGCGGATAAGTCACCCGCGCCGTCTGGCTCCGCGGCGAAACCGTGGGAGCGCGGCGTGAGAAGCCCGGCCAGCTAGTAGGGCGCGGGATTCTGCCATCCGCCTGCCCGCCATGAGAGCTTGGACGCCGGCGCGCCGGCCGCGTGGACATGAGGACGCCCAGCGTCGCGTCTCCGTCGCTCACCACGGCGGGAGAGTCATAAACAAGAATTGCCGAAGGTAAGGATCAGCGGATGCCTGCAGCGCCGTAGCAGAGCCCTCAAAATATACTCGGCCCTCATGTAAGACGATGAAGCGGACGTCCGGCGTCGGTTCACGAGTCACGGCTTCGATCCTGACGCCGTCGCCTTTGACGGCACGGTGGGTGGCCAGGTAGAACGCGTCACGCATCTGGTGCGTTGCGACGAGCGAGGTGACGCACTCGAGGTCGCGCAGCTTGAGGATCTCGTCATCGACTCCCGCGGCGATGACTGGGTCGAGACCGGATGTCGGGTCGTCCAGCAGGACCATTGTCGGCCGCGCGGCAATGGCGCGCGCGATCGCCACGCGGCGCCGCTGCCCGCCCGACAGATCAGACGGCATGACCTCCGCGTACGCCTCGAGACCGACCAACGACAGCACCTCCATCACCCGTGTGTCGACCTCCGCCCGTGGCATCCTGAGCTCTTCGGAGAGCCGATAGCCGACGTTTTCGCCGACGGTCAGCGAGCTGAAGAGCGCGTTCTCCTGGAACAGCATGCCCACGGCCCCTCGCACTACATCGAGTTCTCGTTCGCGCATGCCGTCGATCCGTTGGCCATTCACGAGGATGCGGCCCGAGTCCGGCTTGAAGAGACCCAGCACCAGCTTGAGGACGACCGACTTGCCAGCTCCGCTCGCGCCGAGGAGGATCGTCATGCTGCCACGCGGAACGGAAAAGGTGAGGCCGTTGAGGACGGGCCGATCGTCGAACCCGAAGCACACGTTGTCGAACTGGACCGCGGGCGCGCCCGCGTCGACGGGCTCGACTGGCGGGAGATGCGCGACACTTGTCGGTCGTCTTCTGGCGTATTGCCGTGCGGGGCTGATGGACGCGGCCACGGGGCCTCCTTGGTCGTGCGAGATGGCGAATGCTTCATCTCGTGCATTGCACGTACCTGACACCGCGCCCGCATCGACGCGCGTCCCTCAGACCGTCTCCTCAAACAGCGGGTGATTTTGGCGGCTCGCACGGAGAATTCCGTGCGGGGGAGTGTGCGGTGACACCGCTCGCCAGCACGTTCGCTGTGTCAACACTCGGCACGCCGTTTGCGGCGGCATCGGCCGTCAGCGCCGTCCGCGGCTGTGGCGCGGCGAAGGGAGGGCGTGATGCGGGTCACCGCCGTGATGAGTACCGACGTCCGCACGATCGAGGGCGGCGAAACGATCGCGCGCGCGCGGGCCATGTTGGACGACGCGCGAGTTCATCACCTGGTCGTGGTACGCGGGGAACGCGTGGTCGGCCTCGTCTCTGCCGAGCAGCTCGAACTTGGCGAAGCCGAAGGTGTCCTTCGAGTTGAAGACGTGATGTGCCGACACCCGCGATGTGTCACGCCGGACACGACGCTCGCTGAAGCGGCCACGCTCCTGCGTGAGCAGCGCTCGGGTGCGCTCCCGATCGTAAATGACGGCGGCGTTGTCGGAATCGTGACCGCCTCCGATTTGCTCGACGTGATCGCGAGTGGCGGTCGTTTGGCGAACGGCTCGAAACGCGCCAAGGCTCGAAGCGCACGACAGCACGCCGGGCCGGTCGTCGCCCGGCGTCTACACTACTAGCCACCCCGCGCGACTCCTCCGCGCGCGGGGCACTCGCCCGCACCAAATTGAAGGGCGGATCTGTATTAGGGTCGGGTGGGAGATCGGCGCCTCACAGTCCAACGCCCCTGCACCGCGTGCACACCATCCGCGCACAGCGAGGTGAACGTTCCGTCCATCCGGCCGTCGCCGATCGCCCCGTAGAAGGTGGCCGTCGCCTCGCACTGACGGTCGGGATCCCAGTATGGAGCCGTGGCACCCATCAGGCGGCCGTCCGACGCGCGGACGAATCGGATCATCAGAAGCGTCGAATGCGGCAGGAAGACTTCGCCCTCCGACGGGGCGCCATGCTGGGCGGCGTTGTACCGGCCGTGTGTCCCAGCAGCGGTCATCAGGACGTCGCCGAACGCTTCCTTATCGCCGGCAGCCAGCGAGAAATCGATGAGACCGCGGCGCTTCTCGGAGGCGGTGTTGTACGAGCCGTGCCAGGTCCCGATCAGGGCGCGCCACTCGGCCGGGCCCGCGTCCAGGACGATCGGGGCAGGCCGGTATGCGCAGCCGGCCACCGACACGACCAGGCCCAAGAGCAGCACTCGGGATGTCGGAGGCACTCTGAACGGGTTCGGCGACGGTTTAGACATTGCGCGTCTCCGTCCCGGCGCACAGCCTGTGGCCGTTAGCGCCGGCCACTGTGGTGACCTGCTGTCCGGACCCGGCCACGCGCCGCATCGATAACCAGATTCCGGACGGCGTTTATAGGCCGTGCGCGAGGCGACTGAAGCGACCCCCAGGCCCCTTGCTGATATAGCTTGCATGCGCGAGCTCCTCGAGTACGCGAGCGCAGATGTCCGGGCGCAATCCGAAGAGGCGGGCGGCTTCCTCGCAGGTCACTCGCATACACGGCATCTCGCCGAACTCGCTTCGCACGCGGCCCAGAAAGCGCGCGCGACTCTCGCCGTCGCGACGGTCCCGCTTCTTCTGTAGCCGGAGAGCCGGCGATGTCGGCACAACGGAGCTTACCGTCGCCTCCGACGCGCGCGAATGCCTGTATGGCCGAGCGCCGGCGCGGTCACCGGTCGAGGCGCTAGTCACACTGGTCACCATGTCGGGACCTCTCAACAGAAACGGTGTGTGACCACAGTCGAGCAACCGACATGCCGCGGTACCCGCGGCGCACGAGTCGGCGCACGATCGCGTCGTGCCATGCCGTTACTGGCCAGCAGCTTGCCGACACACGCGCTGCAACCCGCCGTCTCCTTCACGCCAACAAAAACTCACCCACGCCGCGTTGTTCGCGACTGTCACGCCACGCTCTCAGGCGTGTGCGACACGGTCGAGCGCATCAGGATGTGCAAACTCGCGCTCCGGATGCTTCACCGTAAGCACCGGGCAGCAGGCGACACGGACGACTCGCTCCGCCACGCTACCCATCAGCAGGTGCCCCACGGCACCACGGCCGTGCGTGCCCATCACGATCAGATCGATGTTGTTCGCCTTCGCGTATTCGACAATCGAGCGTGCGGGCGAGGCGGCGGTCAGAACACATCTGATCGTATCCGGCTCGCCGACGCCGTTTGCGCCAACGATCTCTGCAAGGCGCTGTTGGGCAGCATCCTCGATCTGCTGCTGGATGCCGGGCGCGCTCGCCAGGTAGTTCTCCGCTCCAAGCACGGTGACGTAGATGTCCTGAGCGACATGCAGGACGTGCAGCCGTGCACCGAACCGCATCGCCAGCTCACGGCCGTAGAGCAGTGCCGCCTCCGATGGCTCACTGAAATCAGTGGCGACCAGGATCTGCTTGAGTGTCATCATCGAAGCCTCCCTGGAACTGGAAACGATTCTTGGGCTCCATTGCGATCGGTGCGCAACAGTCGTACCGGTGGTTGCGGGCAACTCCGGCAAGATGCTCTGCCCTCCTTTGAGCGTGCGCCACCCCAGGGACCTGTGGATCCCGAACGCGAACTTTGCCCGGCTCTCCTAAGGATTCCACCGCGCCGGGCACGGTTTGACGACGGGGGCGTGGAACTCGCACCAGCGCAGATGATGCGGTTGCGACCGTTGGCGAACCGAGACCGCCGCCGGATTGGGAACTTTGTCGCGGCTTCGGGGATTCTTTCGCGCCAGCCGAATGGTAACTATCCCTCTCGTTCCACTCTTTCGTGGAATGAGCGCGACGTTCATCTGTCCCGATACTTGACGGACGGCCGCCGCCTGATTTCGCATCGCGGAACATCCTTTGCGTTCCCAAGTGCCGAAACAGGAGGACAAGTCATGAGATCGACCATGCGGTGCCTCTGTGGGCTCCTTGCGATCGGCGCGTTCTGTGCGTCTGCGATGGCGCAGTCCGCTTCCGACGCGTCGCTAAACGGTGGCGCGACGACGCTGACGGCGTTCGCCGGCGCGTCGGCCGGAGACTCGAGCGTCCAGCCCGTGCTCGGCGCCGGCGCTGGCTGGCGGGTGACGCCGCGAGTTAGTGTCGAGGGCACGGGGCTGTGGGCGTCCGCGCGAAGCGGCGGGTCCGCCTTCGCCGCGGCGGTCAAATCCGAGGTGGCGCTGACCTCGTCGCAGCGGGCGTCGCCGTTCGTGCAGGCCGGGATCGGGCTCTATCGGGCGCGATTCGATGACGTCGACAGGCCTATACCGTCCTTCTATCGACGCCGTCTCGCCGAATCCTCGTCGACAGCCGGCGCGCAGGTCACCTTCACGGATCCTACTGTGGTCTTCGGCGGGGGCGTGAACATCCGGCTGAATCGGCGACTGACAACGCGGCCGGACATCGAGTCGCAAGTCGCCGTCAGGAGTTCCCACACATATGTGATGACGACCGTTCGGATCCATCTGGTCTACTACTTCGAAAACCATCCCGTGACACCCTCACACCGGCACGTCGTGGCCGGTCCGCGGTAGCGACGGTTGCAGCACAGGAGCAGCGAAGGGGAGAACTCGAAGTGACGATGAAGTTGTCGGTGATCGCGCTCGATTACGACGGCAGCGTCGCGTCACACGACGTGATGAGCGCGGCCGTGAGAGAGGCGGTGGCGACCGCGCGGCGCAGCGGTCTAATCGTTGTTTTGGCGACGGGACGGCTCCTCGACGAATTGCGGCGTGTCGCTGGCGACCTGCGAGGGTTCGATGGCGTCGTGGCTGAGAACGGCGCGGTCCTGTATATGCCCGCGAACGCTCACACCACGAGGCTGGCTCCTGGAATCCCGCTGGCGTACCTCGCCGAGCTGCGGCGTTTGGGTGTGCCGCACCAAACCGGCTACTCCCTGGTCGATGCGGACGCGAACGACGCACCGGTGCTCCTGAACGTGATCCGTACGCTCGAGCTGCCGCTCGTACTGCAGTTCAACGGTGGACGTGTGATGACGGTGCCACAAGGCGTGAGCAAGGCGACAGGGCTCCGCAGTCTCCTTACTGCGCTGCGGCAGTCCCCTCACAACACGGTGGCGATCGGCGACGCAGAAAACGATCACGAACTGCTGCGTCTCGCTGAGGTCGGAGCCGCGGTCGAGTGGGGTAGCGCCACACTCCGCGCCGCCGCGGATGTGATTGTACCCGGTGCAGGTCCGCCCGCGGTGGCCGACTACATCGCCGGACTCGTCGCATCGCGGCAGCTGCCCGTACCGATGCGCGCCCGGCGCCGCCTGACACTCGGGACGGCGAACGACGGCCGCGAGGTGTCGCTAGGCATGCGCGGCCGCAACGTGCTCGTCGCCGGCGACGCCATGTCGGGCAAGTCGTGGGCCGCTGGTCTCGTCTGCGAGCAGCTGATCCTGCAGGGCTACAGCGTGTGCATCATCGATCCCGAAGGAGACTACCGGGTCCTCGAGGAGCTGCCGGGCGTCACGGTGGTCGGCGTCCACGATCGGCCGCCCGCGCCGGCCGACGTGGTACGCGCACTGCGATATCCGGACAACAGCCTGGTGATCGACTTGTCTTCTCACAGCGCCGCAGATAAGCGGGAGTACATCAGCACCATCCTGCCGGTGCTCAATGCCGTGCGACGCCGGACCGGCCTGCCTCATCGGATCGTCCTCGACGAGGCGCACTACTTCCTGTATGACGATCATGCCGCTCGGCTCCTCGACCTTGAGGGCCACGGCTACACCTTCGTCACCTACCAGGCGTCGCGGCTGCCCGCCGCCCTCCTCGCCGCCACAGAGGCGATCATCGTGACCCGTGAATCCGATCCGCAGGAGATCGCCGCCTTACGTGCCTGGTGCCGAGGATGCCGCTCCCGCGATCCGATCTGTTGGGATGGCCTGGCGCGGCTGGGCATCGCGCAGGCCGTGTTGCTGCCGGGCACGGAAGAAGCCGGCGGCGAACTGATCCAGTTCACGCTCGCCCCCCGCTTGACCCCGCATGTCCGCCACCGGAATAAGTACGCCGACGTCCCCGTCGCTGACGGCCGTGGCTTCGTCTTCAACGCCAGCGACCACCAGGGTTCCCGCACGGTCCGGACACTGCGGCAGTTCGCGCGGGAGCTCGGGCGACAGGACGCCGACGCTTACCTGCGCCGCGGTGATTTCTCGCGTTGGATCGGGGACGTGCACGGGGACCACTCGCTGGCCGCCGAGTTGCGGGAACTCGAGGCGCGCTACAGGGCGGCGCCATGGAACGCGGCGAGCGCCAGCATCATCCAGGCGATCCGGTACCGGTACGATCTGACTCCGTCGGATGCCGGGCCGCCTGATGGTGCGAAGGAATCGCCATTGGTGAGCGCGCCGAAGATACCGGATACAGCGGCTGACCTCGTCTGCCCGGCCGCGGCCGCCGAAGGTCGTTAGCACCGCGTTCATGGAACTCCTCGACGAGGAGAGCTGAACGTAACGTCGAGGCCGCGCCGCGCCTCCGGCGTGCGTCGGCCGGCCGCACTGCCCACGATGGCCCAGACGTTCGGCTCGATCAACTGGCCGCCGACGCGCGCATCGCTTCGACTGCACGGCACTGAACTTGCGGAGCGCCTATCTAGCGGTTCCCATTAGGGATCTATCCGGGGCAGCGGGGCCACGCAAAGGAGTGACAAATGAGGACCACGGTAGTCCGCATCGGAGTGATCCTCCTGACTGCGACGCTCGGCGCCTCGGGCGCGTCCACGCAGCAGGTGCGGCTCAAGGGCGTCATGCAGCTCAAACTGCAGCACGCGCAGCACATTCTCGGCGACGTGGTCACGAGCGACTGGGCCACTCTCGAAGCGGATACCTCGGCATTACAGAAGGCGACCCGCGATCCCGCCTGGGCGGTGTTGACGACGCCGGAATACATCCGTCACACCATGATCTTCACGCGCGCGGTCGAGGACCTCCGTGACGCGGCCGTCCATCACGATCTGGAGTCGGCGCCGCTGGCCTACGTGTCGCTGACGCTCAGTTGCGTGCAGTGCCATCGCTACGTGGCGCGGATGCGGATTGCGGCAAACCCATAACATTGCGGGTTCGCGCCCGATCGGATTGGTCTGCAGCAGCCTGTCCGACCCACTATCGACAGACAGATCCCGCGCGAGTCGTCGGGCAGCGGCTGCGGAAGTTTCCGCACATCCGCGAAACTTCACCCAGCCCCCAGCGGGTAGTCCTGGAGTGCCATCGCGACTGACCTCGCGCACACAAAACGATTTCTTCCGGATACCGCGCGGGAACGTCACGGCCTGGCGCCGTCTGCCGCCGCGCCGATCGGCATCATTGGTGCGATCGACCGCGGCAGGCGTGAAGGCAGATGGTCGCGGCAGTGGCGGCCAACGTGCCGGGCAGGGCGCAGCGCCGCGGCACGAACGTCAGCGGCCAGGGTTCCGATGGGCACTGGCGAGCGGTGTGGCGGCGCTGGTTCTTACAGGAGGCTGCAATGGCAACGACTATCCGGAGAATTCTGGTCCCGACCGACTTCTCGGCACCCTCCGAGGAGGCGCTGCGCTACGCAGCAGACCTGGCGGCGAGATTGAGTGCGTCCGTCGTGGTCGTGCATGTGATTCACGAGCCCTTTATCGCGGGTGGGGAGTGGGACCTCTACGTCCGCGACGCGCCGGAGATGCGCCAGCGACTCTTCTCAGATGCGAGTTCGCGGCTCTCCGCGGTCGCCGAAACCTTTGAACGCCGTGGGGTCCACGTCACCACCGATGTCCGCTTCGGGCCGCCGCGCGATGGCATCATCAACGCTGCGGAGGCGGCTGGAGCTGACCTGATCGTGATGAGCACGCACGGGCGCAGCGGGCTGCACCACCTTCTGCTCGGCAGCGTCGCGGAGCACGTGATCCGTGCGGCGCATTGCCCCGTGCTGGCGGTGCGCGAGGCGGCACGGTCGCCGGCAACCGGGCTCAAGACGACGACCGCTGCATGACCAGCGCGCCCACCGGCGGCCGGGTCTCTGCGAGGAGAGGGCTGCGTCGACGGCGCGGAGGCGGGGGCTTGGCTGTTCAGGCCTCTGACCCGTGCCAACGCTGTCGATGCCCGCGAGCGGAAGACGAGGTGCGGGATGCGTGTCAGAACTGGCGTCGTGGTCGCGCTGTTCATCGGCCTGTCTGGGGTGATCGGTGCCTGTGGCAGTCAGTCGCCAACCGAGCCCACGCCCTCGTGCGCCGCGACCATCTCACCAGCCGCCAGAGGCTTCGAAGGTGCTGGGGGTGCGGGCACCGTGACAGTTGCCGTCGCGGCGGGCTGTAGTTGGACCTCGGCCTCCAGCGCAGACTGGACCACCGTGACGGCCGGCGGCACCGGCAACGGGCCGGGCAGCGTGTCGTACACCGTCGCGGCGAATCCGGCGGAGCAGCCCCGCACTGCCGCTCTGACGATCGCCGGGCAGGTCCATTCCATTTCGCAACAAGGTCACGCCGCAGTAATTTGCACTTTCTCGCTGACGCCGGCCACCACCACGTACAACAAGGATGCAGCGGAGGGAGCCGTCGCGGTGACCGCGCCGGACGACTGCGCGTGGACCGCAGTGAGCAGTGCCTCATGGTTGACAATCGTCGGTGGACAGAATGGGGTGGGCACCGGCAGTGTGTCGTATCGTGTCGCGCGCAACCTGGACACGACCGATCGCACGGCGACGATCGCGGTCGCCGACCAGCGCGTTACCGTCAGGCAGGCAGGGGACGGCGGAGCCTGTCAGTACTCGGTCGCACCGGTCGATCTCAGCGTCTGCATGGCGGCCGGGACCGTGACGACAACGGTGACCGCGGACGCGAGCTGCACCTGGACGGCCACACCAGACGTGCCATGGTTGACCGTGACGTCAGGCCGGTCCGGCGCCGGCACTGCCACGGTGACTGTGACCGTGCCGGACAACTACGACGCTCCGCGTACCGGCACCATCCTGGTCCGCTGGCCGGCGACGACGCTCGGTCAGAACGTTCGCGTCGCACAGGCTGGGTGCCGATACGCGGTGAGCACGTCGTCCGTGGTGATGCCGCCCGCCGGGGGAGCCGGCAGGTTCGATGTGCTCCAGCAGAGTGATCCGACCGAATGCGGCGGCGCGACCCAGGATCGCTGCGTGTGGTCGGCGGTGGCCGACGTGCCGTGGTTGACGATCACGAGCGCCATGCCCCGCACCGGCGACAATCCGGTCGCCTTTACAGCCGCGCCCAACCCTGGCGCGGAGGCGCGGGTCGGCAGGATCGTCGTCCGGGACAAGGTGGTCGTAGTGACCCAACCGGGCCAGTGACCGGTGCCCCGGCCGCGGCGAAGACGCCCGGGCAGGCGGGCGCCCGCAGCTCATCGTGCCTTTCGCCTTCGACCAGCCCGACAACGCGCTGCGCGCATCACGCCTCGGCCTCGCGCGCGTGCTGCCCCTGAAGAAGCTCGGCGCG
>Ga0207701_10007712_pt1 | contig 10678 bp, 12 predicted proteins | sample KBSSwiSSwithPhiX_FD_184294 | JGI IMG/M metagenome (GOLD analysis project Ga0207701, IMG submission 184294) | Switchgrass rhizosphere bulk soil microbial communities from Kellogg Biological Station, Michigan, USA, with PhiX - S5 (SPAdes) (version 2) | ecosystem: Environmental > Terrestrial >...
TCGGCGGTTTCGCGTTTTCCCGGAGCTGATGCAAGACCAGGATTATCGGAGCGCTTACATGGGCAAATGGCATCTTGGCGAGGACGGGCCTGTCGGACGCGGATTTCAGCATTGGATTTCTACAGAAGATCACGGGGACTACACCAGATACCTAATCTCAAAGGGCTTTGCGCCAGACAAACCGAATGGGCGATTCTCGGAAGTAGCCGTCAGCAATCTGCCGATCGAGTTGTCGCGGCCAAAGTTTCTCGAGAAACACGCATGCGACTTCATCGAGAAACATCAGCGCGATCCTTTCATTTTGGTGGTTGCGTTTGTGGAACCGCATTCGCCGTACAACGGTCCGCTAAACGATGCGAACCCGCTCGATGAGGTGGAGCTGGACGCGACAGCTGCGCGTCCTGAGACCGAAAACATTCCGTTGCGCTATCGTTTGATGCGCGAATGGCAGCGGGCGGAAGCGTTGTTGGACCGGGAGCGGTTGCCGATGCAGCTGTTCTTCGGGATTACACCTGACGAATACCGTAGCATCAAGCAACGTTACCTCGGCCTGGTCACGTTGGTGGATCGAAGCATCGGTGCGATTCTTGGTTGCCTGGAACGATGCGGCCTGGCGGAGCACACCTTTGTGGCGCACACGAGCGACCACGGAGACAGCCTGGGCGCGCATCATCTTTTCGGGAAAGAAACAATGTTCGAAGAAGCAGCGCGCGTTCCATGGCTGATTCGGTTGCCCGGGCAAACACGGCAGAAGATGATTTCACACCCGGTGAGCCACATCGATTTCGTGCCGACACTGCTCGATCTTCTCGGCCAATCGAATCACCCGCAGTGCGCCGGGAAAAGTCTATTGCCGTTGACCAACGACGCGACCGCCTTGCCAAACAATGTTTTTCTCGAGTGGGCTCCTAATCGAACCAAGATAAAAAAAGGAACAAAGCTGGCTCGCCGACGCATGATCAAACGTGCAGTCGAAGAATCCACGAGGACGGTTGTTACTCCAGACGGCTGGAAGCTCTGCCTGCGTGACAAGGATTCGAACGAATTATACAACTTACAGGACGATCCATTCGAAACTCGCAATCTTTACTCGGATGCGCAATACGCGTCAGTAGTTTCCCGTCTCGCGACGGAGATTTACCGATGGCAGGAAAGGACTAATGACAAGCTCAAGTTATGATGCCTCGCCTAACCGCGGCAGCACAGGTTTCCAAACCCACCTCGAGCGCGCCGCTTCACGCCCGGCCGATTCAGGGGGATCGGCTATGCGGCAGGTTTGGAAATCTGGGCTTACGGCGTCAACATGAAACCGGCCGTTATTGAGAACCGATTTTAGGCTGATCATTGCAGTAATGCGTAAAAGCCGGCGCGAGGTTACGCCGAAAGTTGAGGTTGGACGTTTTGTTTTGCTTTCCTGCCGTGTGTTTCGATGTGTTCTCGCCACATCGCGACAGCGGATATCGCAGCGCGTCCAAGCCACGGAAGGAGAAGCAGAAAAGTTATGACTGTTGTTCCGTCTTGATGGTTCATAGGTTTCGATTCTTTTTTATTCACCCAGGTACTGCGTAAGATCGGGCGGGAGGTTACGCGGAAAATGGCTGCCTAGTTTCGAACATTGCCCGTCACCGACGTTAGGGCAGCCGGGGAAACAGAACCCAATTTGCAGTAGCTTAAGATAAGGTTGGCCTACCTATTCGTGGAATAATCCCAGCTGAGATTATTTTTGCGATACCTCACAGAGTTCTTGTAAAAGAGGACCGGTGTGCAAAAAGGGCGTTGTGACATGCGCGGCAACTGCTAAGTATCGTTTCCATGACCGCCAGGCGCGAGCGCGCCCGCTCTTTACCGCGTAAATTCTTTCAGACGTTACGTCCGAACTACTGCGATCAGATGGCGCAATTCGTCTTCGATGTCGCCGGGCATAGCGACGGTGTGAGCTATCTCTTCACGCAACAACGTCTGGTAGCGTTGACGAAACCGGTAGAACGCTTGTTTGACCGCGTTCTCGGTCATATCGAACTCGTGTGCGACCTGGGCTTGTGTTGGCCGGTCCGGTTCATCCATGAGCATCTTTTTCACCTGCTCAAAGAACCGCACATTGCCCGCGCTGCGATATTCATCTCGCAGTCGCGTCATCACTTGTTCCAAGACCGTGAACGCCCAGCGCCGTTCGTAGATTTGGTCGGCCGTAAGCCGATCGCAGCGTTCCGCCTCGATCCGCTCTCCCTCCCGAATGTCGTCGAACGGAATTAACCGTTGTCCCTTACCGCGTTTAAGCGCCATGGCATGACGCGACTCGTCAGCGAGAAAATGCTTTACCGACGTAAGCAGGTAGGAACGCAATCGTCCTTTTTCCTTGCGCACGCTGTTGAGATCTTTGCGCTCTAGTAACAACGCAAAAAAACCCTGAGTAAGATCCTCAGCGTCGTGAGTGCCAGCGCCATGTCGCCGCACGTAACCGTAGATCGGCCGCCAATACGTGCGGCAAAGTCTTTCGAGAGCCTTCTGTGCCACAGGCGATTCACCTTGTGCTTCGAGCACCACACTCCAATGCGTCGTAGCAAACACCGCCGGATCATGGACCGTTTCGCCGGTCGCGCTCAGGGACGTCAACAAATGTTCCGCAGAATGTTCCGCAGGAGGCATATTAGCATGCAAACAAAGAAGCGCGCGAAAGGCAAGCTGGGATTGCGCCAGCGCAAATCTGTTTCGACTTAGGAATGAAATGTATAACCATGCAGTTCGATCTCTTTCGCGAATGCTTTTTCCACAATTCTGCGTTGCTGGTCGTTGAAGACTTCCTGATATGGACGGCGGTCGGCGCGATAGTCCGATTTCGCTGCGACACCAAGAGTACCGTCGAACGGAATGTTGAGCTGTGCGAAAATTTCACCCAAGTCAGCAAGCAGGTGTTCATAGCGAACAATTCGGTCGACGATGATCTTGCTCCGCGAGCGATCCAGGTACCGAAAATCGTTAATGGGAAATCGCCCGCGAGCGAGATACTCGTCTAGCGAAAGGCGGCCGCCTTCGCGAGCCGCGTGCATGTTGTAATGAGACAAAACTTTGTCCCACGGATTCCGTTCCACGCAAAATTTGAAGTAGCTATTCCAGACGTCCGCGGGAACGCGTTGCTTCACCTCGCGCGCCGGCATGTGATTATAAAACTTAGTGTGGCTCGTCATTGTGTGGCGCAATGCGGAGAAAAACTTGCCTGGTCGTTCGAGGATTTCGGGAACCGGATTAGTCAGGCCCTCGTAATTGCGTGGTTGATGTCCGTCAACACGTGGCGCAATCGGCGTCACGATGTCTTGCGGACCACAATGTTTAGCAAGGAAGACTTCGATGCTTGTGCCCGCGGTCTTCGCGGTTTTGATGAAAATGAATTTGTATCGGTAAGACAGGATCATCGAACGTGGGCCAACGCTGTCACTCTAATTGCGACCGAATTGCGATTCACTACACCTTCTCCGCGAGAGCCTCAAACTACGGATTGCCTTGCAGCTCATCAAGCATAGCATCGACTGACACGCCTCATGGAGGTGCATCGAAGGTCGGCAGAAAAATCGATGCGGCCTGGATCAGTCGCCAGGAAACAACAGCATACGCGGCTGCGACTCTGTAAACCTTCCGCCGTTTCAACTCGGTGAAGAAACTACTCGCTTTCATTGGGAAGGTTCGCGCGCTATTGCGGTGCCCGGGAGTGCTGTTCATCGGGCGCATAGAACCCCAACTCATACTGTCCAGGCAAATTGTTTTCACGCCCGTTCCTTCGGAAATCTCTGTTCGGCGTGACAGACAAATGCAGACGCACTTGTTTTAGGTGCCTAACGACTGAAACGCGCTTCAACGCAGCAGATGTTTACTCCAAGCGCTGTGGCGTTTTTCAGAGAGAGCGCGCTGGCTCGGGTAAGTTAAAGCGAAAAACTAATTAGTCCGTCACCGGCCCTTTGGTGCGTGCTGATACAAACAAATAAGCCGTCACGCAATTGCATGACGGCCTGTTAGAACGATTTACGTCAGTGAGGAAGCGCTTTCCGCGTTGTGCTGGCCCGGTTAATCAAACAACAACGTGCGCCAGGGCTGCGAGCCCGAGGCAAACAAGCAGTAGCACGATGATGCTGAGCACTTTGTCGCGCTCTTTCGATAGAGATCCTTGTTCCCTCGTGGGTTCGGCGCCTTCGGAATAACCGAAGAATTTCTCATAGTTCAGCTCTTTCATCTCAGCTTGGGTTTGAAGCGTATTATCCATTTGGCTGTTCCTTCGGAAAATGTGAGCCTGCGTGGCAAAGAAGATTTCGAAATCGGTGAATCATAGGTCCGCGCTCGTGGTCGACCTGAGCCTCAAGGACCAAGCGAAACTATCCTTTTTTGCCGCTTCTCGCGCGTGGAGATCATTGCGAAAGCGTTGCCGACGGCAGGACGAGTGTTCGTTACAAAGCGATAGCGCGCTGTCCACCAACTGGCTACTGTGCCTGACCCCGGTGATGCAGCACCGGCTTTTTTGCCGACCGCATCATCAACTCGTCTCCTATCACAATGACTTCACCGTTGGTTGGTGCCATGGGCTTGATTGGAAACAGCGGCCGCAACACCGCAGATGTTTGCGATACGAACGCGAGCGAAACGAATGCAGACACGAGCGCACACTTGATTTGCGTTGCTAAAACTACTTTCACAGAACTTCGGACTCCTCTCCCAATTCAAGTTCCTCTGCGATTAAGTTTTCGCCGCGAATGTCTGTTTCCTCCGCCGCCTCAACACGCGCCCACTCTGCTTTAATCGCTTCCCCAACTGCGACCGGCAATCCCGTGTCTAAATCGTAAACAAGAAAAGTTTTCATTACTCAAATCTCCTTTCAGCGGTTTCTTATTTTGATCTCCACTGACGTACTTCGGGAGATCCGGCGCGATATTGCAGAAAATTTAGGGAACGAGGGATTCCCGGATCGCAGAAGATAGCGAAGCGTCGTGGAGTCCTCGAAAGCGTCGGGCGTTGAATCGTGCACCGTTTCTTCTTCGCTGCCGACCCCCGTGCGTAACAAACAAGACATGCAGCCGAGTCCGCCACCGGGTGTTTCCTCCAGCACGCCGCCACACTTTGGACAGGTCGAGATATCGGGCGCGTCGGGCTGCATTTGTTAGGCTATCGCGCAGCCAGGACCTGGCACAAATATCGCAGTTCTTCGTCGACATCTTCGGTCTCAAACACCGTGTCGCGCACTACTTCGCGTAGAATCGTGCGATACCGCTTGCGCAATCGAGCAACATCGCTGCGCAATGTCGCGACTGGCCGATGCGTTCGTTGGGCCATCTGTTCGTACGGGATCGCCGATTCTTCCGTCGTCGAAAGATACGACATCAAATGGCTAAGGAGGTCTGCTTTACCAGCGAGCGCGCACTCTTGCGTCAGCCGATCGAGCGCTTGCCGCAAAAGCAAGGCTGCCCACTCGCGATCGTAGACTTCCTCCGGTTGCCATTTGGTTGCTCGCGCGATTTGCGCCTCCGCCTCTGCAGTAGCTTGATCGTCCAAGCTTGTAAGAATCATGCCGCCTCCGCGTTTCAAAGCTCGTCCACGATCGTGCACGTCGGCCACGAAGTGTTTCAGTGTGCCGAGGAGAAAAGAACGAAACCGTCCTTTCTCGCGGTCGGCGCGCGCGTACGCACGAGTCTCGATTAGGTCAGCGAAAAAGCCCTGGATCAAATCCTGAGCCTCCTCAGCGTCACATCCCTGTCGCCGTAGGAAGGAATAGAGCGGGCGCCAGTAAATTTGGCATAGTTCTGAGAGCGCATTGAATGCATGAACGGAAACCGTCGCCGAATTGCCTGCTTCCAGGACTATCGACCAACGAGTCGAGGCGAATGATTCATAGCGACTCTCCACCCCGCCGCCAGGGGGGACCGGCGCTGTCTTCACAAGTGAGTGATAATAAGTAATAGGTGACTCAGTAGCAAGACATAAGCAACGTAGGGACAGTCCAGGCTGCCCATTCGTCCGAGCATTCGCTTGGCCGGAAAACAGACCTTAGAGTGCGACTCAGCAATGATCTCGCTGCAGAAACGTTTCCTTTTCGTTCACATTCCAAAGACAGCGGGTAACTCGATTCAGAGCGTCCTGCGCGATTATTCGGAGGACCAACTTCTTGCTCTACGAAAAGAGCAAGACGGCATCGAGCGCTTCGGCCTGCGGAATCCAAAGTACAAGATCAAGAAACACTCGACCCTGAGCGAGTATCACGACGCTTTGGGCGGGGAGCAATTGCGGAATCTGTATAAGTTTACGTGTGTGCGGAATCCGTGGGATCGAATGGTGTCATACTATTTCACGCCCACACAAAATCCCGAAACTTTGAACCGGAAAAAATTCCGCGCGGTAATTTCCAAAGCTTTGTCGGTGGCGGACTATTTGCGACTGGATAGCGGCGAAGGGGATCCGTTCGCCAATGTCGATTACATCATGCGATTCGAAAATCTGGCCGACGACTTTCGCGCTGTGTGCGCAGCGATTGGCATTTCGCCACCTACTCTGCCGCAATACAACCGCTCAAGCCGCGAGCATTATTCAAAATATTACGATGACGAACTTCGCGAACTCGTGGGCACGCGGTTCGCTCGGGAGATCGAGCGATTTAATTACGCGTTCGAAGAGCAATAAACGCAAAAGGGGCTACACGGATCCAGCGATCGATCAACGGATTTTCCCGTTACCGTACCCAACTGCTGGCTAAATCGATGCAAAACTTGGCGCGCGCTGTTGAGGTTATGCTTCGAACAATCCGCATATTTGTCGTCATCCCAGATGCGATCGTCCCCGATGTAAAATGTTAGATGCAGTTCTTTGAAATGGTGGAACTGCTGCGCGTGAACGATGAGATTAATGCCGAGGACTTTTGCGAAGCCGCGCGCCAATGCAAGCATCGCCAAAGTGATAATTCGCATAAGCTTCGCGCGGAAAGACAAAGCAGTCATTGCCGCGGAACGGATCTCCTATGTCTGAATACATTCGCCATAATTGCCCTAGAGTTCTGTATTTCTTCGCTAGCGTGCGACGGGTAATCATAAATGCGTCCCACCCTTCGCTAACGATGCTGTCCAGCGAGAGATAAAATGGGGGACGACGCCTATATCAACGTTGCTATAGATGACGTAGTCAGCGTTCGTGGCTGCGGTTGCGCGATCCACGATGTCCTTAATCAGCGGCAACTTTCTGGGAATGGAAAAAGTTACCACGTCGAGCACGGATCGCTCGAGATGCCTCCTGCATCCAAAAAATGCGGGAACGATCTCGTCATCCTCAGGAAATTTACGGCGCACAGTTCGACCGGAATCGAGAAAGTCATTGCCAACTGCTGCGCGAACCGCATGCTTTCAAATGTGATCGGTTGAGCGATGTGAAGGTTCGAGGAAGGCGCAACCTTCACGGGATTGACTACGCGCGCGAATTTGGCACTCATTCTAAAGTTCGTAGCCGAGCCGAACTAACGTCGCGCCATTTTCGTCGCATGCGCTGAATGGCGTAACTGTGCAGGTCGCAGCGGCGTTGCCGAAATTCGCCGTGAATTCGGTGTGTCCTGGTTGGGTGCGGACCGAAATGGGCGGCCAAAACGCGAGCCGCTCAGCGGAGGAAGGCGCGGATACCATTGTGTGGCTCGCCAGCGACGCGCCCCAGGATATCACGGCTAAGTTTCTGCGTGATCGCAAAGAGATTCCGTGGTGATTCTGAGATAAGAACGGTGTGCAAAGGACTGCCCGCCCTACCTTTTTGCATTTGCGTTCGTTGGCAGGGCGCGTTACTCCCGTGCGCTGCCTGCCGAGCCGGAGCGTGGCAAAGGCTGGCCCTTAGCGCAGAAGGTTAGACGCGCTCCACGGGACTAACGCCGTGCAGAGCACTGCTCGACCTACCTTTCTGCGCTTATGTCGCGCGTAGGGCGCGTCACTCCTGTTCGCGCCGTCTGAATTTCGTTAAGGCATCGATCACTCTGCTCGGCTTATTGCAGAAATGGATTTGTCACCCGTTCCCGGCCGATGGTTGTCGGCGGCCCATGGCCGGAGAGCACGGTCACATCATCGCCCAGCGGAAATAATTTTTTCCTGATCCCGGCGATTAGCAGATCGATATCGCCGCCCGGCAAATCACCGCGACCAATGCTGCCTGCGAAAAGAACGTCACCGCCAATGAGCAATCGGTCTTTCCCTGACAAGAAACAAAGACTGCCCGGGCAATGGCCTGGCACTTCCAGAACTTGGAAATCCGCACCGAGAATACTCCGCTTTGGCGTCTCTTCGGTGAGAAAATCTGGTTCGACTGGCTCGATTTCGAGCGCGAAACCGAAGTTCCGAAAGAAATCGCGATCGGAAATCATAGGCGCAGTGAGCGGGTGACATCCGATCTGGCAATGAAACTGTTGTTTAATTCTGGCAACGTCCTGGACGTGATCGACGTGCCCGTGTGTTAGCAACAAAAGTTTGGGATGGATATTGAGGGAACGGACCCAATCACACGCACCCTCAGGTGCGTCGAACAAAATCCATCCCTCCGGCGCTTCGAACAGGTAGCAATTGGTTTCGAAAATCCCTCCGCAAAACGCTTTATAAGTCGCAGAAGCCATGATCTTGAAGTTTTTGAATGTTCGGCGTTGCCGATTGTCTATCTCTACCCAATAATGCTGACTTTGTCTCGTTGTCTTGCGCTGCGCGGCGAATTCTGCGAATATCTTAAACCTCTTTTTTACCAATGAGATCATCTATCCGACGATCACTCGCCCTTTGCACGATCCTTTTTGCCACCGCACTCGCGGCTCCGACCGCACCGGCGAGTTCGAGAGAAACGGTGGCAATGTCTGTCGGTCGACTGCTGGAGGAAGGTCATTATACCCGGCAAAAACTGAACGAAGAGGTTTCGAAAAAATTCCTGCAGACCTACCTGGAGATGCTCGATTTCAGCCATCTCTTTTTCACGCAGGAAGACGTTGATACTGTCACTGCGAAGTATGCCAACGCCATGGCCGGCGACGTTCTTATGGGAACGGTTAAGCCCGCCTACGAGGTTTACGCGTTATACACAAAGCGCGTTGATGAGCGCGTGGCCAAAATAAAAGAGCTGTTGAAACAGCCGATCGACTTTAAAAGCAATGCGACGGTCGAATTGAGCCGTCAAAAATCGCCATGGCCGAAAAATGAGGCCGAAGCCGACCAACTCTGGCGCGGCCGGATCGTAAACGAGCTGCTTCAGGAGCATTTGAGCGAGCACCCGATCGAACCCGCGCCGCAACTGGTCTCTCGCCGGTACGAGCGTCTCGCCAAGAACGTTCACGAGCAGGATAAGGACGAGCAGATGAAACTTTATCTCGACGCGCTCGCCCAAGCTTACGACCCGCACTCGGAATACCTGAGCAAGGCGGACATGAAAAATTTCAGCATCAACATGGGCCTGTCGCTCGTGGGAATCGGCGCCATGCTTCGCTCCGAGGATGGCTACGCGAAAATTGAAAGCCTCGTGCCAGGTGGACCCGCGCAAACCGACGGCCGGCTCAAGGTCGGCGACCGCATCACTGCAGTGGGGCAGGGGCAGGCGGAATATGTGGATGTTCGCGAGATGCGACTCGACAAGGTCGTCGAAATGATTCGCGGAAAAAAAGGCACGCGCGTCCGCTTGCTTGTGATTCCTTCCGACGCTACCGATCCATCGCGCCGGAAAAATGTCGAACTGGTGCGTGATGAAATTAAGCTGAAAGATCAGGAAGCCCGCGCCGATATCATCATCAAGAAGGACGAGAACGGCGACCCGATAAAGCTCGGCTGGTTGACCCTGCCTTCGTTCTATGCCGACATGGACAGGCACCAGAAGAGTACGACACGCGATGTGCTCGCATTGCTCAAGCGGCTGAAGAAAGAGAACATCGCCGGTCTCGTTGTCGATCTTCGTAAAAATGGCGGCGGTTCCCTGGAAGAAGCGCTCTCGCTGACGGGCCTGTTTTTGAAATCAGGGCCCATCGTTCAGACCAAGGATTATAACGGGACGATCAGGATTTCGTCCGATCCGGATTCCGGCATCGCTTATTCCGGGCCGCTGGTTGTTCTTACAAGCCGGCAAAGCGCGTCAGCGAGCGAGATTTTCGCCGCTGCGCTTCAGGATTATGGACGCGCGGTCATCGTCGGCGACAAGAACACCTTCGGCAAAGGCACTGTGCAGACGATCCTTCCGATTGGCCGGTTCGCTTCGTTGCTCGGCAGTCATTCCGATGAAGACGGCGCCTTGAAGTTAACCATCCAAAAATTTTATCGCGTCGCGGGCGGCTCCACGCAGCTCCACGGCGTGACCTCCGATATTGTTCTGCCGAGCTTGAGCGATCTCCCTGAGTTCGGCGAAGGTGCGCTCAAAAATGCGCTGCCTTATGACGAAGTTACCAAAGCGAAATACACCAAATGGTCCGACAACCATTCCCTTTTTATTGACCAGCTTCGGCGACGTTCAGAGGAGCGCGTGAATGGCGATCCCGAATTTCACTACGTCATGGAGGACATGAATCGTTTGCGCCACAAGATCGACGAAAACAGGATCTCGCTGAACGAAGATACGCGGAAAAAAGAAACTGCGGACGATAAACTTCGCAAAGAAACGCGCTCGAAGGAGCGCCTGGCGCGGAACCATGAAGAGCCCAACATCTATCGCGTGACGC
>Ga0207701_10007714_pt1 | contig 10677 bp, 6 predicted proteins | sample KBSSwiSSwithPhiX_FD_184294 | JGI IMG/M metagenome (GOLD analysis project Ga0207701, IMG submission 184294) | Switchgrass rhizosphere bulk soil microbial communities from Kellogg Biological Station, Michigan, USA, with PhiX - S5 (SPAdes) (version 2) | ecosystem: Environmental > Terrestrial > Soil...
CCCGCCACGATTTCGCGGTGAGCATCGGCCAGGCCGTGCTCAGCCGGCGGCGTGGCGCGGGCGTCGCGGCGCTGGTGCTGGCCGATGGGCGGGTCCTGATCGCGAGCGGCCTGGTCCCCGACGTCAGGCCGCCGAGAGCGCCGCCCGACTTCGAGGTCTGGGAGCCACCCTACCTGCAAGGCGGCAGCGGCGCGCCTCGTCCCGCGGTGCTGGAAGTGTCGGGCCCGGTCCGGGCGGGCGCCGGTTTTTCGATCCAGGTGGCGACGGACCGTCCCGAGGTCGTCGAGGTGGTCCTGCTGGCCTACGGCAGCTCGTTCATGGGCAACGACCTCAACCAGCGCCTGATCGAGCTCGACATCGATAGGTCCGGTCCTGATCCGCAGTCGGGGACCCTGCAGGTCAACGGCCCGCGTGCGGGCTGGGCACCGTCCGGCCGCTATCTCCTGTTCGCGCTCGATGGCCGGCGGATCCCCTCGGTGGGAGTTCCCGTCGACGTCGTCGACTGACCCGCGATGAAGTCTCGGTCAGCCGGACAGCAGCTGCGGTTGCGACAGCGGGGTGGGGCGATCGCCGATCGCCTCGGCGACCGGCTCGGTCACCAACTGGGGGGCGTAGATGCGGACATCGACCTCCTCGGCGTAGTGGGCGATGGGCGCGCGATCGGGATCGATCCCGAGACCAGCGGCGTCGGTCAGGTCCTGGCTCAGATCGGTGACCTGCGCGGGCGCGACCCGGTAGGGCTGGTGCCAGACCCGCGCGCTGCGCAGGCGCGCGCCGTCCCAGCTGTACAGCAGATATCGTTCGACCAGGAAGAAGTCCCGCGTGCCCACCGCCAGCTCCGCCGGCTGTCCGGATGGCTGGTAGACACAGGCCAGGCGCGGCCGGCCTCCGTCGGCGCGGCGCCGGCTGCTGAAAGAGATCGCGCCGCCGGCGCTGCTGGCGAGCGCGATCGAGGCGTGGAAGTAGGGCAACTTGTAGGTGGCGCGGGCGCCCCAGACCGCCAGACGGCTGGCGGCGTCCAGGCTGAAGAACCAGACCCCGGGATCGCGGCCGCGCCGGTGCACGTAGGTGCGCAGGTTCAGCTCATGGAAATCCGACAGCCAGGGGACCGGCGGCAGGAACGGCGGGCGGGTGCCGCGGATGGTGAAGGGGACCAGGCCGACCAGCGCCTGTCCCTGCCAGGTGTCCAGCTCCAGGCTGCGCGGCAGCAGCGCCGCCAGCGCCCGCGGATCGACCGACCAGTGCAGAAAGCCCAGGTGGCGCCAGCGCTGCCGCATGACCGGCAGTCCCCTGGGCCGGGCGCGCACCCGCAATCGCTCGGCGTCGGTGACGGGAGAGTCGACCATGGACCCATCAATGGTTAACGCGGACCGCGCCGCTTGCAACAAACGGATGCAGCCGCGATCGCTCACCACTGCACGCCGGCGATCGCGGGCTTAGGTTCTTGGGATGAAGAAGCGGGCGTCCAGGAGCAACGGCACGAACAGGAACGGCGGCAAGCGCCGCCAGGCTGAGCCGATCCGCTTCGCGGTCATCGGCCAGGGATACTTCGCCCAGGCGGCGGTCCTACCGGCGTTTGCCGAGGCCGACGGCTGCGAGCTGCGGGCCATCTTCTCGGAAGACCAGACCAAGTTGAAGGCCTTGAAGCGCAAGTACCGCGTCGAGGCGGCGCTGGGCTACGACCAGTACGACGAGTACTTGCGTGGCGGCCAGGTCGACGCGGTGTACATCGCGCTGCCCAACGACTTGCACCGGGACTACGCGGTGCGGGCCGCGCGCGCCGGGGTGCACGTGCTGTGCGAGAAGCCGCTGGCGGTCACCAGCACCGACGCCGAGGCGATCATCACCGCCTGCGCCGAGAACCAGGTCAGGCTGATGGTCGCCTACCGGCTCCACTTCGAAGCCGCCACCCTGGCCGCGGTCGAACGGGTGCGGCGCGGGGACCTGGGCCGACCGCGCTTCTTCTCCAGCACCTTTTCCATGCAGGTGCAGGACGACAACATCCGCACCAAGCGGAAACGCGGCGGCGGTCCGCTGCTGGACCTGGGTGTCTACTGCGTGAACGGCGCGCGCGCCTTGTTCGGCGCCGAGCCGACCGAGGTCACCGCCATGAGCGCGTCCCGGCGTGGTGACCCTCGCTTCGAGGAGATCGACGAGCAGGTCAGCGTCCTGCTGCGCTTCCCCGAGGATCGTCTGGCGCAGTTCACCTGCAGCTTCGGCGCGGCCGATCATTCCTCGCTGGTGGTGGTCGGCGACAAGGGACGCCTGCGCCTGGACCCGGCCTACGACTACGCCACCGGTCTCACCCTGGAGGTCGAGATCCAGGGCAAGAAGCCGCAGAAGAAGACCTTCCCCAAGCGCGACCAGATCGCCGCCGAGCTGGTGGCCTTTGCCGCCTGCGTCCGTGAAGATTGCGAGCCGGAGCCATCGGGCGAGGAGGGGTTGGCTGACCTGAGGGTGCTGGAGGCGATCCAGCGCGCCGTAGGCAGCGGGCGCGCCGAAAAGGTCGAGTCGGTGGTGCGGCGGTCCCGGCCCAGCATGCAGCAAGAGATCGAGCGGCCCCCACACGACATGCCCCAGCTGGTGCACGCCGACCCGCCGGGGCGCACATAGCGACGGGCGGGTCAGGCCCGGGTTTCAGCGCCAGCTCCCGCGCTGCGCGGGCGCGGGTCGCTCGGGCAGGGCGGTGGCCAGGAAGCTGCGCAGCGAGAAGCGGTCGAGCTCGGGCTGGATCAACCCCTCGGTGTCGGGAGGGTCGGCCAGCTCGTGGCATACCCCGCACCGCCGGGAATTGATCGCCAGCTGTTGCCGGGCTGGCGGTTTGCTCGCGGCAGCGACGGGCGAGGATGCGGGGGGCAGGCCGCTGGCACCGCAACCGATCCCCAGCGCCGCCACCAGCGCCGCGGTCGCGCTCGGGAACAGGGAAAAGGCTCGGCTAGGCGGGCGAGGGACGGCGGTCTTCATCGGTGGTCCGCGGCGCAGGTGGGCAGCCTCATGGACCAGTTAGTCACGCGGTCAGAGCAGGCAAGTCCCCGCTGGACCCGAGCGAGCCGAGCTGGCGCTTGCCATGCTGCTGGGCATGGCAAGGTTTTCATGGGTGAGGCCGCCGCGCCGCTCCGCGGCGTGACCCTTCCGGGCAAGCAGATGCTTGCTTTCCTACGGACTCGTGACTAGGGATCACTCTGCGGCCGACTGCCGACCACTCTTGATGCCCGCGGTCCTACTCGTCGACGATCACCCCCCGAACCTCGTGGCGTTGCAGGCGGTGCTGGAGCCGCTGCGCCTGCGGATGGTGCGTGCGTCGTCTGGACCAGAGGCGCTGGAACGGCTGAGCGCGGAAGACTTCGCCGCCGTGGTCCTGGACGTCAAGATGCCGGGCGTCGACGGATTCGAGACGGCGCGCCGGCTGCGACATCTGGAACGCAACCGCGAGGTGCCGATCATCTTCGTGACCGCCAGCGCCGGCGACGCGACGTCGGCCGCGCGCGCCTACGCCCACGGGGCCGTCGATTTTCTGACCAAGCCCTACGATCCCGACGTGCTGCGCGCCAAGGTCCTGGCGCTGGTCGAACAGTGGCGGCGCGGCGAGACGATGCGCGCGCAGGACGCCCGCCAGCAGGAGAAGGAACGCGCGGCGCTGGAGTCGGCTGTCCGCAAGAGTGAGGCCGAGCTGCGGCTGATCATCGACGGCGTGCGCGACCATGCCATCTCGATGCTGGACCCCGACGGCAACATCAAGACCTTCAACGCGCCCGCCGAGCGCATCAAGGGCTATGCCCTGTCCGAGGTGCGCGGCCGGAACTTCGAGATCTTCTTCACGCCCGAGGATCGCGCGCGCGGCTTGCCCGAGCTGGAGATCGAGACCGCGCGCAGGCTCGGTCGTTACGAGGGCGAGGGCTGGCGCCAGCGCAAGGACGGTTCGCGCTTCTACGCGGCGGTGTCGCTGTCGGCGCTGCGCGATGAGCAGGGCGGCCTGCTGGGGTTCGTCAAGGTCACCCAGGACATCACCGAGCGCCGGCAACTGTCGGAGACGCTGCAGCGGCGCGAGGCCGAGCTGCGGCTGATCATCGACGCGATCCCCGGGCTGGTCGCCTACATCCGGCCCGACCAGACCTATCGCTTCGTCAACCGGACCTATCAGGAGTGGTTCGGCGCCGGGGACGACCAGGTGGTCGATCACCACGTGTCGCAGGTGCTGGGGAGCGCCGCTTACGCCGCGCTGGAACCGTGCCTGGCCGCCGCCGCGGCTGGCAAGCGCGTGAGCTTCGAGGCCGAGATACCCTACCGCGGACGCGGCAAGCGCTGGGTGCGCGCCGACTACGTCCCCGACGTCGGCAACGACGGGCAGGTGCACGGCTTCGTCAGCCTGGTGGTCGACACCACCGAGGCCAAGCGCTCCCAGGAACAGCTGGTCGAGGAGGCACGGGTCAACGAGAACTTGAACCGCATCGGCACGGCCCTGGCGGCCAACCTGGATCTCGAGTCGATCTTCCAGCGGCTGACCGACGAGGCGACCTTGCTGTGCCGGGCGCAGTTCGGCGCGTTCTTCTACAACGTGGCCTCGCCCGAGGGCGGCACCTACATGCTCTACACGGTGGCCGGGGTGCCGCGCGAACGGTTCGCCGGCTTCCCGATGCCGCGCAACACCGAAGTCTTCGCCCCGACCTTCGCCGGCACGGGCGCGGTGCGCTCCGACGACATCACCCGGGACCCGCGCTACGGACACAACGAGCCCTACCACGGCATGCCGCCTGGTCACCTGCCGGTGCGCAGCTACCTGGCGGTTCCGGTGCTGTCACGGTCGGGGCTGGTGCACGGCGGCCTGTTCTTCGGGCACGCCGAGCCCGGCGTGTTCAGCGAGCGCGACGAACGCATGCTGGTCGCGGTGGCGGCGCAGGCGGCGGTCGCCATCGACAACGCCGGCCTGCACGCGGCGACCACCGCCGCCGAGGCCAAGTACCGCGCGCTGGCGGAGTCGTCGCCGCAGCTGGTGTGGACCACCGACGCGCGCGGCCAGCTCGAGTACTGCAATCAACGGTTCGTGGACTTCGTGGGGATGAGCCGCGAGGCGCTGCTGCGCGGCGACGGCCGCGACCGGATCATGCACCCCGACGACATAGCGCCCGCGCTGGCGTCCTGGGAGCGATCGGTCGCCACCGGTGAGCCCTACGAGGTCGAGTACCGCTTCCGCCGCGCCGCCGACGGCGCCTATTGCTGGTTCCTGACCCGCGGTGTCCCGGTCCGCGACGACGCCGGGGTCATCACCCGCTGGGTGGGGTCGTCGACCGACATCGACGCGCGCAAGCGAGGCGAGGAGACCCAGCGCTTTCTGGCCCAGGCCGGGACCCTGCTGGGCACCTCGCTGGATTACCGCGCGGCGCTGGTCGGGCTGGCGCGGCTGGCGGTGCCGCACATGGCCGACTGGTGCACGATTGATCTGCGCACCGAGGACGGTGGCACCGAGCGCATCGCGATGGCGCACGTCAACCCGGCCAAGGTGCGCATCGCCAGCGAGCTGCGCGAGCATTACCCGGCCACCGACGGCGAGGCGGTGCATCGCATCCTGGACAGCGGAAAGTCGGAGCGGGTGCACGAGCTCACCCCCGAGATGATCGAGGCCAGCGCCCGCGACGCCGGGCATCTGGCCCTGATCCGCGAGCTGGGCCTGCGTTCGTGGATGGCGGTCCCGATCGCGGTCCACAGCCAGACCCTGGGGGTCATCTCGTTCGCGTCCGCAGAGTCGGGGCGGCTGTTCGAGGAGCGCGACCAGGTGGTCGCCGAAGACCTGGGGCGGCGCGCCGGCGTGGCCATCGACAACGCGCGCTTGTTCGAGTCGGCGCGCCTCGAGCGCACGCGCGCCGAGGAGGCCAATCGCGCCAAGGACCTGTTCCTGGGCAGCTTGAGCCACGAGCTGCGCACGCCGCTCAACGCCATCCTGGGCTGGACCCGCATGCTGCGCAGCGGGGGTTTGCCCGAGGAGAAGCAGCGGCGGGCGCTGGAGACCATCGACCGCAACGCCCGCGCGCAGGTGGCGCTGATCGAGGAGATCCTGGACATCAGCCGGATCACCTCGGGCAAGATGCGGCTCACCGTCGCGCCGGTGGAGATCGCCCAGATCATCGAGACCGCGCTGGACACCATCCGGCCGGCGGCCCAGGCCAAGGGCATCCAGGTGCAGGCGGTGCTGGATCCCGACGCCGGGATCGTGCACGGCGACGCGACCCGGCTGCAGCAGATCTGCTGGAACCTGCTGTCCAACGCGGTCAAGTTCACGCCCAAGGGCGGGCGGGTCTACGTGCGGCTCAATCGCAGCGATTCCCAGGTCGAGCTGGTGATCGGCGACACCGGGCAGGGCATCGAGGCGGCGTTCTTGCCGCTGGTGTTCGAACGCTTCACCCAGGCCGACGCCACCAGCACCCGCGAGCACGGGGGCCTGGGGCTGGGGCTGGCCATCGTCAAGCACCTGGTCGAGCTGCACGGCGGCACCGTGCGCGCCGAGAGCCCCGGCCGCGGCCAGGGCGCTACCTTCGTGGTGCGCCTGCCGGTGGCGCCGGTGCGCGCGGTGGCGTCGTCGGCGGTGGAGACGCCGTCGGTGCTGACGGTCCGGCCGGCTCCTGGCGACATCGAGTGTCCGCCCGAGCTGGCGGGGCTGGAGATCCTGGTGGTGGACGACGAGCCGGACGCGCGCGAGCTGGTGCAGTCGCTGCTGGAGTCCTGCCACGCGCGGGTGACCACGGCCGCGACGGCGGTGGCGGCGCTGGAGCGGTTCAAGCTTCACCCACCTCAGATTCTGGTCTCGGACATCGGCATGCCGGGCGAGGACGGGCTGTGGCTGATCCGGCAGATTCGAGCGCTGCCGGCAGACCAGGGCGGCAACGTGCCCGCGGTGGCGGTCACGGCCTATGCGGCGCTACGCGACCGCACCCGGGTCTTGCGAGAGGGCTTCACCATCCACCTCAGCAAGCCGACCGAGCCCCAGGAGCTGCTGGCGGCGGTGGCCGCGGTCGTTGGGCTGCAACGCCCGCGAGAGGAGTAGGGCCCCGGGCGGGGATCAGCTGATCTGACCGCCGGTGCCGTTGCTCCCCGGCGGTGGCTGGCGAGTGGGGTTCTTGGGCTGGGGATCGTGATTGCCGGGCGCGCCACCGGAGCCAGGCGGAGGGTGATCGGTGTCGTAGGGCGCGCCGGGCCGCGGCCCGGGCGGTGTCCCCTCGGGGGGCCGGCTCTGACCAGGCGGGGTCGCGCCGGTGGGCGGCCCGGGCGCCGGGGGAGAGGGCGCGGGCCCCGGCGCCGGCGTGCCGGGATTGCCGGGCGCGCCGGGGGGCGCCTGCGCGACCAGCACCCAGCCCCCGCACCGCGGAGCCGCTGGCGCGCCAGCGCGCGCGGCCTGCGCAACCTGAACCGCCTGCATCTGTGCCGGAACCTCAGCCAGCATGATCCCTCCGCATCTCTACTCAATATCGGTTCGCTGCGGAAAATTGCCAGGCTCCGGGGAGGCGCCTAGGACCGCGGGCCTCGGACTTCGGGGGAAGGCCCAGGACCTCGGACGTCGGACCTCGGACCTCCGGAAGCCCGAAGCCCGAGGCCCGAGGCCCGAACGACGTGGCGTCCGCGGCGCCTTGGCGGTTAACTGACCACCATGTCTGGACCGGAGCACCCCGCGCGCGGGCGAATGAAGAGCTTGTCCGTGGTGGGCTCGGCCGCGGCGCCGGGGCCGGGGTTCGGGCGCGACCCGGTGTGCGGTATGACGGTGCCTCTCGACGCGCCGCTGCGCGCGACGCTGGATGGTCAGACCTACGTCTTCTGCAGCCCCGGCTGCCGCGAGCGCTTCCAGCGCGATCCGCGCAGCTTCCTGGACCCCGCCTTCGTGGCCCAGGGCATGCCCCCCGCGCCCACCGATCCCGCCGCCTCGGCGCCGGTCTGGACCTGCCCGATGCACCCCGAGGTGGTGAGCGACCGTCCCGGCGCCTGCCCGATCTGCGGCATGGCGCTGGAGCCAAAGACCATCACCGCGGTCGCCGTCGAGAACCCCGAGCTCACCGACATGCGCCGGCGTTTCCGTCTCGGCGTGGCGCTGTCGGCGCCGCTGGTCGTGGTGGCCATGGCGCACCTGCTACCGTTCGCCTGGGTCCACGCGCTGGTGGCCCACCCCGCGCGCCCCTGGGTCGAGCTGGCGCTGTCGGCGCCGGTGGTGCTGGGGTGCGGCTGGCCCTTCCTGGTGCGGGCCGTGACCTCGGTGCGGCGGCGCAGCCTGAACATGTTCACCCTGATCGGGCTCGGCGTCTCGGTCGCCTTTGCCTACAGCCTGGTCGCGGTGCTGGCGGCTGGAATCTTTCCCGACTCGTTCCGCGACGGCGCGGGACAGGTCCCGGTTTACTTCGAGGCGGCGGCGGTGATCGTGACCCTGGTGCTGCTCGGGCAAGTGCTGGAGCTGGGCGCGCGCGCCCGTACCGGTGCCGCGATCCGCGCGCTGCTGGACCTGGCTCCCAAGCTGGCGCGCCGGTTGCGCGCCGGCGGCGAGGAGGAAGACGTCCCCCTCGGCGAGGTGCGCCCCGGTGACCGCCTGCGGGTCCGCCCCGGCGAGAAGGTCCCGGTCGACGGAACCGTGGTGGAGGGGCGCAGCGCCGTCGACGAATCGATGATCACCGGCGAGCCGCTGCCCGTGGCCAAGGAGCCCGGCGCCCCGCTGATCGGTGGCACGGTGAACGGCAACGGCGCGCTGGTGATGCGCGCGGAACGGGTGGGAGCCGACACCTTGCTGGCGCAGATCGTCCGCATGGTGGGCGAGGCGCAGCGCAGCCGCGCGCCGATCCAGCGCCTGGCCGACCTGGTCGCCGGGGTCTTCGTGCCGGCGGTGATCGTCATCGCCGCCCTGACCCTGGTGGCCTGGGCGGCCTGGGGGCCGGAGCCGCGCTGGGCGCACGCGCTGGTGAACGCCGTGGCCGTGCTGATCATCGCCTGCCCGTGCGCGCTGGGACTGGCGACGCCGATGTCGATCATGGTCGCCAGCGGCAGGGGCGCGAGCGTGGGCGTGTTGTTCAAGAACGCCGAGGCCATCGAGGTCCTGCGCCAGGTCGACACGCTGGTCTTCGACAAGACCGGGACCCTCACCGAAGGACGGCCGCGGCTGGTGTCGGTGGTGTCGCTCGGCACGGCGGGCGATGAAAGCGAGCTGCTGCGACTGACGGCCGGGCTGGAGCGCGGCAGCGAGCACCCGCTGGCCGCGGCGGTGGTGCGCGGCGCCCAGGAGCGCGGGGTCGCGCCCGCCGGCGCGGAAGCCGTCGAGGCGCTACCCGGGCGCGGCGTGCGTGGCCGCGTCGAGGGCCGGAGCTTGGTCCTGGGCAATCCCGGCTTGCTCGCCGAGCTGGGCGCCGACAGCACGCCCGCGGCGGCGCGCGCCGAGGCGATGCGCGCCGAGGGGCAAACCGTGATGTTCCTGGCCGTCGACGGCCAGCTGGCCGGGCTGCTCGGCGTCGCCGATCCGATCAAGGACAGCGCGCGCCAGGCGCTGGAACAGCTACGCGCGGCCGGGCTGCGTCTGGTGATGCTGACCGGAGACAGCCGCACGACCGCGGAGGCGGTGGCGCGCCAGCTGGGGATCGAGCGGGTCATCGCCGACGTCCTGCCGGCCGGGAAAGCCGCGGCCATCCAGGAGCTTCAAGCGCAGGGTCGGGTCGTCGCCATGGCCGGCGACGGCATCAACGACGCGCCCGCGCTGGCCCAGGCTCAGGTCGGAATCGCCATGGGAACCGGCACCGACGTCGCCATCCAGAGCGCGGGCGTCACCCTGATCCAGGGTGACCTGCGCGGCATCCTGCGCGCCCGCCAGCTGAGCCAGGCCACCCTCCGCAACATCAAGCAGAACCTGTTCTTTGCCTTCGCCTACAACGCGCTGGGCGTTCCCATCGCCGCCGGCGTGCTGTATCCGTTCTTCGGCCTCCTCCTGACCCCCACCTTCGCCGCCGCCGCTATGGCCGTGAGCTCGGTGTCGGTGATCGCCAACGCGCTCCGTTTGCGGTGATCCCGTCAGCGGCACCGGTCCAAGTGCGTTGACGTTGACGTTGACGTTGACGTGGTCATTGACGGCGACGGCGACGTGGACCTTGACCATGACCTTTGACCTGGGCGTGGACGTCAAGGGGTGTCCACGCCCATGTCAAAGGCGTGGTCAAAGTCCACGTCGCCGTCGCCGTCAATGACCACGTCAACGTCAACGTCGACGTCGACGTCGACGTTCGGGGGGTATTGGTTTACAAGCACATCTGCGCCATGCACTGCACCGCGCACGGCTGGCAGGCCGCGCCTCCGGTGCCGCAGGCTTCGACGGCGGTCCCGGGCAGGCAGGCGGTGTTGCCCTGGCAGCAACCGGACGGGCACGAGGTCGCATCACACACGCAGGCGCCGGCCAGGCAGCGCCGGCCGGTCTCGCAGGCCGGCAAGACCTACACGCCGCAGTGCGTCCATGGCGCGGTCGGTGCGCGCCTCGGCACGCAGGCGGCGATCGCCGAGCCAGAGCGCCAGGCGAACGTTGTTCAGAACCGAGAGGCGCAGCAGGAACGGCCGCTGGAAGACCATCGCCTGGCGCGGCGCCGAGGCAGCGAGCAAGCGCATCCCCGAATGGTCGACGACGCCGTGCAGCAGGCGCAGCAACGTGGTCTTGCCCGAACCGTTGGCGCCGAC
>Ga0207701_10007715_pt1 | contig 10676 bp, 9 predicted proteins | sample KBSSwiSSwithPhiX_FD_184294 | JGI IMG/M metagenome (GOLD analysis project Ga0207701, IMG submission 184294) | Switchgrass rhizosphere bulk soil microbial communities from Kellogg Biological Station, Michigan, USA, with PhiX - S5 (SPAdes) (version 2) | ecosystem: Environmental > Terrestrial > Soil...
ATTTTCTCAGGCGGACATTTTTTGGTGGAGCCGATCGGGATCGAACCGACGACCTCTTGAATGCCATTCAAGCGCTCTCCCAACTGAGCTACGGCCCCACGACCGGAAGACTGAGTGATGAATTCTGAGTGCTGAAATCAAAAGTAGGGAACCCGCCTGAAAAAGTCAACCGGGATCAATTTGCCGACAAGAAGATTCGTTCACATTCGATCCTCAGCAGGCGTGACTCGGCACGGGATTACTTACCGCGTATCATCTCCTCGGCGTGGCGCCGCGCTTGCTCGGTGATTGTCACGCCGCCGAGCATCCGGGCCAACTCGCTGACCCGGTCCCGTTCGTTCAGTTGTCTGACCCGCGTGAAAGTCCGCCCCTTCTCGACCTCTTTTTCCACGACGAAATGGGCGTCGGCCAGGGCGGCCACCTGCGGCAGATGGGTCACGCTGATCACTTGATGATGCGCGGCCACCTGTTTGAGCTTTTTACCGACGATTTCCGCCACCCCGCCGCCGATGCCGGCATCGACCTCGTCAAATAGCAGCGTCGAAACCACTCCCGGCGTCATGACCAGGGCTTTGAGCGCGAGCATCAGGCGCGACAGTTCGCCGCCGGAAGCGATCTTTGCCAGCGGTTTCGGCGGTTCTCCCGGGTTCGGCGAAAAATAGAATTCCACCTGATCCATGCCCCGTTCGGTGAGTTTCTTGCCAGCGATAAAAAACGGCGGTGCATCGGCTTTTTCATCTTGCGTGACAAAACGTGCCTCGAACGTCGTCTCCGGCATACCGAGACCCTTCACCTCTTTTTCCATTTCCCGCTTCAGTTTTTTTGCCGCGCGCTGGCGGGCGAGTGAAGCTTTTTCCGCTGTTTCCCATGCACCGTTACGCGCCGCGGCAAACGCCTTCTCCATAAGGGCGATTTGCTCCTCGCCCTGTTCCAAGCTACCGAGCGATGTTTTGATTTCCTCATGCATGCGCAGGATTTCGTCGACGCTCCCATTGTATTTACGTTTGAGGCGCTGGATTTCGGCCAAGCGGTCTTCGACTTGTTCCAGAGCGCCCGGATCAAAATGGACGCGCTCGGCGTAACGGCGCAGCTGCGCCGCGGCCTCTTGCAGCTGCGCCAGCGAAGAGTCGAGCAATTCGGCGCTCGGTTGCAGATGATGATCGATCATCGAGAGCTCGCGCAGCCGGACAGTGTATTTACCCAGCCGGCTGACCAGCGCCGCTTCGCCCTCGTATAAAAGCTCCTCGCCCTCGCGACAACCCTGATACAGCTTTTCGCTATGCGCCAGAACATTCTTGCTGGCTCGGAGCTCTTCCTCCTCGCCGGGCTTGAGCCGCGACTGGGCCAGCTCCTCGGCTTGGGCTTCGAGCAAGTTTTTTTCACGACGCCGCTGCTCCAGCGACTGCCGTGCTGCGTTGAGGTCGCGCCAGGCGTCGGCCAAGCCAGCGTAACTTTCTTTCATCGTCCGCGGCAAAGCGGCCATGTCGGCGAACGCGTCGAGCAAATTCAAATGAGTTTCCGGCTGCAGCAAAGTGTGGTGCTCATGCTGGCCGTAGATATGAACCAGGGAGCTCCCTATGTCGGCGAGAAGCGCGAGCGGCGCGAGACTGCCGTTTAAGTAAATGCGATTTTTGCCCGAGCGATTGACGATGCGTTTGATCACCAGCTCGCTGTTCGCTTCGAAGCCGGCGGCACCGAGCTTATTTTCTATCTCCGCCGGCAAGCCTTCGAACAGCGCTTCGACGGTCGCTTCTTCCTCTTGGCTGCGGATCACCTCCGAGCTGCCGCGCTCGCCCGCGATCAAACCGAGAGCGTTCAGAATAATCGATTTGCCGGCCCCGGTTTCGCCGGTAATAATGTTCAGTCCGGACTTGAGATCGAGGCCCACCTCATCGATAACTGCGAAGTTCTTGATGCGCAGTTCGCGCAGCATAAGACCGAGCGCCTAACGTTCTCCCCATTTTAGCTTTTCGCGCAAAATCTCATAATAGCTGCGCGACGGAAGTTTGATCAAAGACACCGGCAAGCCGTAGTCGCGCGCTTCGACCCGATCGCCATTGTTGAGCCGCATCCCCTGCTGACCGTCGGGAATTAAGATGACGGTGTCGCCGAAGGAGCGCAGAGTGACGCGAATCACCGCGTTGCTCGGCACGACGATGGGCCGATGCGTGAGCGTGTGGGGGCAGATGGGAGCTAACACGATGGCGCCGAGAGTCGGCTCAAGGATCGGCCCCGCCGCGGCCAGGGAATACGCGGTCGATCCGGTCGGGGTCGAGATAATCAGACCGTCGGCGCGATAGGTGCAGAGATAATCCTTACCGACGTAGGTTTCCAGGTCGATGATCCGGCTGCGCGCACCCTTGGCGATAACAACGTCGTTGAGCACGCGAAACTTGTGCGCGCGTCCATTCTTTCCCAACACCCGCACCTCGAGGGTCATGCGTTTTTCGACTTCATAATCGCCGCTGAGGGTTTTACTCAGCACCGGTTCCAGCTCGTCGACGGCGACCTCGGTGATAAATCCCAAGGCGCCCAGATTGACCCCGAGAATCGGCACTTCCGGCCGCTCTACCAACGGAGCGATATTGAGCAACGTACCATCGCCGCCGAGCGAGATGATGAGGTCGGCTTTCAGCGCCATCTCCTTCTTGCTGCAAGACTGCGCGCCGGCGCGCGCCAGACCGTTTTCCACGCAGACTTTCTTGCCGCGCTTTTTCAGCCACGGGATCAGCCAGCGAACCATCTGTGCAGCTTTGCGTTCCTGGTACTTGGCCACAAGGCCGACGGTGCGAATCATCGACGAAGCTCCTGCGGGAGATTATCACATGCTAGAAAAAAATGTCTACGACGACAGCTATCGTTACCATCGACGGTCATGAAATTACGTTGAGCAACTGCATGGCAAATTCTCACGGTGCCGCTTTTGGAAAGATTTAACCTGGCCTTAACGCGCCGATTCGCGTCGAGGAACATCGAGCGGGCCGGTCACCCGCGGCTTTCGCGAGCCATGAAGGACGCTCGGACCGGTAAAGAAACTTTTCTGCCCGGATCAAACCACCAGGCTGCGTAGACGCGAGCTCAGGTGATCGACCAGCATGACCAGCGCGATCAGCACCAGAACGATGGCGGCCGCTTCCTGATATTGAAAAGTGCGAAAGCTGGTGTTCATGAGATAGCCGATGCCACCGGCGCCGATCAGACCGAGCACGGACGCCGCGCGAATGTTGGTTTCGAGACGATAAAGCGTAAAGGAAATAAGGTCAGGCAAAATCTGCGGCAGCACGGCGAAGGAAAGAATTTGCCCATAGCCCGCACCCGTGGCGCGGATCGCTTCAACCACGCCCTCGTCAATATTTTCCACCGACTCGGAAAGCAGTTTACCGAGTACGGTCGCGGTATGAATGGCCAACGCCAGGGTTCCAGCGAAAGCGCCCAAGCCGACGGCGGCGACAAACAGCAAACCGAGCGCTAGGTCGGGAATCGTGCGCACCAGATTCAAAACCGAGCGCACGGAAAAATAGACCCACGGATGGGGTGTCGTGTTGCGCGCTGCAAGAAAGCCCAATGGAAAGGCCACGATCAATGCGACAAATGTGCCGGCCAACGCCATCTGCACCGTCTCGAGCGTGGCGCCGATGACCGTCTGAGGGAAAGTGTTGTCCCACCAGCGCCGCCGCGCGCGCTCCCGATCGGCGCCAAGCGGCAATGGCAGAATCAGCTCGGTCACCGACAGGCCCGGCGGCAGATAGTAATTTTTGGCGTCGGTGATCTTGTGAAAATCCGGCGGCAGCATGCGCCCGAGAGTGAGAAAAATTTGCGGAATGCCTTCGATCAGTTCCGCCGGGCGAATCTTTGCCCCGGTAAAAGACCAGGCCAAGACCAACAGTGAAACCGCAATCAGAAGCCACGACCGCGCTTTACGTTTTGGCCGCGGCGCCGCGCTGAAGATATCCCCCTCGCCGTCTTTAACGGTCAAATTCTTATTCTCCTTGCTGCTCCCGTTCGATCACGCATATCCGACAATACACCTGGCCGGGATTTTTGCCAGCTTAAACTCACGCGCGAGTGGACCGACAAGTCGCCCAGGTTGACACCCCAGTATGGTTTCGGATAGTTCTCCGCGTCAAGGACGCATCAAACCGCGCGCTCAAGTCTTCCGGTTGGCGGAGATTCGGAGCTCAACAGCGCTGACGAAACGGCTGGTTATTTGCAACATAGGTTTAGCTCTGCACCGCCTAGAACCATGCTCTCACCAGATAAGCTCGCCTATCTTTCGTGCCTGCCGCTTTTTCAATCGATGGATCGCGCGGCGCTAGTGGCTCTTTTGCCACAGTTGGATTGGCGCCCTCTCACCGGCGGCGAGACTCTGTTTCGCGCCGGCGATATCGGCGATGCGATGTACGTCGTGCTGTCGGGTCGGCTGCGCGTCTCGATCGAGTACGGCAACGGCACGGAAGAGGCGATTCGCGAAATCGCCCGCGGTGAAAGTGTTGGTGAACTGGCGCTTCTCACCGGCAACCCGCGCTCGGCCACGGTGCGGGCGATCCGTGACAGCGAGCTGGCGCGACTTTCTCGCGCCGCTTTTGAAAACGTTTTTAAAAATCATCCGCAACTCGTCGGCCAATTGACCCTGCAGATCGCAAGTCGCCAAAGTCAAGGCAGTGACCCAACGCTAACACGCCGTAACATTCGAACTCTGGCGATCTTGGCTTTCGATGAGGCGGTGCCGATCCGAGAATTTACCCGCCGCCTCGTAACAACCTTGCAAAATTTCGGCGCGACGATCCATTTACATGAGCGCTCGAGTCATCTCGGCAGATGGGCCGAAACAGACCCGCTAGCCGAGCACGGGGAACTGACAGGCCAATTGAGCGCGCTCGAAACCAATTATCGGTTCGTCGTGTATGAAGCCGACGCGGCGCTTTCGCCGTGGACCCAGCGTTGCATCCGCCAAGCCGACCTCATATGGATCATCGCCGCCGCTGACTCCGAACCAGAACCGTCACGGCCGTCAATCTTAGCGACCTACTTTGGCTCTCGGCAAACGAGCGCGTCGGTTGAGCTGGTTCTCCTGCACGGCTCGGATTTTCAACCGACGATACAAGCGCAAAAGTGGCTATCGTGCCTGAGTGTCACCACGCATCATCATACGGTTTTGACGGCTCCAGCCGACTTCAAAAAACTAGCGCGTCTTTTGACCGCCTCGGCGGTGAGCTTGGTATTGAGCGGCGGCGGCGCGCGCGCTTTCGCGCATATCGGCGTGATTCGCGCCTTGAGCGAGAGCGGCATCCCGATCGATGCCATCGGCGGCACGAGCATGGGCGCGGTTATCGCCGCGCAGCACGCTCTCGGCTGGGATTGGCAAACCATGGTCCGCGTAAACCGAGAAGCTTGGCCGCGCTGCAAGCCCGAGCGAAATTACACCCTGCCTCTCGTCGCTTTGAACTCCGGCAAGCGCATGGACCAGATGCTCAGAAGCATGTTTGGCGACAGTCAAATTGAAAACCTGCGCACTAAATTTTTTTGCGTGTCGACGAACTTGACCCGAGCCGAGGCAAAAATTCATTGCGCCGGCATGTTGTGGAAAGCCGTGCGCGCCAGCATCTCGATCCCTGGCATCGGACCGCCGGCGATCGAAAACGGCGAGATCTTGATCGACGGCGGCTTGATGAACAACTTGCCCGTCGCCGTCATGAAACAATTCTGCCAAGGCCCTGTGCTCGCGGTCGATGTCAGCGAGCAGTTGGAGTTCAAGAGCCAGTTGGCGGAAAGCTATACCATCTCGGGCTGGAAGTTATTTTGGCAGCGGCTCAATCCGTTTTCCGAGCGACCGGATATTCCCAACATTCTCGACATTCTTTACCGCACCACGACCGTCGGCGGCATCGGCATCATCGAAACCGCCAAAACCGAAGCCGATATTTGTCTCAATCCGCCGGTCGCCCGTTTCGGCGTTTTCGATTGGCGCTCGGTCGATGCGATCATCGAAGCTGGTTACCGCGACGCGCAGCGCCAGCTCGAACAATGTGACTCAGCAACCCGGCGCCGACTGCATTGGCAAACCGCCGGCTAAGCTTTGCTCGCGCTACTCTTGGTGGTGATAGATGGCGTCGACCGCGGCGGCGGTCAGTTCCGATGTCGGGCCGTCGAAGACAATCCGTCCTTGTTTCAATCCGATTACTCGATCGGCATACTCGCGGGTCAGCTCGAGCGTGTGCAAGCTTACCAGCGCGGTAATGCCGTCTTCGCGGCAAACCCGTTTGAGAATATCGAGCACGACGCGCGACAGTTTCGGGTCGAGGCTCGAAACCGGTTCATCGGCGAGAATGAGCGCCGGCTGCTGCATCAACGTGCGGGCGATAGCGACGCGCTGCTGCTCGCCGCCGCTGAGCTCGTCGGCGCGCTTGTAAGCGTACTGCAACAACCCGACCCGCTTGAGATTGATGAGCGCCTGGCGGCGCTCTTCTTGGGAAAAGATTCTGAGCGTGCTTCTGAAAGACGGCTGATATCCGAGTCCACCGGCGAGCACGTTTTCAATCACCGACAACCGTTTGGCGAGATTGAACTGCTGAAAGATCATGCCGATCCTGCGGCGCAACTGGCGCAAGCCGGCGCGATCGAGCTTTAAAACATCGACCGGCGCGCCGGCCGCGCCGTGATTTAGCAGCTCTTTGGGCACGCGGATCTCTCCGGCGCTAGCCTCGACCAGACGGTTGACGCAGCGCAACAAGGACGACTTGCCGGCACCGCTCAGTCCGATGACGCCGACGAATTCACCCTGTTCAAGTTTGAGACTGATGCCGCGCAGCACCGGCACGCCACCGTTATAAGACTGATGGAGATCGTTGATCTCGAGAAGAGTCACGAGGGTTTTTTCTGCAGCGTATCTTTGATGGGTATGCCGGCGTCGATGAAAGCCTGGCGCACCGAGTCGTAGTCTTTGTCGCTGGCGCGAACGAAGCCGTCGATTTGATAGAGTTCGCGCAGCATTTGCTTTCCTTTCGGATCGCGGCTGAGCTCGATGAAGACCTCTTCAACCTTCTTGGCGATGCTCGGATCGAGGCTGCCGCTGACGACCAAATTATCCGCCGGAATCGGCTCGGAAAATGCGATGGCGCGAATGAGCTTGACGTCCGCGGGATTTTTCAGATAGCGCATCCAGGCGGTATCCTGGCTGTCCGGCGAGTTGGCGTAGGTGGCGCCGGCATCGACTTTGCCGTTGAGCACCGCCAACACGGTGGCGTCGTGCCCCCCGGAGTAGAGAATCTGCCTAAAGTCGCGCACCGGTTCGATGCCGTGCTCCCTGAACATTTTTCGCGGAAAAACATTGCCGGTGGTCGAAAGCGCATCGCCGAACGCGAAGGTCTTGCCGCGCAGATCGTCGAGCTTTTCAATGCCGCTGTCGGCCCGGGTAATGATCGCGGCGTAGTAGAAGGGAATGCCTTTGCGCTCGGATTTGAGGATCACTTTGATATCGGCTTCGTTTTTCGCAAGCACGTAGGACGCCGGCGCCAGAAAGGCAACATCGAGTTTATGGACCCGCAAGGCTTCAACCACGCCGGTATAATCGGTGGCGACAAAGGGTTGAATCTCCATTCCCAACCGCTGACGCAGAATCTCCACGATCGGTTGGGCATTTTGCATGACCTGTTGCGCGTCTTCAGCGGGGACGAAGCCGACGCGCAGAGTCTTCGTTCTCCCGTCGGGACCGCCACAGGCAGCCACCCCCGCGACCCATAACCATAAGCCAATTCTAAAGAAGGCCTTGCCCATCGCCATTCATTGATACTGAAAGCTCGTCACCGGTGCAAACGTTCCGATTTCGGCCAATGGATTAGGCGAAAGATCGATCCGGCTCCGGATCAACGACGATGGGATCGCGAAGTTTTAGCAAGAAAATATGCGAGGGCTGTTCAGGTCCCGCTGGAAAGGTAATATCTCGGCCAGGGAATGGGCGACCTCAGTCATCCTCGATCCCGGCGAAGCTGCCCAACGACTTCATTTACTTTAGTGGTACCGGTTTTCCCGCCTCATCGACAGAAACATAGATTACTTCCGCCTCGGTCACTTTGACCCGTTGGCGCGGATCCCTGCCCCGTTCGGCTTCGACGCTGACTTTGATGGTAATTGAAGTGGTGCCCCGGCGCAGCACCGTAGTATAGAAGCTAACCACGTCGCCGACGTAAACCGGCGCGATGAATTCGACCGCGTGCATGGCGCGGGTGACGAAGTTACGCGCGGCCAATCGCGACGCCGCGATGCCGCCAGCCAAGTCGAGATGGCTCAGGATCACGCCGCCGAATATCGTGCCGCGCGCATTGGTATCGCGCGGCAGCATGGTCACACGCAAGGTGGCATCGCGAGAATCCGTCATGATAAAGATTTCAGCAATGCGCGACGACGAGACAAACAACCGGCCCGCCCGCTAAACGTAGGCGAGCCATTTTTCGTAGCGGCCGTTTTTCCCCTTGATGATGTCGAAAAACGCGTTTTGAATATCTTCGGTCACCGGCCCGCGCCGGCCCGCGCCGATTTGCCGGTCGTCCACTTCGCGAATCGGCGTTAGCTCCGCCGCCGTCCCGGTAAAAAACGCCTCGTCGGCAGTGTAAAGGTCGTCCCTCGTAAAGCGCTCTTCGATCAGCTCGTAACCCTTGTCACGGGCAAGCGTGATAATCGAATCGCGGGTAATGCCGGGAAGAATCGACGTGAGCGGCGTCGTTTTAATCTTGCGGTCACGCACCATAAAAATATTCTCGCCGCTCGCCTCGGAAACGTAGCCCTCGGGGTCGAGCATGATCGCCTCGTCATAACCGGCTTTTTTGACTTCGTGCTTGGCCAAAACCGAGTTGATGTAATTGCCCGCGCCCTTGCTTTTGGTCATCATCACGTTGACGTGGTGGCGCGTGAAAGAGGAGACTTTGGCTCGGATGCCGTTGGTCAAACCTTCGGCGCCGAGATAAGCGCCCCAGGGCCAAACCGCGATGCAGACGCTCACCGGATTGTTCGGCGCGTAGAGACCCAACTCGCCAAGACCGACGAACGCCAACGGACGGATGTAGCACTCCTTCAATTTGTTGGCGCGAATAACCTCGATCGTCGCCTGGTTCAGTTGCTCTTCGGAATAGGGAAGAGGAAACCCGAGGATCTTGCCGGAATCGGCAAGCCGGCGCGTATGCTCCGGCAAACGAAATACCGCGGAGCGGCCGTCGGCCAAATGATAGCAGCGAATGCCTTCAAAATAGGCCGTGCCGTAGTGCAGCGCATGGGACAGCACATGCACCTTGGCGTCTTCCCAACGAATTAACTCTCCGTCAAGCCAAATTTTTTCGGTTTTGATCGACATGTTTTTTCCTAGATTAGTAAGCCGGTTTCGTTTTTCCTGCCATTTTACGCAGCCGCGCCCGGCGCATCAAGCGGGCGAAAAAAAGGCCACCCGGTTTTCCCGCGGTGGCCGGAGCGGATCGCCGGGAGATTAGAGCCCCTTTTTGAGTACCGGAGCCGGTTTGAATCCTACGGAGCGGCTCGCTTTGATGTTGATCACGGCGCCGGTCTGCGGATTTCTTCCTTTACGGGCTTTGCGTGATCGCACCGTGAAGGTACCGAACCCCGGCACCTGAAAGCGTTTGCTCTTGCGAATCGCCTTGGCGATGCTGTCGAACGTCGCGTCGACGGCCACACCGGCGGCGAGCTTGCTGATCTTCGCACTCTTGGCAACCGCGTCGATTAATTCTCCTTTAGTCATTGGCTGTCACCTCCCTGGGGTACAGATTCCGCTTGGCCGGATTTTAACGGCGAAAAATTATGTAAAAATAAAGGCCGATCATTTCCAATTCGTCTGAAAATGTCAACAGCATTTTAGGGCCTTCGCAGCTTCGTGTAACAGGCCGTAGCGCACGCCCTGATCGCTGACGATCACGGCGTCGGCTTGAAAGCGAGTGAGAATCCTTTCCACCAGACACGCGCCGGCAAATATCACGTCGGCTCTTTTCGCTTCCAGACCGATAAGCCGTTGGCGCTCCGCGATGGATTTTTGCTGGAGCGTACGGATCTGCCGACGTACTTGCTCAAGCGTCAAGCGGCTGCCGTGGACTTCGCCGTGGGAATAGCGGATCAGTTGTTTTTCCATCGCCGATAGAGTCGTAAAAGTGCCGGCGATGCCGACCAGCGTGAGCGACCCTTGCTCTCGAATGCCGCGCGATTGTAATCCATCGAGCGCGTCATCGATGGCCGCATACATTCGTTCGACTTCAGGCGATTGCACCGGGTCCGAATGCAGATAACGCTCCGTCAGCCGCACCGAACCGACATCGATGCTCACAGCACCCAGCACCCCGGCGGCGTTGCCGCGGATGAACTCGGTGCTGCCGCCGCCGACGTCGACGACCAACAGCTCTCGTCCGGCCAAACCCAGACCGCGCTCGACAGCGAGAAATGAATAGGCGGCTTCTTCATCGCCGGAAATGACGCGTATTTCCAAACCAAGCTTGGCGCGATAGCGAGCGCGCACTTCAGCGCTATTCCGCGCGTCGCGCAGGGCGCTGGTGCCGACGGCGCTCACCTCTTCCACGCCGAGATTTTTGCAATGATCCAGATAGCGTTCCAACACCGCGAGGGCGCGCTGCTCGCCCTCGGCGGAGATCAATCCCGTCTGATCGACTCCCTTGCCAAGCCCGGCG
>Ga0207701_10007716_pt1 | contig 10675 bp, 7 predicted proteins | sample KBSSwiSSwithPhiX_FD_184294 | JGI IMG/M metagenome (GOLD analysis project Ga0207701, IMG submission 184294) | Switchgrass rhizosphere bulk soil microbial communities from Kellogg Biological Station, Michigan, USA, with PhiX - S5 (SPAdes) (version 2) | ecosystem: Environmental > Terrestrial > Soil...
ATAGCCGGACAGGGCACGCCCCGACGACAGGGACCCTGTTTTCGCGAAGACGCGAGCTTCGGCGGCCGTCCCCTTCATCCGCTTTTCGAGTGTTCCGTCCACGCCGGCGATCGGCAGCGCCGCCAGCCAGGCCTCCCGGAGCGAGGCGCTTCCGTACATGCGTTCCAGTACTTTGGCCAGCGCGGCCGGAGTGACCAGGTTGTAGCGTGACAAACCGGACCCGTCGGCCTGCGCGACCGTGCCGGCTTCGATACCCCAGCCAGTGAGTGTCTCTCGGACAACGTCGAGGCCAGCCGCAGTCGATTCTGCCTGACCATCCTGCCGGCCGATTGCGCGCAAAAAGACCTCGGCGTACAGGTTCTGGCTGGATTTCAGGAGCCGTAGCGCAACCTCGCTGAGCGGCGGCGATCGATACGACACCAGCACCGGCAAACCTGCCGGCAGGGGTCCCGGCGGTGCGAGATCGATGTCAGCGGCCTCGCCGACGACCGTGACGCCCCGTGCGACCAGGGCGGTGCGAAGCGCTTCCGTGAAGGCGATCGTAGGATTCTCGACCGATGTGAAACGCGGAGATTCCGGAGCCGTTGGATTCGCAGCGTGGACGTTCTCGTCGTAGTTCAGCGCGCCTATCGGTGCGGAATAACTGAACGGCAGGTCGTCCCAGGCCCACCCTGCACCGTACGGCTCGTCGGCGAACCCGTCGTCATCGCCGATGATTCGCCCCTCGATACGGCGCACGCCCTGCTGCCAGAGGGTTTCGGCGATCGTGGTCAGCGCGGGTGAGAGCTTCGGCAGATCGCCCGGCGTCGGATCGCCGCCACCCCGGACCACCAAATCGCCGCGGATCGTGCCGTCCGGATCGATGGCTGTCGTGGCGCGGACGCTGGTCTCGAACGTAAAGGCCCAGCCGAGTCGCTCGGCAGCAACGGCGACGGTCAGAAGCTTCGCGTTGGAAGCCGGTACCAGGAGTTGATCGGGATTGATTGAGAATACGACGTCGCCGCGGTCGAGCGATTGAATGACCGCGCCCCAAAGCACGCGGTGGGGCGACGTTTTGGAAAACAGCGCGGCGATCTCACTCGCCGCCAACGCCCGTTCGTTTGGCGCGTCGACCGGCGACAAGGTGGGACGCGAGTGGGTGGCGCAGGCGCTCGCGGAGAAAACGAGTGAGAGCGCAAGGGCTCGAAGCTGAAGACGCGAGAGGCGCCTACTTGAGCCCATCGAGCGACTTGATCAGATCCTCGAACTCCGAAGTATCGAGCGTCAACGCTCCCGGTTCGTCGGTGCGGCCGGCGTATGCCGCCGTGCCCTCACGTCCGAAGCGCACCGACTCCGACTTCTTCCCGTCCTCGAAGGTGGCGTTGGTGACCAGTACCGGCGCATCGAGTCCGGCCTTCGCACTGGCGTCGGCGAACGACTGAGCTCGCAGGCCCGACAACTTGGCGATGAACGCTTCGAACTTCGCGCCATCGATGGCTTTCTTCGTCGCCGCGTTCTGCCACACGTCGGCGCCGTCTTTCCCCTTGCCCTTCAGCCGCTCGAACGTCGTTGCGTCCCTAGCCCTGGTGATCTCGAGGCGAGTGAGGTTGTAAGCCCTGAATTCGAAGACGTCCTTGCGGCGGTACTCGGTGACGCCTTTCTGCAAGTCCGTCTGCAGGTCGGAACCGACGGTTACGACCTGGTTCTTCGACACGTCACGGGCGTAGAGATCGCCGCCTTCCGCCTTCTTGCCGATGGCGAGAGCAGCCCGTGCGCTGCCGATACCCAGCGTCACCGTCGTCAGCGGTTTGTCGAGACCGTACTCCTTGAGATCGGTGGCCGCTTCGCTGGCGACCGATTTCATCTGCGCCGACTGCACGCGGGAGATCAGCTGTTCGATCGCGCCAGAGTCCCCGCGCGCGTCCACCGGCGAGGCAACGCGCCAATCGCTGCCAGACTTGACGAGCGTCAGCCGCTTGTCGGCGTCGGCCACCTCGATACGATCCACTTTGTCGCGGTCGAAATTCAGGATCTTCTTGTCGCGGAGATCGAACGGCTTCCGGTTGAAGGTCGAGTCCAGGTAGCTCTGAACGAGAAACACCTTTTTGTCACCATCCACGCGGGCGTACATGTCACTGCCGGTCGGCGTTTTCGTGCCGAGGTCGAGCGTGCGATAGTTCTTTGCGCCCTTCGTCTTGAAGCTGACCTGCACCACCGGTTCCTTGAGACCGTAGTCCCCAAAGTTCTTCGGGGCCTCGTCCACGACCCGCTCGATAGTGACGGAAGCGAGATTGCTGGTGATAGAGGAGAGCTCCGAATCGTCGGCTCGGGCGGGAATTGGCGTCACGAGCTTCCAGCCATCTGAAGCCTTCTGTGCAACCGTGGTGTCTCCCGCCACCGTGTCGATCTTGATTTCCTCGATCTTGTCCGCCTCGAGGCCCGCGAAGACCTTGGCCTTCTCCTCGGTCTGATCGACGGGCTTCTTCGAATCGACGAAATAGAGATAGGCGACGAGGCCAACGAGCAGGACGCCGAGCACGGCGATGGAGCGGAAGCTCCTCATCCGCGCCTCCGCGTCCAGTTGAAGATGCCGGCGCCGAAGATCGCAGCGGGCAGGATGAGGAGCGCGAGGAACTTCACCCAGCGCTGCTGGTCGGCGGTCAGCGTGATCCGGCGATCTTCGGGATCCTTCGGCCGGATCGAGATCAGGTTCTCCTGCTGCGACAGCCAGTTGAGCGTGTTGAGGAAGAGATCTCGGTTCCCCTGCACGCCCAGAAGGCTGTTCGTGACGAAGTCGGAATCGCCAATGACAGCGACCCGCGCCTCGATCTTTTTCGTAGCGTCACCGTCCTTCTTCGGGTCCGAGGCCTTCGCGTCCTTGATCTCCTCGCTCGCCGTGGCCCCGAGGGAGACCGGCCCCTGAAGGTCCTTGTCCTTGTTGTTCTCGGCGGCCTTGCCGCCGAACAGGTCGGAGAGGTCCGTCTCCGCCCAGCTGTTCGCCGATGTCTGGATGAACGACTGTGGGCTCTTGCCGCTGGGCGGCGCGCTCGCTGCGCCGACCGAACGTGCGAGCCGATACGCGGTGATCAGGCGAAATCGATCGGTGATCGGATGCGTGGGATACGGCGGCGCAGCTACCGGCATGAACTCGTCCGTGCCGATCAGGCGGCCGATCCCGCTGACGTCCACGACCACATTGTTGCCGACATCGATCCCCCACGCGTTCGCCAGCGCAACCAGGTTCGTCAGCGCCTGCGTATTCGCCTTGTCCGGCGGGTCGAGGAGCAGAAGCACCTTTCCTCCCTTTGAAAGGTAGGTGCTCAGCGCCGAAACTTCCGGCGGAAACAGGTCGGTCTTCGGACCGGCAACGACGACGACTGTCGCGTCACCCGGGACGTTCTGCTGCTGCGCCAGAGACAGCGTTTCGACCTTGAAGTTTTCCGATCCCAGTGCCGAGGCGATCGCGCTGTACCCCTCGCGCTCGCTGTCGCCCGTGTCCTTCTCGCCGTGTCCCTGGAGGAAGTAGACCTTCCGCTCGGTTCCGGTGATCAACTTGATCAGGCCGTTCGTCAGCGCCTGTTCGTCCGAGGAGATGACGCGTTCCGTGCGGCCTTTGTAGCCGAACACGACCGTGCCGTAGGTCTGCACCTGATTCTGGTTGGCCCGCACCGGCTGCTTGTCTGGATCGAGGTACTCGATGCTGACTTTGTTCGAGATGTACTGGTACTCGCTCAGCCGGTCGCGAAACTTGTCGAACTCGGTAGGTCGATCGAAGACCAGCACGCTCACCGGCGCGTCCAGCTTCTCGAGGATCTGCCGGGTTTGGGGCGACAGGCTGAATTGTTTGTTCGCCGTCAGATCCCACCGGTGGTTCCGGCGTGACGCGAGGTAATTCACCGCGATCAGGAGACCCAGCACGATGAGGACACCTGACAAGGCGATCGTACTGAGCCGTGTCTGCTTCTTCCCCATCGCCTTCGCGACGTCGCGCCACTGCGCGAGCATGTAGACCACGACGCACGCAAGGCCCGACCACGCCAGCCAATAGCCGTAGTTAGCAAACTCAGGCTTGAAGAGACGGATGCCGACGGCGACGGCGACGAGCGCGGTGCCAATCCATCCAACGATTCCCGCAATGCGATTCAACATGACTGGCTAACCTCGCCACCGCTCGGTGTCGACCGATCGAACCGTCAGGAACAAACCGAACGCGATGAAGCTCAGGTAATACACGAGATGTTTGGTATCGATGACGCCCTTGACGAAGTCGTCAAGATGCTCGGTCATCGACAGGTACTTGAGAATCGCCTGCCCGGTGGGACCCATGCTTTCCCCGATCCAGTCCACGACCCACAGCAGCAGAAAGATGCCGAACGTGGCGGCGCCGGCGACGATCTGGTTCTTCGTGAGACTCGAGATGAACAGGCCCAGCGCGATGAAGCATCCGCCGAAGAGCAGCAGGCCCAGATAGGCGGTGGCCAGCGGCTTCCATTCCGGTGTGCCGAACGCGAAGAGCAACCCGAAATGGATCAGCGTCAGCGCCACCATCACGCCGTACAGCGCCAGCGCTCCCAGAAACTTGCCGAGCACGATCTCGAGGTCGGTGAGCGGCGACGTGAGCAACAGTTCCATCGTGCCGGACCGCTTCTCCTCCGCATACGTGCGCATCGTGATCAGGGGCAGCAGGAACAGGAATACCACCGTCACGTTCAGGATCAGCGGCCGGATCATCTGCTGGTTCACGTTCGTCGCGCCGCCGCCCATACCCATCTGCCCTTGCAGACCCTGGCGCACGAACCAGTCGAGGATGCCGATGTAGAACCAGCCAAACAGCAGCGCAAAGAAGCCGATGACGATGTAGGCGATCGGCGATGCGAAGTAAGCTCGAAGCTCCTTGTGTGCGATGGCGAGGATGTTACTCATGGACTGCCTCCACTGGGAGATCCTCGGTTGTCAGCGAGAGGAAAATCTCCTCGAGGCTCATGCGCATCGGTCGCAGCTCCAGCAGCCCCCAGCCGCCCTGGACGATTGCGCGCGCCAGCTCGGGCCGCACGTCGCGGCCTGGTTCGCTGTCGATCTCGAACGCGGCGCCAGGCTGACCGTCGGTGAGCCCGACGCGAACCACTCCGGGCACACGCTCGAGCGCCGTCCGCGCCTCCGCGGCTCGCTCACCGTCTAGCTGCACGAACATCGTTTCCGACCCGCGCAGCCGGCGGGTCAGGTTGGCTGGCGTGTCCACCGCCACGACCTTGCCTTTGTTGATGATGACCACGCGTTCGCAGGTCTGAGAGACCTCGGGGAGAATGTGCGTGCTCAGGATGACGGTGTGATCGCCGGCCAGTTCTTTGATCAACCGGCGCGTTTCGATGATCTGCTTGGGATCCAGGCCTGCCGTCGGCTCGTCGAGGATCAGCACGTCCGGGTTGTGAATCAGCGCCTGAGCGAGCCCGACGCGTTGCCTGTACCCCTTCGACAGCTTTCCGCAGGCGCGGCCCGCCATATCGCTCACCCACGCGCGCGACATCACCTGCTCCACGCGCGCGGTGCGCTCTTTCGGCGCGACGCCCTTGATCTTCGCGACGAAGTGCAGGTATTCCCGCACGGTCATGTCAGGGTAGAGCGGCGGCGTCTCGGGCAGGTATCCGGTGCGCCGCTTGGCTTCGATCGGTTTCTCGAAGACGTCGTAGCCGGCGACCACGGCGCGCCCCTCTGTCGCCGGTATATAGCCCGTGAGGACGCGCATCGTCGTCGTCTTTCCGGCACCATTCGGCCCGAGAAATCCGAGGATTTCGCCCTTGTTGACTTGGAAACTGATGTCGTCCACGGCGACGACGTGGCCGTAGCGTTTCGTGAGGCGTTCGACCTCAATCACAGAAAGACTCCGTTGTTCGTGCCGTTCGAGGTTTGTGTAAGCTGTAGAGCGGGCGCGGCATGAAAACGCCAACTCCCGATCCTAAACGAACGGTTTCCAGCCCGACAAGGGGCTTCGTACAGTTTGCTGCCCGGGGCAGCAGCCGCGTTTCCCGCAACTCTTGTGCCCAGGACCGTTCGTCCTAAGTCCGCGCGACGCTGGCTCGTCCGGTTCGTATTACTGACGATTGGCACCCTGGCGGCGGCCGTCGTCGGGTTGTGGTGGCTGTTCCGCGGCACGGTTCCACCTCTCGACGGGCAACTCACCCTGCACGGCCTCGCAGCCCCGGTCGAGATTCTGTTCGACCGCTGGGCAGTCCCTCACGTCTACGCGCGTGACCCGGACGACGCCTGGATGGCAATCGGCTATCTCCATGCCCGCGAACGGGGCTGGCAGATGGAGGTCTACCGGCGGGCGACGGGCGGACGCCTGTCTGAAGTCTTCGGAGCCGCGACGGTTCGCGCGGATAAGCGACTCCTGGCCCTGGGACTGCGGCGAGCTGCCTCGGCAGAGTGGCAGATTGCCACACCCGCTGTCCGCTCGGCGCTCGAGCGGTACGCCGCAGGCGTGAATGCCGCGATGGCGGCCATGGGGCCGTGGGGCCGCCCACCCGAGTTTCACCTGCTCCGCCTGACCCCCGAGCCCTGGACTCCTGTGGATTCACTGGCGGTCGCGCGCCTCATGGCATGGCGGCTCGCGGAGAATCGACGCGGCGAGCTGGTTCGGGGCTTGTTGGGCCGTGCAGTTGGCGCACCAGCCGCCAACGCCCTCATGGGATCGCTGCCGCCGGGTACGCCGGCGATTGTCCAGGGCAGCGCGCGTATCGAATCCGTAGTGACGGAGCCCGCAGCGAACCTCCGTTCAGACGCGCCACTTGCCCGCCGTGACTCGCCACCCCTGCCTCCCGGTCTCGAATGGCTCGATGTCACGGCCCGCGCCGGCGGCAGCAACAGCTGGGTAGTCGCCGGCTCACGGACGGCCACGGGACGGCCGCTGCTCGCCAACGATCCGCACCTCAACGTCGAGATGCCCTCGATCTGGTACGAAGCGCACCTGGTCGCGGCGGGGCTCGACGTGGCCGGTGTGACGCTGCCGGGCACGCCGTTCGTGGTCATCGGCCACAACAAGCGCATCGCCTGGGGGCTGACGAATACCGGCGCCGACGTCATCGACTTCTATGTCGAGGATGTCGACATGAGCGCGCGACGTTATCTCTATCGCGGCACGTGGCACTCGCTGACCGTGAACAAGTACACGATCGGAATCCGGGGCGCACAGCCAGAATCGTATGAGGTGTTTTCCACCGGCCATGGTCCGCTCGTCGCGACCGAGACCGAATGGGAGGACCCACCCGATTTTGCCGGCGCCACCGGCCGGCTGAATCCGAAGCCGCTGGCGCTCCGCTGGGACGCGGTGCGGCAAGGCGAGACCGCGGGCGCGTTCGAGGCCTTGAATCGCACCGGCCGCTGGAGCGAGTTCCTCGATGCGGTCCGTCGCTTTGGCGCGCCTTCCCAGAGCCTCGTCTATGCCGACGTGGACGGCCATATCGGCTACGCGATGTCAGGCCGGATCCCGATTCGAAGCGGCAGCGACGGCGGCACTCCAGTGCCAGGATGGGACGGAGAGGCCGAATGGATTGGCGTCGTCCCGCCCGATCGGCTGCCGACAGTGCTCGATCCATCCTCAGGGCAGATCGTCACCGCCAACTCCGAAATTGACCGCACCTGGCCACGGACGATGACCCGCGACTGGGTCGCCCCGTTTCGCACGATGCGGATCGTCGAACGGCTTGGCGCGATGAGCGTCATGACGATGGACGACATGCGGAACATCCAGGGCGACGTCCGCGCGCTCTCGGCAGATGGATTGCTCGCCGCGGTTGAAGCCGCCGCAAAGTCGCCGAAGTTCGCGAAGGCCGATTCGGACACCCGGAACGTGATCGAGCGGCTGCGCCTGTGGGATCGGCAGGTGGATGCGCGGCCGGTGGTCGCTCTCTTCCAGGCGTTTCAGCGTGCGATGTGGCGCCGAACGTTCGCCGACGAGCTGCCGCCGGCAGTGTTCAATGACTTCTTCGAATACGGCCTTTCGGAACGGTACGTGGGCCTTCACGCGATCGTCGACGATCCCGGCTCGCGCTGGTGGAACGACATCGCCACGCTCGACAAGCGAGAGAACAGAGACGACATTGTCCTGCTCGCAGCGGGAGACGCGATGCGTGCGATGCGGTTGAAGTTCGGCGACGAGTCGGGCTGGTCGTGGGACCGCCTTCACGCGCTGCGGTTTCGGCATCCGCTCGGCGCCGGCGGACGAATTCTCGACTGGTTCTTCAGCCGAGGGCCCTTGCCGATGATCGGCGACTCCTCGACCGTGCGAAAGGCGACAGTCGACGTGCGATCGCCGTTCGCCGCGACCGAACTATCGTCATACCGGCAGATTCTCGACATCGGGCAGTGGGACCGGACGCTGGCGGTCAATACGACAGGGCAGTCGGGAAATCCGATGAGCCCGCATTATTTCGATCAGGGTCCGATCTGGCTCGCGGGCGAGTACCGCGTGTTCCCGTTCTCGCGATCGGCCGTCGAAAAGGCCAGGGCGTCGCGGCTGTTATTGACGCCCTGATGCCCAGCTTGGGCCTAGGTGCCTGATGCCCAAGCTAAAGCTTGGGCCTACGTGCCTGGTGAATGCCCGAGCTAAAGCTTGGGCCTACGTACGATACTCCGTGTTCGTAGGCCCGAGCTTTAGCTCGGGCAAACGCTTGCGCTAAGATCGATCTTTTGGGAGGTAGCGATGCCGGCTGACGTTGGATCGAAGGCCCCGGATTTCACGTTGACCAATCAGGACCGCCAGCCGGTGACGCTGAGCGGCGCGGCGGGCAAGAACGTTGTGCTCGCTTTTTTCCCGGCCGCTTTCACGTCGGTCTGCCAGAAGGAGCTCTGTTACTTCCGCGATCACCTCTCGTCGCTCAACGACACCAACGCCGTCGTCTATGGGATCAGCACCGACACGCCGTTCACGTTGAAGGAGTTCTCGAAACAGAACGGCCTGACGTTCGAGCTCCTGAGCGACTACAACAAGGACGCCGTCCAGAAGTACGACGTCGCCAATCCTGACATGCTTGGCCTGAAGAACATCTCCAAGCGGGCTGTCGTCGTGGTCGACAAAGATGGCGTGATCCGGCATCGTGAGGTGACCGCCAGCCCCGGGGACGAGCCCAACTATCAGAAGATTCACGACGTTCTGGCAACGCTGAGATAGCGCCTCGGCGTTTCGACCTTCGTCCGCGTGCGGGAGGGGCGTGTTGCGCGGGTCACAGCCCTGTGGGACTATATATGAGCAGTTGCTCATATATTCATGGCTGTCCAGAGTTCCGTCGACGCCCCCGACCTCGCCTGTGACGTGTTTCACGCCGACCCGGCGCGCGTGGCCGAAGTCCGGGCCGGACAACCAGATGCACTCACCGTCGAGCGTCTCGCCGAGATTTTCAAGGCCCTTGGCGATCCGACGCGCGTCCGGCTCCTGAGTGCGCTCGCCACGGCCGAGCTGTGCGTGTGCGATCTCGCGACGCTGCTGAGCCTGACGGAATCGGCCGTCTCCCACCAGCTCCGCTTCCTGCGCAGCCTCCGGCTCGTTCGCGCGCGCCGCGAGGGCCGCATGGTCTTCTACCGCCTCGACGACGACCACATCGTCCGGCTCCTGGCCCAGGGGCGCGAGCACGCCGAGGAGGGCGTGCCTCGCCCCGGGCGTTGAACCATGGCGACGTCCCAGGCCCGTGTTTCGTGCCCCAGCTGTGAGGTCCACGCCGAATCGACATTCCGCGTCGAGGGCATGGACTGCCATGTAGAAGTGGCGTTGATCGAGCGCCGACTGAAGCACCTCGCTGGACTCGAATCGCTCTCGGCGGACGTCGTTGGCGGGCGTCTGCACGTGCAGTACGACGCGGCGCGGCTCTCGACCGGTGCGATCTCCGCCGCGGTCGCGGATACGGGAATGCGCGCGTGGCTCGAGCACGAGGAAGCGCACCGCGCGAATGCCGACGGATTGCGGCTCACGCTGTTGATGGCATCGGGTGTCGCCCTGGCCGCGAGCCTGGTCGCCGGCGTCTTGGGTTGGAGCGCGGCCGCGCGCATCGCCTCACTGATCGCGATTGCGAGCGGCGGCGTCTATCCAGCCCGCCGCGCACTGAGCGCGCTGCGTCTCAACGCGCTCGACATGAACGTCCTCATGTCCATCGCCGTCATCGGCGCGATCGTTATTGGCGAATGGCTCGAAGCCGCGACCGTCGTCTTTCTGTTCAACCTCGCGCAACATCTGGAATCGCGCAGCATGGATCGCGCCCGGCAGGCCATTCGCACACTGATGGACCTCGCGCCGGCCGAAGCCGTGGTCGTTCGGCATGGCATTGAATCGCGCGTGTCTGTCGATGCGATCGAGATTGGCGAAATCGTCCGCGTTCGTCCCGGCGAGAAGATTCCGATCGACGGCCATGTCGTCGCCGGCGGCAGCGACATCAATCAGGCGCCGATCACCGGTGAATCGCTGCCCGTGGACAAGACTTCAGGTGACGAGGTCTTTGCGGGCACGATCAACGGCCATGGTTCGCTCGACGTCCGCGCGGTGCGCGTCGGACGCGATACGACGCTCGGCCGCGTCATTCACCTGGTCGAGGCCGCCCAGGCACAGCGTGCGCCGGCGCAGGCGTTTGTCGATCGATTCGCCGGTGTTTACACGCCGGCCGTCATCGGCCTCGCCATCCTGGTCGCGATCGTCCCTCCCGTCGCCGGTTGG
>Ga0207701_10007717_pt1 | contig 10674 bp, 9 predicted proteins | sample KBSSwiSSwithPhiX_FD_184294 | JGI IMG/M metagenome (GOLD analysis project Ga0207701, IMG submission 184294) | Switchgrass rhizosphere bulk soil microbial communities from Kellogg Biological Station, Michigan, USA, with PhiX - S5 (SPAdes) (version 2) | ecosystem: Environmental > Terrestrial > Soil...
AGGCGCTGGTGCCGCCCAGCCCTCCGCCTCAATCCCGCGGCCGGACGAGCCGGACCCGCGGGCTGAGAAATCGCACCGCCGAGAATGCGACCTGGCGTCCGAGACAAGCTCACATTCGAACCGGAGGCCGCCACAGTCCGCGACCCTAGAGGAGTACGGCCACTCGCGTTGCGTTCTGGCCGGACGAGCGGTACGCTCGGCGAGCGGCCCCTTTTTCGTGTGCTCCCGCCCGGAATGTACCGTCGGCCTCGACTTGTCGAAAAATCGACACTTGGGTCGCCGTCTGACCCACGCGCAACTCGTGTCCGTGCCGGGAACGCCAGAGGGTGCTACCCTGACAGGCGCCTGCCAGCAGTCAGCCGTCGTCGTTCGTGGCGCGGCGCGGGGGTCCCTATGCAGACTCAGCCATGGCCCATTCCAGGTCTCGCGATCATCGTCTGCCTTGCCGCCGGCAATGCCGCGGCGCAGACGGCGGTACCGCGATTCGAGGTCGGCGGGCATTTCTCGACGCTTCGCATCGGCGAGGCCGGCAACACGAACGCGGGGATCGGCGGGCGTGCCGGCTACGACTTCTCACGCTGGCTGGCCGTGGAAGCGGAGACGAGCTTCTTTCCGCGCGATCGCATCGACGTCGAGATGGGGGTTGCCCCGATCACGACGACGCGCTGGAGCCGCCGGCGGCTGGAAGGATTCTTCGGTCCGAAAGTCGGTGTGCGCGGTGAACGGGTCGGCGCCTTCGCCAAGGTGCGCCCCGGTTTTGTCACGCTGACGAACACGGGCCTGGGATGTGCGGGAGATATCTGCCCGCTCATCCTGCTGCCACGGCCCGAATACCGGACCGAGTTCGCGCTCGATCTTGGCGGGATCTTCGAGTTCTACCCGACGCCGCGCAGCATCGCGCGGTTCGATCTCGGCACGACCGCGATTCGCCATCGCAGCCAGGGCGTGCCGCCATGCAGAGACTGCACCACGAAGAATCTCTCGACCAGCCTTGGGGTGGGATTCAGGTTCTGATCTCCATTCCGCCGGGTAGCGGAGAGGACGGAGGTCACCGGCTCCCGGACCCCGGACCCCGGACCCCGGATTACCGGTTTCCCCCTTCCCCTGCGACCTCCGAAATCCACCGGCCAATCGCGGCGACCGCCTGCTGATCCTGAACGACCGTGCCGAGCGGCGGCATCTGCGACGATGGTTTGCGCGAGCGCATGCGGAGAAGGAGAGCGCTCTGGTCCGGAGAGGATGGGTCGATCAGCATCGTTCCGTCCGTGCGTCCTGGCGCCTGCCACCGCGCAGGCCGGTTCATCATCTGGCGTGCGACGCCGTCGCCGTCGTCGATGAGGTCGGCATACGCGAACGAAGGCACTTGCGCGGCGATCTGACCGTCGCCATTGTGGCAGGCGCCGCAGTTGCCGGACAGGTAGCCGAGGATGGTCCGCGTCCGGGGATTCCGGGCGGTGATTCGAGCCGGGGTTCGCGGGATCGCCGTCGCCGGCGTGAGCACGCCTTCATCGAGCAGCGTTCGCACGGTCACCATCTCTTTCGTCAGCGGCTCACCGTGAATCGCATCGGAATCGCGATCGTCCGAGAGTTGGAGCGGATTGAATCCGAGCGGCGCGCGGGTCGTGCCGTGACACGCCGCACAATCGGCGCCTGACGGAACGTTGTGCCGCCGTCCAGGGATGATCTCGACTGCGCCGGTCATCCCGTCGCTCGCGAGCACCGCATCGCTCCCGTCCTGGTTCCACACGTAACTTCCAGCGAGCCAGCCGCTCTCCGAAGCCTTCCACAGGACGCGGGTCTCCACGCGCCGGCGGGCGAAGCTGAACTCCTTCCAGAACCGGGTGCCAACCGGAAACTCCCAGCGACGCGGGTTTCGGACGTCGATCGCGGCACCCTGGGGAATGTAGACCCATCTCCGTTTCGTGGCCCCGTCGGTCCAGAGGGGGTACTGCGGCGAGAATGGCCGATTGGCCACTGCTATCGCTTCGGTGGTCCCCGGGACGAACAGGCCCGTGTCCGAGAGGTGAAGGGGCAGCGCTGCCGGGCCGGGACTCGCCGCGAGATGCGGCTGCTGCCGATGGATCGCCATCAGCAGCAGCGCGACGCACGAAAGGGTCGTGCGTTGGCAGGTCATTTCTCGTCTTCCGGATCGACCGGAGTGGGAACCCGATTGCGGATCGGAGGCAGGGACTGGAGATACGCGAATATCGAACGCAGATCCTCGTCGGTGAGCGTGCGGACCATCTTGTAGGGCATCGGCGGCAGGATGGGGCGGCCCTTGCCCTCATGACGGCCTGTCCTCAAAGCCGCGATGAACGTGTCGGCCGTCCACCGGCCGAGGCCGGTTTCCACGTCCGGCGTCAGGTTCGCGGTGAAGCTGATGCCCCACGGACCCGCAAAGGCCGTGTTCGTGGCCGCACCGCTCCAGGTCCACGCGTCTGACGGCCTCGGCGGCGGCGGCACGACGAAGTCGGCCGGATGCCCGGACAACGCGCGCGACATATCCGGCTCGGGACCTTGTGGTCCGAGCTTCCAGGGAGTGTGGCAGTCGTTGCACCCCATCGCGCCGACGAGATAGCCACCGCGCTGCACGCGCTCCGCCGCAGGTGGAGTGTCCGCGCCCGGCGAAGAAGAGACTGCCCGGCCGAGGCCCGTGGAAACCAGGATGAGAGCTGCTGCGCTGAGGAAGGTTCGAGTCGTCCTGATCTGCATTCGTTCATCTCCCTTGTGACTGACGGAAGATTACGGATGCCCTCAGGCTGTCGAACCTTAAATCATTCCTACCGCGGTTCGGCAGGGAGGATCGCAACCTTAAAACGTTCTTAACGAGACGCTATACTGGCCTTTCAAACATGATTGAGCCGGATCTGCGCGCCTTTCTCGAAGGCGGGCTGGGAATTCACGTCGGGACCCGCACCTCACGGCTCGAGCCCAACGGCGCCCGCGCCCTCGCCGTGAAGGTCGAGGAGGACCAGCTGCATCTGATTGTCTACCTGGCTGAGGTCGCCGCCCGCCGCGTCGTTCCCGACTTGCGCGCGAACGGCGCAGTCGCGGTGGGCTTTGCGCGGCCGGTGGACGAGCGGGCCTGCCAGATCAAGGGCATCTTCGTGGAAGTCCGGCCCGCCGCCGGCGATGAGCGGCGGCTGATCGAGGAACAGTTCGACGGCTTCCGCGCCAATCTCGAGCGCATCGGTATCCCGAGGATTGGCACCAGCGGCTGGACCACGTGGCCCGCGGTGGCGATCCGGTTCCGCGCGACCACGATCTTCGAGCAGACGCCAGGTCCCGATGCCGGAGCACTGGTGGCAGCGCGGCCATGACCGTCGCTCTCGAGTCGCTCACGACGTGCTTTCAGGGACTGCTACCGGCGCAGCTCTTCACATGTTCCGCCGATGGCATCCCCAATGCCGCGTATCTGAGCCACGTCGATTACGTCGACTCCACTCATGTGGCGCTCTCGTACCAGTTCTTCAACAAGAGCCGGCGCAACATCACCGAGAATCCTCAGGCCCTCGTAGTGGTTCCCGATCCGGACACGGGACAGGGATGGGGCCTGCGCCTGAAATTCGTCCGTTCCGAGACCGAGGGGCCGCTCTTCGAGCGGATGGCGCTGCGGATCGAGGCGATCGCGTCGTACTGCGGCCTCAAGGGCATCTTCAAGCTGCGGGCGGCGGACGTTTACGAGGTCCTGCACGTCGAGCCGGTGGCCGAGGAGATGGGCACGCTGCGGCCGCAGTCGCACATGGCGGCAGCGGCGGCCAGCCCGATCTTCACGATCAATGCGCTCCAGACGTTGAGTGCGCGCATCCATCGCGCCGACAGTCTCGAGACGCTCGTCGATTCGATCCTGCTCGCGCTCGAGGAGTCGTTCGGCTTCAGCCATTCGATGTTTCTCGTGCCGGCGGAGGAAAAGGACGTCCTGGTCACGATCGCCACGCGCGGCTACAGCGAAACTGGCGTGGGCGCCGAAGTCCGCCTGGGTGAGGGCATCTGCGGGATGGTCGCCGAGGCACGCAAGCCGATCCGGATCTCGGGCTTGATGCGCGGGATCCTGTACGCGCTCGCGATGCATCGCGAGGCGCAGAACCCCGACTCGAAGCGCCGGCGGATTCCGCTGCCCGGCCTTCCCAATCCTGAAAGCCAGCTCGGCGTGCCGCTGCTGGTGCGGGGCGAGCTGGTGGGCGTGCTGTGCGTCGAGAGCGAAGTGCCGTACCGCTTCCACGAGGAAGACAAGGCATCGATCGAATTGCTCGGCAGCTATCTCGCAATCGCCGTGCAGAACATGCTGCTGCAGGAACGTACGGCCGACGCCATCCCCGAGGCTGCTGCCGCCGCTCCGCCCATGGCCGCTCCCGCACCGCCGGCGCCGTCGCAGGTCCGGCGCGAGGTCGTCTATTACGCCGCCGACGAGTGCATCATGGTGGATGGCGAATATCTGATTCGCAGCGTTCCCGCGAAAATTCTGTGGCGGCTGCTGTCCGCGCACGAGGCGACCGGACGCCGCGAGTTCACGAACCGCGAGCTGCGCCTGGACAAGTCGCTGAACCTGCCGGAATGGAAGGACAATCTCGAGAGCCGCCTCCTGCTGCTGCGCCGCCGGCTCGAACAGAAGTGCCCGCAGATCGCTCTGCTCCCTTCCGGACGCGGCCGCTTCGCGCTCGACATCCGGTGTGAGCTGGGGTTGACGACGAAGCCGTAGATCCCGGATCCAATCCGGCCCCACTCTACAGGGCCGGCTTCCCCAAGTATCGAACCCCGATGGTGCCAGGGCCGTCCAACCGGAGTATCACGGCCGGCGAGCGGGGAGATGCGGGGAAGTGCCGGCCTTCGGAGAACTCACCATGCCAAGGCCACCCTGCGCCGCTGTAAAGACGCTGGACTCTGTCCTCAGAGGGACCTTTCCACTGCTGAACGGCTCTTTCAAGGACGTCAAAGGCATGTCCCAACGCCTGCAGACGGGCGGCAACCCTCGTCATCAGATGGGGGTGTGCCTCGACATCCTGCTGTTCTCGATGGAATGGAAGCTCGATCCGACCGTCGACTGGAAGCGCGAGAAGATCCTCGCCGAGAACATCGTCCGGGCGTTCATCGAGCTCAAGGACGACATGAAGTGGACCGAAATCATCCTCCAGGATCGATTGTTCTGGGAGCCCGAGTACTACAAGCACTACACCCAGGACCGGGCTCACTTCACCCACATTCACATCGACTGGATGACCAACAGCCTCAAGGGTAAGGGCAAGTCGGAGGCAGACATCATCGCGCTCTCGCCGCAGGCGAAAAACGACGGGTTCCGGTCGGCGCTGACCGCGAAGCTCCAGAGCATCAGCCACCAGTTCGACAGTAACTCGCTCGCCAGCGTCAACCTGGCTGCGATCGCCAAACCGCTCAACCCGGATCTCAACCCGGTCGGTGACTGGCGCGTTGCCGTGGGGCAGTGGAACTGGCTCTACAGTTTCGACGCATCCGGCAATGTCACGTGGCGGGATCCCCTCAACGGCATGAACGGAAAAGGCACGTGGAGGGTCGTTCCCGGGAACATCACATTCACGTGGGCGAACTCGACGACTACCGAAAGCTGGAAGACGCCAATCAAACCCACCGAGCAGAAAGGCACGACGAAGATGAAGGGGACGATTTACGAGGTCAACGCCGTGAGGCTCTAGCTCGCCCTCGTAGTTTCGTCCCCTCCGGTTGTCACTGCTGCAGGTTGCCCCACACGATCGTGTCAGCTGTGAGTGAGTCCGTGTTGCCCCAGACGATCGCCGAGCCATCGGTCGTCCCGATCGCATGGTTTCCCCACACGATCGCGTTGGCCCACACGCCCGGATTCTCCCAGACGACGTTGTTGCCCCAGACGATGGCGTTGCCCCAGACGATCGCATTGCCCCAGACAATCGCCTGCGACCACGCCGGCTGATTGGTCTGGATGGTGTTGCCCCAGACGATCGCGTTCCCCCAGACGATGGCCTGCGCCCAGGGATAGGTGATTCCTCCGATGGTCGTCTGTCCGGACGGAGAATTGCGAAGCCACGAGGTGCCGGCCGGGGCGGACAGATCGATCAGTCCGGCCATCTCGATCGCAGCCGTGGCGTTCAGCGCACCGCTGCCCTGGGTGAGGACGTCATAACCAGGAATCGGCAGCGCCGTGAATTGCAGCAGCGCCTTCACCGCGTTGGGGCTGAGGTACTCGTGCGAGATGCCGTACTGCTGCTCGAGCATGAGCGCGATGGTGCCGGTGGTGACGGCCGCGGCCATGCTCGTGCCGCTCAGCCGGAAGTAGTTCGGCTTTCCATCCTTGTCGAGCACTCGGCGCTGCGGGTAGTCGCGGAACAGGGCGCTGCCGGGCGCAGCGGAGGAGACGATGGCGTGTCCCGGCGCCACCAGGTCGGGTTTCGCCAGCCCGTCGTACCAGGTCGGCCCGCGCGAGGAGTAGCCGGGAATGCTGTCGTCTTCGCGGCTGATCGTATCGTGCGTGTCGTACGCACCGACCGTGATCGCCGACGGCGCGTTGCCTGGCGACGTGATGCCCGCGTACCCGATTTCACCAGTCTCGGGATGCCGCCCGTAGTTGCCGGCGGACGCGACGACGATCAACCCCTCGCGGCTTGCGGCTTCAACGGCCAGGACCAGCGGATCGGTGCCGGCCGGCTCGAGAACCGGATGCCCCAGTGAGAGATTGACGATCTGAATCTTCAGCCGGTCCTTGTTCGCGGTGATGAACTCGAGGGCCTTGATGACCGCGCTCGTGTAGCCGGCGCCCGACGCGTCGAGGACCTTGAAGCTGTAAATGCGCGCCCTCGGCGCGATGCCACGGTAGTACGAGAGTTTCCGCTCTTTCTTGGAATTGCCGCGCAGTTTCACCGGCGAACGCTTGCCCGTACCGGTCACGACTCCGGACACGTGCGTGCCGTGGCCGTAATCGTCGAACGGGTGATCGTCGCTGTTGCCGATGAAATCCCAGAACTTGTCCGTCCGGGAATGCTCGAAGTCCTCGTCGTTGTCGAGGCCCGAGTCGATGACCGCGATGCCGACGTGGTCGCCGTCAGCCGCCATGTCGTCGGTTCCGAGGATCTCGAGCAACGTATCGCTTCCGCCCGCTGCGTCGGTGATTGAGCCAAAGCTGCGGACCGGCGCGTCCGAGGAGATTCGCTCGACGTCCGGATCGGACGCGAGCGCAGCGAGATCAGCGGCGTCGACGTCGGCGGTGAAGGCGCCAACGGACGGAAGATCGACGCCCTTGCCGCGGGCCTTGTTCTGCAGTCGCTCCTTGACGGCGGCAAGCTTGCCTTGACGCGCGCGGATGATGACGCGCGCCGATCCGCCGTCGCCGAGCGTGCGCTGCAGCTGGCGATCGAGCTTCGATTCGACCTTGTCTTTCTTGTCCGCGCCCTTGCGCGCGAGTGGTTGGGCGACGACGCCGAACCACCCGACGAAGGTGGCCACCACGAGCGCGAGCGCCCGGTGGCGGCCGGATGACGAACGCAGGGAGCCAAAGAATGGGGAGCTGAACACGCCGCTGTCCTCCTGTGTGCGCCACGCAGCTGGCGACGCATGCCAGAGAGCAACAGTCGTTCCTGTTAGCTCAACATAGAGAAATGGCCGTTTTTATTGGTTGTTTCGATTGTCGCGTCGACGGCTCGTGTTGCAATCTGGCACATGCACCCTCGGGCCGCACGAGCAAGCGCCGCCGGATCTATGAGTTAGGCGGGATTGGTCCGGATCGAGTCAGCGTTGTGCCGAAACGGAACGTTCCGGGAGGGCAGACGCGGCGGCCGGCATCCCCCTGGCCGCCGAATCGACCTGGCGCAGGGTGGCAGCGACCTGCGGCTGCAGCGAGATGAACGTATCGACCACCCGGGGGTCGTACATCGTTCCGCGGCGGGACTGCAGAATGTCGAAGGCTTCCGCGGTCGACAGCGCGCCCCGATACGGGCGCTCCGACGTCACCGCGTCGAAGCAATCGACAACCATGAGGATCCGGGCGCCGAGCGGGATCTCCTCGCCGCGAAGTCCCGACGGGTAGCCGGTCCCGTCCCAGTTCTCGTGATGCGCCTTCACGATCGGGACGACCGGGAACGGAAACTCGATTCCCGACAGGATCTCGGCCCCGATCGCGACATGCCCCTTCATCACGTCATATTCCTCGGATGTCAGCTTGCCCGGCTTGTTGAGGATGTACTCGGGGATGCCAATCTTGCCGACATCGTGGAGCAGTGCCGCCGCTTCGAGCGCGCGCAGCGACCCTTCGTCGTCGATGCCGAATGTGCGGGCCAGCGCCGCGCAGTAGGCCTGGACCCGCCTGGTATGACCGGCGGTCACGTGATCCTTGGCGTCCACCGCGGTGGCGAACGCCTCGATGGTGGCGTGATACATCCGCTTCATCTCGCGCAGGTGCCGGAATTCGGCCTCGACGCGTGCGAGCGCACTCCGGAGTGCCTGGTAGAGCAAGAGCGGAATCGGCAGCATGGCAATCCAGGCGGCCGCGCCCAGTTTGTCGGTGTAGAGGGCGACCAGCGCACCGACGTATCCGCCGGCGACCGGGCCGGTCCACAGCCTCGCGAAGTGGCTCTGCCACACGCGCCATACGGGCTGACGCTCGTGGAGTGCCACTGCCGCCGCAATGAGCCCGCTGTTCAGGACGAAATAGATCACGACCGCTGCGGCCGCCGCGACGAACACGGTTATCAGACTCGAAGACTCGACCGGCAGCGGCAGCCCCGCCACGCGGAACACGAGCGTGCCTGCGGACCACATGGCCAGCGCCGGTCCGGCAGTGTTGAAAATCACCCGTTCGCCAGGCACTTTCAACTGCGTCGAAATGGCGAGCGTATCGAGCGCCACGGTCATCGTCGCGGCGTCCGGCCCGAACACGAACAGCGCGGCAAAGCTGAACGTGTCGCCGATCGAGAAGCTGGCTGTCACCGATTGCATCCGCAGGACGGTCAGCCCCCCGAGGACCGCCAGCGCTGCCGGGATCAGCCAGGTCGGGCTGATGGGCGACTTCACCAGGTTGAACAGCGAAAGGACAATGCACGCCGTCCCGAGCGCATTTACGGCCCAGAGATACGCGGCCTGCCTGTTCATGTGGGCAGTAGAGTACTACTGGTGCGGTACTGCCGACCATGTAAGGTTTCCCCGTACGGTTCAGGCGCCCGGTTTGGCTGTGCGCGTCGACGTGCGGGAACCCTGATGACAACACGCCGCCGCCTTCCCGTCGCCACCGCCCTCCTTGGCATCGCTCTTCTCATGGTCGCCTGTGCGCGCGGGCCGTCCGGCGTGGCAGATGCGCCGGCTCCGCCTCTGGCTCAGCGCTCCGCGCTCGCTGCCGCAGACGAGGCGCTGCTCGAGGATCTGTCGAAGCGGTCGTTCATGTTCTTCTGGGAGCAGGCCGACCCCGTCACCGGGATCGTACGCGACCGCTCGCGCACTGACGGGTCGCCTGTCCCGACGGATGCCCGTGACGTCGGCAGCATTGCGTCGGTCGGCTTTGGCCTGAGCGGTCTCTGCATCGCTGCCGCGCGTGGTTGGGTGCCGCGCCAGGCGGCCGTGGACCGCGCACGGACGACGCTGCGGTTTTTTGCCGAACGCATGGAGCACGAACGCGGGTGGTTCTTTCATTTCGTGAACCTGCGGACCGGCGCGCGCGAATGGCAGAGCGAACTGTCGTCGATCGATTCGGCGCTGCTGCTGGCCGGGGCGTTGACCGTGCGCCAGTGTTTCGCCGAAGACGCGGATGTGCGCCGCCTTGGAGACGCCCTTTACCGGCGAGTGGACTTCGCCTGGATGCTCGCCGGCAATCCGCATCTCCTGTCGATGGGGTGGAAACCGGAGTCGGGGTTTCTCGCGTCCCGCTGGGATCATTATTGCGAACTGATGATCCTGTACCTGCTCGCCATCGGCTCGCCGACGCACGCGATTCCGGCCGAATCCTGGCGCGCCTGGCGGCGCCCCACTGTCACCTTCGAGACCTACTCGTACGTCGGGGGGCCGCCGCCGCTGTTCGTCCATCAGTACGCGCACGCATGGGTCGATTTCCGCGGCTGGCGCGAGCGTGAGGCGCCAGCCATCGACTGGTTCGAGAACTCGGTCGTCGCGACCCGGGCGCACAAGGCGTTCTGCCTGGGCCTCGCACAGGAGTTCCCGACCTACACCGGCACGATGTGGGGCATCACGGCGTCCGACAGCCGGAAGGGGTATGTCGCGTGGGGCGGCCCGCCACGCGAAGGACCGATCGACGGCAGCGTCGTGCCGAGCGCGGCGGCCGGATCGCTGATGTTCGCGCCGGATCTCACGCTGCCGGTCGTTCGCGAGATGCGCGAGCGATTCGGCGATCGCATCTATGGGCGGTACGGGTTCGCCGACGCGTTTCATCCGGCCGACGGCTGGGTGAATCCCGATGTGATCGGGATTGACGTCGGGATTACCCTGTTGAGCGCCGAAAACCTGCGCACCGGACGCGTGTGGGAGTGGTTCATGAAGAATACGGGAATTCCCGAGGCGATGGAGCGGGCGGGGATGGTGAGGCATTGATCGCTACGTCGGGATGCTTAGAGACGTTGTGTCTGCATTATTTGGTTGCGGCCGGGGCCCCACCCCCGGCCGCGCGCGTGGGGCCCCACCCCCACGCGTGCTCGCTTCGCTCGCCCGGCCTCCGGCCGGTTGCTGCTTAGC
>Ga0207701_10007719_pt1 | contig 10673 bp, 12 predicted proteins | sample KBSSwiSSwithPhiX_FD_184294 | JGI IMG/M metagenome (GOLD analysis project Ga0207701, IMG submission 184294) | Switchgrass rhizosphere bulk soil microbial communities from Kellogg Biological Station, Michigan, USA, with PhiX - S5 (SPAdes) (version 2) | ecosystem: Environmental > Terrestrial >...
TGAACTGCGTCCGAATGCTCTGCTCACATAACCCTTGGAGGAGTCGATGGTCTGGACAGTCAGATTTCCGAACGTGCTTGCTGTTCGACGAACGTTTGTCGTGGGTCTGATGCTGGTGGCCCTCTTTGCAGGCGCATTCCCGACAGCGAATGCGCCGAAGACCGGGCGTACAGCCTCACCAGCCCTTCGATTCAAGGCAGTCGCCTTCGACTATTTGGTGTTGTTCAATCCAGACTCCGTCGTGCCGGAAGTGGAAAAGGAGTTTCCGGGAAAGGGCCGCGACCTCACGAATCTCTGGCGGACGCGGCAATTCGAATACACCTGGCTGCGATCGATCACCGATCGCTATGTTGATTTCTTTGCGGTGACGCAGGATGCACTGGTCTATGCGGCTCACGCCATGAAGCTGGAACTGACACCTGATAGCAAGCATCGTCTGATGGACGCTTACCTCCACCTTGCACCCTGGCCCGATACGGTCGGCGCCCTGCGACAGCTGAAGCAATCGGGCGTCCGCGTCATCACGATCGCAAACTTCAGCCCGACGATGCTTTTTTCGAATGCGGAGCAGGCAGGGCTGTTGACATACTTCGATGCCCTCGTCAGCACAGACGCCAATCACACCTATAAGCCAGATCCTCGCGCGTATCGGCTGGGTATGGATCGCCTGCATCTTGCGAAGCAAGACATATTGTTCGCCGCGTTTGGTGGTTGGGATGCGGCTGGTGCGAAGTCTTTTGGCTATCCGACTTACTGGGTGAACCGCTTCAATCAGCCCGTCGAGGAATTGGGCGTTCGTCCTGACCGGACCTCCAACGATCTTGACGGCCTTCTCGCATTCGTGTGCGGCAACCAATCGCCGTCTGCATCTCCAGGAGCGTCGCGATGAAGATCACGCTATCTGGCGGAGACCGCCCCTTTAACGAGCGCATGCTTGCCGACCGGATCGCCGCGTTCGACGCAGAGTTGGCCGGCCAGGCGCCGCCGGAGATTCTCGAAGCTGTGCAGACGGCCATCGCCGAAATCGTCCGAGGCGAAGCCGGAGGCGGAGCGCCCCGCGCCGGGGCAGTCGCGCCGCCGTTCAGCCTTCCCGATGCGCGTGGCGGCCAGGTGTCGTTGCACGAGCAACTCGAGCGAGGCCCAGTCGTGCTCACGTTCTACCGCGGTGCGTGGTGTCCGTACTGCGATCTCACGCTGCGTGCCTACCAGGAAGCACTCCCGCGGATCCATGCGGTCGGTGCCAGTCTGGTCGCCATCTCTCCACAAACGCCTGACGAGAGCCTCACCACGGCGGAGAAGAAGAATCTTTCATTCGCTGTCCTCTCCGACGCCGGCAACACGGTTGCGCGGCAGTACGGCCTGGTTTTCGAGGTATCCCCGGCGCTCGACGCGATTCACAAGGCCTTCGCGATCGACCTCGCCCGATCCAACGGCGACACCTCGAACGAGCTGCCGGTCCCCGGTACCTTCATCATCGGCAGCGACGGCCGCATTGCGTTCGCGTTCGTGGATGGCGATTATCGCGTGCGACTGGAACCCGCCGAGCTCCTGCGACAGCTTGAAAGCGTGGTGCGCAGCGAGGCGGTGCAGGCAGGTCGTCCTCTGTCTCACAATCGAGCGTCCGAGTAAGGCGCGATGGTGTCACCCGCCATGGCGCGCCACCGAATCCTGCTCGTCTGGCTCATTTTGAGCTGGGCGATCAGCTGGCCGGTGGTTAAGGTCGGAGTCGCGACGGTGCCGCCGATCTGGTACGCGTGCTTCCGCTACGGGATCGCCACCGTCTGCCTGTTCACATTTGTCGTCGCGCGAGGCGAAGCTCGGTTTCCGCCACGATCGGACTGGCCGGTGGTCGCGGCGTCCGGGGTTCTCCAGATGGCGGCCTACTCGGCCTTGACCGCCAGCTCATTGACCATTCTTCCCCCGGGGCGAGCCTCGGTCCTCGCGTTTTCGACGCCGATCTGGGTCGTCCCGCTCGCGGCATGGCGGTTGCGAGAGCGCGCGTCGGGGGCGGCTCTGTTCGGAGTCGGGCTTGGACTACTCGGCGTACTCGCGATCGCAGCGCCAGCTGTCCACGCGGACGGAGCAAAGCAGACACTCGCGTATGCCATGCTCCTTGGGGCCGCCGCGTCATGGGCCATCTCAATTGTCATCGTGCGCGCGCATCGTTTCACCGCCACCACGCTGGCCCTCGCCCCCTGGCAGATGCTTATTGCCGTCTGCCTGCTCCTTCCACTGGCGAGCGTTGTCGAGGGCGCACCAAAGTTCGTGGACGTTCGGGGCGCGGCCTCACTGGCGTATGTCGGTCCAATCGCAACGGCGTTCGCCTATTGGGCCGTGGTAGAAGTCGGCCGCCATTTCCGGGCCAGTACGATGTCAATGGCGCTCTTGGCGACGCCCAGTCTCGGCGTCATGATCTCGGTTCTCGCCTTTGGTGAGGCGATCGGTGGATCGTTGCTCGCAGGAGTGATCTTGATCGCCGGCGGAATTCGATTAGCGACACGCGCGCCCGCGCCCTGACTCCTCCGACTGCTGAGGCTTGTTCTGGAACGCAACCGTTTGGCGGTGAGAGGCATCCAACGAGTGGAGGTATTTCGATGGTAAAAGTGGCGTTGTTCGTTCGGCTGGAAGCCAAACCTGGAAAAGAGAAGGATGTTGAGGATTTTCTGCGCGCCGGCTTGCCACTCGTGGAAGCCGAGCCGCAGACCACGGCGTGGTTCGGCATTCGACTCGGCCCATCGACGTTTGGAATCTTCGACGCCTTTCCTGACGAGGCTGGACGGGCCGCCCACCTGTCCGGGCGGGTCGCGGCGGCGCTCGGCGCGAAAGCGGCCGAACTGTTCGCGAAGCCGCCCTCGATTGAGCGTGTCGACGTCCTGGCCGCAAAACTACCGGCGTAGATGTGCGCATCCTCGCCATCTCCGGCAGCCTTCGCGAGGCATCGTCGAACAGTGCGTTGATTCGAGCCATGGTCGGCCTCGCGCCGTGTGGGGTCAGCGTACAGATCTATTCGGGGCTTGATCAGTTGCCCTTTTTCAATCCCGACCTCGACGTCGAGCCGTGGCCTGCGGCGGTTCAGGGCCTTCGCGCCGAAGTCGAGGTCGCCGACGCGCTGTTGTTCAGTTCTCCGGAATACGCTCACGGAGTTCCTGGCGTCCTGAAGAACGCGCTCGACTGGCTGGTGGGCAGCGGCGAGCTGATGGGCAAACCGATCGCGGTGATCAACGCTTCACCAAGGGCTACGTATGCCTATGCGTCGTTGACCGAGACGCTGTCGGTGATGTCCGGCCGGATCGTGCCCGAGGCTTCGATTACCGTCGCCGTCTCCGGTCATTTGCGAGATGAGCGGCAGATCTGCGCTGACCCGACTGTCTCAACGGCGTTGCGTACGGCGCTCGCGACGCTCGCATCTGTAGCGGTCGGATAACGGTTGCCGGCGCCGGGGGCCGCCACAAGCGGCCCCACCCGGCTACCTGTTCTCACCGTTCGCGCTTTCCCGCTCTGACTCTCTCGAGATAGAAACGGTGCATACCTTCGGCGATCTCGTTGAGCGAATCCTCGACGGCGAAGTGGCCGGCATTCAGCCGGTGCATCTCGGCATCAGGCAGATCCGTCAAATACGCGTCGCCGCCTTCCGGAGTGAAGAAGATGTCGCGCTGGCCCCAGAAAATGATGGTCTTCGGCTGGCGCTCCCGTAGAAACGCCTGCCACTGCGGATAGAGCTCGACGTTGGTGCGGTAGTCGTAAAACAGATCGAGCTGCACGCGCTTGGCGTTCGGGCGTTGCATGAAGCCCGAGTCGGATGCCCAGTTGTCCGGACTGATCCGTTCAGGGTTCTCTGCGCCGAACAGGTAAATGCTCTTGATGGTGTCGTCCTCCAGAAACGCCGTCAGCGGTTTCTCCGTCTCCGGGCTGCGGTTCTTCCACAGCGCGCCTCTGAGTCCGTCCCAGGCGCTGGTGAACCCAATCTCGTAAGCGTTCGTGTTTTGAATGATCAGCCAGTCGAGCGCTTCGGGGTGGCGCGTCACAATCCGGAAGCCGACCGGGCCGCCGTAGTCCTGAACGAAGAGCCCGTAGTGATCGAAGCCCCGGTCTTTGAGAAATGCCTCGATGATTTCGGAGATCCGGTCGAAGGTGTACGCGAAGGTTGCCGGATCAGGCATGTCGCTGTTGCCGAATCCCGGATAGTCCGGCGCAATCACGTGGAAGCGAGTGGCCAGCGCCGGGATCAAGTCGCGGTACTGATGGGAGGATGCGGGAAACCCATGCAGCAGGACCAGTTTCGGGCTGCCGGGATCACCAGCCTCACGGTACGCGATGTTGAGTCCGCCCACCTGAGTGGACCTGTAGAAAGTGGGAACGACCGCGGAGGCGGTGCCGATCATTGGGGTCATCTTGGTTCTCCTGAATCACATGGCTCAGACAATGAAACCAATCGACATGCAAGCCGACGGCCCACCACGTCGGCGTCTTGGTTCGGAATATTTCGCGGCCTCACCTTGTTTGTATGCTCAGAGACCGCAAGGCGCACCGGGATTTCTGCTCTGGCAAACGGCGTCGACTGCTGTCGGGTAATTAGTCAGGAAGAGCACAACGATGAGACACCAGCTGATCGCCCTCCGACGGTGGGCGCCAATTCCGCTCCGCGCGATTGTCGGGTACGGGTTCATGGCGCACGGGGTCGCCAAGATAATGAACGGGCCCGACCACTTTGTGGGAATCCTGCGCGCGTTGCAGGTTCCCGCACCGGAGTTCATGGGTTGGGCGACGATCCTGACGGAGCTGATTGGCGGATTCGCGGTGCTGATCGGTGCCTTTGTCTCATTGGTGAGCGTGCCGCTGATTGTCATTTTGCTGGTCGCGACAGTCACCGTGCATCGCCCTTATGGCTTCAGCTCCATCAAGCTGCAAGCGGTCACGGACCAGGGCGCGCAGTTCGGACCGCCCGGCTACGAAACCGATCTCCTCTACATCGCGTGTCTGGCAGCGCTGGCGCTCGGCGGTACAGGACCGCTGACGCTTCAGACGCGTAGGCCTTCATTCCGGCCATGACTCACGTTGCAGCACGACGCGATAGCCGTCCGGATCCTCAAACGTGCGACCGTTGTGACTCCAGTACGGGTTGAAGGAAGCGACAGGCTCGTACCCGGCGGCGATCATCCGATTCACGGCTTCCTGCCAGTCTTGCTGGTCATGGAGATAGAAAACGAGCAGATGATCCGGGGACGGCGATCGGCCCGCCGCATGACCCCGCTTCGTCGTGAACTCCAGGTGATACGAAGCCCCTGGCATTCCCAGCATCACGCCATCGAATCCGTCGTGGTCCTCAAAGGACGCGAGGCGCAGAAGGCCCAAGCCGTCCTCATAGAAGCGGACGACCTCAGCAAGTTGATCGGTGGGGCGTGCGACTCTCAAGGTTGTTCCTGGCGTCATGAGACATAGCCTCTCTCGAAAACGGCGGCAGATCCGTAAAAAGGATTGATGTCATGCAGACGGGTGCTGGAACTGCGAAGGCGGGACGGATGGAATGGATCGGCCTCGGGGTGATCGCCCTGCCGTGCGCGCTGTATTCGATGGACCTGACTATCCTGAACCTGGCCGTGCCGTCGTTGAGCGTTGACCTCAAACCAACCAGCGTTCAACTGCTCTGGATCGTGGACATCTACGGTTTCATGCTGGCCGGATCGCTGATGACGATGGGCACGCTGGGCGATCGGATTGGCCGACGGAAGCTACTCCTGATCGGCGCTGGTGCGTTTGGCGCTGGCTCGGTGCTCGCCGCGTTCTCGACGACGGCCGCGATGCTCATCGCCACGCGCGCGTTGCTCGGGATCGCCGGGGCGACCCTGGCGCCGTCGACCTTGTCGCTGATCCGAAACATGTTTCACGATTCGCACCAGCGCACCGCGGCCATCGGCGTCTGGATCGCCAGCTTGTCCGCCGGCAGCTTCATCGGTCCCCTGGTGGGTGGAGTGCTGCTCGAGCGTTTCGGGTGGCGTTCCGCGTTTCTGGCCGGCGTGCCGGTGATGGCGCTGCTGCTCGTCGCCGGCCCGCGGTTGCTGCCCGAATTCAAGGATCCGAAGGCGGGTGCGGTGGATCTCATCAGCGCGGCGCTTTCGCTCGGCGGCGTGTTGCTGGTGATCTACGGCCTGAAGCAAATCGCTCAGGGCGGTCTGCAATTGCGCGCCGGGCTTTCGATCGTGATCGGCATCACCATCGGCGTCGTGTTCATACGCAGACAACGTCGGCTGGTTGACCCGCTGATCGATCTGCGGCTTTTTCGTGCGGCCGCATTCAGTGCGTCATTGGCGACCTACACGCTCGCGTCACTCGTGGCGTTTGGCGTCTTTGTCTACATCTCGCAGTACTTGCAATTCGTGCTCGGGCTCTCGCCGTTACACGCCGGGCTGTGGACGATGCCGTTGGGTGCCGCATTCATTGCCGGGTCCACGCTGACGCCGATGATTGCACGACGTGTTCGTCCGGCAGACGTCATCGCCGGCGGTCTCACCCTGGCCGCGGTCGGGTTCACCGTTCTTACTCAGATCGGCGGCGGCCATGATCTCGTGGTGATCGAGCTTGGAATGGTCATTTTCTCCCTTGGGCTCGCGCCGGTATTCACCGTGGTCAACGACGTGATCGTGGGCACGGCTTCACCCGAGCGTGCCGGCGTGGTCTCGGCGATATCAGAGACCGGCTCGGAGTTCGGCGGCGCGATCGGCATTGCGATCCTCGGCAGCCTCGGAACGGCCGTATACCGCCGCGTCATGGCCGATGCCCTGCCCCACGGACTCAGCACCGACGCGGCCGCGGCCGCGCGCGACACGATCGGCGGCGCCTTGGCGGTTGCCGAACGACTCTCGGATCCGCGCCGCATCGAGCTCGTCGGCGTCGCTCGTCATGCGTTCACGCAAGCGATGGATTGGGTGGTGATCGCGAGCGCGGCAGCTGTGCTGCTGACGGCCATCGTCGCCGCCGTGGTGTTGCGAGGCGCCAGCGCCGAGTCCGGCGCGGGGACCGCGCTTGATGACGAGGCTGCCTAGAGAACAATCGATCGCGTGTCGAGGCCTGACGCGCCACTCGGATGCGGCGGCGATACCTCGACAATTTGCATAGCTCCGTCGCCATCCACGCACCGCACCGTGATGTCGTGACGGCCCGGCTGCGAGGCCCACTCGTACCGCCAGATCACCCATGTGGTCGGTGACAGCGGCGTGCGAAGAGCTGCGGGTTGCCAGTCGCCATCGTCCACCCGCAGCTCAACACGCGAGATCCCGCGTGCCCCGGCATAAGCAATCCCGCCAATCGGAATGGTCCCAGCCGCAGTCTTCGCGTCCGACGCGATGACATCGATGACTGACGTCGCTTTGACGCGCGCCTCTCGATCCCAGCCGCGCCGGACCCAGTACCCCGGCTCCCAGCTCGAGATCGCTTCGATGTCCTGAATCCATTTCGGCTGTTTCATCCCGTAGCGATCGGGAATGTAGATCCGCAACGGATAGCCGTGCTCCACGGGCAGCGGCATGCCGTCCCATGCGTACGTCACCATGATCCGCTCGTCGGCTCGCACCAGATCGGTGGCGACCACTTCGTCGAATCCATCGGCCGACCGAATGCGCAGATGCGAGGCGGTCGGAGAGATCTGCGCCTCGTCGAGGAGTGTCCGCAGCGGAACACCAGTCCACCGCGTCGTCCCAATCAGGCTGCCGGCAACCGGATTCGAAATGCAAGAGAGCGTGACAAACTGATGGCGTGCCTCGCGACGGCGAATCTCGTCGAGTGACAGATCGAGTGGCCGCCCCACCAGGCCGTGCAGATGAAGGCGCCACGCCGCCCCGTCGACGCGCGGCGACACCGTGTTGATGTCGATGCGGTAATGGTCCGCAACCGGCGTCAATTCGGAACGAGTGCCAGGGACCGGCGAGACTGCGGCATCGGCGTTCGGCAGCGGATGAGACGACGACCACATGTCGGAGACATCCGGTTGACCCTCCCCTCGCTGCCGGCCGCGTGCCATCATGCCGACGGTCGATCCAATCACCGTGAGTGCGGCACTGGCGCTGGCGAGCAACCAGAGAAAGTGGCGCCTGCCGACGGCTGCCGGCGCGAACTCTTGCGTCGCTGACAGAGCCGACAACGTCGCGGCACTCCAGCCAATCACACTGCCCCAGCCGACGAGCGCTCCGATCGTCCAGATCGCATCAGTGAAACCGGCAGATGGTCCCACGGCCATGACGACCCATGACAAGCCCGCGCCAGCGAGTCCGCCGGCAACGACACCCATCAGCACCGCCGGCGAGAGATGACGAGGTGCACGGGAGTACAAGATGGCGCCGGCTGCTGTCAGAAGTATCAGAAGCAAGACCACGCCGGACGCTTGCTCGATCGCCTTGGCGCCGGTCGACAGATCCGTGACAGACAGGCTCCGCAGTACGGACACCATGCCGTCGATCGACGAGGTCAACAGATCGCCTGGAGCGACTCGCGCAATCCAATCCGTAAGGGCGAAGGGCGCGTAGCTGAGATCGAGCAGTCGTGCACCCGCATAAAGAACAGCCATGGTCGCCGCTGTCACGACGAATCCGATGGCCAGCGAAGTGGGAAAGGAGCGCCTCATGCCTGTGCCTCTCACTGGAGAAACGAGCAAGCCTCTAACTGCCGATCGTTGCAACAACAGATCCTTCGCGATGGCCTTCCTGACGGGGGTTTGGACCTCTCCGGCACGATTCGAAACGGTTCTGCGACGAACATTGGTGAATGGCAAACGACTCCCCGATACTCGTCGCGCGTGGATGGCCTCGTGCCGCCTCTGACGAGGCGTGCTCACTGCGAATGATCGTCGGGAGCGATTGACCGCGTTCGAGCGCGCGCCGCGTGCAGGCGTCGGACAGTTTCGCCGCCAGGGAATGGTGACGAGTTCGGGGAAAAGCGAGGCTGACTTAGGCGAACGGCGCGACTGCGCCGCTGGCATAGACGCGAAACTGTCCATGTCGTGGACAGTCCCAAACGTCAGAAAAGTCGACGGCAGTTCTAGCGGTCACGCCACGCTTTGGCGATTGGACTCCACCGGATCGGCGCGGTTCCGGTTGCATCGGCTTCCGGAAGTCCATGTGTGTGCCGCAGGTGGGGCATCGTTCGGGGGGCGGTTTCTTCATGGCATCTCCCTTTGAAAGGCGGGATCCGATTAGATGCGCCGAAGCCTAACACGAGAACGCAGCGATTTGTTACGCCAATTAGCCCATGAGAACGTAGCAGATCGATACTAAAGTTCGTGCATTATCGGTTCGGCTGGTCTATCGTTGACCTAAGCTTTCCTGACCGCATTCCCCGCTGATCATCTCTTCAGCCCTGCGTGCCCTCACCAAAGCAAGTCCAAGGGAGCGTCGCATGGGGAATCCTTTACCCGTCGCCGGTCCGTCCTGTCCCAGATGCCAGTCTGCCAAGACTGAGCGGCTGGACTTCGTCGCGCTGAAGCCGCAGGTGTTTCAGTGTGAGCAATGCGGCCATTTTTGGTTCGTGAAAATCCAACCACCAAGAGTGGCTACCCGCCTCTCCGTTTTTTCCCTGCTTCGCGGTTTTCCGCGCAGCCGGATGTCGGGCTGGCGGCGGGGTGTCTCCAGCAATCGTCTTGATAGGTCGTGAGATCGCGGTGCAGGCGTCATTTGAGCGCCGAGGCACGTGAGATGCGCTCGTCATTGGTGCACGAGAAATTCGCGGCGTCATCCGTGCTGCCGGTGCCTTTCCATTTGGCCACCTGCGGGTAAGGACACAGCGGACGCGTCCGGTCAGTCTTGCCGGCGGTGACGTGCGAGGCCATCAACTTGTCGGGTGCGGTTCCGTGCTCGACCCATTGTTCGAGCGCACCAAGTGCGTCGAAGGTGTTGGGGCCGGGCCCGCCGCCGCAATGTCCCATGCCGGGGGCCATGAAGAAGCGGTAGAAGTCTTTCGTTTTGTCGAGCCCGCCCATCGTGTTGGTGACGCCCTCGTAGTACTTGATGATGTCGAGCGGCGCGACTACCGGATCCGCCCATCCGGTGTACATGACGAGCTTGCCGCCGCGTTTCTTGAATGGCGTCAGGTCCCGATCGACGGCGCTCATGAACCCGAGCTTCGCGTCCGCGTAAGCCACGTCGCGATCGAAGTCCACTGTCCGATAGTCCCAGTTCGGATCATTGAGCAGAAAAGACTTCAGCACGCCGAGACGCATCGGCTCGCGCGGATCCAAAATGTACGGACGCCAGCTCATGCTCGCGGCCTCGCCAAAGCCTTCGCTGCCTGGCGAGTATCCGGGAAAAATCTCCTCGCCGGTGCGCGGGTTCTTCAATCCTGCGTACATCGCCTTGACGGCGCCGACTTGTGGCGCCGTCAGGCAGCCGGCACTGTCCTCGCCGCGACACTGGAGCGACGCTGGATCGAAGCGGCAACGCCGCGGATCGTCGATGATCCCGTCTTTGACGCCGTCGACGGCGTCGCACGCGGCCACCGCCGCCTTCGTAATCATCGGCAGCTTTTCCATTGGCACAAGGCTCACGCCATCCTTGTGCGTCTGCATCCACAGCCACAGAAACGAAAAGGTCTGGTGAACGCGGTCGTACCCGGGATTCCCGGCCACGATGCCGTCGTAGTCGTCGGGATAACGTTGCGCTTCCGAAAGCGCCTGATGCCCGCCGGTCGAG
>Ga0207701_10007720_pt1 | contig 10672 bp, 5 predicted proteins | sample KBSSwiSSwithPhiX_FD_184294 | JGI IMG/M metagenome (GOLD analysis project Ga0207701, IMG submission 184294) | Switchgrass rhizosphere bulk soil microbial communities from Kellogg Biological Station, Michigan, USA, with PhiX - S5 (SPAdes) (version 2) | ecosystem: Environmental > Terrestrial > Soil...
CACAGTTGAAGGAAGCGACATCGATCGCGCGGACGCTGGTGAAGGGCATGCGCGCACAGAAGCCGACCGGCCTGGACGCGTTCCTCCACACTTACGATCTTGGAAGCGACGAAGGAATCGCTTTGATGTGCCTCGCCGAGGCGCTTCTGCGAATTCCCGACGCCCATACGGCCGACGAGCTGATCGCCGACAAACTGTCAAAGCCGCGCTGGGCGGAGAAGCTAGGCGATTCCGACTCCGCATTCGTCAACGCGGCGACTTTCTCGCTGCTTCTCACCGGGAAGGTGTTGGAGAGTGCGAACGACCGGTCTGATAACTGGCGCGGGGCGCTCGGCCGCGCCGTCGGACGGCTTGGCGAGCCCGTCATCCGGACTGCGGTCGACCAGGCAATGCGGATCCTTGGCAAGCAATTCGTGTTCGGGCGGACCGTCGACGAGGCGCTCAAGCGCGCGTCACCGGAGCGGAAGAAGGGCCTCAGCCACAGCTTCGACATGCTCGGCGAAGCAGCCCGAACGTTCGAGGACGCCGAGCGCTATGCGGAATCCTACCGCAGCGCACTCGACCGGATCGCAAAGGAAGCAAAGGGAGGCTTCGCCTGCTCGCCGGGCATCTCCGTCAAGCTGTCGGCTCTTCATCCGCGTTACGAATGGAGCCATGCCGAAGCTGCGAAGACATACATCCTGCCGGTTCTTCGCGAGCTGGCTGCAAAGGCCAGCGCCGCCGACGTTCACCTGACGATCGATGCCGAGGAAGCCGACCGTCTCGAGCTGCAGATGGACATGTTCGAGGCGCTTGCCGCAGATGACTCACTGTTTGCAAACGGTTGGGGCGGGCTGGGAATTGCGGTCCAGGCTTACCAGAAGAGGGCACGGCCGCTTTGCGAATGGACGGTGAACCTGGCTCGCGCCACCGGGCGCAAGTTCATGATCCGTCTGGTGAAGGGCGCTTATTGGGATACAGAGATCAAGGCCGCGCAGGTGGCCGGCCTTACTGATTATCCGGTATTCACTCGCAAGGTCGCGACCGACGTCTCCTACCTCGCGTGCGCCAAGGTTCTGCTTGATGCGAGCGATGTCATCTATCCGGCTTTCGCCACGCACAACGCCAATACGATTGGTCAGGTTAAATCACTCGCGGGGCATGCGACGTTCGAGTTCCAGCGGCTCCATGGGATGGGCGAAGAGCTCTACGCCGAGCTCGCGAAGCTCGAGAAGCATCTCGGCGATATTCCGACGCCCGTTCGCATCTACGCGCCGGTCGGCAGTCACAAGGAACTGCTCGCTTACCTCGTCCGCCGGTTGCTGGAGAACGGCGCGAACTCGAGCTTCGTCAACCGGATTGCAGACGAAGATGTGCCGGTCGATGCGCTGATCGGCGATGTGGTTGCCGAGCTGGACGCATTGGAGCCCAAGCGGAACCCTAAAATCGTGCTCCCGCCGGAGCTCTTCGGGGCGCAGCGCCGTAACAGCGCCGGTGTCGATCTTAGCGATCCTTTGGTGCGCGAACCGCTGCTTGAGCGGCTGAAAGCGCTCGAAACCCGCACTTGGACCGCCAAACCAGGGCTTGGAAAAGGCAAGGGTAGGGCGATCGTCTCTCCTCACGATCACAGGATCACCGTTGGAACGACGTTCGAGGCGACATCCGCAGATGTCGATCGGATGGCTCGTGCAGCGCATGCCGCGCAGGTGGGCTGGGATTCGCTCGGCGGCGAAGCCCGGGCCAAGATGCTCGAGCGCGCAGCCGATCTTTACGAGCAGCATTCGGAAGAGTTTTTCTCGCTGTGCATCCGAGAAGCAGGGAAAACCTTGGTCGACGCCGTGCTCGAGGTGCGCGAGGCGGTCGATTTCCTACGTTTCTATGCGTCGGAGGCTCGCCGTCAGTTCACAAAGCCGCTGCCCCTCCCGGGGCCGACCGGCGAGCAGAATGAGCTGCGGCTGCACGGCCGGGGGGTAATTGCGAGCATTTCGCCGTGGAATTTCCCGCTGGCGATTTTCACCGGCCTGATGTCGGCGCCCTTGGCTGCGGGAAATGCGGTCATCGCAAAGCCCGCCGGGCAAACGCCGTTGATCGGCGCGCTTGCTGTCGAGCTCATGCACCAGGCGGGCGTCCCGAAGGATATCGTCCAGCTCGCACCCGGCTCCGGCAGGGTCGTTGGCGGAACGCTTACAGCACACTCGCTGCTTGCCGGCGTCGTGTTCACCGGCTCCACAGAAACCGCGCGCCAGATCAACCGGACGCTGGCCGAGCGCGACGGTCCGATTATCCCCTTCGTCGCCGAAACCGGCGGCCAGAATGCGATGATTGTCGACAGCTCGGCGCTGCCGGAGCAGGTAACGCGAGATGTCATCTCGTCGGCCTTCCAGAGCGCTGGCCAACGCTGCTCGGCCTTGCGAGTCCTGTTTGTGCAGGAGGACGTCGCCGACGAGATGATCAAGATGATCGCCGGCGCCATGGAGGCGCTCAACGTCGGCGACCCCAGCGATGTCCGGACGGACGTCGGCCCAGTCATCGACGAGGCGGCGAAGAAAGTGCTCGATGACCACCTCAAGTGGCTCGACAAGAATGCGAAGAAGATCTGCCGGTTGAAGGCGCCGAAGGAGGCCGCGAAGGGCTGCTTCGTTCCGCCCGCTTTTTATGAGATCAAGTCGCTGAGCCAATTGGATAACGAGAATTTCGGCGCGATCCTGCACGTTGTCCGCTTTGCCGGCGACAAGCTCGGAGAAGTGGTCGAGGCGATCAACACCACCGGCTTCGGGCTGACGCTCGGTCTCCAGAGCCGCATCGATACCGTACGCGACTATGTCGAGAAGCATGCCCGGGTGGGCAACTTCTATGTCAACCGCAACCAGATCGGCGCAGTGGTCGAAAGCCAGCCTTTCGGCGGCGAAGGGCTGAGCGGGACGGGTCCGAAGGCGGGCGGGCCGCATTATGTCGCGCGCTTCGCGACCGAGCGAGTAACTTGCATCGACACGACCGCGGCGGGCGGAAACGCCAGCCTGATGGCGTCGCTCGAAGGTTAGCAGCCCCGGATCGACTCCATGAGCTCGCGGCGAAGGCGGTCGTCCCGCTTGAAGTCGCCAAGCCAGCATTTCGTCACCATTGCGATTCCGTGCTGGTTCACTCCGCGCGTCGACATGCAGCCGTGGGTCGCTTCGATCACTACCGCGACACCTTTCGGTTGAAGGGCTTCATCGAGCGCTTTGGCGATCTGGTTCGTCAACCGCTCTTGAAGCTGGAGGCGCCGAGCATAGCCATCGACGAGGCGCGACAGCTTTGAAATGCCGACGACGCGGCCGCTCGGGCGGTAGGCGACATGCGCCTTGCCGGTGATCGGGGCCATGTGATGCTCGCAGGTTGAAACAAGCGGGATGTCGCGAAGGAGGATGGTTTCCTCATAGCCTTCGGTCTCCTCGAACACTCGGCTGAGGAAGGACTTGGGATCGACCCGATAGCCTGCGAACCACTCGCCATAGGCCCTAGCGACGCGCGCCGGGGTGTCGCGAACGCCATCGCGCGAAGGATCGTCCCCGGCGGCAGCAATAAGTGTGCGGACGGCCTGCTCGATCTCGGCTCGTCCGGGGCGCCGTGGCGAATGCTCCGTTTCGACGTCGTGGAACTCGCTGATGTCGAACGCATTGAACTCGGTCAGATTCACGCAACCGCCTCCGCTTGGATGTTGATTTGGCTTTCGAGCTGAAGCTCGTCTTCGAGATTATCCCGGTCGCGTCCAACCGACGCCGACGCGCAATGGACCCCTGCAGTGAAGTAGCGGATCGTGAACGAGCCGCTGTCCATGTTGCCGTCCACGAGGATATGGTCCCAATTCGATGCGTGGCCGACGTAGCGGATCGCCGTTCCGAACTGCTCGCTCCAGAAGAAGGGCGCGGAAGTGAAGGATCTATCCTGCCCGAGCATGCCGGCGGCCGCCACCTCGCCCTGGCGCTCGGCGACGACCCAATGCTCGATCCGCATTCGGTTGCCGCTGATGGGGTCGGGGTAGGAGGCGATGTCGCCAGCCGCATAAACGCCGGGGACGGACGTCTGCATCGAGGCATCGACGATAATGCCCTTGTCGACTTCCATACCCGCGGACTTGGCGAGTGTGGTCCGCGGCTGAACGCCGATACCGACGACTACGAAGTCGGCGGGTATCTGTTCGCCGTTGGCGGTGGTTATCGCATGGCCATCGAACCCCGACGCCACCGCGCCGAGATGGAAGCGGACGCCGTTCCGCTCGTGGACCTTCCGGATGTATTCTCCCAGTGCGATGCCGAACACTCGGTCGAAGGGCACGTGCTCGACCGAGACAACGTCGACCTCGACTTCGCGCGCCCGAAGGGCCGAAGCCACTTCCATGGCTATGAAGCTCGCTCCGATGATGACGGCGCGGGCTCCCGGTTTCGCTTGAGCGGCAATGGCTCGCGCATCGGCGATCGAACGAAGGGTGAAGACCTTGTCGCTGTCGAATCCCGGCGCCTGAAGCCGGTGGGGCTCGGAACCGGTCGCGATCAGAAGGCGGTCGAAAGGAAAGTCTTCGCCAGAGACGCAGTGGACCGTTCGCTTCCCTGCGTCGATGCGGGTGACCTCGGAGGATAGACGAAGGTCGATGCGGTTTTCCGAATACCAATCGTCGGTCCGGAGGGGCAGCCACTCCTCTGGCGCGCTGCCCGCGAGATAATCCTTCGAAAGATTCGGACGGTCGCAAGGCGGGTCCGCGTCCGCGCTGAGGATCGTGATATTGCCTGAATAGCCCAGCTTTCGAAGCTCGTTGGCGCAGGCGAGTCCCGCTGCGCCCCCGCCTATGATGACGACGCGTCGTACATCACGCTCAAGGTCGGGGCCCGAGTCAGGCTGACGCTTGAGCTTGTAGCTGACGTAGGCCTTCTCGCTGTCCACATCGACTTGCCAGCAGTCGAGCGGGTCGAGCGCAGGCGCCCTTCGCGACTCTCCGGTCCTGAGATCAAAGCAGGCGTGATGGAGTGGGCAGCGCACGGATGCGCCAGCGACGACGCCATCGGCGAGATGCGCGCCATAATGTGTGCAGGCGCCGCTTACTGCGAAGAAGTCGCCGTCGAACCGGGAGAGCAGAACCGGCTCGTCGCCGACTCGGCCCGTTATCGTACCACCTTCCGGTATGTCGTTGAGGCTGACGCCCGCCAAAAAGTCTGGCCCAGTCGCGCCCTTTGCTTCGCCCACCGTGCTTTGCCTTTCTTTCGCCCGCAGCCATTCGATGGCGGCGCGCAAGAAAGGTTCCTCTCAGGGCGTCAGTCGAGGGCCTTCTGGTGCGAAAGCTGGAAGAGCCAGTTCTTTGCAGCCGGGCGATCCGAGGGGAGGCCCCACTCCTCGAGCGTCCCCAGGCTTGAGCACTTCAGTCCGAAGTCATCGGCCGCGGAGCGGAAGAAATCGCCTCCGGCTTCGGTGACAGGGAATTCCAGCCACGACCCGCGGCGGTTGAATTCGGCGCGCTCCGGCGTGACCCATGCCGAGAACCAGCCAATGCCGTCCGGCTTCAGGAGCGTCGAGACGGCCTCCATATACCGGCGGACTGCTTCCTTCGGAAAATGGATGACGACATGGAAGCTCCAGATCCGATCGAAGCTCGCGGGCTTGAGCTGGTCGAGACCGAAATCGTCGCTGAGAACCAGTCGTGGTTCGCGCACGTCGAGATGGAAGCGATCGACCACGCCTTGCGCAGCTTTGAGCCGGTCCGCGCTGATATCCACGCCGACGTAATTGCCCGGATCGAGGAAGCGGATGAGTGGGGCGCCGGCCTGAAGCGGGCCGCAGCCGATTTCGAGCAGCCGATGGTGTGGCTGAAGGCCGAGCTTCGTAAGCGCACGCGCCTGGACTTCACGGTCCACCCTCCAGGCTCCGGATGGTCCACGCAGCAGCTCGATCCGGCCCTCCATCTCGGGTTCGTCGAAATCGAGGCCGTCGGTGCGAATTTCCATAATCAACTTTTACGCAGGAGAGAATGGCTCCCCGGGCCTGATTCGAACAGGCGACCATTCGATTAACAGTCGAACGCTCTACCGCTGAGCTACCGGGGAGCAGCCCCGTCTCAACGGAGCGCCGCGGCTAGATAGCGAAGCTTGCTCCAAAGGCAAGGCCGGAAAGCTCGGGATTCAGGTCGCGAACTGCTCCATCGCGATTCGCTCGTCGAGCGCATGCTCAGGGTCGAAGAGAAGCGTAAGCGAACGATCGCGATCCAAGATCACGTCCACCTGGGCAACCTCTCGTACCTCGAACTGGTCGGCGACCGCCGAAACCGGGCGATTCTCCGGATCGAGAACCTTGAAGCAGACGCTCGTGTCGTCGGGGAGGATCGCTCCCGACCAGCGCCGCGGTCGAAACGGGCTGATAGGGGTCAGTGCCAGCATCTTGGCCTGGAGCGGAAGGATCGGGCCTCCGGCCGACAAATTATAGGCGGTCGAGCCGGCCGGCGTCGCAACGAGAATTCCGTCGCAGGCGATCTCCGGCATAGCCGTCCGCCCATTCACCAGGACTTCGATCTTCGCTGTCTGGCGCGTCTCGCGTAGCAGCGAAACCTCGTTGATTGCGGCATGAGTGAAGCTCTCGCCCTTCACGGTGCGCGCAGTCATCTCCAGCGGGGCAACGCGGATAGCCTTCGCACCTTCGATCCGTTCCGCGAGGCAATCCAGCCGCCACTCATTCATCAGGAAACCGACCGTTCCGCGGTTCATTCCGAAGACCGGCCGGGATGGAAGCTCGCCCTCAAGGATGCGGTGCAGCGTATGGAGCATGAATCCGTCGCCCCCGAGCGCGACGAAGATATCTGCATCGCTGGAATCCGCCCAATCGTAGCGGCGGCGAAGCATGGCTTCCGCGGCTTGCGCGACCTCCCTGTGCGAGGAAAGCAGGCCGATCCTTTTGCTTGCCAGGTCTCTCTTGGTGGCCGGTTGCCGGCTGGAAGCGTCATTCGGGCTCAAAGATTCGCTCCGCTCCACGTTCGTCCAAGAACCATAAACGCAATCCGTTTCCTCAGCGAATCGCCGCAGATTGCGAACTTCGCTCGTCGCTTAAACGAGCCACCGGTCGAAAACGTGTCGCCATTGTCGCGAACCGCGCGGCAATTGGTGGTTGGAGGTGCGCAATGAGGACAGTCCTGAAGATAGCGGCCATTGCAGCCGCGCTCAGCGCGATGAGCTGCGATCGAGCCGCGCAAGGCGAAGCTCGGCACTTCTCCCAGGCGGCACTGGATACGGCCCTCGGCGATCCTGGCCGGAAGGAGCAGCGCGAATCTTCGGACGCCAGGCGCAAGCCCGCAGAGCTGATCGCGCTTGCCGGGGTTTCGCCGGGCGACAAGGTCGTCGATCTCATTCCCGGCAACGGATACTGGACGCGCATCTTCAGCAAGATCGTCGGCCCGAAGGGCAAGGTCTATGCCGTGTGGCCGCAGGCCTATGCCAAGGAAGCAACGGGTGACGTAGCGACCCTCCAAAAGCTTTCTGCCGACAGTTATTACGGAAACATCGTCAGCGGCGTGCAGCCGACCGCCGAGGTGACCGCACCGGAGCCGGTGGACGTCGTCTGGACGTCCCAGAATTACCACGACTATCCCGACGAATTTATGGGGAAGGTCGACCCTTCGGTTCTGAACCGCGCAGTGTTCAAGATCCTGAAGCCGGGCGGCACCTATTTCATCATCGATCATGCTGCGAAGGCGGGCCGCGGTATTGCGGACACCGACACGCTGCACCGAATCGAGGCCGCGACCGTCAAGGCTCAGGTTGAAGCTGCCGGGTTCAAGTTCGCCGGAGAATCGAAAGTGCTGGAGAACCCTGCCGATCCGCTCGATATTCCGGTTTTCGACAAGTCGATCCGCGGCCACACGAGCCAGTTCGCGCTGAAATTCGTGAAGCCCTAAAACTAGGCCGGCTGGAGATCCTTGCGCGCGCCTTCGCCGACCGCAGCAACGCGGGACAGTCCGAGCGAAAGCTGAAGTGCGCCGTTGAGGCGGTCGTTTGCAGTCGGCCAGTCGCGGCTGACCGCAAGCTTGCTGTCGGGCCGTAGCTTCGCGCTGCCCTTCAGGCGATCGATATAAGCAAGGAGGCCCTGAAGGTCGGGGAAGCCGTTCGAGGCAAATGTGACGACGGCGCCCCTCGGACCCGTGTCCAGCTTGGCGATCATCGCTTTCTTGGCGTTGAGCTTCGTTTCGACGATCTTCAGCAGGTTCGCCGTCTCGTCGGGAAGTGGGCCGAAGCGGTCGATCATCTCGGCAGCGAACTCCTCGATCGCTTGCTTGTCCTCAAGATCGCCGAGGCGACGGTAGAGGCCCATGCGAAGGTCGAGGTCCGGCACATAGATTTCCGGGATCAGGATCGGCGCATCGACGCTGATCTGCGGCGAGAATTCTTCCTGCCGCTCGATGCCGCCAGCCTTGATGTCGATGATCGCCTCCTCGAGCATCGACTGGTAGAGTTCAAAGCCCACCTCTTTGATATGGCCGGACTGCTCGTCGCCCAGCAGGTTACCCGCACCGCGAATGTCCAGGTCATGGCTGGCAAGCTGAAACCCCGCGCCGAGGCTGTCGAGATCGGCGAGCACCTGAAGCCGCTTAGCCGCCGTATCGGTAATGTGCCGGCTCGCCGGCGTTGTCAGATAGGCATAGGCGCGGACTTTCGACCGGCCGACTCGGCCCCGAAGCTGGTACAGTTGGGCTAGCCCGAAGCGGTCGGCGCGGTGCACGATCAGTGTATTGGCGGAGGGGATGTCGAGGCCGCTTTCGACGATGCTGGTCGAGAGGAGCACGTCATATTTGCGGTCGTAGAACGCACTCATCCGCTCCTCGACCTCGCTTGCCGCCATCTGGCCATGGGCGGTGACTGATTTTACTTCAGGGACTTCCTGCCGAAGCCATTCCTCAAGGTCCGGGAGGTCGGCAATTCGTGGGGCGACGAAGAAGCTCTGGCCGCCCCGATAATGCTCGCGCAGCAACGCTTCGCGCATCACGACCTGATCCCAGGGTGTAACGTAGGTCCGAACGGCGAGCCGATCGACGGGGGGCGTCTGGATGACGCTTAGTTCTCGAAGGCCGCTCATCGCCATCTGCAGGGTCCGCGGAATCGGCGTCGCGGTCAGAGTAAGCACGTGAACATCAGCCCTGAGGGCCTTCAATCGTTCCTTGTGAGCGACTCCGAAATGCTGCTCCTCATCGACAATGACGAGGCCCAGTTTCTTGAATTTCAGGCTTTTTGCGAGGAGAGCGTGCGTACCGATGACAATGTCGACGGTACCTTTCTCCAGGCCTTCCTTCGTCTTCTTCGATTCCGCGGCGGGAACTAGCCGCGACAGGCGTCCGACCTCGACCGGGAAGCCGTGCAGCCGGTCGACGAAGTTCGAATAATGCTGGCGTGCTAAAAGCGTGGTGGGGCAGATCAGGGCGACCTGAAGGCCTGACATCGCTACGACGAACGCCGCACGAAGTGCGACTTCGGTCTTTCCGAATCCGACGTCTCCACAGACAAGTCGATCCATCGGCTTGCCGGCCTCCAGATCGGCCAGGACATCGGCGATGGCCCGCTCCTGGTCGTCGGTTTCTTCATAGGGAAAACGATCGACGAACTGGGGAAAGGCGGAATCGGGCTCGATGACGACGGCGGGCCGGGTCGCGCGCATCGCCGCGACCTTGATCAGCTCGCCGGCGATTTCGCGGATACGCTCCTTCATGCGCGACTTGCGCCGCTGCCACGCCTCGCCGCCCAGGCGGTCGAGGCTCACGCCATCGCTTTCGCTTCCGTAGCGCGAGAGCAATTCGATATTCTCGACCGGCAGGTAAAGCTTGTCGCCGCCGGCATATTCGATGGCGACGCAGTCGTGCGGGGTCTTGCTGACGGGGACCTGAGTCAGCCCCTCATATTTGCCGATCCCGTGCTCGGCATGGACGACGAGGTCTCCGGGCGTGAGGGATGCAATTTCGGCCAGGAAGGCGTCCGCGTCCTTGCGGCGCTTGCGGCGGCGGACGAGGCGGTCGCCGAGCATGTCCTGCTCGGTGAGAACGGCGACGTCGGACGTAGAAAAACCATGATCGAGCGGGAGGACGAGGAGGACAGGCTGGGTCTTGGACCCGAGCGCTTCCTGCCAGCTGTCCGCATGCTTCTGGGTGTTGAGGCCATGGTCCTCGAGCAAGCCGGAGAGGCGTTCGCGAGCGCCCTTCGTGTAGCTGGCGAGCACGACCTTGTGGCCGCTCTTGCGAAGCTTCTGCACGTGCTCCGCCACCGCTTCGTAGACATTCGCGTTGCGCGCGCGCTCGGGGCCGAAATCGCGAGCTCCCTCCACCTCGAAGTCGATCGTTCGATCGCCTTCCGCCTCATGGAAGGGCGACGTGCGGTGGATCGGCGTGTCTTCGGCGGCTGAGTCCCATTCGGCGCGGCTGAGATAGAGCGCCGCCGGTTCAAGTGGGCGGTAGCTTCCGGGCTCCGACTGCATCGCTCGGATCCGGTTCTGATAATAATCGTCCAGAGATTCGAACCGCGCATCGAGCGATCCGTCGGTCCCGGAGTCGCGCAAGACGACGTCATCCTCGCCGAGATAGTCGAAGACGGTGGCCAGCTTGTCCTCGAATAGCGGAAGCCAATGCTCCATCCCCGCCATCCGGCGGCCATCGGACACGGCCTGGTAGAGCGGGTCGCCGGTCGCGGTCGCTCCGAAC
>Ga0207701_10007721_pt1 | contig 10672 bp, 6 predicted proteins | sample KBSSwiSSwithPhiX_FD_184294 | JGI IMG/M metagenome (GOLD analysis project Ga0207701, IMG submission 184294) | Switchgrass rhizosphere bulk soil microbial communities from Kellogg Biological Station, Michigan, USA, with PhiX - S5 (SPAdes) (version 2) | ecosystem: Environmental > Terrestrial > Soil...
CGCGGTCATCGGCGACAAACGCCGCATGGCTCGCCGTTTTCGTCGGTGTAATCGGCATTGCGTTCGGAATTTTCACCGCCCTTATGATGAGCCGGCTCGTTGCAAAGCCCATCGATCAACTGCGCGCCGCAGCCGACGCAGTTTCGCGCGGAAATTTGGCCGTCGATCTCAGCCTCGCGGGTGCCCGACGCGCGGATGAATTTGGTCGGTTGCTCTGTGAATTCGATCAGATGGTCCGTGAGCTCAGAGATAAAGAGAAATTGCGTCAGACTTTCGGCTTGCACGTAGGCAGACGCGCCGCGGAACGCATCCTCGCGCGCGACCCGGGATTGAGCGGTGTCGAAGAAGAAATCACCGTCATGTTTGTCGATATGCGTTCATGGACGGCCCGCGCGAGTACGTCGTCACCCGCCGAAATCGTGGAAATCATGAATGATTTTTTTCGCGTAAGCGTCCGCGCGGTTGAGGAGGAACATCGCGGCATGGTCAACAAATATTTGGGCGACGGTTTCATGGCGATCTTTGGCGCAGGCGATTCCGGTTCGAATCACGCCCGCGATGCTGTGTCGGCAGGCTGTGAAATTCTGTGCGCGGTCAAAGGTTTGAATGACGAGCTGGCAGCAAAGCAGCGTGCGTCGATTCAAATTGGAATTGGAATTCATTCCGGTCCGGCGATTGTGGGTAGCGTCGGTTCGCCGCAACGGCTCGAGTTCACTGCGATTGGGAACACGGTTAACATCGCCTCGCGCATACAAGGCCTGACGAAGACCGTCGGCAGACCATTGCTCGTCAGCGCAGCGGTGCACGATCGAGCAGGTGACTCATTCAGTTTCGAGGAACTGCCGCCGCAGGAAGTCCGCGGGATCGAGGGCCGCGTGATGATTTTCGCAGTAGCGCTGCCTCCAGCAGCAAATCCCAAATCTCAGTCTTCAAATCTCCCATAACGATTTTCTGCAGAGCCGTGCGAAGAATGGGACTCGCATCCGCGCGCGATAGTCGACCGCCTCGCCCCGCTTGCGGGGAGAGGATTGAGGTGAGGGGGTTCTTCGTTCGCGTTTTCAGATTCAATGTTCGCAGGTACAATGGCCTTTCGTGAACCGCGCTCGCATGTTGCCAAAAAGAGCAACTGACGCTGAACGCATTCTGTGGCGGCATCTCAGAAATCGAAATTTTGTGGGATACAAATTTCGACGTCAGCATCGCTTGGCTGCTACGTACTGGATTTCTATTGTTTGGCGGCAAAGCTGGCGATCGAACTGGATGGTGGCGGGCACAACTACCGGTTAGGCCAAATGCGCGACAAAAGTCGGTCGAACGTGCTTGCCGACCAGGACGTGATTGTGTTGCGGTTCTGGAACCTTCAAGTTCGGTACGGACTAGACAGCGTCTTGAAATCAATCTGGTTTGCGTTGGAGAAAAGGCTTTTGTCGCAACCCTCACCTCAATCCTCTCCCTTCCGAAGGGAGAGGCGGACTTTGTACGGCGACGACGCAATAAGCGTGGCGGGACCAGCAAATGCGAAAAAACTGCGCAAGCAGTAACCTCCAAATCCCAAACACCAAATCCCAAAAATCCTAGCAGCGATCACTGATCTTTCCATCACAGCATTTTTATCGACGTATCTGCACTATCCGCGTTATGCGTGGTTCATCCGTTTCGGACTTTGATGATTGAGATTTGTTTGGGAATTGGGATTTGGGTTTGGAGCTTCAGACTGGATCATTAGTCATGGCGTCGCTTTCAAACATTGTCAGTTACGCGGATCGCTTTTTGCGCGTTCGCGACGTGGGCGATTGGGAAAATGCGCTTAACGGTCTGCAGATCGAAAATTCCGGCCGGGTCACGCGCATCGGGGCGGCCGTCGACGCTTCGACACGCGTTTTGACCGAGGCTGCCAAACGGAACATCGATTTCTTAATCGTCCATCACGGTCTGTTCTGGCCAGGACTGCAGCCAGTACGAGGTGCCTTGCGCCGGCAACTGCGGCTCGCATTTGAAAACGACATCGCGCTTTACAGCGCGCATCTCCCTCTGGATATCCATCCGCGGGTTGGCAACAACGCACAGCTCGTCGCTGCGCTGGGATTAAAGTCCGCGCAACCTTTTCTCGAAGATAAAGGCCAGCCGGTCGGTTTAAAAATTCGCGCTTCGCTCGAGCGCAGCGGACTCGTTCGTAAATTAGAGAAGGTGTTAAATGGTCCGATAAAGGTTTTCGGTTTCGGTCCGAAACGAACGCGCACGATAGGCGTTGTGACGGGAGCCGCGGGCTCGGAGATTTACCGGGTCGCATGCGAAGGAATCGACACACTCATCACTGGCGAAGCGCCGCACTGGGCTGCCGTTGCCTCCGAAGAAGTCGGCGTGAATCTGCTCCTCGGCGGACACTACGCGACAGAAGTGTTTGGCGTTAGAGCGCTGGCTGCACATCTGTCGAAACGATTCGGAGTTGCGTGCGAATTCATCGATTGTCCAACGGGGTTGTGAGCGCAGCACAGCAATTGTTGGAGGCAGCCCGCCGCCGGGCCGCTTGCGACGCGAGGGCGCGTCGACTCCACAGAAGCGCGCGGGCGCGTCGGCTCCGGAAGATGGCTGTGCTGTTAGCTTGCATCGCGCCGCTGTCGATTTCCGGCGCGGCCAAAAATCGATCCGCTATGCAGCTAGCCGGATACAAGGCCGTGCGGGTGCACTACGGACCGATGAACAGAATGATCATGTCCGTCCGAATCAACGGCCAGCCGGCCAGTTTGCTGCTCGATACCGGATCGACCCAACTGATTCTTGACGCAAAAGCAGCAGAGTCATTCGGCGTCACACCGTCGCAACGTGGTCTGCGCTACATTCGCTTTACAAAAATTCAGGGCGAATTATTGCCGGTTGGCTTTGTGCAAAACATATCCGCCGGCAGCATGAGTTTTGGCAGCAGCTTGGTCACGCTGCAGAGATCATTGCACGCGGAGGCAGCAATTGCCGGTTTGGATGGCGTTCTGGGCCTTGACATTCTTTTGCGGCACAAGGCGCTGATTAATTGTCAAACGCGACTTGTCTTCTTCAAAGTCGACCAAGCTCGGCGGATCAATCTTGGTTCGGTTGCTGCTTCCGAAAAATTCACACGCGTTCCGATACAACGGGAGGAAACCGGCGCGCTCACCGTGCCATGCTCAATTCGGGGTCAACCGACCCGTCTGCTGGTTGATACCGGCGCGTTTATCACTATCCTGCACGAAGGTTTCGTTAGATCGCTCGGGCTCGCGGCGGAGCCGACGCGAATCTCTGCACAATTCCCCGGCGGCGGGTTCAAAAAGATCAACGCGGCGAAAATCGCCGACCTCCACATTGGCCCGTTCAAAGTGCCTCGGGAAAAATTTGGTGTCGCCCCTCTGCCTCAGTTCGCATTGCAACAAGGTAGCAGCAAGATCGCCGGTATCCTAGGCATGGACACGCTATACATCTGCCATGCCATCATCGACCTCGACGGTATGAACCTGTTTTTGAAATGAGTTTTTTAACCACGAATGGACACGAATAGACGTGCGAATGTGGTCGGGGCGTCCGCCGCTGGGGATGCGAATCAATTCGACCACGGATTACACGGTTCACACAAATGATGTTGTAGAGGCGTTTATGCCAGACACCAAGTCGGTGCTTGACACAAGCACCGTTACACCCAGGACGCTTTTCCGCTGAGACAGCGGACACTACAGCAATCGAGATGGCGAATTACGCCTTCTTCTTGCTCACCTTCGTCACTGCACCACCCAGCTGTTGCGCGCGAGCAGCAGCGCGTTGCGCGTCCCCGCTGCGGCCGGTCGCTTGATAAGCTTCGGCCAGATGTTTCCAGGCGTATCGAGATGTTGGCATCAGCCGGGTCGCTTTCTCCAGCGCATCAACAGCCTCGCGATTGCGTCCTCGCTTTTGAAGAGCAACCCCGAGATGCTCCCACACCGGCCCGTACTCGGAATTCAAACCTGAGCCTGCCCGTAAATATCCGATCGCTGCGTCGGTTTGGCCGACTGTTAGCAGGCAGTATCCAAGCTGTGACTGCACCAGGTAATTGTGCGGAAGGAGTTGCGCCGCTCGCTTGAGCGGGGGAATCGCCTGCGGAATGCGATTCAAATTGATATAACTGAACCCAAGTACCGCGAGCATCATCCCGCTGTTTGGGGAAACCTGCGCCGCTTTTGCGATCGCATTCAATGTCGCGTCACTATGCCCGAGAGATTTTTCTGCCCTGGCCAGTTGTAGCCACATGTAACCATCCGAAGGAGCCAGAGCAGTTCCTTTTCTGGCATAGTCTGCGCTCTCTCCTTTGCGGCCCAGGTGAAATGCGCAATCGCTCAGAACATAGTACGCGGCAGCGGCATTGGGTTGTAATTTTAACACCTGTTGGAGATAAGGAATCGCCGCGGCATACTGCCCCTGGGTCGCTTCAACCGCAGCTAACCCGAAATAGGCAAATGTATACTTGGGATTAATGTTTGTCGCTGCTCGAAACCCCGCCGAAGCCTCTTTGTATTGCCCCGAGTCATAGAAAACAGCGCCGCGAAGCGCTTGCGCACCGGCGCTGCCCGGATACTTCTCCGTCAGTTTGCGCGACAGCCCCATCGCGAGCTGGAAATTCTGGAGCCGTACCGCAACAAGTATTTCCGTGACTAAGCCATCCTTGAAAGCGGGGTCGGATTGCTCCACAGCCTTGCGAGCCGAAGGCTGAATAATCTTCTCGGGCGGCGGCAGCTTGCTTAACAACTTGTCAATCGACGCGTCTTCGGCATGCGACGAGGCGATGCCTAACGATAAAATGCAACAGAGTTGCATGACTCGGGGGACTGCTTTCATGAGCGCCGATTGTAGGAAGTCGTTCCACGAAAACCAAGTAAAAGATGCTTGCCGGTTCTTTGGCTGACTGATAAGAGAACGATCCCCGATTGAATTTTCGTTTGTCCAGATTTTCGGCCGCTAGCGTATTGGCGCTGTTTTCTCTTCTGCCCCGTGTCGCCGCGGCCTCCTCATGTGTATGGAAAGTGACCGGGCCAGGTGGGGGTGTGATGTACCTCGGCGGTTCTTTCCATGCTCTGCGCAAGAGCGATTATCCTTTGCCGGCCGCATATAATCGCGCTTTCGACGCCTCTTCGCGGATCGTGTTTGAAGACGATCCGAAGGCGGCGTCCAGGGAAGCAAAAGAACTGGTGCGCGCCGGCACATATCCGAAGAATGACGCGTTAAAGAATCATGTCGACCCGCGCACTTATGCTTATATCAAGCGATTCTTCGCGCTCGTGAACGTGCCCGAGACTGAATTTTCCAAATATCGTCCGTGGCTCCTGAATGTACTGCTTTCGTCTCCTTCGTATGAGAACTCGCAATTAGGCGTCGAACACTATCTTGAACAGCGCGCTAAAGCGAAGTCGAAACCGGTGTCTGGGTTGGAATCCCCCAAAGAGCATAACGCCTTTTTCGTGGACCTGAACGACCGCGAATCGGAAGCTTTGCTATTGATTTTATTCATCAACGCGGCTCGCGAGGGTCCAGGCGCCGACATGATCAAAGCGTGGCGCCGCGGCGATGCTGAGACTGTCAATCGAATGTTACGAGAAGAGTTTCAGGATTTTCCGTCGTTGGCCCGACGCCTGATCGACGCGCGCAACCAGAACTGGCTCTCGAAAATCGATGGTTATCTCCGCAGCGGCCAAACGTATTTCGTCGTGATCGGCGCGGGTCACATGGCCGGCCCGAATGGTCTTCTCGCCTTGTTGAAAGCCCGCGGCTGCCAGATCGAGCAACTCTGAGCCACCGATTTGGGTTACCACAGAGAACACGGAGATCACAGAGATTAGAAAAGCCGCCGATTGCGCCGATTTACGCAGATCTTGATGGCGGCTTGAAACTCGCTCGGCTCCCGCGGCGCTCGTTGCTACGCTCGCAGCTTTACCTTCCATCTCGGAAATGCCTTTTCTGGATTCCCGGTTTCCTGATTCAAAGCGGAGCGGCGTGTTCCCGGCGCTGAATTACCTTAAGGAATTCCCGACTTGACATTTCCTCCGCGTAAATGGCAAAAAGCACGGCACTATTGCGCACCGCGCACGCACGTACATGTCCGCCCTAGAAAAGCATTCGGCAAAAAGCCGCATCCTGATTTTGGAAGAGCACCCGATGCTTCGGTACGGTGTCGCCCATTTTCTGAATTCTCAGCCGGACATGATCGTATGCGGCGAGACTGATAACATTCGTGATGCGCGCCACAAGCTGCAGGAATCCAAGCCGCAGTTGTTGCTGACTGCATTGCGGCTGGGCACGGGCGACAGCCTCGAATTTCTCAAGGCACTCAAATCGGAACGTCCCGCTTTGTTGATTCTCGTTTACTCCGCTTTTGAGGAGACCATTTTCGCAGAGCGCGCGTTCCGTGCCGGCGCAGACGGTTACGTGATGAAAAAAGCGCCGAAAGAGGAGCTGCTCACCGCCATTCGCGAAATCATGAGCGGCAACATCTATGTCAGTCACGACGTGGCTATGCGCGCGTTCAGAAAATTGCTGGAGACGCGGTCAGGCCAACAACAGCGCTCGACGCTTCCTTCCATTGGCATTGAAAAATTGTCCGACCGCGAGACGCACATTTTCTTTTTGTTAGGCTCAGGCCTCGGCAACAGCCAGATCGCGCATTCGCTGAACCTGAGCGTCAAAACCATCGAGAGCCATCGCGAGAACATCAAACACAAGCTCGACCTGAGTTGCAGCCGCGACTTGGTAGCCTGTGCCAAGAAATACGTGGAAGTCACTTTCGTGCCTCCAACAAACGTAATCAGCCGCAACAAGAAGAAAGTCGTACGTTTCCCCGCGGCCTAACAGAAGCAGCCGGTTCTATCTGGAAGCTACGAAGTCTGTCCCATTTTCTTGGGCTCCTGGTTTCCTGATTCAGAGATTCTGAGGAATTGGGCAAAGCTTGGGATTTGGAATTTAAAATTTCCCGAAGCGCGATCGGGCAGTTTATCTGGCAAAACCGACGGGGTAACACAACGATTTTGCCGTCAGCAACGCGTCTCTTAAGAGCCATTTCCCTCACGAAAAATCTGATCTGTTCACGCCTGTTTCCACAATCCCCTAGGGGGATTTGTTCGAAAAGTTAGGGGATCACTCCCTACCCGAAAATCACGGATTTTTCTTTACACGCTGTTAAAGGCCAACCACACTCCGAGTTTTCCCAATCATTTGTGCTCAATCTAGTTCCCCCCTTTCTCTCGTTAGGCTTGCCGCGGCGAGTCTTGTCATTTTCCCACCGGGCACGAAGCAGGAACGGCGGTCTCGCGACCGCCGTCTCTATTTCCAATTTTGTAGGGCGTCTCTATGAGACGCCGGCCTTGTCAGTCAGGGTTGTAGCACCTCCGCCGCAGCGGAAGCCAACCCGGTTTCAATAATTCCCCGCACCCCAACCCCCACTAGTTCCCCCCAGACCCCCTCAACTCCGAAAGCACCCAAAAGGTATACCCATGAGCAAATTAGTTCGACGCAAAAAGGAAATCGGCGCGGCGCTGGCCGTGGCGCTGCAACTAACAACATTAGCGTTGATAGGCGTTATCGCCCAATTCACCGCTGGACCGCAGCAGCCCGCGAACGCTCCGGCCGCCTCACAGACGACTGCGGCGCCCCGAGCCCAAACGCAAACGGGCCAGGCTAGTTCTGCAACGGATCTGAGCGCCCGGCGTGCTTCGGCCGTCCGTGCGACCAAGCTGTACGAACCGCGCGCCAGCCAGGTATTCAATCTGGCTACCAGCCGTGCCGAGTCTGCGGAGTCAACCCGACAGGCAGCGCAACAAACAGCCCAACAGTCACTCCAAGAGGCCGAATCGCCTACCGAGGCCACTCTCACCACTAACCTCGACGATTACCCGCCGTATTCCTACGTCTATATCGACGGCACCGGATTCGAGCCAGGCGAAACGGTCAACATGATCGTGGTTGAATTATCACCCAATCCCGGATCGTACGAACCGTGGGACGTCGTCGCCGACGAGAACGGAAATATCAGCACAAGCTGGTACATCTTCTCCGAAGAGTTTGTCGGCGCCACGATGCAAGTGACTGCCACCGGCCAAACCTCTGGCCTTACAGCATCGGCCACATTTACGGACAACGCTGCCCCAGTGTTGTATCAGGATTCCGCCCGTACGATCAGGCGAGATGCATTCGCTTGGGGAGACATCGTTTACCTCAAAGGAAATCTGAACGGCCAAAGTCCCAACCGCTGCTATAAAGTTGATTGGGTCGATCCATCCGCAACCGTTGTTCAGACCGGGAACTTTGAGCCCGGAACGATGGAAACGACGCCATCATTTGTTGTTCCTTCAGGTCCAAGTGGTATTTGGCAGGTAAAATTGTACGAGGCTGCTGCGAACGGTCCATGCAGTGGTGCCACTTTTCCGGGATACCCGGGTTCGCCGACCGCAGTTCTGAACTTTGATGTCGCCCGTGCAGTGATTATCGGTGCAGTCGCCAGCGGCGGCGTGGGCGGCGATAACTGGGTGAGAGAACAGCAGCCTGGCACCGTTCAGAGCGGTGACTTAATGATCGATTCGAAAAGCGGCCAAAATAGACGAACCTTTTTACGATTTAATCTGATCGGTTCGGGAATATCCGGAACGGTTGATAGCGCGAAGCTGCGCATGCTTCTATCCGCGGCACCAAATACTTCGCGGACACATAGCGCCCATCGCGTTACTGCGACATGGGTGGAAAGCGGGATTACTTGGAATAACCAGCCTACCTTTAACGCAACCGCAACCAATTCACAGCCGTCAGGTACAGCCAATAACGTTTTAGTCCGCTGGTCCGTGACGACCGACGTTCAGGGATTCATCAACAGCACGTTCACCAACTTCGGATGGTGCGTTAAAGACGCTACCGAGAGCGACACCGGTAACAATGGCACGACTTACAGAGCCACCGACAGTAACACCGCCACCGACAAGACCCAAGGCCCCGTGCTCTTGGTGGACTACTCCACAGCAAGCCCAACGCCAACGTCAACACCAACATCTACGCCCACGGCGACATCAACCCCGACTTCTACACCAACAGCTACGGCTACGTTTACGCCCACGCCTACGGCTACGGCGACTTGTAATCCTCCCTCGGTTACGCTTAACCCGACCAATCAGACTGTGAACTACGGAGTCGCGAGTGTCAGCTTCACCGCGACGGCGAGCGGCACTCCAGCGCCGACAGTGCAATGGGAGGTGAGCACGAACGGCGGAGGTACCTTTAACGCCATAGGCGGTGCTACCAACACGACGTTTACCATCAATAATCCGACAGTGGCTCTGAGCGGCAACCAATATCGTGCCGTATTCACAAGTTCTTGTGCTCCCGGCACGGCAACATCCACGGCGGCGACGTTGACGGTTAATCCGGCCCCGCTGACGATCGCGGCCACCGACGTGAGCAAAACCTACGGTGACGTTTACACGTTTGACACGACCACACCGTCTACTGATTTCTCGGTAACTGGAACGCTGTACTTCAGCGACAGTGTGAATAGCGTAACGCTGAGTAGCGCGGGCACCTTAGGAACGGCGACATTCGTGGCGCCAGGTCCGACCTATGCGATCTCCATCAGCAACGCCGTCGGGACCGGCCTGAGCAACTACGCAATTAATTATACCCCCGGAACGCTGACGATAACCCAGGCGTCGTTGACGGTAGCAGCCCACAACGTGAATAAAACTTATGGCGATGAGTATACGTTCGATACAACGACCCCATCGAGTGACTTCGGGGTTGCAGGTCTGAAAAACAGCGACGCCGTAAACAGTGTCACGCTGAGCAGTGCAGGATCAGCAGCCACGGCGACGTTCGTAGCGCCGGGGCCGACGTATGCGATCACGGTCAGCAACGCCGTCGGAACCGGATTGGGTAACTACATCATTAGCTACACACCCGCGACGCTAACGATAAGCCAAGCCGCATTGTCAGTGTCGGCGACCAACGTGACCAAGACCTACGGAGACACAAAAACCTTTGATACGACTACGCCATCGACAGACTTTTCGGTTACGGGTCTGAAGAACACCGATACGGTTGACAGTGTCTCTCTGAGTAGCGCGGGTGCGGCTGCAAATGCAACGTTTGTGGCTCCCGGTCCGACTTATTCGATTTCGGTTGGAAGCGCGTCTGGAACGGGACTGGGCAATTACATAATCAGCTATACACCTGGGACGCTGACGATAACGCAGGCCGCATTAACGGTCGCGGCGCATAACGCGAGCAAGACGTATGGCAGTACCTACACGTTTGACACGACTACGCCATCGATGGACTTCTCGGTTACGGGTCTGAAAAACAGCGACGCCGTAAGCAGCGTCGACTTAGACAGCGCGGGAGCGCCAGGGACAGCGACCTTTGTGGCCCCTGGTCCGACGTATGCCATTACGGCCAGCAACGCTGTTGGGACCGGATTAGGCAATTACATCATCAGCTACACGTTTGCGACACTAACGATCAACCAGGCGCCGCTGGCGGTGGCAGTGAACAATGCGAGCAAGACCTATGGGGATACGTATGTGTTTGATACCACTCCGCCATCGGTTGACTTCAGCGTGACTGGCACGCTGTACAACGGCGACACTGTAGACAGTGTGACGCTGAGCAGCGACGGGGCAGCAGCAACAGCAACGTTCGTGGCGCC
>Ga0207701_10007724_pt1 | contig 10671 bp, 10 predicted proteins | sample KBSSwiSSwithPhiX_FD_184294 | JGI IMG/M metagenome (GOLD analysis project Ga0207701, IMG submission 184294) | Switchgrass rhizosphere bulk soil microbial communities from Kellogg Biological Station, Michigan, USA, with PhiX - S5 (SPAdes) (version 2) | ecosystem: Environmental > Terrestrial >...
CTGGCCAGGCAGTTGATTATCCGTCGTAGCGGCTTTTTCCGCCGCCGCGATGGAGTTTTCGTTCGCCTCGAAGGTCTTCTCTTTCGGCGCGACGGCGGACTTGCGGGCCGGGTCCACCGTCGTCATCGGGGCGTTTTTTGGCACGATCGGCGGCGGCGTCGGTTCGGATGTTTGCATGATGGTCAGTTGAGGAACTTGTTGCTCCTCGAGGGCGATGTCTTGTTTACTGCCGCCGAAGGCGGCCAGCGAAAGCCCAATCAGGAAGTGCGCGACGACTGAAGCGAGCACGGCCCACCACACTTTGCGCCGATCTAGTTTTGGGTCCGTCATGACTGTCCCGTCCCCGGAAACTACACGACTACGCGAAAGCGCGTCGGAGAACGGTGGGCGAATTTCTTCAGGGGGCAAAATTATCTCACCTTACTCTGGGTGACAACCGGCGCGGGGTTGTCTTGCGCGCGTGGTGGAAAAGATACTGCTGGGCATAGCCGCCGTTCTCGCCGAAATGCTTCGCCGTGAACTCCTGCAACTGCCGTGCCGTCAACCTGCGCCGGGGCGGAAAATATTTCTGCAGCAAGACACGCTCGATCCAGACGTCGATCGGGAATGCGCGTAACCGCTCGTAGGCGAAGAGCATCACGCAATTGGCCACCTTCGGGCCCACCCCCGGCAGTGCGCAGAGTTTTGCGCGCAGATCGTCGTCCGGCAAAGCACGCCACGATTCGAGGTCGGCTTCACCACTGGCGACTCGTTCGGCCGTCGCGAGAAGATTCTTTGCCCGATAACCCAGTCCGCAGTCCCGCAAGTCTTTCTCCGTCAGGCCCCCCAATTTTCCCGCGGACGGAAAAATATCTACCTGAGCTCCGCGTATGCCGTGACGGGTCCCAAACCGCTTGCGCAACACGAACGAAATTTGCCGGATGTGCGCCACCTGCTTCATCGAAGACGTGATAAAGGTGGCGAGACATTCCCATCGTGGCTGCCGCATGATGCGCAGTCCGCGACAATAACCAACCGCCGCCTGCATCGTGGGATCGTCGGGCAAGGAGGCGCAAATCTCCGCGAGGGGATGATCGAGTGCAAAGTAGCGCGCTATAATTCCGGGGAGCGCGGCCCGCTGGCTTCCTGATGACGACGGCTCGACCTCACGAACGTGCAAAACGTTCCCACGCTGCTCCACGTTGACAGCCCGTTCGCCGATGGCTCCGACAAATCCCGGGCCCTCTTTTTCCCAATGAAACGTCTGTCCGGAGTCGAGCGTGAGCGCGAGATCGAAATCGTGCGCTGCGACTTCGAAGGATTTCATCGCCCAAGCTTAACATGGACTGGACACTCTTATGATCAGGAACGAAGCCGAGCATCTTCCTAAAATCTGTGTTTCATCTGTGTGAATCTGTGGCTATTAACCCGCCGTGGATGCGCGTCTGCTGATCGACTCCGGAGTCCTGTTCCTCTACTTTTTCATCATCATCTTCATCGGCCTCTATATGGGCCGCAAGGAGGATAACCTCGAGGATTTCGCCCTGGGCGGCCGGCGCATTCCATGGTGGGCGGTGCTCGCCTCCATCATCGCGGCCGAAACCAGTGCCGGCACGTTTTTCGGTACCCCTGGCGAAGGCTTTGCCCTGCGCAATTTCACCTACCTCCAGCTGGCGCTCGGCACGATCCTGGCGCGCATTCTCGTCAGCTACATTTTCATCAAGCCCTATTACGATTACAAGGTCTTCTCGATCTACGAATACCTGACTGCCCGCTTCGGCACGCGCTCCAAGAACGCCGCTTCGGCTGTCTTCATGATCACCCGTCTGCTTGCCTCAGGGGCGCGGCTTTACGTCGGTGCCATCGCCCTCGCCCTCGCCTATGAAATGATCAGCGGCGTTCGGCCAAATCCAATGCAGACACTCTGGATTTACGTTCTTTCCACGGTTGCGATCGTCATTCTGACCGCGATATATACAACGTTAGGCGGAATCAAAGCCGTCATCTGGACCGACCTCATCCAGGCTTCAATCATGTTTGGCAGTGCCCTGGTCGCGGTTGGGCTGCTTTACTTCTCCATTCCGGGCGGTTGGAATGAAATCGTCGCGCGCACGGGCGGCTTTCATTTCCACGATTTCATCTCCACCGGGCTCGATCCTGCGAAACATGGCTGGCAAAAAATCGTCGCGATGTTCGGAATCGAATACACGATTTTTGCCGGCCTCTTCGGCGCGACTTTCATCACCATGGGCACGCACGGAACCGACCAGGACATGGTGCAACGAATGCTGACTGCGCCGGATATTCGGCGGAGCCGTCGCTCTCTCATCCTCTCCGGGTTGGCCGACATCCCGATCGCTTTCACTTTCCTGAGCATCGGAATTTTGCTCTGGGTCTATTACCAGGCGTACCCGGATCCGACCCTCTCGAAAACGCCTAACGAGACCTTTTGTCATTTCATTCTCTACCAGATGCCTGTTGGTCTCCGTGGTTTGCTCATCGCCGGCATCTTCGCGACCACGATGGGATCACTCAGTACCGCGTTGAACGCCCTCGCGACCAGTTTCACCCGCGACTGGTATCAGCCCTATATCAATCCCGGCGCGACTGAGGCCCAAAGCCTGCGCGCTGTCCGCTGGGCGACGGTCGGTTTCGCCGTCCTCATGATCGTCGTCGCCTCCGCCACGTCCTATTGCGTGATTGTCTTGCCCAACGTTCGCATCATCCCGATCGCGCTTGGCATCTTTGGCTACACCTACGGCTCGCTTCTCGGGATTTTCTTTTGCGGAATGCTAACCCGCACCCGCGGCTGCGACGCCCTCAACCCGGTCGCGATGATTGCCGGTTTCGTTTTCGTCGCACTGATCAGCAACTTGCCTAACGACATTGCGCGTATTTTCGGCGCCAGGCTTTACACGCCGCCGGCCTGGTTCCCGATCATGGAATTCCCGTGGTGGATCTGCTTCGGGACGATTGTTACTTTTTTGGTGGCAATCCTGTTCCGGACGAGCGAAGCGCAGCTCGCCATCAACCGCCACGGCGCTACTGCTTCGATGCGTTAGGCCCGTGTGTAAGGCGTGCCAGGCTGGCTTCCCCGGGGCGGCCAAGATGGCGCGCCCTACACGCTTGTCTTGGCTTCGGGGGCTTTTGTAGTCTGGTCGCATGGCGCGCCCCCCGCGCATTCCAGTTTGGTTGCCGCTCGATCAGACGGTTAGATATTTCGTCACCTTCTGTGTCGCCGATCGTCGGCCAACCTTGAACAATCTGGAGGTCTTTGGCGCCGTTCTCAAATTCTGCGATCTGCACGAAGACTGGCAAACCCTGGCGGCAGTCGTCATGCCCGATCACTTCCACGCTCTCGTTAGGCCACTAGCTAACCGCGATGCGAAGATCACGCAATACTCGGCCGGGTTGAAGCGCTTTGTGCGGCGCGAAACCAAGGCGGCCTGGAAATGGCAGGACGGTGTTTTCGACCGGTTGCTGCGCCGAGATGAATCGGCCGAATCGAAATGGATCTACATGCGGGAAGATCCCGTCCGCGCCGGACTGGTGAGGCGTTGGGAAGACTGGCCATACGCGATCGGTTATCACGTGTAGGGCGTGCCATCCTGGCCGCCCCGGGGGGAATTTGGGCCCGTCCGGCAAAACAATTTAAACCCGGGGGGCGGCCAAGATGGTCCGCCCTACACGTCCGCGAGCCGAATTCCTAGATCGCGCATCTGCCGCTGATCAACATCGCTGGGTGACTGCGACATCAGGTCCTGCCCACGGTTGGTTTTTGGGAAGGCGATCACGTCGCGGATCGATTCCGCGCCGCAAACGAGCATGACGAGGCGGTCGAGGCCTAGAGCGATGCCGCCGTGAGGCGGCGCGCCGAGACGGAAAGCGCGCAGGAGATGGCCGAATTGTTTTTCCGTTTCCTCGGTCGTTAGACCGAGGACCTCGAACATCTTCGCCTGCAAATCGCGTTCGTGGATGCGGATGCTGCCGCCGCCGATCTCAACGCCGTTCAGGACGACATCGTAGGCCTCGGCGCGAACTTCTCCGTAGCGCTTTTCCTCGAGTAGCGGCAGGTCCTCGGCCTTCGGTCGTGTAAAGGGATGGTGCATCGCGCTCCATTTGCCGGTCGCGGCATCGCGTTGGAGGAGGGGGAAATCGGTTACCCAGAGAAAGTCGAGCTGCTCGGCGTTCGTCAGGCGTTGAAGCTCAGCGATGCGCAGACGCAGCCGCCCGAGTACTTCACAGGCGATTTCCCACCCGTCAGCCGCGAAGAGGATGAGATCGCCTTCTTCAATCTGGAGCCGGTCGCGTAGCGCCTGCTTCTCGTTCTCGGAAAAAAACTTCGCGATCGCCGATTTCCATTCCCCGCCTTCGACCTTGATTGAGGCCAGGCCCTTAGCCCCGAATTTCTTCGCGAGTCCTTCCAGCTCGTTCATCTGACCAGCGGTAATGCCGGCAAATCCTTTCGCCTTGATCGCCTTGATCACACCACCCCGATCGAGCGCGCCGCGGAAAACCTTGAAGGAGCTTTCAAGGAAGAGATCGCTCAGCTCGACCAGTGGGAGAGCGAAACGACGGTCCGGCTTATCGCTGCCGAAAGCGTCCATGGCGTCGCGGTAGCTCATCCGAAAGAACGGTGTCGGAACCTCGACGCCGCGTGCCACTTTGAAAACCGCCGCCAGCATTCCTTCCGTCAGCGTGAAGATGTCATCTGGTCTAACAAAGGAGGCTTCGATGTCGATCTGAGTGAACTCGAGCTGTCGGTCAGCGCGCAGGTCTTCGTCACGGAAACACTTCGCAATTTGGAAGTATTTTTCCATCCCGCCGACCATAAGCAGCTGTTTGTACTGTTGCGGCGCCTGCGGAAGAGCATAGAACTTCCCGGGCCAGATGCGGCTTGGGACGAGAAAATCGCGCGCGCCTTCAGGTGTGCTCTTGGAAAGAATCGGTGACTCGATTTCGAGAAAACCCTGACTGTCGAGAAAATCGCGCGTCGCCTTTGTGACTTGGTGACGGATGCGCAGATTGCGCGCGAGCTCCGGACGGCGGAGGTCGAAATAGCGATAAGTTAGCCGTAGGTCTTCGTCTTTGACTTCGCCTTCGATCGGAAAAGGAGGGACGTCGGAGCGATTCAGGATTTCCAACTCGTCGGCCACCACTTCGATTTCGCCCGTCGGAAGATTTGCGTTTGCCTGCCCGGTCAGCCGCGGCGCGACGCGGCCGCCGGTTGAGATCACGTCTTCATGCCGAAGCGAATGCGCGCTCTTCGTAAGGTCGGCCGTTTCCTCCGGACGAAAGACGACCTGCGTGAGGCCTTCGCGGTCGCGCAGATCGATGAAGATGACGCCACCGAGGTCCCTCCGGGAATGAACCCAGCCGGCGAGTTGGACCTTCTCGCCAATGTTGACGGCGCGGAGGGCGTTGCAGTTGTGCGTGCGATACATGATGGCGAACGGAGGGTGTCAGTTTGGGCAAAGCGTCTATATGCGCAAGTCGCCACGAATGGAAGGCAGCAAAGTTGAGCGAACCCTCAGGGGATGCGTGAAGCGTCTTCGCGAAGTCGACTGCGCGGAATACGGCGGGATCTGTCGACTTCGCTGCGCTCCGCTCAAGATAGAAGGCGCTTGACGCGACCAAGCAATTCTTCGTTCGGGATCAGCACTTCTTCGCGGTTGGTCAGCGTTTTCATTTTTACCGCGGGCCATTCGTCGCCGTAAAGCAGGGTGACCCTGGCACCGATCGCTTCGGCGGTTTGGAATTGCCTGCCCACTTTCATCGGCGTGAGAGGATAATCGACGCGAAGGCCGGCGTCGCGCAGTTGTTGCAAATCGCGGAGGGCATCAGGCCGGCGCGCCTCTTTCGCGACGACGAGATAAATGTCGATTGCGCTTTGGACGCTCACGAGCTTGGCCAGCCGCGCGAAGCTTGCCGGTGTCTCCCGGATCAGTTCACCCAGAACGACATCGCCCATAGCGAAGCCGACCGCCGGAAACGAGACTGCGCCATCGCTCAGCTGATGAATGAGGTTGTCGTAGCGGCCACCTCCCGCAATCGCACGGAGTTTTCCTGCCCGGTCAAAAGCCTCGAAGACAACGCCGGTGTAATAAGCGAGCCCGCGCACGATCGAGAGATCGACTTTGACGAATTCCGCCAGGCCGCGCCGCGCAAGGTCGCTCACCAGTTGATCGAGTTTATCGCTCCGTCCGCTACCGTCCAGAACTTCGAAAACTGGCGCGGCCAATGGTCCGAGACGTTCAGCGGTTTTCTCCCGCGGTTCGCGTTCGCTTTTGTCGATCATTTGGAGCAGCTCACTCCAGCGATCTTCGGGTGCATTCTGCGTTCGGAGCAGGTCGGTCCAAAATTCGCGATCGCTCAGCCTAACGACTACGTCATTCGCGGTAAGTCCAAAGGCGCGCAGCAGGTCGATCAAGAGCGCAACCAGTTCGACGTCCGCGGCGGGCGAAGCGTCGCCGATGATGTCGCAGTTGAGCTGATAATGTTCGCGCAACCGGCCGCGCTGCTGTTTTTCGTAACGGAAACATTGGGGAGTGGAGAACCACTTGAGCGGTTTGCGGAATTCTCTTTCATGCGCTGCCACAACCCGGGCGAGAGAAGGCGTCAGCTCCGGTCGCATCGCCACTTCGCGGTCACCTTTGTCAGTGAAATTGAAAAGCTGGGCGACGATCTCGGGGCCGCTCTTTTTTTTGTAAAGCTCGGTCGGCTCGAGGATGGGGCCGTCCCATTCGACAAAGCCGTAGCTGCGACAGACTTCGCGCCAGCGCGAGAAGATGACATTCCGAAAAGCGCAGTCGTCCGGCAAAAAATCTCTAAATCCGGGAAGTGGTTGCATGGCAAAAGGATAAGTCGAAGGAGCTACCTAACGATGCAACCGCGACTCGATCGCTTTCCGAATTGGAGATGAATAAAGGCCGGCTGGGACAAGTCGGAAATAGGCACGACGGAGACCATCCGTTCAACCAAACCAAAGGACAAACATGAAACAAAACACATTCACAAAATTATTGGCGGCCGGAGCTGCTTGCACCTTCGCACTTGGCAGCGCTGTCGCGCAGGATTCCACCACGACCACAACCACCGCGGCGGGATCGACTGCGGTGAGCACGAGCGCGACGGACGGCACCGGCACCATTACCACTTTCTCGCCCGACGGGAACATAATGACCGTTCGCACTTCCTCCAGCGCAGAGCCGATAACGTATTACTACACGCCGCAGACCGTGGTGGTCGACCCGACCGGCGCTGCGGTGCAACTCTCGGCGCTGCGCCCGGACATGCCCGTCACCTACACGTATACCAAGGAAGGCGACCGCATGATCGTGACCAAAGTGACGCTGCAAAAGCCGATCACCTATTACGAAAAGACGACGACTACGACGACCACGAATCCCTAACGAGGGAGGGCTGAACGTCTGATAAACATTGACGCCCGCGGATCGCGTATCCGCGGGCGTTTTCTTCTTCGATAGCCGGGGCGGCGACCCCGGCCGACAACTTCTAATCTCCGTAGCCGTTCGGGAATTTTTGGTGCCAACGCCAGGCGCTTTCGATGATGGCGGGCAAGTTTTCAAACTTCGGCTGCCAACCGAGTTCGCGCTTAATCTTAGCCGACGCCGCAATCAGGCGTGGCGGATCACCTGGTCGGCGCGGCTTCTCGATCACCGGGATATCTTTGCCAGTAACTTCGCGACAGATGTCGATGACCTCACGGACGCTCGCCCCGCCCCCTGTTCCGAGATTATAGAGCGCGCTGTTTCTCGCGCCGAGCGCCAGGATGTGCGCACGGGAAAGATCGAGGATGTGAATGTAATCGCGGATGCAGGTGCCATCCGGCGTTTCATAATCGGTACCGTAGATCTCAACTTGCGGCTTTTGGCCGAGCGCGACTTTCAGGACGTTGGGGATGAGGTGCGTCTCGCAGCGGTGATCTTCGCCGAATTTTTCTGTCGCGCCGGCGGCATTGAAATAACGCAGCGAGACGAACTTCAGCCCATGAATCTCATCATACCAGCGCAGGATTTTCTCGAACATGAGTTTCGATTCGCCGTAGGGATTTATCGGGCGCTGCGGGAGGGTCTCGTCGATCGGGACGCGTTCAGGCGGCCCGAAGGTCGCGCAGGTGGAAGAAAAGACCAACCGCCGCACATCGGCCTCGAGCATCGCGTCGAGCAAGTTTACGCCGCCTGCAACGTTGTTGCGGAAATATTTGGAGGGATTCTGCATCGACTCGCCGACCAGAGCGTTGGCCGCGAAGTGCATGACGGATTCGGGTTTGGTCTCCTGGAGCGCACGGCTGATTTCCTCCGGGCGTGAAAGATCACCGCCCACGAACGCCGCGCGCTCGTCAACCGCGCGACGATGACCTTCCGTCAGATTGTCGAAGACAATCACATCGTGGCCTTCATCGAGCAGGAGCTCGACGCAGATGCTCCCGATGTATCCCGCTCCGCCGACGACAAAGATTTTCATCCGCGGAAGGTGCGGCGGACCTTGCCGCTGTCAAAAGAAAGTCCGTTAGAAAGGCCGGGTGATCTGCGTGTTCCTGGACAGCGCGAGGATCATGGCGCGGACCCGGCGGTCGCTCTTACGCGGGACGAGCACCTCGAGACTGCGTTTGGGTGAGCCCCATTCCAGAACATCGATATCCACCGAGCGAACGCCCCATTTCCTCATTGCCAACCGGTTCGTTTTGTAAAGGTCGATCGTGCCCGTGCCGATCAGGGCGCTCCCGTAGTCGTCGATCTTGAAAACATCGTCCGTCCCGACGATCCGGAACTTTGTCCCGAGCGGCCAGCGCGACCAATCCGATGCCGCGCTCATCACGTTCTTGCCGGAAAGCCGGGTGCCAACGGCGTTGTTGCGGCCGCCGGCCTCGGTATGGGTATAGGCGGTCGTCCGCACTTTGCAGACGCGATGGGGCCTTGCGAGCGTGCTGGCCGTCTTCGGCTGGGTGGTGCAACTCACGCCTAGGACAGCGAGGGCGCTCACCAATGCAAATCTCGGCAGAAGGATCGTCATTGCGGCTGAAGCGCCTGCCTACGGGTTGATACGAGCGATGGCAAGCGATAATTTCGGAGCCAGAATCATGCCTGCTACCGCCGCCAGCCGCGTCGCCATTGCCTCAAACGTGCTCCTCGACGGACGGCTGGCGCTCTTTCACGAAACGCAGAAGTGGCTGGCGGTGGCCGATTTACACTTTGGTTACGAGCTCTCCCAGCGGGCGGCCGGCCGGCTGTTTCCGCTCTGGGGAATGAAGTCAATCGAAGCCCGGCTGGTGGAACTACTTGATGACTACCAACCCCGCCAGCTCATCATTGTAGGCGACCTGGTGCACAACGGCGCCTCCGCTGGGGCGGCGACCAAGCTGCTTGCCCGGCTCGGGCAGCGCTGTGCAGTGATCGCCCTGGCCGGGAATCACGATCGGCATGTCGAACGGGCGATCGAGGTCGTGCCCCGTTGGGAGACGCCAGACTTCCTCTTTCAACACGGTCATTGCGCCCCGGAGGAGACGGACCGCATCCGGATCATTGGACATCATCACCCCGCGGCGACAATCCGTGACGGCGCCGGCTTACGATTGAAATTTCCAGCCCTTATCCAGGAAGAGCGTTGCTGGATCCTGCCCGCTTTTTCGCCGTGGGCCGGGGGTGTCAGCTGGCCGGACGACGGCGAATGCCGCATCTGGCTTTGCAGTCCGGGGCGAGTGTTGCGTTTATAGACGTTTCGCTCCGTGAAATGCCGGAAAGAGTGCTCGGCGCCGAGATTACGCCGCCAGCTGAGTGGTGCAGTGCGGGCACCGCGTCGCCTTGACCGGGATTGTCATGGCGCAGGCCGGGCAATCTTTTGAAGCCGCTTCCGGCTCGTTCCGTTTCAATTTGTTCATCGCCCGGATGACGAGGAAAATGCAAAACGCGACGATCAGGAAGTTGATGATCAGCGTGATGAAGTTCCCGTAGTTCCAGGTGACCGCCTTATCCGCGGCCGCCAGCGCCGGAGTGGCGAAATTCGTCGCGCCGTCGGCTCCCGCCTTTAGGACGATGAACTTGTTCGAGAAGTCGAGGCCTCCAGTGAGAAGGCTGACCGGCGGCATGAGAATATCCTTCACCAGGGAGCTGACAATTCCACCGAAAGCGGCTCCGATGATCACGCCGACCGCGAGGTCAACCGCGTTTCCTTTGATGGCGAACTCTTTGAATTCCTTAAGCATGGTAGCCGATGATTCTAGGTCGCGACGACGTTGACAAGCTTCTTCTCTACCACCACGACCTTGCGAATTGTCTTCCCAGCGCTGAACTCTCGCACGCGTTCGTTTGCCAGCGCAATCGCCTCGAGTTCGGCCTTCGTTGCGCCGATTGAAACCATGATCCTCGCGCGCACTTTGCCGTTCACTTGTAGGGCGATTTCTACTTCGTCCTCGACGAGAAAATCCGGATTGTAAGAGGGCCAAGAATGACTGGTGATCTCGGCCGGCTCGAGCGGGAACTTCTCTCGCAGCGTTTGCCAAAGTTCCGAAGTGAGATGGGGCGCGAAAGGGTTTAAGACCAGGAGCAGTGTGCGCAGTGCGGAGACGGGCCGGGCCTCTTCCGTGGTAAAGGCATTCACGAAAATCATCATCTGCGCGATCGCGGTGTTGAACGAGAGCGCTTCGATGTCTTCGCCGACCTTCTTGATCGT
>Ga0207701_10007726_pt1 | contig 10670 bp, 9 predicted proteins | sample KBSSwiSSwithPhiX_FD_184294 | JGI IMG/M metagenome (GOLD analysis project Ga0207701, IMG submission 184294) | Switchgrass rhizosphere bulk soil microbial communities from Kellogg Biological Station, Michigan, USA, with PhiX - S5 (SPAdes) (version 2) | ecosystem: Environmental > Terrestrial > Soil...
CAACGCGGCCAGATGCGTCTTGCGAAAATCAGCGATCGTTCGAAAGTCCGGCGCATTCCCAGCGGCGAGGACGCGGAACGCTACGTCTTCCACCAGCCGCCGCTGGATCTTCCGCGACGAAAAGACGCCGACGCAGTAGGCGTACACCAACACCTTGGTCAGCATGACCGGGTGATACGGGGGATACCCGCGTTCTTCATCCTCATACACGGTCGTGATGGCCGACAGATCCAATTGATCGACCAGGTCGCTCACGAAGAACGCCAGGTGATCCTCCGGCAACCACTCGCGCAGGCTCGGCGGCAGCAGCAGATCCTGCTCGGGCACATACGGGCGGTAGCTCTTGGCCATCGCCCGCAGTGTAGTACAACTTTCGCGCGGCGCGCAGCCTGAGAATGGTCATGTCAGAGACGATTACTCGGACACGCTCCTAGCATGGCATTTGCAATCGCGGCGAACAGCTCGGTTGCTTCCGCGCGTTCGGATCGGACGGCGGAGGTGGCTAGCGGTCGGCGGACCCATCCGGGTATACCGGAGGGCCGCCGGCATCCATGTGTCGTCCTCCTCTCCTCACCTGGCGCACTATCTGTAGTACAAATCATTTCAGTCCGGTTCGCGACTGGGACCAGGATTCGCAACCCGGGATTCGGGATCAAGGATTCGGGACAAGCGATCCGGGATAAGGGATTCGGGATAAGTGACTAGGGATTAGCGATTATGAGCGATGCCCCCAAGAGCGCCCTCGAACTCGTGATGGAGCGCCTCCGCAAGAAGGACGCTGAAGCGGGCATCACCGAAACGCCGCTCACCGACGCCCAGCGGGCGGCCATCGCCGAAGCCCGGAGCGTGCACGACGCCCGCGTGGCGGAGCGCCGCATCATGCACAGCTCCGCCGTCGTCAAGACCGTCGATCCCGAGGAGCGTCAGGCCCTCGATGATGCGTTCCGGCGCGACCTCGAGCGGTTCGAGTCGGATCGCGACAGCAAGATCAGAAAGATTCGCGAAGGCGGTCCCGTATAATTGCCCGCGGGCGTGCCCCTCGACCCGAAGGTTGAGGGACCGGATCGAGACGCCCCCGAGGAGCCATCAACACCGTTGGGAACCGTCGTCACTTTTCCGCGGAGTCCTGTGCCCGACAAGCGCCAGGGATCGGATCGGCGCCAGCGCGCGCGTGGCGGGCGCCGGGCTGCCGATCAGTCGGGATTTGCGCCGCTCGTTCTGCTCGTTGATGAAGACCCGGACAGCGGGGCGAGATGTGAAGCGATCCTCGCCAAGCTCCGGTTCGCGGTCGCGCCCGCCCACACGCTGGCGGAGGCCACGCGGGTCATGGACGCGCTGCGGCCGAACCTGATCGTCGGCCACGTCACGGATCCCGAGGCGCTGCGACGCGCGGCGCCGGCCGAAATCCCCGTCGTCATCCTGGACGACGCCCTGAGTGCCCCTGATTCGATGATTGCAGAGATCCGCCGGGCGTTGCGCAAACGCGCGCTCGAGTAGCAGAACTGCAGCGGAGACTCGGACTAGTGCGTCGCGAACGCCGCGCCGCCAGACGTCGGTTTTCGCCGGGCGTGGTCGAGCGCCACCATCAGCGCCTCGAGGAGCACCTCGCGATCGAACGGCTTTTTCAGGAGCTGCAGCGCTCCTGCCTCCTCCACTCGGCGGGCGTCGGGAGACGACATGCCGGTCACCAGCACTACCGCGATCCCCATTCTTCGTGTCAGGACTTCGCAGACGTGATAGCCGTCTGGTGGCGGCAGGACGAGATCGACGAAAGCGACGTCAGGCTTGTAGGCGTCCGCCGCGTCGATCGCTTCGCGGCCCGAGGCCGCCGCGATGACCACGCAGCCCTCGTCCTCGAGCCAGGCCGTGAGCAACCCGAGCATCTCGCGCGCGTCGTCTGCGATCAGGACCCTGGGAGCGTTGGCGGTCGAGAACCTGAGTGTGGCGCCGGCAGAGATGTGAGTAGCCCAGACGCGCGAACAGGTCGGGCACTGAAAGAACGCGCGAGCGTCCTCATGGCCGGCAGGCTCCGCAAACCCGCCGCAGCGCGGGCAGCAAATGTTCATAGACACGTCGCAGCCGAACTCCCCCTGCATCGGATGACGACGCAGGGGGCCGTGAGTGCCTGGGGTCCGAGTGAGACGAGCAAGAGGCGAGCCACGGCGACGGCAGGTCTTCGTGCCCGATATCATCGCCGAACGACGATTTCGTGATCGCCGCGATCACAGGCATGGTAGACGTTTGTCGGCCCTGGAGGTGACTCCTTGATGATCGGTCTTATCTCCGATACCCACGGCCTGATGCGCGAGAGCGCCCTGAAGGGCCTGCGCGGTGTCGACCGAATTCTTCACGCCGGCGACGTCGGCAGCCCCGGCGTGCTGGATGCGCTCCGGGCCATAGCGCCTGTCAACGCCGTGGCCGGAAACGTGGACGCGCCGGACTCCGGGCTGCCGGCGTCATTCGAGACCGAACTCCTCGGACAGCGTATTCACATGAGCCACGGCCATGAGCTCGGATCGCCGACACCAGAGGCACTCGTCGCGCGCTACGATGCGGATATCCTGATTTACGGCCATACTCATCGCGCGCTGCAGAAAGAGCTGCGCGGGACGCTGGTGATCAACCCGGGTGCGGCGGGAGCCGCCCGGTTCAAGCTCGAGCCGAGCATTGCACTCCTCTCGCTTCCGGACCGCCAGGTGCGGATTGTCGTGCTGGAGCGGGCCTGACGAAATAAAGGCAGAAGGTAAAAAGCAAAAGGCAAGGCAGATGTCGAAAGGCGCTGACATGTCCAGTTTTCTCATCGCGCGGCTGCGGCCCATCCTTGTCGCAGGCGCGTGCCTGGCGATCGCGGCTGCCGCTCCATCGGGCGCGGAACGCCGGCCGATCACGGAGACCGATCTGTTCTCCTTCGTGTGGGTTGCCGATCCTCAAATCGCACCAGACGGGTCACGAGTCGCCTTCGTACGCGTGAGTGTCGATCGTCAGAAGGATCAGTACGAGACGGCGATCTGGATTGCGAACTCTGACGGCGTCGAACCGCCGCGCCGCCTCACCGCGGGGCCGCGCGACAGCGCGCCGCGATGGTCGCCTGACGGCATGCAACTCGCCTTCGTCCGGGCGGCGGAAATCGAGGGACGCGCGCAGCCGCCGCAGATTTTCGTGATGGCCATGAACGGGGGCGAAGGACGCGCCGTGACCGACATCCCTCGCGGCGCCGGAAACCCGGCGTGGTCCCCTGACAGCCGCACCATCGCCTTCTCTTCGACCGCGCGTCCGGAAGAACTGAGCGCCGAGAAGGGCGGCAAGAAGGATCCCGCCAAGCGGGAGAGCGATGTCCGGGTAATCACGGAAGCGAGATATCGGGCCAACGGCGTGCCCGGCAGCGGCTACGTGGACAGCGATCGCCCTGCGCAGGTCTGGACGACCGCCGTCGGCGACGCCGCATCCAAGCCGGCGGCTCCGAAACGCCTGACGTCCGACGAATTCGGCACCACGAACCACCAGTGGTCCCCCGACGGACGCGAGATTTTCTACACCGCGGACAGACGGAAGGAGTCGTACTACTATCCAGGCGATTCGGATCTGTACGCGGTATCCGTCGATGGCGGCGAGCCGCGCCGCGCGGCCAGCATCGACGGCAATATCGGGGCCTTCACGGTCTCGGGGGACGGCAAGCGGATCGTCTTCATCGGGAGCGCGAACGGTCAGCCCGAGCGATCGTACGACCAGCCGGATCTCTACGTGGTCGAAGCCGGCGGCGGAACACCGCGCAACCTGACCGGCGGCTACGACTTCGACATCGGCGGCGCAATCGGCGGCGATCAGCGGGCGCCCCGCGGCCAGATGCCGGCGGCGCCGATCTGGAGCGGCACTGGCGATCGCGTCTACGTCAGGGTCGGGGAACAAGGCAACTCCGTCCTGGCCAGTGTGGACGTCGCAAGCGGAAAGATCGATCGGAAGACCGGCTTGCAGGATCTGATGTCCTACACCGCCGACGCCAGAGCCGCCCGGTTCGCAATGATCGTCTCCACGCCGACGGTGCTCGGCGATCTCTACGTCCAGAATGCCGGGGAAGGAGCGGCGCCGAAGAAGCTGACCTCGTTCAACGATGCATTGTTCGGCGACCTGAGCATGAACGAGCCGGAGGAAATCTGGTATTCGAGCTTCGACGGCAAGAAAATCCAGGGATGGATCCTGAAGCCGCCAGGTTTCGATCCGCAGAAGAAGTACCCGCTGATCCTTCAGATTCACGGCGGCCCTCATTCCGCTTACGGCAACACCTTCACTCACGAGTTTCAGTGGATGGCTGCGAAGGGTTACGTCGTGCTCTACACGAACCCGCGCGGAAGCTCGAATTACGGCCAGGACTTCGGGAACGTCATCCAGTTCAACTATCCCGGCGACGACTACAAGGATCTGATGGCGGGCGTGGACGAGATGCTGAAGAAGGGGTACATCGACGAGAAGCAGCTCGGAGTGACCGGCGGGAGCGGCGGCGGCCTGCTCACCAATTGGGTGGTCACACAGACCACGCGCTTCAAGGCGGCGGTGAGCCAGCGGGATATCTCGGACTGGGCGAACTTCTGGTACACGGCCGACTTCACGCTGTTCACGCCGACCTGGTTCCACAAAGCGCCGTTCGAAGATCCGGCGGAATTCGCCAAGCGCTCACCGATCACCTACGTCGCGAAAATCCAGACGCCGCTCATGTTCATCCTGGGCGACGAAGACTTCCGGACGCCGCCGTCGGCCGGCGGTGAGGATCTGTTCCGGGCGCTCAAATACCTGAAGCGTCCGACGGTGATGGTGCGCTTCCCCGGCGAGAGTCACGAGCTCTCGCGCAGCGGCCGCCCGTGGCACCGGGTCGAGCGTCTGCAGCACATCGTCGGGTGGTTCGACAAATACCTCACGGGCAAGGTCACCGGCACTTACGAGTGACGTGACCCCCAATCGCGATTCGATTTACCTCCCACCCGGTTTCGGCCGCGTCGGCTCCGGCTCCGCGGCCGATCGAACCGGCTCCCACTCACCCACCGGCTTGATCCGCGTGACTCCGACCGGCATCGGCTCCTTGTCGGTGTAGTTCAGCCGCACGTCGATCGGCGCGGCGGGCACGCTCACGAGCTTTACCGGAAGATTCGGGTCGGTGCGCCGGCCGGTCCGATCTCGCTCGATCGAAACCCTGCCTTGCTCGTCGAGCGTGCCCCACCCGACGATCACGACCGGTTGAGGCGCAGCCTTCTCGAGGGTGAGCGCCTGCTGTGCCGCAAGCGGCCGGCCCGTCTGCATGGCACACAGCCAGAGCAGGCAGCCGGCGATGACGGTCAAAACGGCCTTCGTATAGGGGTCGGGTCTCATCGGCACCTCGCGCTTTGGACGACGGACGCGGCGGAATCGTCGGAAGCCGGCTAGAGGCCTGGACCGACTCCCTTATGAGTTCTCGAGTCAGGTTCTTCGGTCAAGGCCGTCCGCGCGTCAGCGCGGCGTTATCAAAGAGAGCGACTAGCGAGGCGGAGCCTCGACGGCGCTGAGGCGCAGCCTCGCTAGTAGTAGACTCCCGCTCGAGGTGGGAATGGTCGCACGCTTTCTGGTCGTCCTCGTTGCCTTGTTCGCCGGCCTGACCCCGGTCTCTGCCGGCCGGCAGCCAACCGCCGCTCGAGACAACCTCGTGCTGATCACCCTCGACGGAGTCCGGACGCAGGAAATCTTCGGTGGTCTCGACACGGAGGTCTTCCGATCGAGCCTGGCCAAGGACGCGAAACTGGAAGATCAGCCGGCCTACAAGCGCTTCAACGGCGCCACCCCCGAGGAGCGCCGCGAGAAGCTGATGCCGTTCTTCTGGCGCGAGTGGATGGCTCGATCCGGATCGATCGCCGGCAACGCCGCGCTCAAGAGCGTCGTCACACTCACCAACACACACCGGTTCTCGTATCCCGGCTACTCCGAGATCCTCACCGGCGAAGCGCACGACGACGTGATCAAGAGCAACGACCGTGTGCAGAATCCCTATCCCACGATCCTCGAGGGGTTGAAAGCCAAACTCACCCTGTCGACTGGCGGTGTGGCCGCGTTCGGCTCGTGGGACGCGTTCAACGAGATCGTCGAGCACACGCCAGGATCGATCATGGTCAATGCCGGGTATGCGCCCTTCGCGACCTCGGACAAGGCCGGAATGGAATTGAGCCGCATGCAGTTCGAGACGCCGACGGCATGGAATTCCGTGCGTCACGACGCCTATACCTTCGGTCTCGCGATGACCTACTTCCGCACGCACCAGCCGCGCGTCCTGTACCTGGCACTCGGCGAGACCGACGATTGGGCCCACGAACGCCGCTACGATCGCGTGCTCGAAACGCTGGCGCGAACCGACGAATGGTTTCGCCAGCTGTGGACGTGGCTCGAGTCGCAGCCAACCTATCGCGGCCGGACCCACATCCTGATCACCACCGATCACGGCCGCGGCCGGACGCCGGCGGACTGGAACACGCACGGCGCGAAGGTCGAAGGAGCGCAGGAGGTGTGGATGGCGTTCATCAGCCCCGCATTCAAGCAGCGAGGCGAGTGGCGCGACTCGGCGCCGATCCACACCAATCAGGCGGCCGCGACGATGGCGACCTGGCTGGGGGTGGACTGGACGGCGGGGAAACCGGCGGTTGGGAGGCCGATTAAGTAGTCGCATATAAGACCCCACGGCCCACGGGCCCGCTACGCGGCGTCGTGGCCCCGTTCAGGCGGGGCAGCTTCTATGAACCCGCCGGGGCTAGCCCCATCTGCCACAACACGTAGGAATAGGTGAACGCCAGCTCGTGCAGCGCGTCGTAGCGCCCTGACGCGCCGCCGTGGCCCGCTCCCAGGTTCGTCTTGAGCAGGAGCGGGTTGGCATCGGTCTTCGTCACACGCAGCCGGGCCACGAACTTCGCGCCTTCCCAGTACGGCACCTGGCTGTCGTTCAGCGACACGTGCACCAGCATCGAGGGATAGCGCTGGGCCTTGATGTTGTCGTAGGGCGAGTACTTCATCATGTAGTCGAAGTCGGCCTTCGTGTTCGGATTGCCCCATTCGATGTACTCGCTGGTCGTCAGCGGCAGCGACGCGTCGAGCATCGTGTTGATGACGTCTACGAATGGAACCTGTGCGACGGACGCCTTGAACAGGTCCGGCCGCATATTGACGACCGCGCCCATCAGCAGGCCGCCCGCGCTACCGCCCTGGATCACGAGACGATCCGCTGCGGTGTACTTGTTCTTGATCAGGTACTCGGCGGCGTCGATGAAATCGGTGAACGTATTCATCTTCTGCATCATCCGCCCCTGCTCGCGCCATTCTTCGCCGAGCTCTCCCCCGCCGCGGATGTTGGCGAGCGCGTAGATCACCCCGCGGTCGAGCAGGCTGAGACGATTCGACGAGAACGTCGGCGACTGCGACGCACCATAGGATCCGTACGCGTAGAGGAGCATCGGCGCAGTGCCGTCGACCTTCGTGCCCTTGCGATAGACCATCGACACCGGCACCTTCGTGCCGTCGCGCGAGACCGACCAGATCCGCTTCGACTCGTAGTTCGCAGGATCGTAGCCGCCGAGCACTTCGGTGCGCTTCAGCAGCGTTCGCTGCCGGGTGTTGAGGTCGTAGTCGTAGACCGAGGCGGGCGTGACCATCGACTGATAGTTGAACCGCACGTCCGTGGTCTCGAACTCGGGGTTGGCCGCCAGCGACAGCGCGTAGTCCGGCTCCTCTGTCGTGATCCGGTGAGAGGCCCTGGTGCGCATGTCGATCACGCGCAGGTAGCTCAGCCCGCCTTCGCGCTCCGACACCACCAGGTGGTTGGCGAAGAAGGTCAGACCGCCGATCCGGACTGCCGGGTTGTGCTCGATGAACGGCGTCCAGTTCTTCTCGGAGGGATCGGCAACGGGCGCTTTGACGACGCGGAAGTTCTTGGCGGCCCGGTTGGTGATGATGTAGAGGTCGCCTTTGTAGTGATCGACGTCGTACTCGTGGCCGGTCTCACGCGCCACGACCACTCTTGGCGCCGCGTCGGGCGTGGCCGCCGGAATGTAGCGGACCTCATTTGCGGTCTTCGCGGCCGAGTTGAGGAAGATCACCTTCTTGTCGAGCGATCGGGTGGCGTAGACATCGAAGAGCTCGTCACGCTCTTCGAAGATCAGCTGACTGCCGGCCTCGCCGACCACGTGCCGGAATACCTTGTCGGACCGCTTCGACACCGGGTCTTCGGTGCTGTAAATGAGCGTCTTGTTGTCCGTCGCCCAGACGACCGGTCCCACCCGCTCGATCCGCTCCGTCGAGTCCTTCCCGTTCCGGAGATCCTTCACGTGCAGGACGAACTGCCGGTAGCCCGTGGTGTCCAGCGAGTAGGCCAGCCAGTTGGCGTCGTCGCTGACCGTATACGCGCCGAGGCCCAGGAACTTGTGGCCTTCGGCCAGCTGGTTGAGATCGAGCAGAACCTCTTCGGGCCCGGTCATGCTGCCCTGACGCCGGCACATGTAGGGATACTGACGGCCCTCTTCTGTCCGCGAGTAGTAGAAATGCTCGCCGATGCGGGAGGGCACGCTCAGATCCGTCTGCTTGATCCGGCCGAGCATCTCCTTGTAGAGGGTCTCCTGCAGACCCTTCGTCGGCCGCATTACCTCCTCGGTGTAGGTATTCTCGGCCTCCAGATACTTGGTGACGTCGGGGTTCGCCTTCTGACGCAGCCAGAAGTAGTCGTCGCTCAGCGTGTAGCCGTGAATCTGCGTCGTATGCGGCACCTTTGCCGCAAGCGGCGGATTGGACGATCCCGACTGGGCGAGCAGACTGGAGCCGGCAATCGCCGCCGCGAGCGGCACGGCGCTGATGAGCGTGGTCGGCGTCTTCATGTCGTCTTCCAAGGTTGGTTCTGGTCGGGGAGGTGTCCGCGGCCTCATGCCGCGGAGCCTAAGATGTTACCCTGCCCGTTCCGGGCCGTGATCATCGAAGGAGCTTGTGAGCCGGAAGGACTGGACCATTGACGAAGTCGGCGCGGGCACGAGGCTCGACAAGTTCCTGGCCGCCGATGTCCGCCTCGGCTCACGAAGCAGGGCGGCGTCGGCGCTCGAACGGGGCAAGGTGTATCTGAATGGCGCCGAAGCCACGCTGGCGGATGCCGCGCGGCTTCTGGTATCCGGCGACAGCGTACGAATCTGGACCGATCGTCCCGGCACGGCACGCGTTCGTCCCAGGACCGGCATCGTCGGCGATCTCGACATCGTCGTCGAGGACGACCGCCTGGTCGCCGTCAACAAGCCGCCCGGGCTGCTGTCGGTGCCGCTCGAACGCAATCGCGGCGTGCCTTCGGTCTTCGATCTGCTCGAAGAGCGCTTCCGTCCGCACGGCAAGCGCCGGCCGCTCGTGGTGCACCGCATCGATCAGGACACCTCCGGCCTGGTCCTGTTTGCGAAAGATCCCGCCGCGCAGGCCTACCTCAAGGATCAGTTCAAACGGCGCGAGCCCGAACGCTGTTATCTCACGGTGGTGTACGGGCGTCCCGAGCCAGACGCCGGCACGTGGCGCGATTTCCTGGTGTGGGACGAGAAGGCACTGATACAGAAGGAAACGCATCCGCGCGATCCGCGCGGGACTGAAGCCATCACGACCTATCGCGTGCTCGAACGATTCAGCGGCGCTTCACTCCTCGAGGTCCGCTTGCAGACCGGGCGACGAAACCAGGTGCGGATCCAGGCGCGGCTGCGCGGCCATACGCTCGTCGGCGAGCAGCGCTACGTGTTCGGCCCCGGCGAGCTGCGGCCGATTCCCTTTCCACGGCACGCGCTGCATGCCTGGCGCCTCGTCTTCCGGCATCCGGACGACGATCGGCGGATCGAGCTGGAGGCGGCGCCTCCAGCCGATTTCAGCGAGCTTCTTTCCCGGTTGCGGCGGAAGGGCTGACCGCGAGCGGCTTCTCGCCGGCGATGAAGCGATCGACTCGTGCCGCGACATCCTTGAGGTAAGCCAGATCACCACCCTGGATCTCGGTGGTGACGTAGCCGGAATAGCCGCTCTCGGCCAGCGCACGTCGCACCTCGGGCCAGTCGATATCGCCTTCGCCCAGGTTCTTGAACGCGAAGGTCTGGGTCTTGCGATCGATGGTGAAGTCTTTCAGGTGAATTTTCACGATCCGTGAACCGAGAGTCCGGATCCAGTCCTGCGGGTAGGCGTTGATGACGACGTTGCCCACGTCGAAGTACGCCTTCACCCAGGGAGACTCGAAGTCGTCGACGTAACGTGCGAACTCGAGCGGGCTCTGGAGGAACTTGTTCCAGACCTCCTCGACGGCGATGATGATCTTGGCATCGCGCGCCACCGGCAGCAGCCGCTCGCGAATCACGCGCTGCGACCGCGTCCAGGCATCGCGGTACGAGGTCGCGGGATCGACCACCGCCGGCACCAGCAGCACCGTCTCGGCGCCCCAGAGCACGGCGTTCCTGATCGACGTCTCCATTCCCTGGACGCACTTCGACACCACCTCGGGATCCGCGCTCGACAACGGATAGCGCCAGTGATCCGAGTTCATCACCGAATGGATCTTCAGGCCGGTCTTCGCCGAGGCCTCTTTGATCTCGGCCGCCTCGGCCTCGGCAGTGACGGTCTGCATCTCGACCGCTTCGAAACCCGCGTCCTTGCCGATCGCAAATCGCTCC
>Ga0207701_10007727_pt1 | contig 10670 bp, 11 predicted proteins | sample KBSSwiSSwithPhiX_FD_184294 | JGI IMG/M metagenome (GOLD analysis project Ga0207701, IMG submission 184294) | Switchgrass rhizosphere bulk soil microbial communities from Kellogg Biological Station, Michigan, USA, with PhiX - S5 (SPAdes) (version 2) | ecosystem: Environmental > Terrestrial >...
CCTCAATCGCACTTGCGAGATGCGGGGAGGTTCAGATCGCCCTTCCGAATTTTATCTGAGAAAAATCACTACTTTGGAAGAGACAATTCGCTCCGAGGAATGGACGGGAATTGTGGAGCTGTCGGAAAAATAAAGGGCTAGGAGATCGCGTTCCACCTTCGCCTTGGGCACGCCCTACGCTATTTTATCTTCCATTATTTCAACCGCCTCCTCACAGTTCCGACCAGACAAAAGCCTATGATCCGCACCCTCCTTACCGTGATGGCGATGACGACAGCTGTTGCGACGGCTACAAGTGCCCGAGCGGGCACAGTTTGCGGGTTCGCAGAAAACTTCGATGGAGTGGTTGCACCAGCCTTGCCAGCGGGATGGGTCGCAACAAACCTCCAGGGTACAATGCCGTTCTGGGTAACTTCCAACGTAATACCTGACACGGTGCCGAACGATGCCGTTGTGGATGACCCGCCAACAATCAGCGACAAAATCCTTCAAACGCCCTTAATTTTTATTCCTTCTGGTACGGCTCAGATAACTTTTCGGAATTTCTTCAATACCGAATCTACTTTTGATGGCGGAGTCCTGGAGATTTCTGCGGACGGCGTCCCATTCACCGACATTATTGCATTCGGCGGTAGCTTTGTGACTGGTGGCTATAACGCTACCATCTCTACTTCTTTCCAAAGCCCGATTTCGGGACGTCAGGCGTGGAGTGGTAATTCGGGCGGCTACATCACCACGATCGTGAACCTCGGTCCTAACGCTACCGGCCAGACCGTCAGTTTCCGTTTCCGGATGGCTTCGGACAGCTCGGTTTCCGCAAGTGGATGGCGCGTGGACACAATCTCTATAACGGATGGCAGTTGTGCGACGCCGACTCCAACCCCCGCGCCACCCGTAATCACAAGCCCGCTCAATGTGCTGACAACTATCGGGCACCCATTCTTCTATCAAATCGAGGCTATTGGAGCTACCTCCCTGGACGTCGGAGGTCTGCCACCGGGAGTCAACCCTCTCCTTAGTCAACGCGCCATCGGCGGCCAACCAGATGCTACCGGAGTGTTCCAAGTAGGATTGTTCGCTTCAAATAGCGGGGGCACAACCAGCGCCACCCTCTTACTCAATATTCAGCAAGTTCCACCGGGGGGGCCTATCATTATCAGCAGCTCAGCGGCGACAGGCAGAGTCGGGCAGCCGTTTCTTTTTCGGGTTTTTACAACGGGCGGCACTCCGGCAGCAACACTCACCGCAACCGGGCTACCTCCGGGATTGGTGCTCGATGCCGTGCCTGGAATTACCGGGCTAATCTCGGGAACTCCAACCACTGAAGGAAGCTTCGCGGTCCTGTTAACTGTGATGGATGTGCAGTTCACTACCAGGTCGACCCTTCAAATTACAATTACTGCCGATCCAGCTCGACCAGTCATTACTAGTCCCAGTTCAGCTTTCGTGACCCCGAATGTGCCGTTTACCTATACCATCACCGCGCCTAGCTCTGATCCAGGTGATCCCGTGAGTTTCAGCTATGTTGGCAATCTGCCGACGGGCTTAAACTTTGACGCGGCGACAGGCGTTATCTCTGGAATCTACATCCCTCCGAACGGAACAGATAGGCCCGAACTTGCTGGAGGTATCTTACTTGGAAGTATCCAGCTCTTTGCTACCAACGGTCACGGTACTTCCACTTTTCCGCTTATCTTCCTCCTTCCGTCGGGAGGCGTCGTAAACATCTCAACCCGGTTAAATGTAGAAACCGGTGACAATGTCCTCATTGGCGGTTTCATTGTTCAAGGCAACGCACCGAAAACAGTTATTGTTCGCGCGATCGGCCCTTCCACTGGAATCCCGGGCGCGTTACAGGATACGACTCTCGAATTACACAATGGTGGCGGTGGCATTATCTCGAATGACAATTGGCGAGACACTCAGCAAGACCTGATAAACGCAACTGGGATTCCGCCAGCGAACGACAGCGAATCAGCCATTCTCATAGGACTCGATCCCGGCAATTACACGGCAATCGTTGCCGGCAAGAATGCTACGACCGGTATAGCTCTTGTAGAGGCCTATGATCTCGGCACTGCAAGTCTCGATATCTCCGGCAATGCGACGTTAGCTAATATTTCAACCCGCGGTTTTGTTAATACCAACGACAACGTAATGATAGGGGGCTTCATTATTCGTGGTGAAGCACGCAGGGTAGTTGCGCGAGCGATCGGGCCTTCTCTTACTGGCTCGGGGGTGCCGGGCGCCCTCCAAGATACGGTCTTAGAACTGCGGGACGGCTTCGGCACATTACTTTTTTCCAACGACGACTGGCGCAGCACACAAGAGCAGGAGATCATCGCCACAGGGTTAGCGCCAAGCGATGATCGCGAATCCGCAATCGTGGCCAATCTCGCGCCAGCTAACTACACCGGGATAGTGAGCGGCAAAAACAATACGACCGGCGTCGGCCTCGTCGAAGTTTACGTCCTTCCGTAATTCGAGATTCGAGATTCGAAATTAATACGCCTTCCCCCAAACCACCCGGCGTAGACTTGGTTCACCAGTAAAAATGCATCGACCAGCCTCAGCTGAGCCATCGAACGGGATTACGCGGATCGTTACTTTGAGATCGTTCTTAATTCTCTCCTCGACTTCACCCGACCCGTTCCAATGCGCTAAGGCAAATCCGCCGTGAATTTCGGGCTTCGAAGAATTCTTCGGCGTAAAGAAATTGTAGAACTCCTCCTTCGAATCAATCACCCGCGTGTACTCATCACGAAACTGTTTTACCCGTTCGCGAAGATTTTCTTGAATCGAATTGAGAATCTCGACTGCTCGCCTAACTAATTCCGCGACAGGCAACGATTCCTTTGATTTTACCGGTTGATCCCGCCGACTCAGCGCCACAGTGCCCGCTTCCAAATCGCGCGGACCCAGCTCAACTCGCAATGGCACTCCTTTCTTAATCCATTCCCAATTCTTCAAACCACCGCCGATATCACGCTGATCCACTTCGACCTTCAGCGGCTCATCAAAATACTTTAAGGCTCGAAGTTCACTCGCGAGTTTCTGCGCTGCTTCCAAAACACGGGCTCGCGTTTCTTCTTTTGTCGTAATTGGCAAGATTACAATGTGGACCGGCGCAATCCTTGGAGGTAGAACAAGCCCATCATCGTCAGCATGCGCCATGATCACCGTGCCGATGAGTCGCGTGGTCATTCCCCAACTCGTCGTCCATCCAAACTCCTGTGTTCCTGTTCGAGTCTGAAATTGAATCCCACTCGCTCGCGCGAAATTCTGCCCGAGAAAATGTGAAGTGCCTGCCTGAATCGCTTTCCGATCCTGAACCATCGCTTCCAGACAAAGCGTCTGAACCGCTCCCGGAAAACGTTCACTCTCAGATTTCTCACCGCTAAATACCGGAATCGCCAAATGATCGCGCACGAACGTTTCGTAAACATCGAGCATCTGTTTCGTTTCCTGACGCGCCTCGGCCTCGGTTTCGTGAACCGTATGCCCTTCTTGCCAAAGAAATTCGGTCGTCCGCAAAAAAATACGGGGACGCATCTCCCATCGGACGACGTTCGCCCATTGGTTAATCAGAATCGGCAGGTCCCGATAACTTTGAACCCATTTGGCATAAGACGCGCCGATAATGGTTTCAGAAGTTGGTCTGACCACAAGTGGTTCGGTCAGCGGACTAGCCGGAACCATTTTTCCTTCGGCATTCACTTCGAGACGAGTGTGTGTGACTACTGCGCATTCCTTCGCAAATCCTTCTACGTGGGACGCTTCGCGCTCCAAATAGCTCAGCGGAATGAAAAGCGGAAAGTAGGCGTTGCGATGCCCGGTCGCTTTGAACATCGCATCGAGTTGCCGTTGCATGTTTTCCCAGATTCCGTAGCCCCAGGGACGAATCACCATGCAGCCCCGGACATCCGAGGACTCTGCCATTTCCGATGCGCGAATGACCTGCTGATACCACTCTGGAAAGTCTTCATCACGCCGTGGCGTAATTGCGGTCTTGGCTGGATTGGCTTGGTTGGACATGCGAAGAAAACGAGGAGATTACGCCCGGTAAAATGAAATAACCAGCGACCATTTCCTAATTGCCGCCGCAACTTTTGCAGGGCATTGGGTTAGATTATTCAGATATGAAAGCCAGATTACCCCTACTGCTCGTCCCAACGCTGATCGGTGCGCTTCAGTTCGCGCCGGCCCTCCCGGCGCAGACACCCCCGGACAAACAGGGCCGACGGGTTCAAGCAGAGCGCCACGCACGTTGGGCTAACCTAACCGAAGAAGAACGAGCCAAGCTAAAGGCAGCGCACCAAAAGGCGTTGACTGATCCCGAGGTTCGCGCGGCCCGCGACCGCCTCAAACAAGCGCGGCTCGAATTCCGCGAAGTCTTGCGACCCGCTCTTTTGAAAGCGGACCCAACCATCCAACCGATTCTGGACAAGATGCGTTCGGATCGGTCGATGCGAGACTGATCTAAACTTCCTTCCTCCCGTCCTCGATTCTATTTACCCCTTCGAGGACGAGAACGAGGAGGGCACAAGGCGCAGTTGACACCCCCTACCGACACGGGTAGTTTCCGTGCCCTTTCAACCCCGATGAAGACGTATTCTGCTAAAGCCCAAGAAGTACCCCGCAAATGGTGGGTGATCGACGCCAATAATCAGGTGCTCGGTCAAGTGGCTGTAAAGGCCGCTAATCTTCTGCGCGGAAAAGAAAAGGCTATTTACACTCCCCACGTCGATACCGGTGATTTTGTCATTGTGATCAATGCCGAAAAAGTTCGGCTCACCGGCAAAAAGGAAGAGCAAAAAAGTTATATGAGCTTCTCCGGGTTCGTTGGAGGGCACAAGAGCGAGAACGTGCGGGCGCGCCGGGTCCGGCACCCGGAACTATTGGTCGAACGAGCTATTCGCGGAATGATTCCGCATACCAAATTGGGGCGTGCCGTGTATCGGAAGCTGAAAGTTTATCGCGGCGGCATGCATCCTCATGGCGCACAACAACCCGCTACTGTCTCGTTCACATCCTAGAAAATTTTCCATGGCTCAAACTCAGGAATTTATCGCCACAGGCCGTCGCAAAACCTCGGTCGCGCGCATCCGCATGACACCCGGGAACGGCAAGATTGAAATTAACGGGAAAAGCTTCGAAGATTATTTCCCGACGGTCCCGCTCCAAAGCACGGTCCTTCAACCTCTTCAGGTCGTAAAACTGACGAACGCTTACGATCTAGCCATCAATACCACCGGTGGCGGCGCAGCTGGCCAGGCTGGCGCAGCCAGGCTTGCGATTTCGCGAGCCCTCTTGCAAGCCGACGGTAATCACCGCGCAACGCTTAAAGCCGAAGGATTACTCAGTCGCGATCCGCGCATGAAAGAACGCAAAAAATCCGGTCAGCCCGGGGCACGGAAACGCTTCCAATTCTCGAAGCGATAGTTGATCCAGGGACGGGGCCGCTGACAGCCCATAGCGGAGTGCGTTGAATGGCTTGCACAGCCAACCTTCGCGTGGCATAAGACCAAGCTTCGCTGTTCCCGATGGGCCATTGCCTTGGAACTTCAAACCATGCCGACGATAACATCCGCAGACTCAGTCCTCGAGACGCAGGTATTTTGGTACCGATATAGACGCGAAATCCTCTCGTTTATTATTCTGGTCGTCCTCGCTGGCGTAGCTTGGGGAGGTTATACGCTTTATACCGAACGTCGCGAAACCGTAGCGGCTAGCGCCCTTTCCACGGCGAAGACCGCATCCGATTTCCAAAAGGTCATCTCCCAATATCCGGGAACACCAGCGAGTGAGTCCGCCTATATTTTTCTCGCCGGGGAACAGCGGAAGGAAAAGAAATTCTCGGAAGCGAACGCAACTCTGCAATCCTTCATTGATAAATTTCCAAATCACGAATTGAAGGGGACAGCTCGCCTATCGATGGCAGGGAATCTGGAATCTTTGGGAAAACCGGATGAGGCCCTCGCAATTTATCAACGTTTGGCTACCGAAGATCCTGATAGTTTCGTAGCGCCAACTGCCCTCCTTGCCCAAGTCCCTATCTTGAAGGCCAAGAATCAAGATGAGGAAGCCCGGCGCGCTTTAGAGACGATCATGACCAAGTATCGCGATCGGTACTACACCGGCGAAGCGCAGGCAAAGCTTCGTCTTTTGAAGCCGCCCCCCGCTCCACCTCAAGCGCCTACCCCTCCTCCGCAAACTCTTTCGCCTGAAGGAATCGTGAAGAATCTCATTCCGAGTCTAAAGATGCGGCCACCCCCTCCCCAACCGACCGCGGCAGCAGCATCTCCTGCGGCAGCCACCTCCTCTCCGGCGGCAGCAGCTTCCCCAGCTTCCGCGACCTCGCCCGCAGCCGAGTCAGCTCAAGAGCCCAGCGCGAAGAAAAAGGGCAAACGCAAGAAGCGATAACGCGTTTCGGTCTGCTGAAGATAGCCCAGCGTTTTAACCCTGGGTCATAATTTGTGGGACGATTTTCCCAGCGTTAAAACGCTGGGCTATTTTCAGCAGAAAGTACGACCGAGGATTACGCGTGAGATCATTCTCAGACGCGATAACGTTTCTCTATGAATGCGTTATTGAATTCTTTGGGACCAATTCTTGGTTTGGGCGTACGGCCAGAAAATCTCACCTTTCTTCAAATTTCGTTGCGGGGGGCCGTGGTGTTTATTGCGACATTGGCCATGGTTCGACTTGGTCACAAACGTTCGCTCTCCCGTAAGACAGCATTCGACGCAGTGCTCTTGGTTATCCTGGCCTCCGTACTCTCTCGGGCCATTAACGGAAATGCTGATTTCTTTGCCACTCTCGGTGGCGGATTGGTCCTTGTCCTTCTCCATCGCCTTCTCGCAGCGATCGCCTACCACTCCCATTGGTTCGGCAATCTCATCAAAGGCCGGCCGGACGTGATCGTCGAGGACGGCGATTTAATGCTGGCGGCCATGCGACGAAATCACATCTCCCGCCACGATCTTGAAGAAGATCTCCGCCTGACAGCTAGTCTTGAAGACACTTCTCATGTCAGGCGCGCCCGGATCGAACGCAGCGGCGATATTAGCTTCATCAAAAAATAATCGACGAAACGTTAGCGCCGAAGGCGCGTCCTCAATTGTAGCCTGGGGCAACGCCCCAGGGTTTCGATGATAGAGAGAACCCGCGCTGAAAGCGCGATTCAAACCGTGTGTTGCAAACCACGTCGATCATGTTGAGGCCGCGCTTTCAGCGCTCTGTTATTGTATAACGATTTCCTGGGGCGTTGCCCCAGGCTAGAGATGACGGCGCGCCTTTGGCGCTAACACAGATTCGCCTCGCATTTCCTCCCCAGAAAATTATTGGACACCGATAATTTTATGATCTAAACAAGAGAACTTCGCCTTAGAATATTTATCACTCTATGAAACGGACCAAAAAGCGGTGGATCAAACCAAGCCTGAAGAGTCTGCCGATCTTTTTCGAGTGCACCTGCTACGCGGGCGCAGTTTGATCGACTGAGGGTAGATCGATTCGCATCCGCATTCTTGGAAGCGCCGCCGGCGGTGGCCTTCCCCAGTGGAACTGTGTCTGCGCAAACTGCGTCGCAGCACGCACCGGCAAAATCCGCCCCCAACTGCAATCGTGTATCGCGATTTCCGGAGACGATAATCGCTGGTTCTTGATCAATGCATCCCCCGATTTGCCCCAACAAATCGAGAGTACTTCGAGCTTACAACCCGGTTCCAATTCACTCCGTAACACCCCGATTTCCGGTGTGTTCCTCACCAATGCCGATCTCGATCACGGCCTCGGTCTTGTCCTAATGCGACAACATGAAAAGCCCCCGGTCGTTTTCGCCAGCGACGACACTCGCGCCACACTTCGTTGGATCGATCTCGTCCTTCAGCCTTTCGGTGGAATCGAATGGCGCGCCGTCGCCTCCAATTTCGAGTCGTTCGGTTCCAGTATCGCGTTTCGAGCTCTTTCTTTGGGGAATAGCCTGGCGTTTCAGTTCCGTGATGAAATTTCCGGAGCCATTGCCTTGCTTGCCCCCGCGGTCGGAGAGATTACCGACGAACTTCAGACCGCGATTCACCAGGCCGAAGCCGTTTTCTTTGATGGAACATTTTGGAGCAATGAAGAATTACGCACAGTTCGACCCGGTGCTCGCACTGCTCGTGAAATGAATCATCTGCCGATCAGTGAAGGGAGTCTTGATCTCTTGCGACAAGCGCCAGCTCGCCGGAAGATTTACACCCACATCAACAACACCAATCCCATTCTTTCGCCCGATTCGCCTGAAAGAAAGACCGTCGAGCAGGCTGGCCTGGAAATCGGGCGTGATGGGTTGGAAATAACATTGTGAGCACAGAGTCTTTCAGTCGTGAAGCCTTCCTCGCCAAACTGCGAGAGGTCGGCGCTCGTGCATATCACGACAAACATCCGTTTCATGTCGCAATGAATGAAGGACGGCTCTCTCCCGAAGCTTTGCGGGGTTGGGTCGCAAATCGTTTTTATTATCAACGCAACATTCCTATTAAGGATGCAGCGATCCTCTCCAATTGTCCGCGACGCGACGTGCGCCGTATCTGGCTTCATCGCATTATTGATCACGACGGTATCGCTCCCGCGAACAACGATCCTGATAAGGTTGCAAGCGAAAACGAAGGAGGCATCGAAGCATGGTTGCGTCTCGGTGAGGCCTGCGGTCTAAGTCGCGACGATCTTTGGGAGAATCGTCAGGTGCAACCCGGCGTTCGTTTCGCGGTTGATGCCTATGTTAATTTCGCTCGCACCCAGCCGTGGCCGGTCGCAGTCGCTTCATCTCTCACGGAACTTTTTGCGCCCGACTTGATGCGAGAACGTCTGGCCGCCTTTGAAAAATTCTACACCTGGATCGATTCCGCAGGTCTCGATTATTTTCGGCGTCGTATCACGCAAGCCCGACGCGACTCAGATGATGCGATCGAGATCACCCTGGAGCACTGTCACACACGCGAACTGCAAGAGGCAGCGATCAACGCCTTGCAATTCAAGTGCGATCTTCTTTGGGCAATCCTCGACGCGATCCAATTACGCTACGGATGAACTCTCTCGATCGACGACAGCGCGCAGCTCTCGCGCCCGCCGTGCGAATGGAGACTGACAGAACCACCGGCGAAACCGTCCTGCTTTACCCGGAAGGAGTTTTGATTCTCAATGAAACAGCGCGCGAGATCGTGGCCCGGTGCGACGGGAAAACAACTGTTGCTGAAATTGCCGTCGCCCTGGCTGCGGAATACGACACTTCGGTCGCTGAATTGGAAAATGATTTGGAGGAATGTCTGATTGATTTGCAGAGCAAGAAGCTGATCGTATTTGCTGCATGATCCCCCGCCCCTACGCCCTCCTCGCCGAGCTTACTTATCGGTGCCCTCTGCATTGTCCATATTGTTCGAATCCAATGGCGACCGCCAGCGGAGCGGAATTGAATCTGAGCGAGTGGCAGCGGGTCTTTACGGAGGCGGCGGCGCTCGGTGTTTTGCAGGTAGGGCTTTCTGGAGGCGAACCACTTGTTAGGCGAGATCTGGAGGAAATCGTCCGCGCCGCGCGGGCCGAAAAACTTTACACTAACCTCATTACCAGCGGCGTCGGTCTCGATGAAACCCGCGCACGCATTCTGCACGAAGCCGGTCTTGATTCCGTTCAACTAAGTTTTCAATCAGATGAGCCTGATCTGGCTGACGAAATTGCAGGTGCCCGCGCCCACGCCCGAAAACTTGAAGCTGCCTCGGCGGTCCGCGCAGCGGGGATTTCCCTCAGCCTCAATGTCGTGATTCATCGGCGTAATATTGATCGTTTACCGCAAATAATCTCTCTCGCCGAACGCCTCGATAGTGGACGGATCGAATTGGCTAATGTCCAGTTTTACGGCTGGGCCTTTCGGAACCGCGCTGGATTGCTTCCTACCCGTGACCAGGTTAATCAGGCGCGGGATATTGCGACAAAGGCAAAGGAACGTCTCACCGGGAAGATGGATATCTTTTATGTGCTGCCCGATTATTACGAAACGCGACCTAAACCGTGTCTGAATGGTTGGGGACAGCGCTATCTCACCGTCAATCCCATCGGCGACGTCCTCCCCTGCCCGACCGCATCATCCGCTATTCCCGACCTGCGCTTGGAAAACGTCCGCAAGCGATCCCTCGCCTGGATTTGGCAGGAATCGGAAAGTTTTAACCGATTTCGTGGGACCGAATGGATGCCCGAGCCGTGCCAGAGTTGTCCACAACGAGAAATCGATTTCGGGGGTTGCCGTTGTCAGGCAGCATTGCTGACGGGCGATGCCGCGAATACGGATCCGGTTTGTACCTTGTCGCCCAATCGTGCGCGAGTGGACGAAATTTTGGCGGAGCTCAATTCCTCAAATGGAGCCACGCGAGAGTGGACGTTTCGAGTCAACCCAGGTTGAAATTTCGATTTTCGAATTTTGATCTTGGGTTTTGAGTTTGCGTTTCGGAATTCGAGATTCGAGATTTTAGACCTATGGTCTCGGTGGTCGCTGACCACACTGTCGATCACATGTCGGATCCAACGGCAGGATAAATGCATATACCTTGTTGTCAGCTGCGTAGTAGATCCTTCCGCGCGCTGCAATTCCTGTATTAAACCTCCGGGTACCCGTCATTAATTCATTCGCGCCACCG
>Ga0207701_10007728_pt1 | contig 10670 bp, 11 predicted proteins | sample KBSSwiSSwithPhiX_FD_184294 | JGI IMG/M metagenome (GOLD analysis project Ga0207701, IMG submission 184294) | Switchgrass rhizosphere bulk soil microbial communities from Kellogg Biological Station, Michigan, USA, with PhiX - S5 (SPAdes) (version 2) | ecosystem: Environmental > Terrestrial >...
TCGAACCAACGGAAGAGTGTTTTACCGGCAGTATGGGCAAACGGTCTTTTCAACGTTGGTTCCCGCGGACCCGGCGCCTGCCCAATGATCATCACATCACTCACAACGGCTCCGCCGGAAACCGGCGTGGACTGCATGCGCGGGCAGCGCCGGCATCGCAGCAGGCGCGCGACGTGACGGGTCAACTCAATTTGTTTGGCCTCCTTCACGGCAGAATCTCACACGAAGGACACAAAGCGACACCAAGAACACCCGGAAGATTTGCCCTGCGGCACCTGTGACCCTTTGCGGCCGTTGTGTGAAATCAGCGTCGGAAAATTGAGAAGAGCGACAGCAGCAAGCTTAACACCACGCTGAGAACGATGCAGGTAACGATGGGGAAATAGAACGAAGAATGTTCGCGCTCGATTCGAATGTCGCCAGGCAGTCGGCCGAGCCATTTCGGCGCGATACCGCTCCACATGACTAACCCGACTAGTGTTGTGACCACGCCAATGATCACGATGAACTTTCCCACGTCGCGCACTATTCAAAAAGTTGCGCGAAGCAACCGGACGCACAAGCTTGATAATCGATGCCCGTCCAGTTTCGAGATTACTACGAGACACTCGGCGTGCCGAAAACGGCGACCGAGGACGAGATCCGCACCGCATTTCGGAAGCTGGCGCGTAAATATCATCCCGATGTGGCTAAGGACAAAAAGGTCGCTGAAGAAAAATTCAAAGAGATAAACGAAGCGTACGAAGTTCTGAGCGATCCGGAAAAGCGGCAGAAATACGATCAGCTCGGCGCGGATTGGAATCGGCCTGGCGGGTTCCAGCCACCGCCGCAGTGGCAAGGCCAGCAACCCGGCGGCGGATTTCATCAATGGGGCGGCGATGGCGGCGGCGGGGTTGAGTTCGAGTTCGGCGGAACTGGATTCAGCGACTTCTTCGAAGCGTTCTTTGGCGGCGGACGCGGCCGTTCCGCATTTGGCGGATTCGGAGGACGCGCTGCTACAGCCGAGCGCGGGGCCGATGTGGAAGCGGACATCATGGTTACTCTTGAAGAAGCATTGAACGGCTCCACGCGGACTGTGTCCCTACGGCGAGCCGGCTCAGACAAGGTGGAGCAGTATCAAGTCAAAATTCCCCGTGGTGTCCGCGAAGGCCAGCGGATCCGTTTGCGTGGCCAGGGTGAAGCCGGCGCGGCTGGAGGAAAAAGTGGCGACCTTTTTCTTCGAGTGCGATTGGCCAAGCATCCGGATTTTTCAGTCGAAGGGAGCGATTTGATTCATGAAGAACGAATCCAGCCGTGGCAAGCCGTGCTAGGTAGCGAATTGCTTGTGCAGACTCTCGAGGGAAAAGTGCGCCTGAAAATTCCGCAAGGCACACAAGGCGGGCAGCGGTTCCGTCTGCGTGAACGCGGTCTGCCAGGAGTCTCAGGGAAACGTGGCGATCTCTACGTTATCGTTCAAACCAACACTCCGAAGAAGCTGACTGATCGCGAACGTGAACTCTGGAGCGAGTTGGCGAAATTGCACGGGGAGTGATTTGTTGAAGCACGGCTTCGGCACGCCCTACCATTTCGTCGGAATTGTGTAATTCGTGTGTGATGAAAATTTCCCTGGGGTCAGATCACGCCGGTTTTCGTTACAAGGAGAAAGTAAAAGAATTGCTCAGTTCACTCGGACATGAAGTGAAGGATTGCGGCACGTTCAGCGAGGAACCTGTGGACTATCCACTCTTCATTCGTCCAGCAGCGGAAGCGGTAGCGCGAGGCGAGTGTGACCGCGGTATTGTTTTCGGCGGTTCAGGCAACGGAGAAGCGATGGTTGCGAACAAGGTGCACGGTGTGCGTTGCGCGCTGTGCTGGAGCGAAGAGTCAGCCAGCCTCTCGCGGCACCACAATGATGCGAATGTACTCTCGATGGGCGAACGTCTGATTCCCGAGGACCTGGCGCTAAAAATTGTGCGGATTTGGCTTGAGACGAATTTCGATGGCGGGCGGCACGAACGACGCGTCGCAATGTTAAACGCGATGTGAGATTAAATCCGAAATCCGAATGCCGAAGCTCGAAGGAATGACGAATGACTCAATGATGAACAGTCGCACGCTTTCTTTTCGCCATTCGAGCTTCGTGCTTCCTTCGTCATTCGACATCCGGACTTTGTCATTTTCATCAGTTTAGAGCAGCCGATCAACGCACACGGCGATTAAAAACACCGCGCTTACAAACGCATTGCTTTGGAAGAATGCCCGATTGATTCCGGCCAGATCGCGTTTTTCGGTTCTGTGCTCGTAGACAAGGGCCGCCGCGATCAGAGGCAATGACCAGTAGTAGAGCGTGCCGAGCTTTGCCACGAATCCAAATGCGATCAGCGTCACAAACGTCAGCAGATGTAACAGCTGAGCGAGGCGCAGGCTGCTTGTGATCCCTAATTTCACCACCAGCGATCGAATTCCTTCGCGCCGATCAAAATCATAATCCTGCGTGGCATAGATCAGATCGAATCCTGCGACCCAACAGATTACGCCAGCCGCAAGGACAACGGGCGCAAGAGCGATTGTTCCCGTCTGCGCAATCCATGCGCCGATCGGCGCAATAGCCAGCGCCAATCCAAGAAAAAAATGCGTTGCGCTCGTAAACCGTTTCGTCACCGAATAGAAAAAAATCAAAGCGAGCGCAACCGGCGCGAGGACGCAGGTCAGCCGATTAATTGATGACGCGGCCAGCAAAAATCCGACAGAACTGACAATCAGCAAAACCAGGGCCGACAATTTTGACACAAGCAAATGTCGTGAGGCCGTGCGGGGATTGCGTTGATCAAGCGACCAGTCAACGAGCCGGTTGAAAAGCATGGCTGCCGTACGCGCGAGCATCATGCAGATAAGTACTAGCAAAAGAATTCTCAGCGATGGCCATCCGTTCGCCGCCACGATTAGCGCAGCGAGAGCAAAAGGGAGCGCGAAAATCGTATGAGAAAAACGAATCAGTCGGAGAAATCGAACGATTGCTCCGTCTTGAGCCGCCGTCATGATAATCGCCTGTTGTTGTAACGCGCGGCTGCCCTCAGCGCCTCCGCCCGATTGTCCGCCGGGGATAGCGGACTCTACAGCCTTGGTCAGCCCGGCTAATCCCTGGAAAACGTCTCGCCATCAGAAACGCCGAAGCGCGTTACTCCCCGGCGTGATGTGGCTCGGGCGTTTTCGGTTCGGCGGGTTGTTCCTCACCCTCGAGCCATTCGGTGTGGAAAATGCCAGGCTTGTCGATACGCTCGTAGGTGTGCGCACCGAAGAAATCGCGTTGCGCTTGCAGCAGGTTCGCTGGAAGACGAGCCGAACGATAACTGTCGTAATACGCCAACGACGCAGAAAATGCGGGCACCGGAACGCCAAACTTAATAGCTGTCGAAACGACGAGTCGCCATTTCGGCTGAGTCCTTTTGATGGCTCTGGTGAAATACTTGTCGAGGAGAAGATTTTCCAGTCCAGGCTTGCGCTTATATGCCTCAACGATCCGGTTCAAGAATTTCGCGCGAATGATGCAGCCGCCCCGCCAGATCGTTGCGATGTCGCTAAGGTTCAGGTTCCATTGGTACGTCGTGCTTCCAGATCGAAGAAGCTCCATGCCCTGCGCGTACGAAATAATTTTTGACGCATAAAGAGCGTCGCGCACTGCATCGACGAAACGGTCACGATTGCCTTTGAAAGTTCGAGCTCTCGGTTGTGGCAGAATCTCCGACGCGGCCACACGTTCGTCTTTTCGCGATGAAATCACGCGAGCTTCGACTGCAGCGTTGATTGTGGAAATTACGACGTATTGCTTGATGGCAGCTTGAAGCGTCCAAATGCCGGTTCCTTTCTGGCCCGCCTTATCCAGGATCACATCCACGAGCGGCTTACCCGTTTCGGGATCGATTTTATGGAAAATTTTCGATGTGATTTCGATCAGATAACTCTCGAGTTCGCCTTTATTCCACTCTCCAAAAACCTCTGCAAGCTGCGCCGCATCCATTCCCAAGATGTCCTTCAAAATCGCGTATGCTTCACAGATCAATTGAATGTCGCCGTACTCAATACCGTTATGCACCATTTTCACATAATGACCGGCGCCGTCGGGTCCCATGTAGCGGCAGCATGGTTCGCCATCCACCTGGGCAGCGATCTTGCGGAAAATTGGGGCGATGATTTCCCACGACTCGGGCGAGCCGCCTGGCATGAGCGAAGGGCCTTTGAGCGCGCCTTCTTCACCGCCGGAAACACCCATTCCCACGAAGTGAATCCCCTTTTCCGCTAATTCTTTCTCGCGGCGTTGAGTATCTGTAAACAGCGAGTTTCCGCCATCGATGATCACATCACCTTTCTCGAGCAGCGGCGCCAATTGTCCGACTACGGAATCGACGGGCGGACCCGCTTTCACCATCATCATGGCGACGTGGGGTTTTTTGAGCGCCCCAACAAATTCCTCTAATGTACGAGTCGCCTGTATGTTTTTGCCCTTGGCGCGGTCAGCCATGAATTTCTCCGTCACCTCAGTGGTGCGATTAAACACTGCGACAGAAAAACCCTTGGATTCCATGTTCAGGACAAGATTTTCGCCCATCACCCCAAGGCCGATCAGGCCAATATCACATTGATTCGCGTTCATTTTTGTATCTCCTTTTGTGGCTGCTTAGTGCAGAAGTCACTGTAACGAGCAGTTTAAGCGCATGGCAAATGTCGTTTGTGAAATTTCAGTGACACAGGCACCACTTGCGAAGGAAAGAAGCGACCTCGCCGGCGCTGGAGCGGTTGTTGATTTTTGGGGCTTGGTCCGCCCGATCGAGGATGACCAAAAAATTGAAGGACTCGATTACGAGGCGCATGGCGAGATGGCCGGGCACCAATTGAAACGAATTGCCGACCGCGCCGCCCAGCGGTTCGGGCTTAAGCAGATTATCATTCGTCATCGGACAGGTTTTATCGCCGTTGGAGAAGCATCGCTGTTTCTGAGGGTGGCGAGTCCGCATCGGAGCGAAAGCTTCCGAGCAAGTCAGTGGATCGTGGATGAGTTGAAGAAGAAAGTGCCGATTTGGAAACGGCCTCGGTTCACAACTATGGCTGGCATCGTTGAGGTCGGAACTCCCAGTGACGATTCCAAATGTGCCACACGAGCACCGGGATCAACGATCCCGGCTACATTATGAATTGGGCAAACCGACTTACTCTCAGCCGGCTGGCGTTGACAGTGCTCTTTGTGCTGTTGCTCAGTTCATCCTGGCAATATGCCCGCACCACAGCACTCGTGATTTTTCTGATTGCCGGTCTCACTGATTTCATCGATGGCGAGATCGCAAGACGTTACGGAGTCATCACGAACTTCGGGAAGTTAATGGATCCGCTGGTAGATAAAATCATGGTCGCAGCGGCATTCATTTCACTCGTTCCTCTGAAGGCAGTGCCAGCCTGGGCAGCAACGACCGTTGTAGCGCGGGATTTTCTGATCACCGGTCTGCGGCTAATGGCCAGCGCCAAGGGCCGAATCCTGCCGGCCGAAAGCCTCGGCAAACAAAAGACTTCGTGGCAAATCGTTACCATTATTTTTTTTCTCGCCCTTCTGTCGATTGCGGAACTCAATCGGGCTAATGACACACCCATCTGGTGGCTGAGAGCGTGGGACGAAGCCGGTCCGGTGTTGGTCTGGATTACCGTTGCCTTGACCATCTATTCGGGATTTGGCTATGTCTGGCGAAATCGGGAATTACTAGCACCGGATGAATAACCGGTGACAGAAACCATCAGTCGACCCGGAGCCTGGTTACGAAACGCCTGCGAGATGTTCTTCATCGCTCCAAAGATGCGACGTTGGCTTTCACTGTGCGTCGCGCAACGAACGCAAAGCTGAGCTCGATTGGGGAAATGACTGAGCTCTCAATCGACACAAAAACGAAACGAGTCCGTGTCCGTCTCGAGTTGCTCGGAGAAAAGGAACCGATCGACGTTGAGGTTTTGCGCTACAGTTTGAAAGAGAAAGGCGAGACGACTTACATCACCATTGAAGAAGCGATCTCGTCGCGCGAATGGCTAACGGTTGCACTTCGTGAGTTCATCATTGGCCAGGATTTAGCGATTCCCGCCAAAGCTGCCGCCATTTTGAAATTATTGACCTGAATGCGGTTGCATTTGCCTAGCGCGCCGCTGTTTCCCAAGCCATGAAAGCATCGAGGGTTCTTCGAGTCTTGTCCGTCACGAGCTCGACCACGTACGCATCATCGACCAAGCCGAGAAACGGGGTGTTATCCGGAATCAAATCGAATGGGTCTACCAGATAGCTCAAAGCTGCGATGATCCACAGTAGTGCGTCGTCCGAAACCTGACGGTATTCCCCACGATGATAGGCGCGAATTAAGCGCAACATCGTCTGGAGGTAAGCCCAGTTTCGTTCAAACGGCTTCTTCGAAACCGCGGCCGCTTTCTTCGCGGCACTTTCAAACAGCGCCCGCAACCTTTCGGGGTCGCTGCCGCACGATTTTGCATTCTCTAACGCTCTGGCGAAGGCCTCACTACGCAGAGCAGCTTCATTTGACCGAGACCGGACGTGACGAGCAAGGTTCTTGCGACACGATTCCAAAGATTCCATCAACTCGCGCGCCGAAGCCGGCCGCTTCGCAGGATCAATGGCAAGTGTAGAACGAAGCAATTTTACGAGCGGTTCAGGAATCTTTCTGGCGATTAACGGCGTGACCGGCAGGCGACCGCGCGTCTTGCGATCGCGAATCTCTTCCAACGTCTTGCCAGGGTGCGGTGCCAGACCGGTGAGCGCAAACCAAAGCGTACCGCCTAGCGCATAGATATCCGAGCGCGCGTCCACCCGGCCGCCTCCGAATTGCTCAGGACTGGCGAAAGTCGGTGTGCCAACAAATTCTCCACGAGTCAAATCCATGTCTCCGCCGGCATCCGTGATCGCCTTGGCCAGGCCGAAATCGATAACCTTCACCTCCGAGTCGGCCGTAAGCATGATATTACTCGGCTTCAGATCACGATGGATTAGATCGTGGGACGCGGCCGCCATTAACGCTCGCGTGATTTGGATCCCAATTTTTAGAGCATCCTTTGCGTTGAGCGGACCATCTCTGCGGACGCGCGCCGCTAACGTTTCCCCTTCGATCAGCTCCATCGCGTAATAACAGTGAGTAGCATCCGGCGAAGTACCAAACTGAAACACCGCAGCTACGTTCGGATGGCGAAGAGCGGCCGCTGCGCGGGCTTCACGTAGAAAACGATCGCGAAGGGCTTGCGAGCCACGAGCTGCCCTGGGCACCTCGATGACTTTAAGTGCGACACGCCGACGTAGCACCTTATCCGCCGCAAGGTATGTCACGCCAATTGCACCATGACCGAGTTCCCAGCAAGAACCGTCTGTGTGTTGCTCAACTTCGAAATCCCCGAACCTTAGAATTGTCGGCTTATTTTCCGCGGCTGATGGCTCTAAACCCGTCCGCAGCAAACAAGCCAGGCAGTCGCCTTTTGCGTTCAACGGCTTGCCGCATATCGAGCAGACGCCGACGGCTGATGCCAGCGGTTTTCCCATGGCGCGCGTTCGTTACATTTCCGTTAACACGTGCAGCAACTCGCGCAACTCTTGATCGACCTGCTTTTCATTGTCCACGGTGCGGCGCACCTCACTGCGCAATGCTTCTCGATAACGCGCCCTAAGACGAGTGACATGACTGCGAAGCGTTGATTCAGCAACGCCCAACCGATCCGTTAATTCAGCATAAGTTGGAGGCGCCTCCGCCCCACCGGCGATAAATATCCTCAATTCTGTGAAGAGCTGCTCCTTGGCCTCATGTTTGTAATCCGCCGAGAGCCGTTCCAGCGCAGCGGCAACCAGTGCCTCAGCCCAACTGCGATCGAAGAGCCGATCTCCATTGCTCACGCCACTGTGCGTCTGGAAAAGCGACTCTGCCGCATGCGCCTGTTCTTCATGCAGCGGCAGAAATACCTGTGCACCGCCCCTCTTAAGAGTCCGCTCTCTGTCGCCAACGTCGGCAAGAAAATTTTTGAGAGACGCGAGTAGAAATGAACGAAACCTGCCTTTCTGTCGATCGACCCGGGTATAGACTTTATGCTCGAGGACGTAGGCGAAGAAACTCTGCGTGAGATCCTGCGCGTCGTGCACGGTGTGCCCGCGACTCCGTACAAAACCGTAAAGCGGCGCCCAATAGAGGCGACAAAGTTCTGCCAGCGCGGCCTCCGCCGTCTGCGGTTCGGCCTGGCCGCTTCCTGCTGCGAGCACCACGCTCCAGTGGGTCGAAGGAAATACTTCGCTGTGACCCGCTTCATTTCCTGCCCCGGTGCTCAAGCTAACGGCCTTTTTCAACAATGCAGAAGATAAGCCACAGATCAGAGAAATCTAAATTTCGTGCAGCGCGCGCTCCGGAATCCCTTTGTAAAGGGAAACCAACCGTCACGTACAACCATCAACAGGAGGCATAACATGAAGAAACTTATTACTGTCCTCGTCTCGTGCGCACTACTGGCCCCGCTGGCATTTGCGCAACCAGAGTCGAACGGCAAAAAGCAAAAGGCGAGTACCACCGAAGAAATAACGGTCACCGGAAGCGTCATCAAAATGACAAGTGAGGAAGGCTCGGCGGCCAATTACCAACCGGTCAGGACACTTGTCGTTCGCGAGGATCGTTCCAACGCACCGGGCACCTACGTGCTTAACGGGCCGGGGCACGTCGTGAACAAGAAGGGCGAAATCATCCAAACCGCAATCAAACCCGGCACGCGCGTGCACATTTATTATGCAAGCGTCGGCGATTCGCGGACGGTTGACCACGTCGTCGTCGATTGACGCGCGTCCTGGAATAACACGACAAAAAGCCGCAGGATTTGACGAATCCTGCGGCTTTTCTTCGCTGCGTCGGCGATATGTTTCAACCCAGAACCGCGGCCATTCCAATAGTTTAGTCGACTACAAAGGCACGCATAGCCACCGTGTGGCACGAAGCAGTCTTGGTGAAACGACGACGCCACGCGATCGTAGTCTGGCTATCTATCTCAATCTTAATCGCGGCGGGTAACGCAGCGAAAGGGGGACCCTTCCGAGATTTTTTCAGGACAGTACGTAGCGCGCTCGCTCATCCGAAAGAGACGCCGCGGCCGCACCGGAACACGCACAAGCGGAAAAAGAGTCCGCCAGGGGATGCTTCGGACAGTCAGGCTTCACAAACGTCAACGCCTGCGACGCCAGCTCAGCCCGACGTCCGATGGGCAAAGGCAGCGTCAGGCACGGACGACGAAAAATCTAATCTCCCGTACGGAACACCGGTGCCCGGTAAACCAGGCCTGGTCACCAGTCCGTTCGCACCGGACGCTGGTTACATCCAAGTCCTCGGTTTTCCGCCCGGAACCCCGGTGGAAGATCCATACTCAGGCAAAATTTTCCTTACGCCATAAGCGCGGCGCATATTGAGGGTGAGATCCGTTCGCGGACAAAGCCCGTCACCCCATACACGCAAGGTCCCGTCGTTCGGTTTGGCGTCTCGTGGTGATGACCCTTGGCCTACGACCACATAGGTATTCGCATCCGAAAAAAGATTAGGAGGAATGCGTCCATAGCTCATTACGACCAGAGCAGGTCTGAGGACCCACACGTCGCTGGGTTTGCTGATTTTGTGCACGCTCAACAGGAGCAAATTCTCCACTCCTGGATCGCCGCAGTCGATCGGCATCCGAACATCTCCACTTCGGACAATCTTACCTATACACAACTACTTGATCATCTGCCGGAGCTCTGCGCCGAGCTGGCAGCTCTGCTCAAACAGCCCAATGCTCAGGAGATTAAGCGAGAGGCAAGGCAGGATGCCAGGGCACACGGTTGGAAGCGCTGGCGGCAAGGTTACAAGCTGGAAGAATTAATCCGTGAGATCTGCCTGATTCGTCGGGATTTCATTGACACCTGGTTCAAAGCCTTCGCCAACACCAATGCACATTTCGACATTGATGCGCAGAATTCCGCGCGCCGAGTTGTGGAATCTTTTTTCGACAACGTGATTATTGAAGCCACCGTCCAATTCGTTGAGGAACATCATGAAGCTGTGCGTCAATTGAATGCCAGCATGAAGCCGAGAGCAGTTGAGAGTCCAGAATTTGTTCAGCGCGTTACGCACCTACTTCGTGAGCCGTTGGGTCCTCTATTGCTTGGGCTGGAAGTCTTGCTGCGCGAAGAAGCGTTGTCGCCCAGAGGGATTGAGATGATTGAGGTGCTTCAGCGCGGTGTCAGAAAAGAAGCCGAAGCCATCGAAGAACTGCTGAGATCAATAGAATCGTAGCTGAAGAAAAAAAGCGGCTAGAACTGGCGGCGGGTAAATCAGTGCGATGACCACATCTCGCCCCTAAGCAGCGATGAGCTGGCCGACGAATGGATATTCGAGAGCATAATCGGGCTAGGCTCCGTGGCACGTTCGCTCATCCGCAGGTTTACGGAGCGTTGCCAAAACATTGTGCGGGAACTTCCTTCGGTATTCCCCGTATAACAAGGTGACGGATGAAAGCCCCCCAGCGGGCGCGGCGAAGCAGCGCGTGCTCGACTACAACGATAAAAACTCAACAGAGACCAAAGCCGCCGAAAGTAAACAAACGCGTTCGCTTTGAAACGTTGGTCTTTCGTTACTATTCCGGTATCTATAACGTCGCTT
>Ga0207701_10007729_pt1 | contig 10669 bp, 10 predicted proteins | sample KBSSwiSSwithPhiX_FD_184294 | JGI IMG/M metagenome (GOLD analysis project Ga0207701, IMG submission 184294) | Switchgrass rhizosphere bulk soil microbial communities from Kellogg Biological Station, Michigan, USA, with PhiX - S5 (SPAdes) (version 2) | ecosystem: Environmental > Terrestrial >...
CCGCACCTCGAGCGCCACCTGGCGGGTGGCCTCCGCGTCGGCCGGCGAGGCAATCGGGAATCCCGCTTCGATGATGTCCACCCCCAGCGCGTCGAGCGCGCGCGCCATGGTCAGCTTGGACGGCACGTCCATCGAGAAACCGGGTGCCTGTTCGCCGTCGCGCAAGGTGGTGTCGAAAACGACAACTCGGGATGAATCGTGGCTCATGAAGTTCAGTTGTAGCGGCCCGAACATTAGAAGTCAAAGCGATAATAATTACGTTACAATAAGCACAATTTATGGACCTCACGGCCCTCCGGATCTTCCTCGCGGTGGCTGAAGAGCGCAGTTTCTCGAGAGCCGCGGCCAAGGTGCATCGGACGCAGCCCGCGGTCAGCCAGGCTGTCAAACGGCTCGAGGACGACCTCGGCGAGCAGCTGTTCGATCGGTCGTCGAAGAGCGGAACGCTGACCGACGCCGGCCGCGTCCTGCAGAACTACGGTCAGCGGCTCGTGCGCCTCGCCGAGGAAACCGAGTCGGCGATGCGGGAATTGCGCGACCTGCGCCGCGGTCGCGTGCTGATCGGCGCCAACGAGGCGGCGATCCACACCCTGCTGCCGCTGATGGCCCGCTTCCGCAAGAAGGTCCCCGACATTGCGGTCGACGTGCGCCGCGTGCCGGCGCGCCAGATCGCCGTCGAGGTGCAGCAGGGCAGTCTCGACTTCGGCGCGCTGACGTTCCGGCCCGCCGAACAGGGGCTCCTCGAAGTGGACGTCGGGAGCGATGAACTCGTCCTGCTGCTGCCGCCGTCTCACCCGCTGGCAAAACGCAAGCAGGTGTCCATGGCCGACGTCGCAGGGGAACCGGTCGTCGCGCACAACGATCCGTCGCCGGCGAGGGAGCGTGTGCTGCGGATGTTCGAGGATCAGCACATCTCGCTCAACATGGTGATCTCGCTGCCGAGTCTCGACGGCATCAAGCGCGCCGTCGAACTCGAACTGGGTGTGGCGCTGCTGCCGCGGCGCTGCGCGATTACGGAGATTGCCAGCGGACGCCTGGTTGCCGTTCCCGTGCAAAGCATCTCGCGCAAGCGTCAATTGACGCTGGTCTGCCGCAATGCCCACCGGTCCCACGCGGCGAACGCGTTCCTGGAAGTGGCGCGCGATGCCGCGAAGGAAAACACGATTTAGCGCTTCGCGGATATGGCAGAGGCGTATACTGCCGCGCATGAAAGGCCGACTCGTCTGCGCGTGGCTACTCCTCGCGGCTGCCGGCCTGTCCGCCGCGCAGAATGGCGCTTCCCTCCCTTCGAAGAAGGATCCGAAGGACGAGAAGGCCTGGCCCGATGCCGCGGCGATCGAGACCGCCCGCCTTGCCGCGGAGAACCGCCCGCTATTCGCATCGTCGGAACCGTTTGCCTTTTCCCTGGTTGCCGACTTCGGCCAGGTCCAGCACGATCGCGATTCCGGCAGCGACAAGAACTATCCTGCGAACATCGTCCTCTCGCAGGGGACTCCTGCCGAGCAGTCGATCGCAGTTCGCATTCGCACCCGCGGTCATTCACGCCTGAAGCCTGACTTCTGCACGTTCGCGCCGCTGCGCATCATCTTTCCAACGAACCCGAAAGGCACGGTGTTCGAAGGGCAGAAGACGCTCAAGCTGGGCGTGCATTGCCGCGAGGCAGGCGACTATCCGGAGTACACGCTCCGGGAATATCCGGTCTACCGGATGTTCAACCTCCTCACGCCGAACTCGTTTCGCGCGCGACTCGCCGAGGTCAGCTACGTCGACTCGAAGTCCAACAAGACGTCAGTTCGCGGCGGGCTCTTCATAGAAGACGACGACGATGTCGCCCGGCGTATGGGTGGGCGCATCTCGGACTCGACGGGTCAGAATGCAGGCCACCTGGATTTCGGAATGACGGCGCTGACCACAATGTTCGCATACCTGATCGGCAACACGGACGTGTCCATCAGGTCCCTCCACAACATCCGGGTTGTCATGAAGCCCGATGGCACGAGGTACCCGGTGCCGTACGATTTCGATTTTTCAGGCGTGGTCGACGCCTCATACTCCGCACCGAACCCGATGCTCCAGATCTCGACCGTGCGCGAGCGGCTGTATCTCGGGCCGTGCCAGACGCCGGCCGTGTTGAATGTGTTTCTTTCGCGGTTCCGCGCGGCGCGCGAAACGCTTCTCGGGGTCTACGACTCGGCGCCGATGCTGAAGCCGAAGTACCGCACGGACGCCAGGAGTTACCTCGAGGAGTTCTATCGAAAGACGGAGGGGACCGGAGGGATCAAGCGGGCGTTCATCGATGGCTGCGGCACGCGGCCATACATGTGAAGTTAGAACGTAGAAGTTAGAACGTAGTAGTGCATTGCAAAATTGGCCGCCCTCACCCACGTCAATTCTGAAACGCGCGCTAGAAACCTGACACGTAGGGGAGCGCCGCCGCCGTGCCCTTCACCCGCTCGAAGTCGGCAAGCAGCATCGACGTCGGATTCCACTTGTCGGTCACGAACGCATCGCGCGCGCCTGCCGGCAGGTGCCCCTGAAGCGTCAGTGCACCGGCTGTAATGACGCCGGTGTCGACGCGCGCCGCGATCTCGGTGTCCGGGGCGCTCTCGAGCAGCGACTGCAGCGCTTCGATCGATGCCTTGTCGGCCGTGAAGCAGGGCAGGCCAAGCACCGACGAATTCCCGAAGAAAATCTCCGAGTAGGACTCGCCGACGATGGCCTTGATGCCCCAGCGGATGAGCCCCTGCGGCGCGTGTTCACGCGACGAACCGCATCCGAAGTTCGAGTTCACCAGGAGGATCGAAGCGCCCTGGTACTTCGGGTTGTTGAACGGATGCTGCGCGTTCGCCTTGCGGTCGTCCTCGAAGACGTGACGTTCGAGCCCCTCGAAGGTGACTGCGCGCAGAAATCGCGCGGGCATGATGCGGTCGGTATCGAGTTCGTCGCCGCGCAGCGGGAGCCCACGGCCGGTAACAGCGGTAATCGGTGCCATTGTTGGTGTGTGCGTTGTAAAGGACGTCGGGTCTAAAGACCCGACGCCACGTACTAGATGGGCGCGCGTTTTACGCGTGCACTTCCTCGAGCATCTGCCTGGCGTCGGTCACTTCACCAGCAATGGCGGCTGCCGCCACCATCACCGGGCTCATGAGCAACGTGCGACCCGTGGGGCTTCCCTGGCGCCCCTTGAAGTTGCGGTTCGACGACGACGCGCAGACCTGGTTGCCTTCGAGCCGGTCGGGATTCATCGCGAGGCACATGGAGCAGCCGGCGCCGCGCCACTCGAAGCCGGCCGCCGAGAATATCTTGTCCAGCCCCTTCGCCTCCGCCTGCCGCCGCACTTCCTGAGAGCCCGGTACGACCAGCGCCTTGACGTGCGCAGCGACCCGTCGCCCCTTGACGAAGCGCGCGGCTTCCTCGAGGTCCGACAGGCGCCCGTTGGTGCAGGAGCCGATGAACGCGACGTCGATCTTCGTCCCGGCGACCTTCTGACCGTTTGCGAACCCCATGAAGGTGAGCGCCTCGTCGTCCTTCGTCACGATCGGCTCGGAAATGCCCACCGACTCGCCGGGGTTGATGCCCCAGGTGACCGTCGGTTCGATGGTCGCGGCGTCGATCACCACGTGGTCGTCGTACTTCGCGTCAGCGTCGCTGGCCAGCGACTTCCACCAGGCGACGGCACGCGTCCACGCCTCGCCCTTCGGCGCGTAGCGGCGCCCTTCCAGGAACTTGAACGTCGTCTCGTCGGGGTTGACGTAGCCGACCCGGGCGCCGCCCTCGATCGACATGTTGCAGATGGTCATGCGCTCGTCGATGGTCATGCGGTCGATCGTCGTGCCGCCGTACTCGTACGCGTAGCCCACGCCGCCGTTCACGCCCAGGCGCCGGATGATCGTGAGGATCACGTCCTTGGCATAGACGCCAGGCTTGAGCGTGCCGTTCACGTCGATGCGGCGCACCTTCAGCGGGTCGAGCGCCAGGCACTGCGAGGCGAGCACGTCGCGCACCTGGGAGGTGCCGATGCCGAAAGCAATCGCACCCAGCGCGCCGTGCGTGGAGGTGTGGCTGTCGCCGCACGCGATGGTCATTCCAGGCTGCGTCAGCCCCATCTCGGGCCCGATCACATGCACGATTCCCTGCTGCCCCGTCACATCGTCGCCCGGCGCGAACAGCTGGATGCCGAACTCGCGGCAGTTCTTCTCGAGCGCCGACGTCATTTCCTCGGCGGTGAGGTCGATGAACGGGCGCTTCTGTGAACTGGTGGGAACGATGTGGTCGACCGTGGCGAAGGTGCGCTGTGGAAACGGGACTCCCCAGCCATGCTGGCGAATCATGTCGAATGCCTGCGGGCTGGTCACCTCATGCACGAGGTGGAGACCGACGAAAAGCTGCGTCTGGCCGCTTGGGAGCGTGCGCACGGCGTGCGCGTTCCAGACTTTTTCAAAAAGGGTTGGCATGGGAACCCTGATGATACCGCGAGCCAGCCTTCCGGCGTGAGCGCAGTCGAACGCTGCTCAGAACGCGACGCGCACCGCGGCTCCAAGGTCGATCCCGCCGGCGTGCATGTCGACGTCGTTGCCTGCCGAGGGAGACAGTGCCAGGTTCGCGAGGGAATAACGAACGACCCCGCCCACGAGCAGCGCACGGCCGAGCCGCCAGGTCACTTCGCCGCCGACATTGAACCCCCACGCCCCACCCGTCGCTTCGGTCGTGGTCGCCGACTCGAACCGGGCCGTGTCGTACGGATACGAGTCGGTGTAGGTGAAGTCGGTGACGAGCGTCTGCGTCACGCTGAAGTACGAAGGACCGCCGAAAATCTGAATCTCAGGTCTGCCACGTCTCTGGATCGCATAAGCCAGGTCGACGTGCGCTCCCGATTCAGAGTGGGAAAGACCCGCCAGGTCACCGGAGACCTCGCGCCGCTGGTTGAAATAGAACGGATGTGGCACCTCGGCGGTGAGCATACCGTCGGCCGAACCGCTGGAAGCAAATCCGACGGCGCCCACCCAGAGCGCACGTCCTACCCGCACCCGCGCGCCAGCTTCGATGAACCCGCCGGCTGCTGGTTTCATGTCGATGGTGACCGGTGTCGACTCCGCGTTCCTGGTCAACGAGAAGTCCTGGTTGAAGGACTGTGGATTGACGGTCGCGCCACCGTCGATGACGAGGCGGAACCACTCTGGCTTTGAACGCGTCCTGGCGGCTGACGATGAACGCGTCTGGGCGGCGGCGGGAACAGCGAAGGCGACGAGGGCGACGCCGAGGACAAGGGCAAGACCACGCCGCATCAGTTCACTCCAACCGCGGTCCAGGCCTGGGTGATCGCACGCACGGCGGCGCTGCTGCTGCCGTAGAGATCGGTTGCCGCCTGGATGGTCACCCGGCGCGCGACTGAGAACGTGGCGTTGGCCGGCATCATCTGCGTGAATGCGCGATACATCGTCTTCTCGATTTGCTCGCGGTTCGCCACGCCGACGCCCTGGACACTCAGTCCCGAGGTCCGGTTGGTGCCACCCTCGATCGCGAGGTAGTAGACGTGGTTCGGTATGCCGGAGTTGGTGTGCACGCCGCCATCGTCGTTGCTGATCGGCACCTGGATTCGCCTCGAGTAGTGATCGGGCTGTCCGTATGCCGCGGGATTGGCCATCGAGCGGATGCCTCCGGGCGTGACCACGTCTTCGCCGATCAAGTAGTCGGCCTGCTGCGGGCCCGAACCCGCCTGCTGGTAGTAGAACTCGACGGCCGTGCCCATCATGTCGGAGAACGACTCATTGAGCGCGCCAGGCTCGTTCTCGTAAATGAGGCCTGACGTGAAGTCGGTGATGCCGTGCGTGAGTTCGTGCGCCACGACGTCGAGCGCGCCGGACAGGTAGTTCCAGTGCTGACCGCCTGCAGTCAGGTCGCTCGGCAGTCCTTCGCCGTACACCATCACGCCGTTGCCGTAATAGAACGCATTGAGATAGAAGGTCTCGACCACAGACGGGCTCTGGGTGCGCACGGCGGAGCGAGGCACCGTGTGGACCAGGCTGAGCAGGCGGAAGTTGTTGTCGTCCAGCCCGTGGCGCCCGAAGCGCTTGAAGTAGTAGTCGTAAAAGTAGCCGGTGTATGCGTGCGCGTCGACCGCGGCCGCGTCGGTCCAGGTGTTGTCGGAGTCGGTGGCGCGGTCCGAGACGCCGAGCGAGATCCTCCCGTTGAGAAAGTCCAGCGTGCGTTGCAGGTTCTCGTGCATGTCGTAGGTGGTGAGGAGCGGTGGACGCAGTGGATCGCGCGCGTTGAACGAGCGGCTGTCGACGGTGACGCTCATCTTCTTCTGGTCGCCGAGCACGCCCGTGCCGGTCCCGACCGCGGACTGCCGCTCGACCGCGTCCGTTTCCTGGAGAATCGATCCGTCCGTGGCGTCGATGATGTACGCGGTGCCTCCGTCGACGGAGAAGGCCGTGGCGCGGTAGACCAGGCGGAACCCGTCGCCGGTCGGGAAGACACGAAGCACGGGCATGCGCGACGGGCCGAGTTGCACTCCGCTGCGCCGGGCGACGACTGCCGCAGCGTCCTCGGGGGTGAGCGCTGCCGCGACGTCGATGTTGATGTCCGAGTATGTGGTGCCAAAGATCGAGACCGTTGCGCCGATGTCATCGGTCTGCCGCGTCAGTTCCGCGCCGATGATCGGCACCCCGCGATGGAGCTGCTGCAGGCGCGTGTGCGTGCGGCCGGGCACGAGCGTGTCGCTATCGGTACGACGCACTTCGAGATCGCCCGAGCGAAGCATCGCGTCGACACTGGCGTCCCACGTTCGGATCGTCGCAGGGTCGGATGCGACGATCGTGGTGGGTCTCGGCTGGGCCGACGCGGACACAGCGATCAGTGCGAATGCAGTCGAACCAAGGATGGATAGGAAAAGCGCTCGGGGAGCGGCGGGCACGTCGGGGCCTCCTGCGAAAGCTCGAGTTCGGCCACTATATCGCACCGGGTAATCGGGCACGGACCAGCCGCGTCAGGAATCCGTGATGACTCGGGCGCAATTGCCGCTTGCCTCCGTGCGGGCGTATGATCACGCAAGGCATGACAGTGCGTTCGGCGTCACGGCGCTACCGGCGGCTCGCCTACGTGGCGCTCGCGCTCTTCTCTGTCTTCCTGGCGACGGCGGAGATCGAGCACCACGACATCGCCTGCCACCTGAAGACACCACAGCACTGCACCGCCTGCGCGCAGAGCCAGCTTGGCTCAGACCCGCACGCGCCCGCCTCCTTCGACAGGACCGTCCTGGCTGATGCCGGGTACGCCATGTCGGACGGCGTTCTGCTGTCCGGCACCGTCATTCCCACGCGCTCGTCCGGCCGCTCTCCGCCTGCTGCCGCCTGATCTTCCAACAATTGTTCGTCCCTGTTGGCAGTGGTCTACGCATTGGCGCAGGACCAGGTCGGAGGAAGTCATGGTGGTCTCCCGTCGTGGAGCGCGCGCGGCCCTCGTCGCGGCGTTAGTGGCGATCGCGATCCCTTGCGCAGCGCAGCCGGCGCAGGATCCGGCCGCCGCGCAGGCGCTTCGGAGTGAAATCGATCAGTTGAAGCAGGATTTCAGCGCGCGGCTCTCTGCGCTCGAGTCGCGGCTCTCTGCGCTGGAAGGCGCACAGCCCGCCGGTACGCCTGGTGCGCCCGCACCTGCGGAAGTGGCTGCCGCGCCGGGCAACCAGCCGACCGCGCAGGTGCCGGCTGGTGCTGAGGGCGGCGGTGGTCCGAGCGGCGCGTTGCCGGTGTACGGCAACGCTGCGGCGGGGTCGAAGGTGTTCAATCCCGACATGGCCGCCATTGGCAACTTCGTCGGCGCCGCGGGAGACAACACCGTGGCACCGCTTCCCGCACTCGCGCTCCCCGAAACAGAACTGTCGCTTCAGGCCATCGTCGACCCGTACGCACGGGCCGACTTCTTCGTGTCGTTCGGCGAAGAAGGCGTCGCGATCGAGGAAGGATTTCTGACGTTCCCGGCCTTGCCCGGCGGTCTCCTGATGAAGGTCGGCCGCCAGTACCAGCCATTCGGGAAGGCGAACACGCTCCACGCACACATCCTCCCGTGGGTCGATCGTCCGCTCGTCACGACCAACCTGCTCGGTGGGGAAGAACCGCTGGCCGACGCCGGCATTTCCGTGGCGCGGTTGATTCCGAATCGATGGCTGTTCCTCGAGGCGGTCGGACAGGTGTCGCGAGGCAGCGGCAACGAGGTGTTCCAGGGCACTGAGCGCAGCGACCTCAGCTACACCGCGCACGTTCGCGGATATCACGATCTGAGTGAGTCGGCGAACATCGACCTCGGCACGTCGTACGCCTATGGACACAACAACTCCGGCGTGGTGGACGGCACAGACCTGGGCCGACTGACGACGTCGCTCATTGGAATCGACGGCACTTTCCGCTGGCGGCCGCTGCAGCGGTCCATTTACCACTCGTTCCTCGGGCGAAGCGAGGTGATCTGGAGCCGCCGCGAGCAGCCGGACGGCCGGCAGGACGCGAACGGCTTCTACGTCTCGGGCGACTACCAGTTCGCACGCCGGTGGTTTGCCGGCCTTCGATTCGACCGTTCGGAGCGCGCAGTCGATGCGAGCGTCCATGACACCGGCCAGTCGGTGATCGTGACCTACTGGCCGAGCGAGTTCAGCCAGGTGCGCGGGCAGTACCGCCGCACGACATATGCCGAGGGTCCGACCGCGAACGAGTTCCTGTTCCAGTTCCAGTTCGCCATTGGCGCGCACGGCGCGCACGCGTTCTAGATGGAGACGCAAGCGGGAAGAGATGTTTTGAAAGGGTTCCGTATGACCGTGAAAAATGTGCTGCTGTTTCTCGTGATGCTCTCGGTTGCGAGCGTCGCGCACGCGCAGGGCAAGTTGAATGTCGTGACGTCGACCGAGGATCTCGCGGCGATTGCCCGCGAAGTGGGCGGCGACCGCATCAGCGTCGAGTCGATTGCACGCGGCTACCAGGATCCGCACTTCGTGGAGGCGAAGCCGAGCTTCATCCTCCGCATGCAGAAGGCCGATCTGTTGATTGTGGTCGGACGCGAGCTCGAGATCGGCTGGCTGCCGCCGCTGATTACGCAAAGCCGCAACTCGAAGGTGCAGCCGGGCGGGGCCGGGTACCTGGATGCGTCGATGCAGGCGCGGATTCTCGATCTGCCGACGGGACAGGTGACGCGCGCCATGGGCGACGTGCATCCGCTCGGAAACCCGCACTACTGGCTCGACCCGGAGAACGGCAAGCTCGTCGCGAAGTCGATTGCCGCGAAGCTCGGCGAGCTTCGACCGAACGATCGCGCCGTGTTCGACCAGCGGCTCCAGGACTTCACCACGCGGCTCGATGCCGCGGAGAAGGGCTGGCTCGCGCAGCTCGCGCCGTACAAGGGCGTGAAGGTGGTCACCTACCACAGCTCCTACCCGAACTTCAGCGAGCGATTCGGCCTCGACGTGATTGGCTTCGTCGAGCCGCGCCCGGGAATCCCGCCGACGCCTCAGCACACGCTCGATCTGATTGGTGAAATGAAGCGACAGAACGTCAAGGTGGTGATGGTCGAGCCGTACTTCGACTTGAAGACGCCGAACGCCATCGGCCGCGAAACCGGAGCGCAGGTGATCGTGCTCCCGCCTTCGGTTGGCGGCGTGAAGGAGATCACCGATTACTTCAAGCTGTTCGACTACGACGTCAACCTGCTCGTGAACGCGCTGAAACAAGCGACCGGAAAGTAGCCCGACGATGATGCTCGACTCCAACATGCTGCAGTTTCTCGCCGCGCCGTTCGTCGCCAGCCTGATCCTCACGGGCATCCACGCCTATCTCGGTGTGCACGTCGTACAACGCGGCGTGATTTTCGTCGACCTGTCGCTCGCGCAGATCGCCGCCTTCGGCGGCACGATCGCGCTGCTGATGCCCATCAGCGGCGGCGACGCACATTCGACGGCCGTCTACTGGGTGAGCCTGGCCTTCACCTTCGTGGGCGCGTTCGTCTTCGCGACGATTCGCAGCAGGCACGCGAAGATTCCACAGGAGGCGATCATCGGCATCTGCTACGCGGTCGCCTCCGCCGCGTCGATCCTGGCGATGAGCAAGGCGACGTCCGAAAGCGAGCATTTGAAGGACATGCTTGTCGGCAACATCCTCGCGGTCTCATGGCCGGAAGTCGAGCACACGGCCTTTTTGTACGGTGCGATTGGCCTGTTCCACTTCATCTTCCGTCGCCAGTTCCTGGCCATCTCGCGCGACCATGACGCCGCCGAAGCATCGGGCCTGTCCACCAGGCTCTGGGATTTTCTCTTCTACGCCTCGTTCGGCTTCGTCGTGACCTCCTCGGTGGCGATCGCCGGGGTGCTGCTGGTGTTCTGCTACCTCATCGTGCCGTCGGTCGGCGCGATGTTGTACGCTGACTCCATCGGCAAGCGCCTCGCCATCGGATGGACGATGGGGACGGTCGTGTCGGCGCTGGGCGTGTACATGTCGCTCATGCTCGACCTTCCGACCGGCGCCACGATTGTCTGCACCTTCGGGCTGGTGCTCATCGTGATGGCCCTGGTCAAGCCCCTGATCATCCAGCGCACGCATGCAATGTCGTAACTGCGGGACCGAGATCGCCGACAAGGCGCTCATCTGTTACCGCTGCGGAACCGCAACCACAGAAGCGAAGTACCAACCGTACG
>Ga0207701_10007731_pt1 | contig 10668 bp, 8 predicted proteins | sample KBSSwiSSwithPhiX_FD_184294 | JGI IMG/M metagenome (GOLD analysis project Ga0207701, IMG submission 184294) | Switchgrass rhizosphere bulk soil microbial communities from Kellogg Biological Station, Michigan, USA, with PhiX - S5 (SPAdes) (version 2) | ecosystem: Environmental > Terrestrial > Soil...
CACGAGCAGAGTATCGACCGCCGCAGCGGACCTGCCTGAGTATAGGCGCTAGTATCGGTAGCGCTATGCCCGAGAGCAATGCAGCCAATGACAAGCCGACGAGCACCCACATCGCGCTGCGGGGCGCTGTCAGGCCGGCGAGCAGCAGCACGCCGGAGAGATCCGAAAGCCGGTCGACAAAGAAAGCCGCCAAGCTCGTCGAGACCGGCACGTTGAAGCGCAGAAGCAAGGCGCTCCGCACGGTCTCACCCAGCTTGCCGGGCGTCGCGGTGAGCGCGAGTCCACCGAGATAGATCAGCAGACTGGGCTTGAGCGGGGGCGCATGCCCCATGCACTTCAGAATCAGTGTCCACCTTGCGAATCGCAGCAGGTAGCTGAGGAGCGTGGCTGCGATGCCAATCAGGACGGCGCTCATCCCAAGCTGGAGCATCGTCTGCAAGACGTCCTGCCAGCCAGCCCAGACGGCGAGCGCGAGATACGCTGCGCCGCTCAGGCACGTAAAGACAAGAACACGACGTGACAGGCGCTCGTTCGGGTCATGCAAGCCGTCCTGTGGCTGAAACGGCGTGCTCGCCGTCACGCTGCTGCTACCGGAACGTTGCATAGCGGTGGCCCAGGTAACTCGATCCGATGGGAAATATCACGCCGACCAGGTGGGCGATCGCTTCGACGTGTGTCACCATGCCCATGCCCGGCAAAATCCACCGTGCCAGCACCAAACTCACGACAAGCGTTTGCAGCACAGCAAGCACGTTGACGATTGTAAACAGGAATACCTGACGGCCCATCGGTTTGTCGCGCGCATCGAACACGTGCTGGCGCATCAATACGAAGGCCGTAACCATCCCGATCACATAGGCGAGCACGATCGCCGCGGGATAAGAGAACCACGTGCTGAAAATAAAGCGCGAACCGTAATTCGCCGCGGCAGCGACACCCCCGGCCAGCACGAAATGGGTGAACTGCCTCGCCGTCGAAACGCGTACTTCAGCCTCCATCATCCGCCCGTGTGCTGGACGCTCGCGCGAGTCGCCCGCGATGCTGTCGCGACGAATACCCTGCAGTTATCGACCGCGGTCTCGCGGAACGGTCCGTGTGCCTTCACGAACGCTGCAATCGCATCTTTGCCCGGGTTGACGCCACTGGCGGCGGGGCATACAACAAGTGCCCCGACCTTGTCCTTGCCAAAGAACCGTTCCGGGTTCTTCAATGGCTCTTCGAGTAGGGGATATTCATCGGGGACGGTAGCGGACTTTCTCTCGGCATAGTACGGCACTTCACTACTCATCGAATAACCATACAGCAATACGCGCGCCTCCGCCGGCGTGTCTTCGCGGAGCAGCTTCGCGATCGCCAGGGTGGTGTTCTTGTCCGGCGTGAAGCTTGCGCGAGCGATGGGCCAGTAGACCTGCTTGAACTCGGCCAGATTGGAAACGAGAACGAGTGCGAACGCGAGCAGGAATACGCGGCGCAGTGAATGATTGGCGAGGTAGGTAAGTGCGAGCGCCAACAGGAAAATGAGATATATCGTGGTCGACGTCTGGTAGTAGTTGTGGGCGATGTGCAGGTTGGTGAACAGCAGGAACGGCAGCAGAAACAGTGCGACTGTCACTGCCGCGATAATCACCTGGGATCTTCTGGTTTCTTTCACATAGAAGAAACCGAGCACCGCGAGGCCGACATAACTGCCGGCATTGACTTTCAGGGATCGGGTCCAGATCACCCCACGGAACAGTTCGCTCGAGACACGCTGGTGCAGCGTTCCGATGTTCCAGGATCGCAGCCCCGTTGATGTCCAGAGTTTTGCGAGGTCGCTCTGTTCCTTTATGAGGTCAGTGTAATAGGTCCAGCCGAGACCGAGCAGCACGGGTATCGCGAGCAGGGCGATTCCGTAAGCAGGCACCCGGGCAACATTTCTGTCGCCCCGCATCCAGGCGCGCACGCATGCAATCGCGAGGGACGTGACGAGCACCATTACCACCGGCAGGCCCGTTGTTATCTTCTGAGCAACGGCGAGCGACGCGAGTACGACCACCGCCATGGCCCGGTAAGGTGTTACGTGTCGGCTGAAAAAGAAGGGGACAACGGCCGCAATCGCTGCCACGCTGAGGAACGTGGCAGTCGACTCCATCATGAACGTCCGCCCCCAGAACAGGTACTGGGGACTCAACAGATACACGGTGCCGAAGATCAGAAAAACCCGATGTCCCAGAGCCAGGCTTCGGCATAGAAGTGCAACCGGAACGAGCGTCGCGACAAAAAACACATAGGAGAGTCCGCGACCGACCTCGTCGAGAGGCAGGTGCGTGAGCTCGGTGATCCATGCGACCAGTGCCTGAAAGAATGGAAATTCGAGCGGGATCTTCCAAGGATAGCCCGAGATGGGCGTCTGATAGGCCGGTGTGAAACCGTCGTGAATAAACCAGTACGACGTGATCGCCGTCTGCGTCTGTCGAAAACTGTGAGCTTCAAGCAAGGGCTGCGCAATCGTCGTGAAGAGGACGACTGCGCTGGCGATCAGGGCGGCAACAAATGCGGTAGTGAGAGTGAGATCAGTGAGGGATGTGGATGTGATTCGCCGGGCGAGACCCGAACCTCTCGTGCGTTCTGTCATGCTCGAATTGTAAGCGCTCGGAGCATGCTTTCAAAACCGATGCCCCTGAGTGAACCCCGCGTTATTGCTTGTGTCAAGCGTACTACATCTCTTTGGCATAGCACGGAGTGTGGAATAATCCCAACGCCGTTCGAGTCGGACGCGGTATGAGGACTTGGTTGCAAAGGTCCGATGATGATGCGGCACCGGAATCGGTCTGACGCAAGTAGTAACGCCGCTACACCGGTCGCGATCGCGCGGACAGCGGTAGACGGGCGGTCGTCAATGCCGCGACACGTACACTCTGAAGAAGAATGGAATGGGCGCATCACTCCCTCTCATCGCGCTGGGACTTCTAGCGTTCCTCTTCCACAGGCGCGGCGACGACCTGCGGGTTGCTTCGTTATCCGCAGCGCTCGTATGGGGCGTGCTGATCGCCCTGAGCACGGAAGCGTTGAGCCTCGGACATTGGCTGACCTATCGCTCCGTCCTGATTACGTGGATCGCGGTGGACGTCCTGCTGGCGCTTGGATGCCTGTGGTCAATCTTCCGCGGACACCTCATGAGGCAAGGCGGGCCACGGCTGAGCCTGTCTCCTTGCGAACGTATGATGGTCGGATCCATCCTGTTCATCGTGGCCATGCTCGGCACGATAGCTATTGTCGCCCCGCCCAACAATTGGGACTCCATGACGTACCACCTGGGTCGGATGGTGCACTGGATTCAAGACCGGAGTATCGATTTCTATCCGACATCCATACTGCGGCAACTTTATATGAAGCCATGGGCGGAATATGCAATCCTGCATTTCCAGCTCCTGAGCGGCGGCGATCGGTTTGCGAATCTGGGGCAGTGGCTGGCCATGGTCGGAAGTATTTCCGGCGTGACACTGATCGCGAAGGAGCTCGGTGCCAACCGAACCGGCCAGATCTTCGCCGCGGCTGTGTGCGCCACGATACCCATGGGGATAATGGAGAGTTCGAGTACACAGAACGATTACGTCGTGGCGTTCTGGATGGTGTGTCTGGTGTATTACGTCGTCTCCATCGCAGGAAACGGCTCGGTCGTCTCGCGCCCTTCTTTGTCGAGCGCGGTCACAGAACAGAGGCAACATGCCGACGGTGCGCTCGCGAGCGTCGGACGCCGCTCGCTACATCCGCTACAAGTCGGCGCAAGTGTCGGTCTCGCGTTCCTGACGAAAGGTACGGCCTACATTTACTCAGTACCATTTCTTGCCTGGTATGCGGCGATGGGGCTGCGCAGGCGAGGGTGGCTCGTGTGGCAGCCGTGGGTTATCGTGGGCGGCATCGTCCTGGTGCTCAACATCGGTCACGAGATCCGCAACGTGCAGGTATTTGGTCGACCGCTTGCAAGTGGAGACGACCCGATAGCCAACGCGTGGTTCACACCACAGGCTTTCTTCTCGAACGCAGTGAGAAATCTCGCCCTCCATACAGGTATAGGTCGTTTCGAATCCACCGTTCGCGGTATGCACGAGATGCTCGGGATTGACGTGAACGATCCTAGAACGACCGTCGACGAGTTCGCGATCCCGAAACTGCTCGATCTGTATCAGGTGCTTCATGAAGACTATGCGGGTAACCCGCTGCATCTGGTCCTGATACTCGCGGCGATCGGCGCATTGGTCCGGGGCCGGTCCGGACGAGCGAATCGAACCATTCTGTCGTATGTCGTGGCGCTGCTCAGCGCGTTCGTGCTCTTCTGTGTGTTGCTCAGATGGGCTCCTCACCACAGCCGAATCCAGTTGTCGATGTTCGTGTTGTCCAGTCCGCTGGCCGGACTCGTCTTGTCTCGAATGTCGCGCTTCAAGGCACACGCAATCATTTCGATACTCATAGTGGGTTCGCTGCCATGGGTATTTCTGAACCGTAACCGGCCGCTCCTATTCGAGGTCCTGCGCGTGAAGGGCTTCGTCTTGAAGAGTGACTTCACCAACATCTTCAATACTGATCGCACGACGCAAATGTTCAGGAATCGTCCTGAGCTGAAAGACGCGTACGTGGGTGCTGCATCCTTGCTGGCCGCCAGGAATTGCGACAGGATAGGTCTCTCAATCGGTAGTGATGACTGGGAGTATCCGTTGTGGAAGCTGTTGCATATCGGATCCGGCAGCAGCTACCGCGTCGAACATGTCGATTTGAAGAATGTGTCGCGAAAGAAAGAGGACCTGTCGTTTGTCCCTTGCGCCGTGGTTTACATGGAAAATCCCGCGGGTCCCAAAGAGGTGCCCAACCAATGGGTAACCCACGGGATGCGTTATGAAAAGCAATGGTCCATGGCGCCGATCCACGTCTACGTGCTGGATTCACGTTAAGCGGCTCATGCCTGCGACGCCTGAGGCAGCTTCAATCGCAAGGGTGCGCCACAAGCTTTGCAACGAAATCGAGTCCCCTGACTGCCTCAACGCCACACTGACTCATGCACGAGCCGAACGCCCAGTACAACTTCGCGAGACCCGATTCGCTAGCGGTTCGGATCGCGGCGCATGCGAGACGTCGGATGTATCAGCGGTTTCTGATCGATACCGCCATTCAGCCGACGGAAACACTGCTGGACGTCGGCGTTACGTCCGATCAGAGCTACGAGGCTTCCAACTACGTCGAGGCGTGGTATCCCTACAAGGACAAGATAACGGCGGTAGGGCTGGACGACGCCGCATTCCTCGAGGAACAGTTCCCCGGAATCACGTATCGGAGGGCAGACGGCAAGCGTCTTCCCTTCGACTCGGACAGTTTCGATGTCGTGCATTCAAGTGCTGTACTCGAGCATGTCGGAAGCTTCGACGAGCAACGCCGCTTTCTACAGGAGCTGACCCGCGTCGCGAGGCGGGTCGTATTCCTTACTACGCCGAATCGCTGGTATCCCATCGAGTTTCACAGTCTCCTGCCACTGCTGCACTGGTTGCCGAAACCATGGTTCCGGCGGCTGCTGCGGGGCACGCGCTATCACTTCTTTTCACTGGAAGAAAATCTCAACCTGCTTGACCGGGCGGAAGTCGGCCGGCTTTGCGAGACGCTCGCCGCCGAGCGCGTGGGCGTTAAGGCGCTGCACCTGCTGGCGTTTCCCAGCAACTTGCTCGTGACGATCGAAAAGCGCCGGTACAATCCATCTTGAGACGGCTGCCGCTCATCGCACTCGCGGCCCGAACACGAGCAGGGCGTTCAGCGGATAGGTGAGAACCGATGAAAGGAACGCGCCCGTGGCGAATGCGAACCCGGCGGAGGCATCCCCGAAGACAGACTGCAGGCGCAGGCCGTATCGAAGCGCGATCGATAAAAGCCACGTCAAGAACATTCCGAATATTGCGATTGCCACAAATCGACCAAATCGGGACCAGCCGTATCCGCACTTGCTGCCGAACGTGAATTGGCTGTTAAGCACGAAGCTCAACACGATGCCGAGCCCATACGCTGCGACGACGGACATCGAGTAGAGCAAGGGCGTGTCGGCGCCGAGCAGATAACCGATGAGCTCCCGGCACGCGATGGTTATCACCGCGACCAGACCACCCACGACGATGAAGCGGCTATATTGAGCCAGGCACATGCCGCTCGGGGAACCTAGCCGCGGACGGCTGCTCGATCCGATGCGGCGATAGGTCCAGACGGTACGCAGCTGGCGGACGGTGCTTCGAGTTGCAGGATGCTGAGCAAGCAACTCGAAAACATGATCTGCACACCGATCACGAGCAGGGTGGCGCTCGGGATTGCGATGCGCAGTGATCTTTGCGGGTCGAGCGGTCCGAACGATTCAGACCCCCATGCCCCCAACGCGTAGGTTGCGAGACCGAGTCCAACCAGGAAAGCTGCGCATCCGGCGACGAGCCCGGCTTCGAGGCGCAGCATGTCTCGCACGCGCGAAACCACAGGGTCTTCGGGCAGCAGTCCAGAACGAATCGCGAACGTCTTGGCGAACATGTAGAAGACGATGGCCTGGAAACCGCAGACGATCGCGGCGCCTGCAAATACGAGGGTGTTGAGGTCGAACACGACTTTGCCCGCTGGTTGCTGGCCAGGCAGCAGCCAGAGCATCGCTGCTATCCCGACGATCAACATCACGATGCCGGGGTAGAAAAACAACCAGGAAGGGCTGAACAGCAACAGGAAACGCAGGTGCCGCCACCCATCGCGCCAGCTGCGCAGGTGCGGCGCGCGGCTCCGGCCATCGGGCGACAGGACGGTGGGCACCTCGGTTATTCGCAGGCCACGCAGCGTCGCCTTGACCACCATTTCGCTCGCGAACTCCATCCCGTTCGAACTCAGCGCAAGAGACCTTATGGCATCGCGGCTGAAGCCACGAAGCCCGCAATGGAAATCGCCGCAAGGACTGCGGAACAGTAACCGCCCGATGCCGGTAAGCACCGGATTCCCGAGATACTTGTGCAGGGGCGGCATGGCATTGGGCTTGATGCCACCGCGGAAGCGGTTTCCCATGACCAGTTCGTATCCCGCGCGCAGTTGCGTCATGAATGGATCCAGCGCGGAAAAATCGTAACTGTCGTCAGCGTCTCCCATGATGACGAAGCGCCCGCGCGCAGACTCGATGCCATGACGCAGGGCCGCGCCGTACCCGCGGCTCTGCACCGCGACGACCCGCGCTCCACAACGCTCCGCGAGGGCCTGGGAACCATCCGTGCTGCCGTTGTCCGCGACGACGACCTCGGCATCCAGATGGCGGCTCTCAATGTAGGCTCGTGCCTTTCTGACGCACGTCTCGATGGTCTCAGCTTCGTTAAGACACGGCATCAGTATCGTCAATTCCATCTTTATGTGACTCGGCAGACTGGTTACGGCGAGGACGCGCAGAACTGGTACAGTAACCCTAGTTCGCTACGCCATGATGTTCCGTGCGTGAGCTTAATACGCAGGATTTGCGCGCTGATTTGATGCAGAACAGCGTGGACCGCATCTGCAACCGGAATGCGGCATCCAAAAGTGCCGCTATACTCCTGCGCATATATTAACGGGATATAAGACCGTCATTGCCGCCGTGTCTCGTCCACTTGTCTCAGAACCCACATACCCGCGGGTTCGGCGACCTCTACTGTAGACGTTAGGGCATGGCATTGGCTACGTACCACTGGCTGGACGACTTCGGGTGAGGGCCACGATCACCCGAAGCATGAGCTGGTTTTCGATTACTCGGGAGCGGGGATGACCTCCTGACCGACCTTACTTTTGAACCATGAAAGTATGGGATCATCTGGAAGCACCCGTGGTACGAGCGCCCAAGAACGGCGCGAGACGCCGTCCGCCTCATTACGCTTGATTCGATGAATAAAACGATTCAGATCACTGGAGAGACATTGTCCGCTGCCGTCACGGACGCGCGCAGGCCGGAACGGATGCGGCGCGGGATACGGCTTGCCTTGCTGGCTCCGGAGATGTTGTCCCCGGGCGGCGTTCAGTCATTCATGTGGAGGATCTGGGACTGTATGGCCGGTCTGGCTGCGGATCCATCGTGCCTGTCGCTCAGTGTTCTGAACGATGGCGCGAAGGCACTGCGCGCGTCCGGGCGTGTCGCGGACAGCGCCTCGGTAGTAGGCGGTCGTCGCTCAAAGGCGCGGTTTGTCACGTCCGTCCTGCGGCAGCATGCCGCAGATGCGATGATCGTAGGTCATATAGGCCAGTCTCCCGTTGCCTGGATACTGAAGAAGTTGGGACGCGTTCGTGCTTATGCAGTTGTTCTCCACGGAAACGAGGCGTGGAAGCGCCTTTCGTTTTTTCAACGGTTGGCGTGCCGTGATGCTTTTTGCGTCATTGCGACGACACAGTTTACGGCGCGTCGGTTTGTGGAATGCAATGCCGTACCGCGTGCGCTCTTGCGAATCGCGCCCCTTTGCGCAGACGAATCATCCACGCCGGCGTCCAACTTCGTACTGACCGGCGATTTCCGGATTCTGATCGTCGGCAGACAATGGAAATCCGAGCGGTACAAGGGTTTCAGTCAATTGATCGCTGCGGTGGCGCTGATGCATGCTTCAGGGCGGCATGCCACTCTGCATGTGGTTGGCGAGGGCGACGATCAGCCGTCGCTGCGCAAACTGGCAGAAGAACGTGGCGTGATTTCGCACGTTCTTTTTCATGGAGCCATTGCTGACGCCGATCTCGCTGCCGCGTACCAGACGTGCCATGTGTACGCAATGCCGAGCGGTCAGGAAGGGTTCGGCATCGCGTTTCTCGAAGCGATGCGGTACGCGAGGCCCTGCGTTGGTGCCATGGCCGGGGGTATCCCTGAGGTGATCGACGACGAGGTAACCGGTTTGCTTGTGCCGTACGGAGATGCCGGGAAACTCGCCGAGGCTTTGTGTCGTCTCTACGATGACCCCGAGTTCCGCGACAGACTGGGCGCGGCCGGGCTGGAGAAAGTGCGAACTACACTCTCTTATCAAGCTTTTTGCAGTACCTATCGCGCATTGCTCTGGGAAATGGTGAGCGGGCTCGACGCTGACACGCGCGAGGCCGAGGCGGAAAAACGGACCACGTGCACGATCTGAAGATGAATGTAGCACGCTCGCGGGTGCGCCGGGGTCGCGCGTCTGACAACCGCGCAAAGCCTTCGAACCCGTTAGCCCGATTTAACGTTCGTCTTGGATACCGGGAAGTCTGCGGTGGTCGCTTTATGCACCGGTGTGTTGGGCACATGCTGAACAATGAACCTGCGAAGCGGGCGCTCGAACATCGCAAAGACAAATATCGATACGACCAGGACGAGTGCAAACGCGACGGCGACTTCGACGGCGTGGGGCAATCGCAGTCCGAAGAACCTGGCGGCGATCCAATGCCACCAGAACACTACAGGTGTATGGAGGATGTACATCGAATAGCTCGCTTCACCGGCAAGCACCGCAACGGGAGAGGCGAGAATCCCAGTCGTCGACGAATGCATCCCGGCAGCGGCCAGGATTACAACCCCATAGAGGGGTACCAGCAGCGCGTCGCTGACGAACCAGGCAGGCAAGGACGAGCGGAAACCCAGAACCAACGCAAGCACGACTGATGCGAGAACGAGCGACAACTGATTGCCAAGTGGTGATCGATCGCGGCCGAACAAAAAGAGCCTGCCGAGTGCCATGCCGAAAACAAACGAAGGCACGTGAAAGAGTGGGAAGTACGCGAAGAAGTACTGCCACTCCGTCGAGTAGCCGGGTAACAGCGACTGCGCGTTCGCACGTATAGCCGCGCTGGCCACGACGGCAGCAGCCGCCGCCAGGACGAGATCCCGCCGCGCAACGCGGGTCGTTTGGAGCAGCAAGTAAGGGAATGAAGCATAGAAGCACATCTCGACCGACAGCGACCAGGCCGGGCCGTTCCAGGAGAATGCGACCGGTGGCAACCACGCTTGCAGGAGCGCCGGTACGGCTAAAGTCGCGAGTACAAAGCGATCCAGCGAGATGATGCCTGCAACTGCGACCCCATATATGAACGCCGGCAGCATCAGGACAAGTGCCAGGTAGTAGGCAGGGCCGATTCTGGCAAGGCGCGCGATCTGAAATCGGCGCCTCGGAACGTTCAGTGAACCGTCCTCGCGTGAAGACGAATACACATATGTCAGAATGAAGCCAGAAAGAACGAAGAAGAATGTGACGGCTTCATACCCGGACTGACACCAACCCTTGATGATGCCGGGCAGAAAATCCACTCTTGACGTATCGAGGTGATTCAGTACAACGAGCGCCGCCGCCCAGAACCGAAGTGAGGTGAGAACGGGGAGATTCGGGCGTTCTACAGCGCGGGCCATGGTTCGTGAATTCGAGCGTGCATGTAAGGCTTCTTCAGCTGATCACTCCGGGCGTGAAGAATTGCCCAAGTAGAGGTCGGCGTGTAGGCATTATTTCTCACCCTGTATGCCGCGATCACTTCTGGGCGCGACAGCGCTGCCCGAACCCGTCCGCTGGCGGGGTAGCCGGTCTCTCGGGAAACGCCGAGCCATTGAAGGACGACATTCAGGCATGGAGCATGGAGGGAACGTCTCCCCGAACAGTACGCCAGCTGACATCGTCTAACCCTGACAGCTATGGTTCGTTTTTCGTGCGAGCGGCTGTCGTTTCGCAG
>Ga0207701_10007734_pt1 | contig 10666 bp, 7 predicted proteins | sample KBSSwiSSwithPhiX_FD_184294 | JGI IMG/M metagenome (GOLD analysis project Ga0207701, IMG submission 184294) | Switchgrass rhizosphere bulk soil microbial communities from Kellogg Biological Station, Michigan, USA, with PhiX - S5 (SPAdes) (version 2) | ecosystem: Environmental > Terrestrial > Soil...
ACCTGTATCTCGAACAACGCAGGGTAAAGCACTGAGAATTGTCAGTTCAGAGTTGAGAGAAAAGCACTGGTTTCCTGCTCAACTCTCAACCAACAACTCCCGGTTATGTCAAAAGAACTACTCGCGCAATTCTGCACCAATATCGCTTCGCAACCGCTCACGAATCCGTGCGTGTGCCGCGCTCGCTTCTTCGTTAGTCAGTGTGCGATTTTTGTCGCGATATGTCAATGAATAGGCCAGCGACTTTCGTGCTTGCGACAGTTCGTTGGCATCATTTTCCATAAATAAATCGAATAGCTCCACCTTCTCCAGCAAAGGCTCGTTAGCCGCTGCGATTACTCGAACGATTTCTGCGTGCGTGACTTCCGGGCCGACAAACATCGCCATGTCGCGTGTCACGGCCGGATAGCGATCGATTTCTTTGAACCGTTCCGCGTGTTCGGTTGCTTGGGCGATAGTCGCGAGATCGATTTCTGCCACCAACACCGGTGTGGTTGCGCCAAAAGAACTTGCGCTGGAGAGCTGCCCGCCACGGCCGATCCGATCTCGTCCGTGAAAAATTTCCGCACTCAAAGCGAAGCCTGATTGTTTGCCGCGACGAAACTCGAACGTGCCCAATGCATTGAGCGCCCCTCTCAGATCAAAAAAATCGAGTGCCCGCTTCTTTTGGGCACGCCAGTTTTTGGCTGAAGCGGCCTGGCCGCATAGCGCCATTGCCAGCTTGCGTTGTTGTTCGCCGGTCGGCGGGGCAAAAACGTTGCCGATTTCAAAAATCGCGATCCGCTCTGCGCCAGCCCGGATGTTTCGCTCGACCGCGGCAAGCAAACCCGGAATCAGAGTCGTTCGCAGGGCCACATGATCTTCACTTAGCGGATTACGCAACTCGATTGCGCCGTTGGCCCTTGCGACTTCCGAACGCGCGATCAACGATGAGGTACGCGCTTCCGACAAACCGAGGGCGACCAGGTTGCGTCGCAACATGGCCTCGAAATCGTAATTGCGGTCTGCTGCGCTCAGCGGCGTGAAGCGGCTCCGGTCCTCGCTCGGAACTTTTTCAATGCCATGCCCGCGAATGACTTCTTCGATCAAATCGACTTCACGCTGAAGATCGCGCCGGTAGCTTGGAATTTTCCATGACGAACCTGATTCTCGTCGGTTCGCTGAATCGCCTCTGCTTAGTCCAAATCTCGTTAGAATCTCATCCGCCGTTGCGGGCTCGATGTGAATGCCCAGGAGCTCATCGGCGCGCCCGTAGCGCATTGAGACATCCGGCGGGTTCGGCGGCAGCTCGCCCGCGACCGCAATTGTGCGCTCTGGCGTCGCGCCGGCGACTTCGCAGATTAGGTCTGTCGCCCGTTGTGAGGCCCCCAAAATCATTTGCGGGTCAACGCCGCGTTCAAAACGGTAACTGGCATCGCTCGGCAAATTCAAGTCCCGCGCGGTTCGTCGGATGGTTGCCGGCAGGAAATACGCGCTTTCCAGTAGCACATTTTTCGTGGAGTCGGTCACCCCCGTTTCCTCGCCACCCATTACTCCCGCGATTCCAACGGCGCGTTGATCGTCGGCGATGACCAGGTTGTCGGGGGTCAGCGCGTACGTTTTGCCATCAAGGGCGAGAAACTTTTCGCCCTCGCGCGCCAGTCGCACGTTGATGTCGCCGTCGAGTTTTTCCGCATCAAAAGCGTGAGTGGGCTGGCCCAGCTCGAGCATTACGAAATTCGAGACGTCGACGACGTTATTGATGGAACGAATGCCGACGCTTTCGATTTTCGCGCGCAACCAATCCGGACTTGGCCCGACCTTGACGTTCTCAATTCGGCGCGCGGAATAAAATGGACATTCGCGCATTGCTGAAATGACGACGCCCTTCTTTTGCAGGGCAGGCGCACCGCCTGCCGACGTGGAAGGCAACCGAACCGGTTTGTTTGTTAGCGCCGCGATCTCGCGCGCCAAACCGAAATGACTCAACAAATCGCCGCGATTCGGCGTGATTTCGACATCGAGGACGGTGTCCGGCGGGAACAAATCACGAACCGGCGCGCCGATTTTTACTTCGGGCGACAGAATGAGCAGCCCGGCGGCGTCCTCGGCGATGCCAAGTTCCTTGGGGCTGCAAAGCATTCCTTCGCTTTCGACTCCGCGCAGTTTGCTCGCGCGAATCCTGAGGCCACCGCTCAGCTCCGCTCCGGGTAACGCCAGCGGCACTTTGTCGCCCACTTTGTAATTTTTCGCGCCGCAAACAATCTGGCGTTTCGTTCCGCTCCCGTCGTCAACGATGCAAACACTGAGTCGATCCGCATTCGGGTGCGGTTTTGAGTCGTCGATCCGCGCAATGACGACGTGGTCAAAATCGGCGCCGCGTTTTTCGATGGCCTCGATTTCAACGCCCGACATCGTGAGCAATTCCGCCAGCGCTTCGATGCTTGGCGGCAGCTCCACAAATTCGCGCAGCCAGTTAACGGAAAATTTCATTTTGCGCTTTGATCATTCCGAGCCCCGATCCTTCGGGGCCGAGGAATCCCGTTGCGTAACCTGTACGTTTCGCGGTGGGATCCCTCGACTTCGCTCGGGATGACATGCTATTTGAAGTTTGGGGCGAATGTTCATGCGAATTGTCGCAAGAAGCGCAGATCATTTTGCGCGAACAAGCGGATGTCAGGAATGTCGAACAAAATCATCGCCAACCGGTCCATCCCAAGACCGAAGGCAAACCCGGTCCATTTTTCCGGATCGTAAGCGTCGTCGCGGCGGGATTGGTTGACCGCTTCGAAAACGGCCGGATGCACCATTCCGCAGCCGCAGACTTCAACCCATTGTTCGCCGCCTTTCAGCGCGCTCGATTTCACATCAATTTCAAAACTCGGTTCGGTGAACGGAAAATAATGCGGACGAAAACGCACGGCGGTGTCGGCGCCGAAAAGCTCGCGCAGAAAGAATTCCAGCGTGCCCTTGAGATCGCCGACACTGACCTTTTCATCAACGTAAAGCCCTTCAATCTGGTGAAACTGTGCGCCGTGCGTGGCATCGACTTCATCGCGCCGATAAGCCGCGCCGGGAGCGATCACGCGAATGGGCGGTGGCGCCGATTCCATAGTGCGGATTTGCACGGTCGAAGTGTGGGTGCGCAAAAGCCGGCCATCCGGAAGATAAAATGTGTCCTGCTCGTTGCGTGCGGGATGATCAGCCGGAGTGTTTAGCGCGTCGAAGCAATGCCATTCCGTCTCGATGTCGGGGCCTTCGGCGAGCGCGAATCCCATCCGGCGAAAAACACCGATACTGCGATCGAGCATCTGCGTAAGCGGATGAATTGCGCCGCGCTCATGTGAAGTTCCCGGGAGCGAAATGTCGATGTTCGCAACCGCGGCTGATTCTTTTTCGGCGCGAAAATTCTCGGCACGCGTTTCAATCGCCACTGTCACTGCGGTCCGGATCTCGTTTAGCAGTTTTCCGACAGCTGGCTTTTCCTCTCTCGGCAGCGACTTCATTTTGTCACTCCATTCGGTGACGGTTCCGCCACGGCCGAGGAACTTCACCCGTACCGCTTCGAGGGCGCGGCCGTCTGGTGCCGACGCGATCTGCGCCAGTGCTTCCTCGCGCAATTGTTCGAGCGGATGGGCCATGGCCTGAAGGGTTAAATTGTTAAAAGCGTTACATGGTTACAACGGAAAGACATGTTCCGTCGCATCCAATTTAACGATTTACGCTGTCTTCTTCGCCTTCGATTTCTTTTCCAGCGCGCCTTTCGCCTGTTCAATGATGGAGGCGAAAGTTTTTTCGTCGGTCACGGCCAAGTCGGCGAGGATTTTGCGATCCAGAACAATGCCGGCCGCTTTCAAACCTTCAGCCAGGCGGCTGTACGTCATGCCATTGGCGCGAGCAGCGGCATTCAACCGCTGAATCCACAGCATGCGGAAATTGCGTTTTCGTGTTTTGCGATCGCGGTAGGCCCAATATTGACCTTTCATGGTCGCGTCTTTGGCGTAACGGAAAAGTTTCGATCGGCGTCCGCGATAACCTTTCGCTTTTCTTAACACCCGGCGTCGCCGTTCGCGACTGGCCGGGGCGTTTGTTGCTCTCGGCATTTTGTTATTCCCGAATTTTTGTTCGGGCCTCCTTTCAGCGTGCTGTTCTTATTATATAGGTGATCTGCCTGACCTCGCGCGCTGAATGTAATCCCGCATTGGCGGGATCAGGTGTGCAGATATTACGACGCGTCGTACGTCGGGCGGGGAAAATAGGCCGTCCCTAGTAAATGACAAACAATTTCCGAGGTGGATCGAGCAGTTCCCTCGCGGACGCCGCGCCGCCTGAAATTTGGGACACGACGAAGCGTGTCCCTCCAGCCTAACAATTGGAGGGCGCCGCTTCGTTGGCGCCCAAACGTCTATTCGCCAAATCGGCGAAATGATCAATTCGACGCCTAGGAAGGTGCTGTTCCTTGGTTAGAGGCAATCAACCCAGAGCTTTTTCTGCAGACTGCCCACGCCGCCAGCCCGACCGCGGCGCCGCCCAAATGCGCAAATGACGAGACCGAGCTGATTCCGATCTTTTGCTCATACGCGCCGATAATTTGAAAAAAAATCCAGAGCACGAAAACGAACCAGGCCGGCAGTCGAATCCAATGGAAGTTAAAAAAGTAACGCCACAGGAATCCGATCTTCGCCTCCGGAAATGCCAAGGCGTAGAATGTGATCACTCCAGCAATGCCTCCGCTCGCCCCGATGCAGGGAATCGTCGAGTTTGGTTCCGATGCAATATGGATGAGGTCGCCGACAAAAGCCGCGATCGCAACCAGCCCGATGTAACGCAGCGGACGCAGGAAATTTTCCACGTCGTCGCCGAAGACGAGAAGAAAATACATGTTGCCGACGAGGTGAATGATTCCGGCGTGCAGAAAAAATGACGTGACGAAAGTCAAGCCGTGCATTCGTGTCGCCTGCGCTGGAATTAATCCGAAAAGCTGCACGGCTTCGTGAAGATGAAAAAAGGAGTGAACGCTTGCCGTGATGATGACTGCGGCCAGAAACCAGGTGACAACCGGACGCCGTTCCTCCGCCGGCGCGTCGAATTCCACCGGCATTCCGAGAAACGCGGCGATCGATTTCCACCATTCGTCGGGTGGTGCGCTGTCGAAATCGGGGCCACGCGCCTGCTCGGCGAGTTGCTGAACTCTTGCCAATGCGATCGCTTCGCGCGCTTTTTGTGGGAGTAGTGCTGGCGGCGGCTTGGGCGGTGGACGCACTTGCAGCGGTTGTGTTTCGCCTTTATCGAACCAGACAAATTCGCAAATTTTACAGACTTCAACTTTGATTCCACTGCTACTATCCAGTGCGACTTCGATCATTGGGTTACTGCACGAAGGACACGGCCGGGCACTGCTTCCCTCGTTATGAATGGCGTGGAGCCAGAGCGGATTGATCGATTCCGGAGTGAAGGTGCGACGCAACAATTGCAGGCCCACTGCGCGCCCATCGCATTTTTCGCAACGCCAGATGATGCCCGTGCCCGTGCGCATTTCGGTCAATGGAATTCGACAGGCCGGGCAAAGAAGTTCAGCTTCCATCGCGGGAACCTGTAGCGGCAGCCGTGCCGGCTGCAAAGTTCGCAAGACGGCTGACCTCCATTGGCTGCAAGCCAATGCCACCTTTCGGATTGGCGGTTCCTGTGCAATTTTCTAAAATCTTCGAGTGAACTGGCTCGCACGCCATCGTCGTTTGGCCTTTGCCGCAATCTGTCTGTTTTGGACGGTGGTGGTTTTTGCCGGCTACTTTTTCCCGGCGTTGCCATTCATCTCGATGCCGTGGCGGGGCGAACAAAGTTTCGAGGATTTGCTGCGCAAAGAGGGCTGGAAAACTCCGACGCACGACGACTTGATTTTTCTGGGAATCGATCAGCAATCGTTGCAACTGGATGCGACGATCGGGAAGGAAGAGATCGCGGGTAATCGCGCGTTTGAATTGATGACTGAGCGGCCGTTCCCGTGGTCGCGAGAGGTCTGGGCGCTTCTGTTGGATCGCTTGTTTGGGGCCGGCGCGCGCCTGGTCATGTTTGACATGGTTTTCAATAACCCGAATGACGGGGACCCGGCCTTTCGGGCGGCCTTGGATCGCTATCGCGATCGGGTCATCATCGCAATGAATGTGGATATGCAGGATACGGCGGAGATGCGAAGACAGGAAGGAACGGCGCCCACTGTTGTATTTCCAAATTCGCAACTGATTCCCGAGCCCGCGCAAAAGGATGATCGCGTCGGATTCATTAATTATTGGAATGACGTGATTGACGGGAAATTGCGGGCGGCTCGTTTTTTTACGTCCGATCGTCAACTTGCCGGGAATGCGTTATTCGCCGACGATGATCTCTACGTTTCGCTTGCCGCGCGGGCGCTAACGAAACTTGGACACAAGGCCGATATTCCCCAGGACCAGCGAGATCACCTTTTTCGTTTCAGCTCAAATGATGCCTACGTCCCCTTCCCGCTGTGGGAGGTTTTCCACCCGAGCTATTGGAAAGCGAATTATGGTAACGGCGCAAAATTTAAAAACAAAATCGTAGTCGTTGGCGGATCCGCGCAAATCCTGCACGACGTCATCGATACCCCGATGCATCCGGCGACACCGGGACCGTCCGTCCATTTGCAAGTAATCGCAGCCACCGTGGAACACGAGTTTTTGCGCCAAACACCGACCGGAATAATGCTCGGTTTGGTCCCGTTGGCGGGGCTGATTGGATGGGGCGTCATTCCGGTTTTGCGTCGTCCTAGTCTTTCACTGCTTTTCCTAATTACGGTTAGCGTCATTTATTTCACGGCCGCGCGTATTGCCTACGATCAGTCCGGCTTCTTTCTCGCAACTGTTCCCGTGCTTTCCACTTTGCTCCTCTGCGGCGGTAGCACTCTCGGGATCGATTACATCGTCGAGCGCATGGAAAAGCTGCGCACCCGACGCACGCTCGAGCGTTACGTTTCCAAGAATCTGGTCAAAGAAATCCTCGAGAATCCCGGCGGCTACTTCAATTCGCTGAAAGGCTCGCGCATGCCAGCCACGATTCTGTTCTCCGACATTGTTGGATTCACCACTTTGAGTGAAAAAGCCGATCCGGAAGAATTGGTCCGCCATCTCAATGAGTACCTGAGCGCGATGACCAAACTCGTTTTTCAGAACGGCGGCACGCTCGATAAATTCATAGGGGATTCCATCATGGCGGTATGGGGGAACGTAAAAAGTCAGGGTAAAGCGAAGGATGCTAAGGCGGCTGCGCATACGGCTCTGGAGATGCGACGTGAGTTGGCGCGACTAAACAGCGCGTGGCAAGCGGAAGGCCGCATGCCGCTGGGAATGGGCGTCGGCCTTAATCAGGGTGATGTTCTCGCTGGAAATATCGGTTCGCAGGATCGCGCCGATCTCACGGTGATCGGCGATGCCGTCAATCTGGCGTCGCGCCTGGAAGGGTTGACGCGCAGTTTCGGTGTCGACATTCTGGTCGGGGGGACGGTGGCGGGTTTGATTCGCGATGAATTTTATTTGCGCTCGGTGGCGCGTGCGCAGGTGAAAGGCAAAACCGAGCCGGTCGACGTTTTCACCATTGTCGAAGCACGCGATAGCAACCCGGATCAGGAATTATTGATCTGGCTGGAAACCTACGAGGAAGGCATCCGAAAGTTTCGGGATCGCGATTTCACCCAGTCCAAAATCTTGTTCTCACGTTTCCTCGAATTTTACCCGGAGGATCTGCTGGCGAAAATGTATCTCGAGCGCTCCTTGGAATACGAGCAGACCCCGCCCGACGAACAGTGGAATGCGGTGGAGGTGTTCGAGAAGAAGTGAGGCCTCACTGGCCCACCCTAACGATTCTGGGGATCGCCCTATGGCTGTTCACCACGACAGGCGGCGGCGACATTTTCGTCAGCGACATGTTAGGCGAGGCATATGATTCACAGGCCGAGCATTTCTTGCGCGGAGACGTGGATGTCGATGGCGAGGCGATTCGTCATGAGGCCATGGTTGTTCACAGAAAAGCGCGGATGTATTTCGGTCCATTTCCGGCGTTGTTGCGCATTCCGTTGAATTTCTTCTATCCCGCAGGGCGCGGCAGGTGGTCACGAATCTCGGTGTTCTGTGCTGCGATCGTTGCACTCTGTGCATTTGCTGGACTGATCCGGAATGCGCTCGCAAAATCCCTTCTCAAGCCGATCGCGCGCGAGTGGCTCGAAATCGTTTGCCTCGTCGCGTTCGCGTTTGCCTCGCCCTTGTTGCTGCTGGTGGGTGAGGCATCAATCTACAATGAGGCAGTCATCTGGGGTTTGGCTGGGTCGCTGGCAGCGCTGTTTTTCGCATTCCGATCTCGGGAAACAAGTGGGTTGCGTCTCACGTATGATCTTCTCGCATTCTCCATCAGCGCCGGCGCAGCACTCCTAGCGCGGGTCAGCTTTGGCTTTCCCCTGCTTATTGTGGTGGTGTTGCTGGCGACGCGAGTACGGCCACGCCACCGTGCTCGCAACCTGACCGCGCTTCTGCTGCCCATATCGGCTGCCGCCGCATTTCATTTGCTTCTCAGCTATCAGCGATTCGGTAGCGCTATCGGGGTGGACTACAATTACTACATCAACTCGACCCAGCGTGAGTTCGCGCGAACTCACAGCATCTTCAGCCTCAGGCGTGTGCCGTACGCGTTTGGCGATTATTTCGCCTGGCGCCCGCCGTCAGTGCAAGCCAAACCGCCCTTCTTTCATGCCGAACGGCACGGCTACGGAGTCAATGGAACGAGCCGGCTGACGTCAGTACCAACAAGCGAAGCATATATCTCAGTGCCGTGGTGTTCCGCCTGGTTGCTTGCCGGAGCGCTTGCGGGCTGTGCTTTGCTTTTTCGCAAGGGATCAGCCGACGCATTCGAGCGTGTGATGGCGGCGGCGCTGCTGTTGGAATGCGGTGCGATTTTAGCCTACTTTGCCATCGCACAGAGATATGCCGCGGACTTCTATCCCTTACTTGTCGTTAGCTTCGTGGTGTTCCTTAGACGCGGCGGTATGATGCGTTGGCATATGCCTCGCATTATCATCGGGCTGGCGGCCGTTTCGATCTGCGTCAACACTTTAACGACTATCTCGTGGCTGACGGAGTGTGACCAGAACGTGCCGGCACAGACTCGCGATGGCTGGAATCGCTTCCTTCGGCGTTGAGCAGCTACACCCTGATCATTGAGGTCCAAAGAAATTCGTAGGTGGCGATCGCGTTGATCGCGGTAGCGACGACGAAGAGCGACACCTCAATGGCGGAAAGTCCAGCCGGGCCGTTTTCAGTAATGAGAAGAAACATCCATGGCAGCAAAATCACCCCGTAGCGATAGGAGAATTGCCAGCCGCCGGGATTGCCGTGTGCCCACAGCGTGAACGTGAGCACGCCGATTATGATCCAATACATGCAGCGGCGTTGACCGTCTTCGCGGAAGAGCAAAAACAAGAACGGGCTGGCGAGGAAAATTGAGCAGCCGAACCCGTACGGCTTCAAATACGGAAAAGTTGGGAGATCATTTAGCCCGCGAAAAAGCATTTCGTAGGCATTCCACCGGATCGAGTTCAGAGAAAAGATTCCGTGTTGGTACCATGGTTCGTTGAGGACGCCAGGAATGTGCGCGTAGCCGAAGTCGGTGATCGACCCGAACCGCGCCCAGTTATACATCGCAGTGCTAAGGAGAAGGGCTGCCGGAAAAGTAAAAAACAGGGCGAACGTCCTGAGCTGCTCGCCCTTTACGAATTTCGGCAGGGTTGGAGGGTATTTCGCCAATAGGAAGAGGAAGGCTGGTAGCGTCAGCACCAATTCGGTGCGATTACCGACCGCAACGGTGAACCAGATGCCAGCCAGTAATGCGTTGCGTCGAACGAGGGTATGATAAAGGGCTCCGGCTTGGCCAAGCACTGCGAATCCCAGGGCAATCTGCCACGCGCCTGCGAACCCGAGATTGCACCACGTCCAGGTCGCGAAGACGGGGAAGACGGCGAGTAGAACGCGACGTAGCGCTGTGATGTCTTCGCGAACGCAGGTAAGCCGGTAAAAGAAAAATGTGCAGCCCGCTGCGATCGCCGCGGCCAGGCCACGTGCAGGCCACGCACGAACGAGTCCCAGTTTGAAGGCTATTGCCGCCGGAATGTTTGCGAGGACCGCGCCAAGAGGAAACACGGAATAATATCTGCCGTGAACCGGCACGAACTCGTTCAACCAAGAGGGCGGTTTGGTCGCCAGGCCCGCGTGTCCGCGCAGTAGCGCGTCAGCGATGCGGAAGGTGTAATCGAAGTGGCCCTGGACCGGTTTTGTCGTGCAGTAAAACAAAACGCCTGCGATCACCGCGGTGATCGCGGCTGTCATTTGCTCCATGCGCAAACGTGTGAGGGAGTCTATCACGGCCAGCAGATCAAGCATGGCACAAATCGTTCGAGGCTCGCGAGCAGTTTCGCGCCGGGGGGCGACGCGAAAAATTGAGCGAGATTTTGCAGATGTCTGCGAATCGTTTCGGTCGCAAAATCACCGCTCTCGGCGTAAAGAATTCGCATGAGCAAAGCCGAGCCCCGCCATTTCCATTTCCTTGGAATATGTGGGACTGCGATGGGATCGGTGGCGGCAGCGTTGAAGGAGCGCGGGTTCACCGTTTCCGGCTCTGACGAAAACATCTA
>Ga0207701_10007735_pt1 | contig 10663 bp, 9 predicted proteins | sample KBSSwiSSwithPhiX_FD_184294 | JGI IMG/M metagenome (GOLD analysis project Ga0207701, IMG submission 184294) | Switchgrass rhizosphere bulk soil microbial communities from Kellogg Biological Station, Michigan, USA, with PhiX - S5 (SPAdes) (version 2) | ecosystem: Environmental > Terrestrial > Soil...
ATCGTCATCTCGCTTTAGGCTATTGGTGGAGCATGATCTTTTCCGAAAACCGGTGTCCACTTTTCGGGATCATGCTCTAGAAACGTTGGGAGAGCGCCGTTGTCTTTTCAACCGGTTCAACGGGTCGAAACCCGTGTCTTCGCGCGGCTTCCGGATCGGTTGCGCATCAAGGATCGCCGCTCCGGCTGGGCTTTCGGGAAGGGCAGCGACCAGCTGCATTCCTTCCTTGAAGGTCCTGCCTTCGATCGCGCCGGCAATCTCTACGTCACCGACATTCCATACGGGCGCGTGCTGCGCGTTTCGCCGGCCGCGGAATGGACGGTCGTCGCCGAATACGACGGATGGCCGAACGGTCTCGCCGTTCACAAGGACGGCCGTATCTTCATCGCGGACCACAAGCGCGGCATCATGGCGCTCGATGCCGCGAGCGGACGGGTCGAGCCCATGCTCGAGCAGGTGCGGCGCGAAGGCTTCAAGGGGACGAATGATCTCACCTTTGCCGGCAATGGCGATCTCTATTTCACCGATCAGGGGCAGACAGGCCTGCAGGATCCGAGCGGGCGCGTGTTTCGGTTGCGCGCGGACGGCAATGTCGATTGTCTGCTCGAAAGGATCCCCAGCCCCAACGGGCTTGTGCTGTCGAAAGACGAGAAAACGCTTTTCGTTGCGGTGACTCGCGCAAATCAGATCTGGAGATTGCCGCTGCACCCGGACGGGACGACCTCCAAGGTCGGAGCCTTCATCAACATGTCCGGAGGCTCCGGACCGGACGGCATGGCGCTCGCCGATGACGGATCGCTCGCCGTTGCGCATGTCGGCCTGGGAGCAGTCTGGGTCTTCGACAGGTTGGGTGAGCCGATCTATCGGCTCGTCTCCTGCGAAGAGCTGTCGACGACGAACGTCGCTTTCGGCGGATCAAAGCAAGCCGCGCTCTTCATCACCGAGTCGGACAGCGGAACGATTCTGGCGGCAGATGTCGGCCTTGCCGGTCGCACGCTCTATTCGCACACGTGAGCGGGTTGGACATTCGGGACAATCCCCGCGCACCCGGTTGCGCGGCCGCCGCGATATGCGAAGCTGTGGGGCGTGTGGATGGCGCACCGGAGGGGCACCGCGAAAGTGGCGCAGCATACAACCGTAATCAAAGATACGACAGTCGTGACGATCGACCGCGACGACACGATCCTTTACGACGCCGCAGTTGCGATAAAGGACGGCAGGGTTGCCTCCGTAGGACCTTCACGCGAAATCGTCGCGCGATTTCCCGGCGCGCATGTTGTCGACGGCAGCGGCAAGGTGGTGATGCCGGGCTTCGCCAACATCCATACGCATTTCACACTCATCATAGCCAAGGGCATCTACGAAGACCTGTCGCCGCCGCACAAACCGCCGTTCACCAGCGGGCTTGCGCCGCTGCCGGTGCCGGAGCTCTCCCGGGATGAAATGATCGCGATGGTGCGGCTCGCCGCGCTGGAAGCGATCCGCAGCGGCACGACGGCGGCGCTCGAAGATGGCAGCAACGTCGAGAATTATGCGCAAAGTATCGCCGATACGGGATTGCGTTTGCTGCTGTGCGAGAAAGCCTGGGACAAGGCCAAGGGCAATATCGGTGACCCCGGACCTTTCGATGTCGATGCAGCGCTCGGTGACGAGTGCATCGCCAGGACCGAAGCGTTGCACGCGAAGTGGCATGGCGCCTGCAACGGCCGCATCACCGTCGGCGTGTCGGCCTGGGCGCCTGACATGTGTTCGCCGGACCTGCTGCGCAAACTGCGCGCCCTGCAGCATAAGCTCGATACGGTCGCGACCATCCACCTCAATCAGGTCTGGGGCGAGGTTTCGGCGGTCGAAAAAATACGCAACCGCAAACCGACCGAATATCTCGCCGATATCGGGTTTCTGAACGATCGCCTCATCTGCGCCCACTGCCGATGCATGGTGCGGGAAGAGGAACGGCTGCTCGGCGAGGCGCGGACCAATGTCGCCTTCAACGCCTGTATCGCGGCGCGCCGCGGCTTGAGCCCGCGGGTCCATGATCTGCAGGAATTCGGCTGCAATATCGGCATGGGCTCGGACAACATGGCGGAGGACATGGTCGAGGTCATGCGCACCGGGATGTTCATGGAGCGCGTCCGCCGGGAAGACGGCCGCCAACCCGCCCCCGAACAGGCGATGCGCTGGGCGACGGTGAACGGCTATCGCGCGATGGGAATTCCAGATGGGGGCTCGCTGGAGGCAGGCAAGAAGGCCGATCTGATCATGATCGACTTCCGTCGCGCCCATCTCGTGCCGCGGCTGCGCGTGGTCTCGACGTTCGTGCACCAAGGCCAGGGGCGCGACGTGACCGACGTGATGGTCGACGGCGCGTGGCTGATGCGCGAGGGCAAGGTGCTGACGATGGACGAGGACGCAACGGTCGCGGAGGCGCAACGGGTCTCGGAGACCGCCTGGGGGCGGCTGTTCGCGAAGCGCCCGGACCTGAAGCCGATCGCCGGCTGGCAACCGATGCCTGCGGCGGCCGGCTGATGGCATGCTCGTTGCTGACAGTTTCTCGCGTTGCTCACCGTATGTTCCGCGGGCGCGAAAGATGAGGAGAGAAGCCATGAAATGCAGCAGGCTGCTGAGTCTTGCGGCCATGGCCGCGCTGTTCGTAATCGGTTGCGGCGAGGCCGCGCTGGCGCAGAAGAAAACCGTGATCCGATCGGTTCCGATCGGAAATCTGCGTACGCTCGATCCGATCTGGACCACCGCCTACATCACCCGCAACCACGCCTACATGATCTGGGACACGCTGTTCGCGCTCGATGCGGACAACAAGCCCCAGCCGCAGATGGTCGATAAATGGTCAGTGAGCGAGGACAAGCTCACCTACACCTTCACGCTGCGCGAAGGCCTCAAATGGCACGATGGTCCGCCGGTGACGGCCGCGGATTGCGTCGCATCACTGCGTCGCTGGGGTGCCAAGGACGGCATGGGTCAGGCGCTCATGAGCTACACCGCCTCGCTCGACCCCGTGGACGCCAAGACCATTCGGCTGGTGCTCAAGCAGCCGATCGGCTTCGTCATCGACGCGCTGGCGAAGATCGACAGCAACGTGCCTTTCATGATGCCGGAACGCATCGCCAAAACCGATCCGAACACGGCCATTACCGAAATGATCGGCTCGGGGCCATTTCGTTTCATCGCGTCGGAATGGGTTCCGGGGAGCAAAGTCGTCTACGAAAAGTTCACCGACTATGTGCCGCGCAAGGAGCAGGCGAGCCAGGCGGCCGGTGGCAAGGTCGTCTATGTGGATCGCGTCGAGTCGATCTACATCCCGGACCACGGGGTCGCCATGGCGGCGCTCGCTAGCGGTGAGCTCGATCTGCACGAGTCGCCGGCGACCGATCTGCTGGCGATGGTCGAGAGCAATCCGGACGTCGTGACCGTGCCGAATGACAAGCTCGGCTGGCAGCTTTTCATGTCGCTCAATCATCTGCATCCGCCGTTCGACAACAAGGCGGTGCGGCAGGCGGTGCTTTGGGGCATCAAGCAGCAGGACTTCCTGGTCGCCATGGCGGGGGACGCCAAGCGCTATCAGGTGTGCGCGGCGATTTTTGCCTGCGGTCTGCCGAACGAGTCGAAGGCGGGCATCGAACCGCTGCTCAGCGGCAATCCCGAGAAGACCAAGAGCCTGCTGCAGGCGGCGGGCGCGCTGGGCGCGCGCGTCGCCCTGATGGATCAGACCGACAACACGGTGCATCGTGCCGTGCTCATCGCCGCGCAGGCGCTGCGTCAGATGGGCTTCACGGTGGACGTCGTGGCGATGGACTGGTCGACGCTGATCCAGCGCCGCGCCTCCAAGGCGCCGCCCGCGCAGGGCGGATGGAATGTGTTCCTCACCAACGCGACCGCGACCGGCGTCGAAAATCCGCTGGTCAACAACTTTGTGAAGAATTGCGCCGAAGCCTGGTATCACTGGGCGTGCGATCAGCGGATCGTCGACCTCAATCGGCAGTGGGCGCTCGAGGCCGATCCGGCCAAGCGCAAGCAGATCACCGATGAATTGCAGCGCGTGCATCTCGAGAACGTCACACTGGTGCCGCTCGGCATGTATCGGCCCACGATTATCTATCGCAAGGAACTCGTCGACATCATTCCGGCACCGGCCATCTTCTACTGGAATATCAAGAAGCGAGGCGGCGCGTGATCGCGCCGATCGCGGCAGCGGGCTAGCCCGATGTGGGCCTATGCGGTCCGCCGCATCCTGGCAACCATCCCGGTGCTCGCCATCGTGGCACTGGTGGTCTTCTCCATTCTGCATATCGCGCCCGGCGATCCCGCCGGCGTGATCGCGGGCGATCAGGCGACCGAGGAGCAGGTCCAGGCGATCCGCAGCAAGCTCCGCCTCGATCTACCGTTTCACGAGCAGTTCATCCTGTGGCTGACCAGCGCGCTGCAGGGCGATCTCGGCATCTCGATCTTCAGCAATCGCCCGGTCATGGCGCTGTTCGTCCAGCGCCTCGAGCCGACCATCGCGCTCGCGGTTCTCACCACGATCATCGCGGTCACGCTCGCGGTGCCGATCGGCGTGCTTGCCGCATGGCGCGCCGGCACCGCGGTCGATCGTGGCGTGATGAGCTTTGCGGTGCTGGGCTTCTCGTTCCCGGTGTTCGTGATCGGATACGTGCTCATCTACATCTTTGCGATCAAGCTGAAGCTGCTGCCGATCCAGGGCTACCGTCCGCTTGCCGACGGCTTCTGGCCGTTCCTGCGCCATCTTGTCCTGCCGAGCTTCGCGCTCGGCTTGAGCTTCATGGCGTTGATCGCCCGCATCACGCGCGCCAGCATGCTGGAGGTGCTGAGCCAGGATCACATCAGGACGGTGCGCGCCAAGGGGCTTCCGGCGTGGCGGCTCCTCTTCTGCCACGCCTTGCCGAACGCCGCCGTACCGATCGTGACGATCATCGGGGTTGGCGTCGCGCTGCTGCTGGGAGGCGTCGTGGTGACCGAAAGCGTGTTTGCCATCCCGGGGGTCGGCCGGCTTGTCGTCGACGCGATCCTGCACCGCGATTATCCCGTCATCCAGGGCGTGCTGCTGATCTTCTCCGCCACCTACGTCATGGTGAACCTGATCATCGATCTGCTCTACGTCGTGATCGATCCTCGCATCCGGTACTGAGCCGCGCATGACCGATCTCGCTCCCCAGACGGCGACGGAGACCGAGGCACCGGCCAGAAAGCGCCGCGGTCTCGCCTGGAATGCACGGCGCCATCCGACCGTCGCGCTCGGCGCCGCCATTCTCCTGGTGATGATCGTCGCCACGCTGTTCGCGCCGTTTCTGACGGGCTACGACCCGCTGTTTCTCGACCCACTCAAGCGCATGCAGCCGCCATCGTGGACCCATCTGTCGGGCACCGACGGCATTGGCCGCGATGTCTGGAGCCGCACGATCCATGGTGGCCGTGTTTCGCTCGTCGTCGGGCTGGTGGTCGCCGTGCTGTCGACCGTCATCGGGCTGCTGATCGGGCTGGTCAGCGGTTATAGCCGCATTGCCGACGCCATCCTGATGCGCTTCATGGACGGCCTGATGTCGATCCCGGCAATTCTCCTTGCCATCGCGTTGATGGCCGTGGTCAAGGCCAGCATCACGACCGTCATCGTCGCCATCACGATTGTGGAGGTGCCGCGGGTGGTGCGCCTGGTGCGCAGCGTCGTGCTGTCGATCCGCGACCAGGCTTATGTCGAAGCCGCCGTCATCGTCGGTAGCCGCTTCGGCAAGATCCTGTTCCGCCATATCCTGCCTAACACACTGGCGCCGCTGACCGTGCAGGCGACCTATATCTGCGCCGCGGCAATCCTGATCGAGTCGCTGCTGTCGTTCCTGGGAGCCGGTACGCCGCCGGAGGTGCCGAGCTGGGGCAACATCATGGCCGAAGGGCGTTCCTACTTTTTGCTCGCGCCCTGGATCATCTTCACGCCCGGCGTGGTCCTCGCCGTGACCGTGCTAGCCATCAACCTGATGGGCGACGGCCTGCGCGACATGCTCGATCCGCGCTTCGCAAAGCGGTTGTGAGGCGCGATGCCGTCGCCCGCGTCGCCTGTCGGTTCGACGGCTTTGGCCGCACACGTGCTCGCGGTCGAACACCTGCGCACGGCATTCCACACGACCGACGGCGTCGTGCGCGCGGTCGACGATGTGAGCTGGACTCTCGAGCGCGGCGAAATTCTTGGAGTTGTCGGTGAATCCGGCTGCGGCAAGAGCGTGACGGCGCTCTCCGTGATGGGTCTTGTGCCGGAGCCGCCCGGGCGGGTCGAAGGCAGCATAAGATTGAACGGCCGCGAGCTGATCGGGCTTGGCGAAGCCGAGATGCGCCGCATCCGGGGAAACGCCATATCGATGGTATTCCAGGAACCGATGACGTCGCTCGATCCGGTCATGCGCATTGGAAAGCAGATCGCCGAGCCGCTCATTCAGCATCAAGGCCTCGGGCGTGGCGACGCGAAGGCGCGCGCGATCGAGCTGCTGCTGCGCGTGCGCATTCCCGAGGCCGAACGCCGCGCGGACGAGTATCCGCACCAGCTCTCCGGCGGCATGCGCCAGCGCGTGATGATCGCGATGGCGCTCGCCTGTCGGCCGGCCGTCCTGCTCGCCGACGAGCCGACCACCGCGCTCGACGTGACCATCCAGGCGCAGATCCTGCGACTGATCCTGGACCTTCGAGGCGAATTCGGAACCGCGATCGTCCTCATCACTCACGATCTCGGCGTGATCGCCGAGGTCGCCGATCGGGTGGTGGTCATGTATGCGGGCCGCAAGGTGGAGGAGGCGCCGGTCGCCGCTTTGTTCGCACAGCCACAGCATCCCTATACGGTCGGGCTGCTCGGGTCGGTGCCGAAGGTGGACCGGACAGGGACGCACCGGCACAAGCGTCTGGCCGAGATTCCCGGCATGGTGCCGGCGCTCGATCGCGACATCACCGGCTGCCGCTTCGCGCCGCGCTGCCGGCTTGCGTCCGACCTCTGCCGTCGCGAAGATCCACCGCTGGAAATGAAGCTCCCCGGCCACAGCGCGGCTTGCTGGCATGCCGCGCGCGCGCGGGAGGCGATCGATGCATGACGCACCCGCGCAAGACGCTCGGGCAGACCACGCGCCGCTGCTTTCGGTCGAAAATCTGATCAAGCATTTTCCCGTGCGCGGCGGAATATTTGGCCGTGCGATCGCTCAGGTTCACGCGGTGGACGGTGTGTCGTTCACATTGCGCGAGCACGAGACGCTTGGGATCGTGGGCGAGTCCGGCTGCGGCAAGTCCACGCTCGCCCGCATGATCGTGCGGCTGACCGACCCGACCGGCGGGATCATTCGTCTGCGCGGTACCGATATCTCGACGCTCTCGGCCGGCGCCATGCGGCGGTACCGACGCGACATCCAGTTCGTGTTCCAGGACCCTTATGCGTCGCTCAATCCGCGTCTGCGCGCCGGCGCGATCGTAGGTGAGGCGATCGAGAATTTCGAAACCGCAACGGACGCGGATGTCGGCCGGCGAGTGGCGGCGCTGTTCGCCCGCGTCGGCCTGCGGCCGGCGCAGATGCATAACTATCCGCACGAATTCTCCGGCGGCCAGCGTCAGCGGCTCGGCATCGCGCGGGCGCTTGCCCTCAACCCCAACATCATCGTGGCGGACGAGCCGGTCTCGGCGCTCGATGTGTCGGTTCAGGCGCAGGTGATCAACCTGATGATCGACCTGCAGCAGGAATTCGGCATTGCCTACCTTTTCATCGCGCACGATCTCGCCGTCGTGCAGCACATCAGCCATCGCGTCGCCGTCATGTATCTCGGACGCATTGTGGAGATCGCGCCGCGCGATGCGCTGTTCGCCGCGCCGCTGCACCCCTATACCGAAGCGCTGCTCGACTCCATTCCGATCCCCGATCCTGCGCTGCGCCGCGAAAAGGACGTGCTCTCAGGCGAAGTGCCGAGCCCGATGCGCCCGCCGCCCGGCTGCCACTTCCATACGCGCTGCCCGCTGGCGCAAGCGCGCTGCCGGATCGAGGCGCCGGCGATGGTCCAGACTGCGCCGGATCACTTCGTTGCCTGCCACGTGCGCGCACCCGCGCCGTCTGCTCCCCCCATCACCAACGAGGACGGACCATGAGCACAACGCTGATCCGGCATGCCGACTGGGCGATCGCCTGGGACGCAGGCGAAAATCGTCATGTTTATCGAAAGGACATCGACGTCGCCTTTGACAATGACGGCATCACGCATGTCGGGCCCGGCTTCGCCGGAACGGCTGCCACGACCGTGGACGGGCGCGGCCTGATGGTGATGCCGGGCCTGGTCAACGTGCATTCGCACCTCGGCCACGAGCCGGCCTACCGCGGCATCCGCGAGGAGCACGGCGTCGCCAACATGTACATGTCGAGTCTCTACGAGCGGAGCCAGGCGTTCGACGTGTCCGATCCCGAGCTGCGCCGCGCCAGCCTGGAAGTCGCCTTGTGCGAGGTGCTCAAGAGCGGCGTTACGACCGTGTGCGACATCTCGCCGATCTACGAGGGGTGGACCGACATCGTCGGCAAGAGCGGCATTCGCGGCTTTATGGCGCCGGGTTTCGCGAGCGCACGATGGAAGTTGTCCGACGATCATTCGCTCGGGTTCGATTGGGACGAGGCGCGCGGTCGCAAGGGTCTCGAGGCGGCGCTCGCGCTCGTCGACGGGCTGGCAAAGCACCCCTCCGGAATGCTGTCCGGCGTGATCTCGCCGATGCAGATCGAGAATTGCTCGGACGATCTGCTGCGCGACAGCCTCGATGCCGCGAAGGATCGCCGCATCCCGTTCACCCTGCACGTCGCGCAAGGCGTGCTCGAACATCTGGAGATGGTCAAGCGCCACGGCACGACTCCGATCCGGCACGCCTCCGACATCGGCATCCTGGGGCCAACGACCGTCATCGGCCACGCCATCCTTCCCGACACGCATTCGTGGATCCGCTGGCACACCAAGGACGACATCCGCCTGCTCGCCGAGAGCGGATGCTCGGTGGCGCATTGCCCGACGCCGTTCGCGCGCTATGGCATCCTGATGGAGAGTTTCGGCGACTATGTGCGCGCCGGCATCAACATGGGGATCGGCACTGACACGACACCGCACAATATGCTCGAAGAGATGAGGAAGGCGGGCACGTTCGCACGCATCTCCTCGCGCGATATCAACAATGTGTCGACCGGCATGCTGTTTCATGCGGCAACGGTGGCGGGCGCGAAAGCGCTGATGCGCGATGATCTTGGAAAGCTGGCGGTCGGCGCGAAGCCCGACGTCGTGCTGGTCGATCTGCATCATCCCGACATGATGCCGGCGCGCGATCCGCTCCGGTCGCTGGTCTTCCATGCCGCCGACCGCGCCGTGAAGGACGTCTATATCGCCGGCCGCAAGGTCGTCGCCGACGGAAAGGTCGCGACGCTCGATCACCAGAGCGCGGGCGAGCGTCTCATCGGCGCGCAGGAGAAGATGATGAAACTCACGCCCGGCCGCGACTATCTCAAGCGCACGGCCGACCAGATCGCGCCCTTGACGCTGCCGGTGGTGTGACGCATCCGTTCGCAGGACTGTGCTGCTCTCTATAGGCAGCGAACTGTTCAGACAACAAGCGTCAGAAGGATACGACAAGCCTATCAAGAGGCGCATCGCAGTTCAGAAGGTCGATGCACTTGAGGCGAATGCGCATACCACGCGTTCTGCTCGAGACTCTTTTCACCTTACCCCGGCAGCACGGAGCATGCCTGCGTCCACGGCGTGCATTGCAGCGGAATGTGATGCGGCATCTTCGCGTCGATGACCTCGAATTCCATCGTCACCTTGCGGAAGAAATTCGCCGGCAGCGTCTTGTCGGCGCCCTTGAAGTAATCCGAGAGGTCGAACGAGATCACGTAGCGGCCGGCCGTGAAGGCGTCGCCGGTGAGCATCGGACCGCTGGTCGGACGGCCGTCCGGTCCGGTCATCACCGATTTTACCGGCTTCATCGTCTCGCCCTGCCTGGCGAACAGCTCCACCTTCACGCCGTTTGCGGGCGTGCCGGAATAGAGATCGAGAATATGCACCGTCATGCGCCCGCCGACGGGTTGCGCAGCGGCTTCTGTGCCGAGCATGGCCGCGGCGGCCACGAGGCCTGCGCCCAGAACGTCGCGGCGATCGATTGCGTCAGTCATGTGATGCTCCATGCGTTCCGCTTTGTTAAGGACGCATGGTCTTTCCGAAAAACCGGGGTCCACTTTTTCGGGATCATGCTTCAGCTGCCGCGATAGCTCAGGATGCTCCACGGTGAGAAGTAGAGCGGCACATGGTAGGACTGCTTCGCATCGAAGATCGCGATGCGCACCGGCACCGTGTCGAGATAGGCCGGATCGGTCAGCTTCACGCCGGCGGCCTTGTAGTATTCCTCGACGTAGAACAGGAGTTCGTAGCGCCCGACCGACATCGTCTCGGTGCTCATGAGCTGCTCGCCGACGCGGCCGTTCTCGTCGGCGCGCACGGTCTTGATCAGCTTCCAGGCGTCGCCTTCCTTCCTAGAGAAGTCGATGCGCATGCCGGCCGCCTGCTTGCCAAGGTACATGTCGAGCGCGTGAGTGCTGAGTTTTGCGGGCGCGTGTTGCGCGTTCCCGGGCGTGCTCGCAGCGGCTACTCCG
>Ga0207701_10007736_pt1 | contig 10663 bp, 11 predicted proteins | sample KBSSwiSSwithPhiX_FD_184294 | JGI IMG/M metagenome (GOLD analysis project Ga0207701, IMG submission 184294) | Switchgrass rhizosphere bulk soil microbial communities from Kellogg Biological Station, Michigan, USA, with PhiX - S5 (SPAdes) (version 2) | ecosystem: Environmental > Terrestrial >...
AAAGCGCTTGGCAAGGCCCTTGGTGGTCTTACCGAGCCGAGCCGTCCGCACGGTCGTTCCTCCGGAAGCACGCTGGGACTTGTTAGCACTCCCGTGTTTCGAGTGCTAATAATAGGGCGGATACCCGACGAATTCAAGTCCCTCGGCGAGGCTCGCCCGTCGCGATGGTCCCTTCCGAGCCAACCCAACGCCGGTCCAAGCGAACTCGCACGGAACTTGCGGCGGCACGGGCAGGTCTGCCCGACTAGAGCAAAACGTGAAGCACATTGCCAAAAACCGTCCGAGACGATTGACCAGCGCCCTCGTGTCGCTCGCGTCCTCCATGCGACGAACCATCGCCGGCCGAACCATCCGTCCGGCGGGGCATCGCCACTCGCGCACCGGAACGGGGCCAACCACGCGCTCGATCCGTGCGTCCACCGTGGCGTCGCGGCTCGCCCTGGTACCCGCACATCCGGAGCACTTCGACTGGATCGCCCAAACGCTTCGCGACGGCGCGGCCGACGGAAGCTTCGATGCCGAACTCCGGACCGACTCCATTGCGTCGCGCGTGTTCTTCGAGAACCTGCGGCGCACGCTCCTCACCGGATACTTCCTGGACGAGGGGAGCGACGGCTCACCCGCGCAGGTGCCCGCCAGCGGTTACGTACTCGTCCTGACCAAGGGCCCGCAGGACGCCGTACCGCTCGGCTTCGCGCTGTTCAAGTCGGTCGGCGGACTGGGTTTCGAGCTATGGCTCGTCGCCGTCGACCGCCGTTATCGGGGCAGGGGTTTCTGCAAGGCGATGCTGCAAGCCGCCCTCGCGACGCCTGCCGGCATGCTTGCGCATGTCGCGCGAGTCAACCGCGCGGGACCCGACTGCGAAGCGATGGGAAAGGCGCTGGTGGCACTCGGCTATCGCCGGGAGCGCGACGGTCCTTGCGTGCGCTGGTTCGTCCGGCAAGACGCGCCGCAGGCGCTCGTCAGGCTGGTGAGGGCGGGCGGCGGGAGGCTACCCAACGCGCAATCCAGTTAATCGATCGTAGCTCCACTCTCCTTCACTACCTTCGCCCACTTCGTCGCCTCGGCCTTGGTGAAGGCGGCGAACTGCTGCGGCGATTCCCCAACGTTCTCCGAGCCGGTGTCCGCGAGCACCTTCTGCCATTCGGGCGTCTTCATGTACTTGATCGCCGCTCCGTTGAGCTTGGCAATGATGTCCGGCGGCGTCTTGGCCGGCGCGAAGAATCCGTACCACGCATAGGATTCAAAGCCTGGCATGCCCGCCTCGGCGAACGTCGGCACGTCGGGCAGCACGGAAGATCGCTTGCCGCTGGTGATCGCGATCGCCTTCACCTTGCCGGCCTTGATCTGCGGAAGGATGGCGATGGCGCTGTCGAACATGATCGGCACGTGGCCGCCGACGAGATCGGTGATCGCCGGCGCGGATCCCTTGTAAGGCACGTGGATCATGTCCACCTTCGCGGTCGACTTGAAGAGCTCGCCCGTGAGGTGCTGCGGCGTGCCGTTGCCCGAGGACGCGTACTGCACCTTGCCCTTTTGCGCGTTGATGTACGCAAGCAGCTCCTTGAGGTTGCTTGCCGGCACGGACGGGTTCACCGCGAGGATCAGCGGCACGCGCAAGAGATTGGTGATGGGCGCGAGGTCCTTCGGCGGATCGAACGGCATCTGCTTGTACAGGCTCGGATTGATCACGATCGGCGCGCTCGACGTGATGAGCAGCGTGTACCCGTCGGGGGCGGCCTTGGTCACCATCGCAGTGCCGATGTTGCCGCCGGCGCCGCCGCGGTTGTCGATGATGAACGTCTGCTTGAGCTCGTCGCCCAGGCCCTTGGCCATCGGCCGCGCGGCAATGTCCGACGGGCCGCCCGGTGGCCAGGGCACGACGATGGTGACGGGCTTGGACGGATACGCCTGCGCCAGCGCGGCGAGCGGTGACGCGAAAGCGACGGCCGCAAGAGCGGTCAGCGCGGCGATGCGAACAGGGCGCAGCATGAGCACCTCCAGGAATTGCGTGGTGTTATCGGGGAAGCCGATGATACGCTTCCACGCCATGGCCTCCATGTTGGGCGATCCGCGCGTTTTCTTCGCCGCCGAGCGCACGCTGCTCGCGTGGGTGCGCACGGGTCTCACCATCATGGCGTTCGGCTTCGTTGTCGCGCGCTTCGGATTGTTCCTGCGGCTGCTCGCGGCGCAACAGGGCCATGGCCTTCCCGAAGCCGAGCTGCACAACCGGCTCTCCAATGCCGTCGGCATAGCGCTGGTGCTGATCGGCGTGGCGTGCATGATCCTCGGCGCCATCCAGCACAGAAGCTACGTCTCCACACTTCCGCCGGCGGATATCCCGCGCTCGCACGCGCCGATTTACCCGATCATGCTGTGCGTCATGCTGGCGATTCTGGGAATTGCCCTTGCGATCTACCTCGCGATCTGACCGTCTGCGCACTGTAGCGCACCGTTCGTAAGGTGTCGCCCCACGGCGACGGCAGCGGGATTAACGTTCGCTCAACGGTTTTGTCGACCTCGAGCGACCACGCAATGCTGCAGCCTGCCCATGTCGGACATCTCGCGATGCTGCGGTCCCTGATCCGCCAGGGCGCGCAGGACGGCAGCTTCGATCGCGAGCTCGGCGCGACGTCCCCCGAAGCGGAAGAGTTCTTCGCCAAGCTCCGGCGCGCGCTCGTCACGGGCTACTTCGTCGAAGAAAGCCGCAGCGGCCGCATCGAGACCATTGCCGTTCCGGGCTACGTGTTCTGGCCCGACGACCGCAACGCGGGTACCCAGCCTGTCGGATTTGGATTGTTTCGCGCGATCGAGGGCGGTTACGAGCTGTGGCTCGCGGGTGTCGACCTGGGATCACGCGGCGGCGGTCATGGGCGCCAGCTGCTGACGGCGTTGTTCGCGACACCGCAGGGCCAGAAGACGTGGATCGTGCGCGTGCAGCGCGGGTCCCGCTACGCGCCGGCGCTCCAGCACCTGCTGAACGACTTCGGCTTCAACTGGATCGGCACTACGCTTCGCCTCCGCTGGTATCTGCGCACGGACGCACCCGAGGATCTCGCCTCGCGCGTTCGCGACGCCGTCGACGCGCGCAGCGCGCTAAACTAGCCGCCTCACAACAGTCCCGCGCGAGGGGTCTCGGACCCGTCTCGCGCCGATCTTTTGATGCCGGCATCGCGCGACGGCGCATTGAACGTCAGGGGCGGCGCGCTCGCGCCTTGCAGCGAAGATCCTCTCACGGGGTTCTACCGGAACGGCTGCTGCGACACGGGCGCCGACGACACGGGAATGCACACCGTGTGCGCCGTGATGACCGATGCGTTCCTGATCTATTCGAAGCTCGCCGGCAACGACTTGTCGACCCCGCGGCCGGACGCCGGATTCACGGGACTGCGCGCCGGCGATCGATGGTGCCTGTGCGTCGGACGCTGGCGCGAGGCCCTCGCCGCCGGCGTCGCGCCGCCCGTGGTGCTCGAGGCGACGCACGAGGAGGCGCTCGCCGTGGTGCCGCTCGACGATCTCGAGCGGCATGCGACATGACAGGGGAGACAAGACCATGATCGTGGAGCCGCGCGTCGTGCAAGCGGGCCGGGGCTTTGCATGGTGGGGCGAGGGCTGGCGCATCTTCATGTCGAGCCCTGGCACGTGGATCCTGATGATCATCGTCTACGGCATCCTCACGGTGCTCGTCAACATCGTTCCCTTCGTCGGGACCGTCGGCCAGTCGCTGTTGACGCCCGTGTTCGTGGCCGGGTTCATGATCGGTTGCCGCGCGATCGAGCGAGGCGAAGGCTTGCGCGTCTCGCATCTGTTCGAAGGATTCCAGGGACCGCGGTTCGTGCCTTTGTTGATAATCGGCGCGGTCAACCTGGGGCTCGTCATCGTCCTTTTCCTGGTGTCGGGCGCCGGGATGCTGGGCAGTTTCGGCCTTGGTCAACTATCCACGTTGTCCAATCCGATGGATCCGTTCGCAGCACCGTTGCAGGCCATGACGGTAACCGGTCTCTTTATTCTCCTGCTCGTGCTCGTGCTGGCCACGGTCTTCGCGATGCTGAACTGGTTTGCGCCGGCGCTCGTAGCGTTGCGCGGGGTTACGCCCATCGAAGCCATGAAGCTTTCGTTCGTCTCCTGCCTTCGCAACTGGCTGCCGTTCCTTCTCTACGGCCTCGTCGTCGTCGTCGCCGGTATCGTCATGACGATCGCCGTCGTTGTTGTCGCGTTCCTGTTTGGGGGAGGCGCGATCATGAGCGGCAGCATCGAGGGTGCCATCAGCACGTTCCTCGGATTGTTCGTCATGTTGTTCGCGGCCGCGATGCTGTTCGCCGTGATTGTCGGGCCGATCACGATCGGCAGCGTTTACGCAGGCTTCAAGGACACGGTCGACGACGACGATGCGACGGTGACCAACCCGGCATACCGGTAGGACCACGCAGGTCGGACTTTAGTCCGACTTGGATGCAGCCCGTCGGGGCGAAGCCCGACCTGCAGCTAGTGAGCCTGGTCCCAGTTTTTTCCAGTGCCGATGTCGACCACGAGCGGCACCGATAGGGTCGACACGCCGGACATGAGCTCCGGCAACTCGCGCTTGAGCAGCTCGACATCGCCGTCGGGCACTTCGAACACGAGCTCGTCGTGCACCTGCAGGACGAGCTTGGTGGCGAGCCTCTCGCGGTCGAGCCATCGCTGCACTTCGATCATGGCGAGCTTGATGAGGTCGGCCGCGGTGCCCTGCATGGGCGCGTTGATCGCGGCGCGCTCGGCGCCCGCGCGGCGCGGTCCGCCGCCGGCGTTGATGTCCGGCAGCCACAGCCGGCGCCCGAACACGGTTTCGACGTAACCGTTTTCCCGCGCCGTTTCCCGCGTGCGCTGCATGTACCGCGCAACGCCGGGATAGCGCGTGAAGTACTTGTCGATGAACTGCGCGGCGGCGCTGCGCTCGATGTCGAGCTGCTGCGCAAGGCCGAACGCGCTCATGCCGTAGATGAGACCGAAGTTCACGGCCTTGATGTAGCGGCGCTGGTCGCTCGTCACTTCGGACGGCGCCACGCCGAAGATCTCGGCGGCCGTCGCGCGATGGATGTCGTGGCCCTCCTGGAATGCGTGGACCAGCGCCGGATCCTCCGAGAGATGCGCCATGATGCGAAGCTCGATCTGGGAATAATCGGCCGAGAGGATCACGTGTCCCGGCGGCGCGACGAACGCCTCGCGGATGCGCCGGCCTTCCGCCGTGCGCACCGGGATGTTCTGCAAGTTGGGATCGTTCGACGAGAGGCGACCCGTCACCGCGACGGCTTGCGCGAAAGTGGTGTGCACGCGCCCCGTGCTGGCGTTGACCATCAGCGGAAGCTTGTCGGTGTACGTCGACTTGAGCTTCGCGAGTGCGCGATGCTCGAGCAGGACCTTGGGTAGCGGATAGTCCGCGGCAAGCTGTTGCAGTACGTCCTCGTCGGTCGACGGCGCTCCGGTCGCCGTCTTCTTCAGCACGGGAAGATTCATCCGCGTGAAGAGGATCTCGCAGATCTGCTTCGGCGAGCCCAGGTTGAAAGGCCCGCCTGCGATCGCGTGCGCCTGCCGCTCGAGGGCCATCACGCGCTCGCCGAGCTCCCTGCCGTGCTTCGCCAGCAGCACGGAATCAATGAGGATGCCGTTGCGCTCCATGCGGAACAGCACGTCACGCACGGGAAGCTCGACGCTGCCATAGATGAACGCGAGCTTGTCGTCGGCGGCGATCGCAGGATAAAGCGTGTCATGCAGGCGCAGCGTGACGTCGGCGTCCTCCGCAGCGTATTCCGTTGCGCGCTCGACGGCGACCTGCTCGAACGGGATGCGGTTCACGCCCTTGCCGGTCACGTCGTCGTACGTGAGCGCCTTCACGCTCAAATGCCGCCACGCGAGGTTATCCATTTCGTGCGGCTTGTGCGATTCGAGCACGTACGATTGCAGGAGCGTGTCGTGGGCAACTCCGTCCAGCACCAGGCCCTCGTTGGCGAGCGCATGCTCGTGGTGCTTCACGTTGTGCCCGAGCTTTCCTTTCGACGGATCGGCGAGCCACGGCGCAAGGCGCGCGAGCGTGCGGGCGCGGTCGAGCTGCTGCGGGACGCCGGTGTAACGATGGTCGAGCGGGATGTAGGCGCCTCGACCGGGCGCGACCGACAGCGAGATACCGACGATGCGCGTCTGCATCGGGTCAGGGCTCGATCCCTCGATGTCGAACGCCGTCACGTCGGCCTTATCCACGCTGTCGAGCCAACGCACGAGCGCATCCTCGTCCAAGACCGTTTCGCGCACGATCTCGGCGGGTGCAATGGGCACCGCGACAGGTGTGTTGTCGGAAGGCACCGCGGCGCGCTTGGCGATCTCGCCCGCGGCATCGGGCACCTCGTCCTTGCCGCCAATGTCCTTCAACCACTGCTTGAACTCGAAGCGCTCGTACATCGCGCGCACGGTATTTACGTCCTCTGCGCCGATGACGAGCTCCTGGATCCTCATCGGCAGCTCGCAATCGGTGCGCACGGTGAGAAGCTTCTTGCCCTGCGGAAGCCACTCCAGCGCTTCGCGCAAGTTGTTGCCGACCACGCCGCCGATCTCGTGCGCGTTGGCGATGATGTTGTCGAGCGTGCCGTACTGCGAAAGCCACTTGGCGGCGGTCTTGGGACCGACCTTGGCAACGCCCGGAACGTTGTCGACCGCATCGCCCGTGAGCGTCAGAAGGTCGAGCACCTGTTCGGGGCGCACGTCGAACTTCGCGAGCACGCCCGCTTCGTCGTACGTGTCGTTGCTCATCGTGTTGATGAGCTTGACGCGCGGGCAAACAAGCTGCGCCAAGTCCTTGTCCGACGTGCTGATGATGGTGTCGATGTCCGCGGCCGTGGCCTGCTTCGCCAGCGTGCCGATGACGTCGTCGGCTTCCACGCCTTCGACCATCAGGAGCGGCCAACCATGCGCACGCACCAGCGCATGCAGCGGCTCGATCTGTCGCGTGAGGTCGTCCGGCATAGACGCGCGGTTCGCCTTGTATTCAGGGTACCAGTCGTCGCGGAAAGTCTTGCCGGGCGCGTCGAATACGACCGCGAAATAATCCGGCTTGCCGTCGATCACCAAACGGCGCAACATCGACAGCACTCCGCGCAACGCGCCGGTGGGCTCCCCCAGCCGTGTGCGGAGATCGGGAAGCGCGTGAAACGCCCGATACAAATACGACGATCCATCCACCAACACGAGCGTAGGCATGCGTCCCACTCACAAGATTCCGGAGCTCATCGATCCGCACGCCCTCAACACGACCAATGGGCAGGAAGCGTGGCGGGTGCTGGGGATTATGGCAGAGTTCGCCATCGCGACTGAGCGTCTGCGCGGGCTCCGGCCTGCAGTAAGTATGTTCGGGAGCTCGCGAATCAAGTCGGGCCATCCGTATTACGAGAAGGCGAAGTCCATCGCGCGTCTTCTGTCGGACGCCGGTTTTTCCGTGATCTCCGGCGGAGGTCCCGGCCTCATGCATGCGTTCAACGAAGGCGCGCATGGCGGCACGTCCCCTGCGGTCGGTCTCAACATCCTGCTTCCGTTCGAGGAACGCCCCAATCCCTTCCAGGACGTGTCCGTCGACTTCCGCTACTTCTTCACGCGCAAGATGATGTTCGTGCGCCTCGCATCCGCCTACGTCATCCTGCCCGGCGGATTCGGCACGCTCGACGAGTTGGGTGAAGTTCTGACGCTTACGCAGACTGGCAAGAGCCGGCGCATTCCCGTCATCCTCGTCGGCGGCGAATTCTGGCGCGGACTTCTCGGGTGGATGGAGGACAAGCTCGTCGGCGAAGGCATGATCGCAGCCTCGGACATGAAGCTCATGCAAGTCATCGACGAACCGGAGGAGATCGTCGAGGCCATCTTCAAGTTCTACGAGACGAAGGGCTTTGTGCCGACGCGCGAAGAGCGGGAGAAGATGCTGAATTTGTAACGTCCCCAGACCGCGTCAGTCGAAATCCTGCGCGAACGGCGACGCGATTCGTGGCCGAAAGGGTTACCGCATTCGCTGCGATCCGGTCACCGAGCCGCCATCGCCTCTTTGAGCCACGTGCAATCTCGTTTTTGAGCAAGCTCGATGACCTTCTGGCCGCGCATGAGCTGCGGCATGATGGTCATCATCTCCTGAGCCTGCTGCATGCTTTGCTGCATGTTGCGCGCGGCTTGCGCTTTCGCCGCTTCCGCCTGGGCGACGCTCGCCGCGTGTCCTGCCCACGCCCCTCCCGGCACGACGGAGCCCATGATCGTTATGGCTGCCTGAGTCCCCATGCCCGCGGCGCCGGCGCTCATCGCGGCCATCTTCTCCTGTGCGATGGCGCCCGATTTCGCGACGAACGATTGGAACGCCGGGTCCTTGGCACTTGCGACAAGCTCGGATTGCAGGGCGTCGCACGCCAAGGACTCGTCTCCCGGACGGTTCGCCGCGGCCTCCGCCGCCGAAAGGGACGATTGAAGATCACCGTACATCGTCGCGGGGGCCTGGCCGGAGGCCGCCGACGACACTGCGCAAAGCAACGCGATCGTCCAACGCCGCATGATGGCTCCCTCTGACGGAGACTTGCGAGGTTTCCGACTATAACGCCGCGCGGGCTACGCGCTACAATAAGGAATGATTCGTACCGGCTTGGTCATGGTGTTCGCGACGGCGCTTTCGGCTACCGCCGTCGCCCAGCCCGCGCCCTCCCCGCCGGCGGCGCCTCCGAATACGCCCCCGACGTACACGAAGCCCCCCGACACGGTGCCGCTGCCGCCGCCCATACCGGATGCGACCACCGACCCGGAGCTCGAGCCGCAGGTCACGATCATCCGCAAGGAAACCGAGACGGTCGAGGAAGTGCGCGTGAACGGCGAGCTACGTTACGTCAAGGTGACGCCGAAGTACGGACTTCCGTACTATCTCGTACCGTCCGGTAACGGACAGACGTATTTGCGTTACGACTCGCTCGGATCGGGTGTGCGAGCGCCGATGTGGCTCCTGTTTTCCTGGTGACCTGAAGCTCCCGTTGTTCGCCGGCGTGGTTCGCAGCCCGCCCCGACGAATCCTTGCCCGCGCATGTCCGCGTATGTCCGCGTATGTCTGTTTACACGCCGGTTTCCGCTCCTGACCTCGACGCATGGCTCCTCCGCTATGCGGTGGGCGGCCTCGCCGAGCTCGCGCCGATCGCATCGGGCATCGAGAACACGAACTACTTCGTCACCACGGAACGTGGCCGCTACGTGCTGACGCTCTACGAGCGCCTGCCCGCATCGGAGCTGCCGTTCTACCTCAACCTCATGGCGCACCTGTCGCGCTCGGGCTGCGAGGTTCCCGCACCGATCCCCGACCGCACCGGAGCGATGTTCTCGCTCCTGAACGGCAAGCCCGCGAGCCTCGTCGAGCGCGTGGACGGCGTGCCGATCGAGCTACCCGATACGTTGCATTGCGCGAAGGTCGGCGCGGCCCTGGCTCGCCTGCATATCGCTTCGCAAACGTATCGCGCGCGCCTCACCAACCGGCGCGGGCCGGCTTGGTGGCGCACCGCCGCGCGCGCCGTGAAGCCGTACCTGACGCCGTCGCAGGCCGCGCTGCTCGACGCCGAGATCAAGTTCCAGACCGGCTTCGGGCGCGTCAAGCTCGCCAAGGGCGCGATTCACGGCGATCTGTTCTGCGACAACGTGCTCTTCGACGGCGATCGCGTGGCCGGCATCATCGATTTCGGCTTCGCAGCCACGGACTTCTATGCGTACGACCTTGCCATCACGGCCAACGACTGGTGCGTGGATGCCGCCGGCGCGCCGCTCGATCCCTCGCTGCTGGCCTCGCTCGCGCAGGCGTACGACGCGGTTCGCCCGACGAGCGCGGACGAGCGCGAGGCGTGGCCGTCGCTCTTGCGCGCGGCCGCGTTGAGGTTCTGGCTGTCGCGCTTGTACGACCTGCACCTTCCCCGTCCCGGCGAGCTCACGCACGCGCACGACCCGGCGCACTTCGAGCGCATCCTGCGCACGCGTGTCGAGGAGCCGTCACAGTGGCCGCTTGCGACATGAGCGACATCCCACGCGAGTTCGTGTTTACGCGCTATCCCGGCAAGCAGGGGATGGCATGGCTGCGCACGGCGTACAACATGTTCTCGCAGCATCGCGGCCCCTGGGTGATGCTGGTGCTCGGCTACTTCATCGCACTCATGCTCGTCCGCATCGTCCCGTACATAGGGCCATTCGCGATGACGATCATGAAGCCCGTCTTCGCAGTCGGCCTGCTCGCGGCCGCATGGCACCAGGAGCGGGGTGGCGTGCCGAAGCTGGCGGACCTTTTCCAGGGATTCCGCACCAACCTGCGCGCGCTCCTCGTCATCGGCGTGTTCTTCGTCGCGGGCATTACGATCGCGGTGTACGCATCGTCGATCGTCGACGATGGCAAGCTTCTCGAATTCATTGCCATGGGTGCCTCGCTCTCCGAGGAGCAGTTCGCGTCGCGCCTTGCCGATCCGAAGCTCACGCTCGGCATGCTTTTCTCGGCTCTTCTTGCGCTGCCGGTGGTCGTCGCAACGTGGTGGGCGCCTGCGCTGGTCGTGTTCCAGGACGCGACCGCGATCGGCGCGCTTGGCGCGAGCCTGCGCGCTGCAATCGCGAACTGGAAGGCGCTCGCGATTTACGGGCTCGCGGTGTT
>Ga0207701_10007738_pt1 | contig 10661 bp, 11 predicted proteins | sample KBSSwiSSwithPhiX_FD_184294 | JGI IMG/M metagenome (GOLD analysis project Ga0207701, IMG submission 184294) | Switchgrass rhizosphere bulk soil microbial communities from Kellogg Biological Station, Michigan, USA, with PhiX - S5 (SPAdes) (version 2) | ecosystem: Environmental > Terrestrial >...
CGCGAGGTCGGGCAGCAGAAGCTGCTGGCGACACGCATCTGCGATCTCAACCTGCGCCCGGAAGGAATCCTGGAAGAGTGCGTCGAGGAAGTCATCGGCGAGCTCCAGCGCAAAGGGATCACGTTCGTCCCGGCGTACTACCTCGGCGATGACGACTTCTGGACCGCCGATCGCGCCGTCAGCGTGAACATTCCCTGGTACCTCGCGAACCCCGAGCTGTGGCGGCTGGTGAACGATCACTTGTTCGAGTACACGCGCGAGGAAGTCTTGATGTACCTGCGCCACGAGGCGGGACACGCGATCAACTACGCGTTCGAGCTGTGGCGCCGGAAGGACTGGACGCAGACGTTCGGCGACTTCCGGCGGCCGTACCGCGACGTCTACAACCCGATCTCCTGGAGCCGCGACCACGTCCGCTACCTGCACCGCGCGGGCATGTACCACTACGCGCAGAAGCACCCGGATGAAGACTGGGCCGAGACGTTCGCGGTCTGGCTGGAGGGCGGTCCCTGGCGCCGCCGCTACCGCGACTGGCAGGTCGCGCTGGCGAAGCTCGAGTACGTCGACCGCATCGTCGGCATCGAACGCGTCTGCCGCGGCAACCCCGGCAACGTCCGGCTGGGGATGCGGATCCCGTACACCGAGATCAAGGAGACGGTCGCCGACTACTTCGACATCAACGACGAGCAGGACGAGGACCTGCTGGAGTACCGGCGCGACCTGCTGGAGATCTTCTCGCGCCGCCCGCCGCGCGCCCGCGCCATCGCCGCGCGCGGGCTGTCATCGCGCACCGCCAACGCGCAGTCCGCCGCGCGCTTCATCCAGCAGCACCAGAACATCATCACCGACCGCATCAAGCGCTGGATTGGCGACAGCGACAAGCGCGAGATCCGCCACATCCTGCGCCAGATGCAGGCGCTGTGCACCGCCGAGCACATGGTCGTGCCCGACAGCCGCCGCACCGAGAAGCTGGTCGAGCTGACCGTCGTCGCCACCTGGCACGTCGTCGACGGCATCCACCGACTGAGCTAGTCGAGCGGGCGGACCATGCGGATCGCGCTGCTGGGCGACTTCGATCGCGCCACGCTCTCGCACTGGGCGACCGAGGCGGCGCTGTACCACGCGGCGGCGCGCCTGGGCGTACCGGTGGAGCTGCGCTGGATCCCGACGCCCGCGCTGGGGACCGCCGGCGGCGTGTCCGACGCGCTGGCCGGTTGCGACGGGATCTGGGGCGTGCCGGGTGGCCCGTACGACAGCGCGACGGGAATGCTGAACGGCATCGCGCACGCGCGACGCGCGCGTGTTCCGTATCTGGGCACCTGCGCCGGCTTCCAGTACGCGCTGATCGAGTTGTCGCGGAACGTGCTCGGGCTGGCGGACGCTGACACCGCCGAGAATGCGTCGAGCTCGGCCAACGTGGTGATCACGCCGGTCGCCTGTCCGCTGCCGGGGCGCCCGCGCGGCGGGCCGGCGATGTCAGGGGCCGACGCCGTGCGCGTCGTGGCCGGAACGCGGCTCGCCGGGCTGTACCCGGACGCCGCCAATCTGTCGGAGGAGTACTTCTGCAATTACGAGACGAACGGCGCCTTCATCCCGCGCTGGGAGGCGGAGGCCGGGCTGCGCGTCGCGGCCCGGGGCGGCGACGGCGAGATGCGTGCCTTCGAGCTGCCCGATCACCCGTTCTTCGTCGCGACCCTGTTTCAGCCGCAACGGTCGTCGCGGAGCGAGCGGCCGCATCCCATCGTCCTGGGGTTCCTCGGGGCGTGCGCCCGCGGCGCCGCCTGACGCCGGACACGCGCCTCAGTCGTCGGTCGGCTGCACGACGATGCCGCCGAAGTAACCCTCGGCCGCCAGGCAGCGGACGCCGCGCGCGAAGCAGATCGCGGCCGGGTAGGGTGTGCCGTCGTCGGCGTAGCGCCCTTCGAGGCCGGTTCCGCCCATATGCGTGTTGAAGAAGCGGACGTGCCGGCCACTCGCGTCGGCGGCTTCCATGACGCACGCCGGGCACAACCGCCGCTGGTATCGCGACGAATAGGACGCCGGCGCGCCGCAGATCGGGCAGGGCGCCTCGTCGGGGGCCAGCGGGGCGAGATCAGGACGCCACCGCACCACGCGAGACACATCGGAATTCACGGCGCGTCCGTCTTCCACGCGGCGGACGGCTTCCTCGAGGCTCGCCAGCGGTTCCGAGAGCTCCCCGGGCAGCAACAGACGATAGCGCCCGTCAGCGTCCATGAGGATCCGCGCGTCGAGCTCGATGACCTGCCCACCGACGTCGAGCGCGATGACCCCCACCCGGATCGTGGTGAAGCGCAGTGACTCCATGCCTGGAAGGTCTCCTTCGACGTCGACGGCGTTGACTTGCGGCTGCTAAGTCCGTAGAGATAGCGGTGTTTCACCGCGAGGATGGCGGAACTGGTAGACGCGCTAGCTTGAGGTGCTAGTGGATAACATCCATCGGGGTTCGAGTCCCCGTCCTCGCACAGCCTAGGGCCCTCGGGTCCAGAGGAAGCTCGCATGGAGGGCGGACTGGGCGGCGGCGTAAGCGAGCACTGCGCCGCGGGCGCCCGCCCAGCGGAGCAGCTCGTCGAGAAAGACGAAGCCCAGGAAGCACAGCCCGAGCAGCGCGGGCAACACCAGCCGCGCGAGCCAGTAGCCGTGGAGATAGGCGTACTGCATGAACGGCAGGAACAGGCTGATGTTGGCGAAGAACGCGACGCTGAAGGCGAGCACGATCAGGATCATCGGCGATAGCGCGTAGCTGCCGTCGTGAGACCGCCGCTGTCGCACGGACCGCAGCAGATAAATGACCGTCGCGGCGATCATCAGCACGCTCAGAGGGATGGCGGACCGCACCGCCACCGTCATCAAGCCTTGATGCATTTCGTCCCGGGGTCTGAAGTAGGAATCGCTGGGGTCGGATTGAAAGATGTTCAGGACGTCGGTGAACATCGAGAGATGGAGGAGAGCGGGGTAGCTGTGTCGGTTGTTCACCAGCAGGTTGTAGACTTCGGCGCCGTCGCCTGGCTTCTGGTCGAGATACTGGGGCGCGCGAAGGACCTCGCGATCGGCGGCGCGGAGCATGAACACGCTCCGCCACTCCATCTCGCGCGCCCAGTATTGCAGGCCAGGTCCGTCGTGCGGGACGCGGCGGTACTGCAGCACGCTGAACAGGCCGGGGAGGACCACCAGCATGACCAGGGCACCGGTCCGGATCTTTGGCGACGACAAACGCCGCCAGAAAACGAGCAACAGGGCGAGCGTGACCGGCACGGCCGACACCATCGTGTACTTCGAGACGATTCCCGCCATGAGCGCCGCGCCGAGGGCGACGAGCAGCCGGATCTGGCGGCGAGGCTCGGACGCCCGGAACAGCGCATACGTCAGCCAGATGACGAGCGTGAACGGAAGCACCGCGAGCGCGTCCGCCGCGAACACCGTCGTGTGAATCAGCCGGAACGGCAAGAAGGCGAGGGTGAGGATCGCGGCGATCCGCAGGCTCGGCTGGCGAATCGTCTTCTGCGCCAGGTGCGCCCACACGTACAGGGCGATCACGTTGAGCACCACCAGGACGAGGCTGGTGGCCGCGATGTACGCCGATGATCCGGTCACGCACCGAACCAGGGCGCTCAGCCAGTACAACCCCGGCGGGTTGGTCCCGATGTAGACGATCCACCGGGGCGGCGGCAATCGGATCGCCTCGCCGGCGGCCGATTGGTGGATGGCCCAGTCCTGTCCCATGAAGCTGTGGTGGAGGATGGCGTTCGCCTGCACGATCGCCGTCGCCAGCAAGATGGCGAACACCACCGGCCGCTCGACGCGGGCGAGCGCTGACTCGAAGGCGCCGGGCGGACGTGGGGACGGGATCTCCAAGGCTGCCGTGCCGCCTGTGCAAGAGGTGCGCCCACCACAACCGCGCGTTTGCGCGGAGATCGGAGCGTCCGAAGCGCGCCAACCGCGACATTGCTGCCCCGGTTCGGGCCTCGGATATATGATCGCGCGCGAGCGCCGAGATGCCCCCGCACCGTTCTCTGTTCGTGAGCTGCTTGACGTACGAGCTGACCCGCCAGGTGGGCGTCGAGCGCTCCGGCGAGGCGTTCATCCAGATGGTGAACGCTCCCGACATCAACTCGTTGCCCGCCGCGCGCACCGTTGCGCGGCTGATCCAGCTGGGAGAGGTGGGCCTGTTTCACGGCGTCAGCTCGTGCCTGCCGAAGGCGCGATCCCGCGCGGCGGCGGGGGCCTTCAAGTCCCACGCCGAATACTGGGTGATGTGCGACGACGACGTCGAGGCGCCGACGGGGACGCTGGTCGACCTGATCAACGTCGCCGGGCCGCCGAGCGAGCCCCGGATCGCGGTGCTGCCCTGCCTGATCCGCGGCAGCGCGAACCGCCATAACTGCGAGTTCAGCGGCGAGGCCCGGCTGAACGTCGAGGCCGCGGCGTGGGTGCGACCGGTGAGCCTCGCCGGCTGCGGGCTGATGGTGGTGACGCGGGGGGCGATCGATCGACTCTTCAGCGTGTACCGCGAGCAGCTGGCCTTCACGGACGACGACGGCGAGCAGAAGGTCGCGCTGTTCGACATGCTGCTCGAGCCGCCGCTCTGGTACGGCGAGGACTTCTCGTTCTGCGTGCGCGCCGGACGGGCGGGCATTCCCATCGACGCGCTGGTGCAGGGGTCGAGCGCGCACGACGGCCAGACGCTCGAGCTCGACACGGTCCGCGGATGACGTTTTCAGGACGCGGGCGATGATCAGATTTGAGATGTTGTGGGAAAGCTCGCGCGCGTGCTTCTGCCTGTGGTGTGCTTGAGCGCTGTTCACGCACCGGTCGTGCTGGCGCAGCTCGGCACGGCGCCGACACAGGCGCCGGGTTCGGCGCCGGTCGGCGTCACCGGTAACGGGATCGGCGCGCCGCCTGGCACCGCGCCCTCGTCGACCGTCACGACCGCGCCGGTCGGGACCTCGTCGGGCGCGAGCACGCCGGCGCCCGTGACATCCGGAAGCACCGCGTACCCGCTCGGCAGCCCATCGGCGGCGCCGCTGACCTCGACGCCCTCGACAAATGCGGTGGGCGCAACCCCGCCGTCGCTGACGGTGCCGTCGTTCGTCACGCCGTCGCCGCTAGCGGATTCGCCCACCGAGTCGCTCCCCGGGGCGCCCAACGTTCCCGTCGGACCGTCCGTTTCGACCGGCGGGGTCGGCAGCGGCAGCACGATGGGCGAATCGCCTTCGCTGGGCGGGACGTCCATGACGCCGTCGACTCCGACGACGCCCGCGGTTGGCGGCACGCCGTCGCGGTGACCGATCAGTGCGCCGCGCGCCAACCGATGCCGCGGCACGCGGAACAGAGACCCGCGGCGAGCCGGCCGGTTCCGTTGCACTCGTGACAGTCCGGCGTGCCGGGCGGACGCGGCGGAAGCAGCCGCAGGAGATCGCGCAGGCCTGTCTTGCGCGCGCCGACGACGATGGCGGCGTACGCCTCGCCGCGCGTCGGCTCGACGTCCCACGTGTCATCGTCCCAGAGGATGCGGCCGTCCGCGGCGAGGTAGGTCGGCGGGCCCACTCCGGGATCGAGCAAGAACGCATCGTGCGCGCTTTCGATCTCGTCGGCCGCGCGGTTGGCGCGCAGGCTGCGCAGCTGTTCCAGCAGATCGCCGGGCACCTCGAAGTACTTCTCCGAGATCACGAGTCGCCTTTCTGACGCGAGGCTCACCGAAGCATTATCGCTCCGATCGAACCACCGTCTCTCTTGATTCGGCGGACGAACTTGTTTATCGGATCAGCCGCCGCCGGTGCGGCGGAAGTCGTCGAGCAGACGCCAGTAGGCGTCCCACGCCTCCTCGTCGTTCACGCTGAGGAGTCGGATCGTCGGGATCGTGCCCTGCGAGAGGCTCCGGCCCAACTCGCGTTCGAGGAACATCCAGAACCGTTCGTAGAACTCCACGCCCACGTCGGTGATCCGATGCGCGCGGACGGCCTCGCTGTAGCCGACGATCCATGTCTCCAGGCGATCGAGCATGGTGCCGTAGCTGGGCGGGCCGACACCCAGATACATGTTGGGACGGCGCCTGATCTGATCCAGCCGTTCCATCAGCGACGCTTGAGGCGTGGGATCGGTGACGGCCATGTCGATCACCACCTGTCCGCGTAGCGCGCGGCGACCTGCTGCGTGCGCGCGGGACGGCTCTCGGGCGGGCCGGGGTCAGCCGCGATCATCGCCGCGAGAAAATCCAGCGCCGCCTGATCGGCCGCGCCGTACTTGACGCGGCCGACGAACTCGCCTTCGCAGCGAAGCTCCCACTCGAGATCGTGCTCGCGCGACCAGCGCGCCAGCTGGCTGATCGTGAACGTGGCGTCGCGCCAGGCCATCAGCGAGTCGTCGTCCGGGTCGACCTCGCGGAAGCCGCCACCTTCCGTGCTGTAGCCGATGAGGAACAGCTTGGTTCGGCCCAGCAGAAAGCCGACGCCGTGGCGGTCGGGACCGACGCCCAGCGCCTCCGACCACCAGTCATACTGCAGGCCCTCCGCATCCGATTCGATCGCTCGCCGCACGGTCTCGGGCACGGGCGCTGTCGTCACGAAGTTGAGAGAGACGCCCATGCGCCGATTGTGCCGGACCGACCTCGTCCTGAAAAGCCTTTCGGCCGCGCGCACGTCCGCGGCGCGTCCGGCTCCGTAAACCATCCGGAGAATGCAGATGTTCCGACGACGGTCGATGACATGGCAGAGCCTCTCCCTGGCGATCGGAGCGCTTGCCATCGGTTGTAAGCTCGCTGGGTCCGAACCGCGGCAGACCGGTGCCGGCGGCACCGGTGGCGCCGGCCCTCCTGGCGGCATCGGCGGCGGCGGGACAGGAGGCGGCGCGGGCGCGGGCGGCCGAATGACGCCGAACATCGGAGGCTTTCCTGGGAAGGACGGCGGCATGGATGCGCTGCCGCCGCCGCTCACGGATTTTCCCGCCGATCCGATCATCGATTCCTCGGCGCCCTCGAATGCGCCCGGCCTGTTCGACGGCACCGCGCCGCGCGCGGGCGGCGCGCCCTGCATCGCTTCGCCGATCGCGGGGACGCTGATGCCGCGCAACTGGCTGCGCCCGCGCTTCACGCTGACGCCCGCCGCCGCAGAGAACCTGTTCGAGATCGACCTGGCGGTGCCCGGGTTCGCGCACCAGCTGCGCGTGTTCACGCGCGATCCGAACATGGCGCTGCCGGCCGATCTCTGGAACGGCCTGCGCACGTCGATCAACGACCAGACCATCACCGTGCGCGTGCGCGCGCTGCAGACCGACGCGACGGGCGCGGTGGCGGTGGCGCCTTCGGCCGCCGCGGAGTCCACCTTCGTGATCGCGCCGGTCGATGCGCCCGGCAAGATCGTCTACTGGGCGCTGGCCGACGACATGGGGACGAAGGTCGGTTCGCTGAAGGGCTTCGGCATCGGCGAGGAGGGCGTTCGCGACGTGCTGGTGCCCAGCCAGGTCGCGTCGCGCACGTCGAGCGAGACCTGCGTCGGCTGCCACACCGCCACGCCCGACGGCAACGGCGTCGGGTTCTCGATGGGGCCGACGAACTACTTCGGCAACCTCGCCGACATCCGCCAGGGCAGCACGGGCACGCTCCCCAGCTACGTCAACGCGGGCGCGATGTCAGCCATCCGCGCGCTGCGCGGCATCCCGGCCTACTCGAAGGGGCACTGGAGCGACGGCGATCGCATCGTCTTGCTCAGCGACACCGGCACGCTGAACTGGGTCCAGGTCGACGGCACCGCGCGCGGCACGCTGGCGCGCACCGGCGACGCGAACAAGGCGACCGAGCCGGCGTGGAGCCACGACGGTCAGCAGGTCGTCTACGCATCGGCCACGTCGCTGATCGACGGCCGCCTCGGCAACGGTCCGGCCGATCTGTACTCGATTCCGTACGGCAACCGCGCCGGCGGCACTGCCACGCCGCTGGCGGGCGCGTCGGATCCGGCGGCGACGGAGTTCTACCCGTCGTTCTCGCCCGACGACGCGTACATCGCCTTCACGCGCCTGGCCGGCAACGGCAGCTCCTACAGCAACCCGGCGTCGGAGGTCTACGTGGTCCCGTCGGCGGGCGGCACGGCGGTGCGGCTGGCGGCCAACGACGCGGCCGCGTGCCAGACGACACTGGCCAGTCCGGGCCTGACGAACGACTGGCCGAAGTGGTCGCCCCAGGCGACGACCGCAAACGGCAAGACGTACTACTGGTTGACGTTCTCGTCGAAGCGCACGGGAACCGCCAATGCCCAGCTCTACGTCACGGCGCTGGTGGTCGACGGCAGCGGCAAGGTCACCACGCACCCCGCGCTGTACCTCTGGAACCAGCCCGACGCCGACGGCAACCACACGCCGTCCTGGGACGACTTCTCGATCCCGCCGATCATCATCGGCTACCAGAAAAAATAGCCGCACGCCCGCCGCTACGCTCCGGCCGGGCCTGCTAGCGTTGGGCCATGGCGAGCATCGGGCACGTGCTGATCGGTGCCGCTGCTTCGAAGGCGTACCGCACGGGCCAGAAGACCCGCTGGCCGCCGGTCGCGGCCGCCGTGCTGTGGTCGGGCCTGTCGCTGTTGCCCGACATCGACGTGATCGGATTTCCGCTCGGCGTCAGGTACGCGGACGAGTGGGGTCATCGCGGCGCCACGCATTCGCTGGTGTTCGCGCTGGGCGTCGCCGCGGTCGTCGGGCTCGTCGCCCGGGCGATGCGCGCGCCGGCCTGGCGAACGGCGCTGATCGCCGCGGTCGTGGTCGCCAGCCATTCGTTGCTCGACACCATGACCGACGGTGGCCTCGGCTGCGCGCTGCTCTGGCCGTTCAGCAACGAGCGCTTCTTCGCACCCTGGCGGCCGATCCCGGTGGCGCCGATCGGCCCGGCGTTCATCTCGATGCGCGGCCTGCGCATCGCCGTCACCGAGGTGATCGCGATGTCGCCGTTCCTGATCTACACGCTGTGGCCGCGGCGTCGGCGCGCCTGACGCGCGCGTCCGCTCAGCTGCTCCACTGGAAGCTGTACTCGGCCTCGTTGGGCGTGGCCAGGTAGCGACGGACGTCGGCGCAGCGGTTGGTCAGCGTCTGCGTGCGCGCGTCGAGGCGAAAACGGATCGACGCCACCTTGTCGCGCAGCGGATGACCGGTCAGCCGCGCGATGCTGCGATCAAGCACGGCGCGTACACCGTCGGGCGTCAGCACCTGTTCCAGCACCTCGAGGTTCTCGGCGCGCCAGCTCTCCTCCAGCACGTGGCCGCGGTAGTGCCACAGACAGGGCGGGCCGCCGCCGTGCTCGCGCGTCCACGCATCGAACACCGGGTTGGCCGTCTCGTCGTAGATCAGGCACGACGCATACTGGGCCGCCGCCAGCGCGCGGCCTTCGGTCTCGACCCCCCACCAGGTCGACCACAGCTTGTCGACGTCGCGGCGTAACAGGCCGTAGGTCGACAGCGCGTGGAACCAGGCGTAAACGGGCGCCTTCGATCCCTTGAACGACAGGCCCTTCTGCGCGTCGATCTGCGCGAGGATCGTCTCGCGCATGAAGTCGCCCACCGCCGCCGTCTGCTCGGGAGACAGCTCGCCGTTGAACACGTTGCCCCTGATCAGCGCCGGATAGAACTCGTCGACGAACGTCTCGTAGCGTCCGAACGGCGAAACCAGGTCATCGCGCCAGGCGCGCAGGCAGAACGGCAGCACGTGCAGGAACAGATCCGTCTGGATCTGCTCGTACTTGAAGTCCAGCGCGTACGCCACCAGATCGCCGGGCTCTGCCTCCTGGTCCGGGGCCAGCGCCGCCAGCCGGTGGAGGTGCGTGACGTCGTAATCGAACGGTTTCTGCCAGACGGCCTCGGCGGGCAGCGGCCGTGGATCGCCGAACGCGCGGCGAATCGCGGCGATGGCGCGCGTGGCGGTGAGGTCGGCGGTTTTGCGGTCGGCGGTCACGGCGGTCAAGCTACTCAACGACGAAGTGTCTCCTTGCGATGAGCTGGGAGGCGTCCGTCAGCAAATCTACTCTCCACGACCCCGGTTTGGGCGATCCCGTCGAGGAGGAAGTCCGGTAACCCTGCTCGCGCCCGCCGACGATCTCGCGCGCCGATACGTTGCCCACGCGGTCGCCGTCGCGGTACCACTCGAAGCGGATCCCCTGGCGGTAGTGGCGCGGCACCTGCACCTGAAACCAGGCGTACACGCGCTTGGTGCCCGCGGGAAATCGGTCCGCCGCGCCCTCGATCTCGCGGTCCTGGACGCCGGTTCCGGTGGCGGATGCGGTGCACGCCACCGGCACCGGCGGCAGCAGCGGAGCCGCCAGCGCGAAGATCAGCCCCGCGACCAGCGCGCCGGCGCCCAGCTCGATCCGACCCACGCGCGTCGTGAGCGGCGTGCGCGACGTCGCCAGGCTGGACGCCAGCCACGCGACGCCCGCCGCCAGCGCCATCGACAGCCGCGGCGACGCGGAGATCTCGACCGCCGCGGCCGGCACCAGCGCGATGAACAGGACCACGGAACAGTAGATGGTCCGGATGCGCGGGCTCTCGAGCATGGTCTGCCGGAACTTGTTCGGGAAACACGAGAACAGCGCGCCACCCGCGAGCAGCAGCGGCGCGAACATGTTGGCCGCGCCCAGCGTCGACGACGCGAACCAGATCGGCACCAGG
>Ga0207701_10007741_pt1 | contig 10658 bp, 10 predicted proteins | sample KBSSwiSSwithPhiX_FD_184294 | JGI IMG/M metagenome (GOLD analysis project Ga0207701, IMG submission 184294) | Switchgrass rhizosphere bulk soil microbial communities from Kellogg Biological Station, Michigan, USA, with PhiX - S5 (SPAdes) (version 2) | ecosystem: Environmental > Terrestrial >...
GCCAGTGGACGACCTGTGGTCGCTACGAAAGTGGGAGATATTCCAGCAATTGTTCGCGATCGCGAGAACGGCCTGCTCATTGAGCCGGGAAATCCTCAGGCATTGGCATCGGCGATCCTGGAATTCATTTCCGATTCTGGACTCGCCGCGTATTGCGCAGCGAACGGCCTCCGCTACGCGACTAAAAATTTTTCGTTCGACAGAATGATGGACACGAAGCTGTGCGCCGATCTTAAGATTGTTCGCGGTAAGCGTGCAATGGAGGGGCGAACTCAGGCGAGTCCGGCGTCGCAGGAGCTCCGCCCTCCATCAGAAAAGCTCAGCTAACTCCAGAAGAATTGATCGCGTCAATCAGCTGACGGAAACGGCCAAATCTGCTGCGAACCGGAGTAAAAATCAACCGGGGCAAGTCGGGAGTTTCCAGCTCATCGTCGTCTTTGGGAATAGCAGTGCGCTGGACAATTTCGCCTGCGCGCAGAATGTCTTTGAAATGATTGTTCAGATCGACAAGCGCCTCGTTTGATAAGGGACGATTCAGGCGGATGACGTAGCGCTCCCCCAGCCAGCGCGCCGAGTGAAAAACCTCGTAGAACCGCGTGATCTCGGCTACCGCGTCCTGCACGCTGTGTCTGATTTTGAAAAACGCGAAGTCTTCCTCCGAAATGAACCCGAATTTGAGAAGGCGCTTGGTAAGAAATTGCATCCATGTCTCCCAATATTTTCCGCGTGGCCGATCTAATAGCACAACCGGGACAATGCGCGTTTTGCCGGTTTGCATTAGGGTGAGCACCTCGAACGCTTCATCCATCGTCCCGAAGCCCCCGGGGAGCAGCGCGAAGGCGTGCGCCTCTTTCACGAAACTCAATTTGCGAGTAAAAAAGTAATTCAATGTCACGAGCTTGGGATCACCCTCGGTGGGTTCGTCCACGCGCTGCTCCGACGGCAATCGCACAGCAAGCGCAAAGCTGTGGGCGCGCCCAGCGCCCCGCTGAACAGCACCCATGATTCCCTCGTTGCCGCCGGCGATCAGCATGAAGTCCTGCCTGACCATTTCGCACGCAAAATCTGTCGCCATTTTGTAATCGGGTGAATCGCGGGCACTTCGGGCCGATCCGAAAACGACGACTTTTCGCAAGTGCTTAAATGGCGCGAAAATCTTCGCTACCGAACGCATCTCTTTAGCAGAACGATTGATCAGCCTGAGATCTGCCAGGGTCACTTCGTCGTGCGCAATCTTCAGCGCCGTCGTAATCATTTCCTCGATAAGCGCGGAAGATTCTCGTGTACCCCAATCGCGAACCAGTTTCTTAACTCGCCTATCGAAGGGTGGACCGATGCTCCGACTTTGTCTCCTTGATCTGCCTTGCGCCCGATCAATTGCTCGTTCTGGGGATGCTTTCACGTGAATGGAAATTTCAGTTAAACGGATATCAAGTCCTCAAGAATTTCATGCATATGGCGAATCGGAAGCGAATAATGTCCTTCGCGTTGAATAAATCGGGCTTTGCAATTTGGAAAACGGTTGGCAATCTCCTCGGCCAACCGAACAGCGAAAGCGCGATCTTCTATTCCATGCCAGAGTCGCACGGGCACGTGTACATCTTCGATCGCGAATCCCCACGGTTGCGCGTAAATTTGTGCATCGATCATTACCCCTTCCGCTGAGCCGCGCCAGGCGCGTCGCTGACTCTCGAAAATTGCTTCGAAAGCTGCGTCGTCGCGCAAGCTTGCCGCGTCGCACGGGCGCAACAAGAGCATTTTCAAAAGGAGCGGACGAAGCCGGATTGGAGCGCGAACCGTTAAAAACGGTTGGGCCAAGCGAAACAATCGCCGCAACAATTGCGGGCGGTTGCGATAAAAGGTCAGCATCCAGCGATAAAGCGGCAGTAATCCTTTGAAGTCCTTCAGCTCGGCAAATGGGATCACTCCTCCTACGACAGCGATCGCGCGCACTCGCTCGGGCATCGCGACTGCTGTGGCATACGCGTACGGCGCGCCACCAGAAATCGCGAGGATCCGGAAATCGCCAAGCCCAAGATCATCAGCGAGCCGTTCAATCACCGAAGGCCAGTCGCTCAACTTTCGATCGAGGTGCATACTCGAGTCGCTGATACCTGGACGATCCGGTGAAATAATGCGAACACCAAGAGCGCGCGCCGGTTCATTTGCGAGTCGCGCCATGGTGCGTGAACTCGGCCACCCATGGCAAAATATTACCGGCGTCCCGGTTGCATCGCCGTATTCTTGAAACGCAACGACACCGCCATCATGAAGTTGAACGACATCTGTTCTATGCATCCATCGCCAGCCTCTTTTCCGTAGTTGTATTGCAACGCTTCAATCTGTAGTCCAAAGTGTATAGCGAAAATACAACTGCGCTTTTCGGAGCTTTGCTATGAACCATCACTCGCAACCTCCCCCAGGGAAAATTTCCGAGCATGGCCACGGAATCGGCGCACCATCACCCGAGGAAGTGGAAAGACGCGCCAGAGAAATCGCCGTGATCGATGAGCGCAATCCTGACGAGTTTACCGAGGCGGATTGGGCGCAGGCGCGGCACGAACTCATGGGCGAAGAAAATAATGTGCCCCCAGAGGAAACTCCTGATAATGCCGACATGACAGAAGAATGGAGTGTCGTGGCCAGTTCCAAAGGTCACCGCATCCCGCGTCCCGGGACCGAGGAGGAGGAAACTGTCGGTGAGCACCTCGTGATTGAAGGCATAGAGGAAGCGACTCACGATCAAATGCTCGAAGCGCGCCGGGAAGAACGTCACCAAGAGGGAGAAAATCCTTGAGCGCGCCGTCCGTTGAAACCGCCTCCACAACGGCGGCGGCGGAACGATCTCTTCTTTCCGCGAGCCAGTCTCGGATCGAGCGATTGCGGGATCGCTTCCATCAAATCAGAAAGTTCACCAATTCGCTTTGTATTGATCTCGAACCCGAGGATTGCGTCGTGCAATCCATGCCGGACGTCAGCCCGACCAAATGGCATCTCGCTCATACCACATGGTTTTTCGAAACTTTTATCCTGAAAAAATTCGTCCGGGGATATCGGGCAGAAATTCCAGAGTACGCTTACCTTTTCAATTCCTATTACAATGCTGCGGGCGATATGCATCGGCGCGATCTGCGCGGGTTAATCTCGCGCCCGACTGTGAGCCAGGCGCAGCGTTATCGCGCATCGGTCGATTCACACATCGACGATCTGCTCTCAAATCCCGACGAAAATCTGTTCGATGAAATTGAGCCGATTCTCGTCCTCGGCATTCATCACGAACAGCAACATCAGGAATTGCTTATCACGGACATCAAACATGTTTTCGCGCAAAACCCGCTTTATCCTGTTTTTCGAGATGGTCGGGCGCGTCACTCCGTGCGCGCCGAAACACGGACGGCAACCCCGATCGCTCGGGTTCCCCTCCAATTTACCGATTTCGAAGAAACTGTGACTGCAATAGGCCATGATGGCGACGGATTCGCGTACGACAACGAAGGGCCACGGCACAAGACACTGGTTCCTGCGTTCTCGCTCGCAACGCGGCCGGTCACAAATGGCGAATACGTTGCGTTCATCGAGGACAACGGCTACAGCCGATCGGAATTCTGGTTATCGCTCGGCTGGATGACTCTGAACGAACAACGCTGGACCGCGCCGCTTTACTGGACAAAGCGCGACGGCGCCTGGTGGAATTTCACGCTCTCCGGTCTTCGCCCCGTTGATCATTCGGAACCTGTCACGCACGTCAGCTATTTCGAAGCCGACGCGTATGCGAACTGGTCTGGCGCCCGACTCCCAACAGAGTTCGAATGGGAGCGCGCAGCGTTGAGTTGTCCAATCGAGGGCAATTTCGTCGAAACCGAATTGTTTCATCCGGTCGCCGGCCCTGCAAAAAGACCGGAGCACTATCGACAACTGGTTCAAATGTTCGGCGACGTTTGGGAATGGACGCGCAGCGCCTACTCGCCATACCCTGGTTATCGCGCCGCTCCCGGCGCGCTTGGCGAGTACAACGGCAAATTCATGTGCAACCAATACGTCCTGCGCGGTGGTTCCTGCGCCACCTCTCGCACTCACATCCGCCGTACCTATCGTAATTTCTTTCAACCGGAAAAACGCTGGCAGTTCACCGGAATCAGACTCGCACGCGACGCACAGTAAATCGCAAGGGCGCGTCTCACTCTGCACGCCAGTTTGACCTAACAATGACCGGAGATTCAATCACCGCCCCGCCGCAAGTTTCCGCGCCAGAATTGGCGGATTTTCTGGCGGACGTTATTGCTGGCCTCTCGTCGAACCCGCGCACGATCCCGTGCAAATACTTCTATGATGAGCGGGGCGCGGCATTGTTTCAGAAGATCTGTGAACTGCCTGAATATTATGTCACCCGCACCGAGATCGACATTCTGGATCGATGTCGCGCTGACATTGCGTCGCAACTTGGACCCGGCGTTGAACTAATCGGACTGGGCACCGGTGCCGGCACGAAAACGCGGATTCTGATAGAGGCGCTCGAGAATCCTGCCGTGTATATCCCAGTCGATATCTCGAAAAAACAACTGCGCCAATCGACTGCTCTTTTCCGTAAAAGTTTCCCGAAACTGGAAATTCTGCCGGTATGCGCGGACTACCTGCAACCTGTGGTGTTGCCTTCGCCCCGTCATAAAGCCGCGCGAAACATTGTGTATTTCCCGGGATCGACCATTGGCAACTTCGAGCCGGCTGAAGCCGTGCAGTTTTTGCGTCGCATCGCAAATGTCTGCCGCGGCGGCGGCGGGCTCCTCATCAGCGTCGATTTGAAGAAGGACCGGCAGGTGCTGGAAGCCGCTTACAACGACAGCGCCGGCGTGACTGCCGAATTCAATCTAAATTTGCTGCAGCGCATCAACCGCGAATTGGGTGCAGACTTCGATCTGGATCAATGGCGGCACCGGGCAATCTACAATTCCGACGCCGGCAGGATTGAAATGCATCTCATCAGCGAAACCGACCAGTTCGTACATCTCAATGAACACAAGTTCCATTTCCGTCGCGGGGAAAAAATCATCACCGAGTATTCTTATAAATATTCGCCAGACGAGTTTGCGGCGTTTGCTGCCAAAGCTGGATTCAACTTTGTTCGCATGTGGACGGACGAGGCAGGGTTGTTTGGTGTTTTCTATTTTGTGACAGCTTCAGAGTAGCGCGTGCCTCACGCTTGCCCTAGCGCGTAATATGCAAGCCGGAGGCATGTACTGCTTAAAGTGAGCGCGTTGGTGAAGCTGGAAGACGTTAGCAAACGCTATGGCGATGCAATCGCACTATACCCAACGAACCTCTCGGTTGAGTCGGGCAAAACCACAGTGCTGATCGGACCAAGCGGCTGCGGCAAATCCACTTTGCTGCGATTAATGATTCGCTTAATCGAACCGGATTCCGGCTCGATCCAGTTCGATGGCAAACCGGTTACGTCCGAGAACATCAATGCATTGCGGCGCCGGATTGGCTACGTGATTCAGGAAGGCGGTTTGTTCCCGCATTTAACCGCGCGCGCCAACGTCCTCCTGATGGCGCGTCACATTGGAAAATCCGAAAAAGAAATGCACAACCGGCTCTTGGAATTGTCCGAGCTGACAAGATTTTCCGAAAAGCTGCTCCCGCGTTATCCGGTCGAACTTTCCGGCGGCCAACGACAGCGCGTCAGTTTGATGCGTGCACTAATGCTTTCGCCAGAGTTGTTGTTGCTCGATGAGCCGCTGGGCGCGCTGGACCCGCTGGTGCGCGCTTCATTGCAAAAGGACCTCAAGGAAATTTTCACACGACTTTGTCAGACGGTGCTTTTTGTAACTCACGATTTGGCGGAAGCGACTTATTTTGCGAACGAAATCGTGCTCTTGAATGAAGGCCGGATCGTGCAAAAAGGCACAATTACCGATCTGCGCGAACGACCAGCCGACCTTTTCGTATCTGAATTCATCAACGCGCAACGTGGCATCGCGAGTGTATGAATCGAAACAGGAAAGCAGGAAAACAGGAAGGATTAGGATCTAGAAATCATGAATCCAGGAAATCGAAGCAATTCCAGCGTTTGTTGGTTTCCTGGGTTCCGAATCTTCTCCTGATTTTTTCATGCGTTCCTACTTTCCTGATTGATTCTTCTTCAGCTGCCGATGTCGTCATCGGTTCCAAAAAATTCACGGAGTCTTATGTGCTCGGAGAAATCGCGAAACGCACTCTGACCGAGGCCGGAATTCCAGCGGAGCATCGCCAGGGAATGGGTGGTACGATCATACTCTGGGAAGCGCTTCGGGGCGGGCAGATCGGCGCGTATCCGGAATATACGGGAACAATCGCAACCGAAATTCTAAAGAGCGATTCGAACATGTCGTTCGATCAAATTCAGCATTCACTCGAAAAAGTTGGGGTGGGCATGACGGCTCCGCTGGGCTTCAACAATACATACGCACTGGTCATGCGACGCAGCGAAGCGCAACGACTAGGGATCCGCACAATCAGCGATCTACAAAGATATCCCGGGCTTAAATTCGGGCTCACGCACGAATTTCTTGAGCGGCAGGATGGCTGGCGGCCATTGCGCCAGCGCTACGGATTGTCACAGCAAGATATCATCGGCATCGATCACGCTCTTGGTTACAGCGCGCTTGCGAAGGGATCGATTGACGTCAAAGACGCCTACTCGACTGACGCAAAGATTGAAGAGAACGACCTCATTGTCCTTGAAGACGATCTCCATTTCTTCCCAAAGTATGAGGCAGTGTTCTTATTCCGGCCATCCACGCGCGCGGATGCAATCGCTGCATTGCGGCATCTGGAAGGCACGCTGGATGAAACGCGAATGATCCGTCTGAACGCGGAAGCTGAGCGCACAAAGAATTACGCAAGAGCGGCGGATTTGTATTTTGAACGGAGCCCACGGTCCAACGCACTGGATGATTCTTTTCCGCGCAAACTGGTACGCTGGACACTTCGCCATCTGCAGTTAGCTGGATTTTCGCTCCTGCTTTCAATCATTGTTGGGATTCCGCTTGGCATTGTTGCAAGTCGCGGCGGTGCTGTTGGCCATGTTATTCTTGGCTTTGCGGGTGTTGTACAAACCATTCCGTCGCTCGCATTACTCGCCTTGCTCGTTCCCCTTCCCTTTTTTGGAATCAGCGTTCGCACCGCCATCGCTGCGCTCTTTCTGTACGGTTTGCTGCCAATTGTGCGCAACACGGCGACTGGTTTGCAGGACATTCCACGATCATTGCGTGAATCCGCCGTTGCGCTGGGCCTTAGTCCAATGGTGCGCCTCTGGAAAATTTATCTGCCAATCGCGTCGCGCTCGATTCTTTCTGGAATCAAAACCAGCGCCGTAATTAATATCGGAACTGCCACGTTAGCCGCGTTGATTGGGGCTGGCGGTTTAGGAGAACCGATCATAAGCGGCCTTAACCTGAACGATCACATGACGATTCTCGAGGGTGCGATTCCCGCTGCTGTGCTCGCGTTGCTCGTGCAATGGTGTTTTGACTTGCTCGATCGCGTTCTCATCCCAAAAGGGTTACGGCTGTAGTCCATATCGGAACATAGACTTCGTCTGTGCGCGTAGCGGAGTTGTACTCCGGTGATTCGGCAATCGACCAGAATGGCCGTTGGCCGCACAGGCAAAATGCTTATGTTCCGATTAAATGGCCATCGCTTCCATTAATCCCGCGACAGGCGAAAAACTAAAGGAGTTTTCACCCTTCGATGATGCGGAAATTGAGAAACGGTTGAGCCGCGCAGAGCAAGCATTCAGGAACTATCGCCGGACCACCTTGGTCGACCGCGCAGAGTTGTTGCACGCCGCATCGGAGTTGCTGTTCCAGGAAAAACAAGCATTTGCCGAGATCATCACGCTGGAGATGGGGAAACTGTTTCGCGATTCACTCGCAGAGATTGAGAAGTGCGCCCGAGGTTGCCGGTTTTACGCCGAGAACGGCGCGCGATTTCTCGAGGAGGAACCGGCGCAGACGGATGCGGCTGAAAGTTATGTCGAGTATCAACCACTCGGGCCTGTGCTCGCGGTCATGCCGTGGAATTTTCCTTTCTGGCAGGTGTTTCGATTTGCTGCGCCTGCGCTGGTTGCCGGCAATGTCGGCTTGCTTAAACACGCATCGAATGTGCCGCAGTGTGCGCTTGCAATTGAAGACATATTTCGCCGCGCTGGCTTCGAAGACGGCGTTTTCCAAACGTTGCTCATTGAGCCGGATCAGGTGGAAAAACTAATCGTCGACGCGCGTGTCAAGGCCGTAACTGTAACAGGCAGTGAAAAAGCTGGAGCGGCGGTCGCGAGCGCGGCCGCGCGTGAGATCAAGAAAAGTGTGCTCGAGCTGGGCGGCAGCGATGCGTTTATTGTGATGCCAAGCGCAGACTTCGAATCGGCATTGAGCACTGCGGTCAAAGCGCGCACGATCAACACCGGTCAGTCATGTATCGCAGCGAAGCGATTCATTATCGCCGCCGAAATTCACGAGCAATTTCTTCAGCAATTCGTTGAGCGGATGCGCGCGCTCAGGGCTGGCGATCCCACGGATCCGGAGACTGAGCTTGGACCACTTGCGACGGAACAAATCCTTCGCGGCGTGCACGATCAGGTGCAGAAAACAATCGCTGCTGGCGCAAAATTATTGACCGGTGGAAACCGAATTCATGGTCCGGGATTCTTCTATGAGCCCACGGTTCTCGTTGATGTGCCGGAAGAGTCGCCGGCGTACCGCGAAGAAGTCTTCGGCCCGGTTGCAGCTGTTTTTCGTGTAGGCGATGCCCATGCCGCGGTCGAGCTCGCGAACGACACTACATTCGGCCTGGGTTCGAGCGCGTGGACTAAAGATCGCGAGGAGCAGAAACTTTTCGCATCGGAGCTGGATGCCGGAATGGTTTTCATCAACGCCATGGTCGCTTCCGATCCCCGTCTGCCGTTCGGTGGTGTGAAACGCTCAGGTTTCGGCCGAGAACTGGGCGCCGCCGGCATTCGCGAATTCACAAACACAAAAACGATCTGGATTTCCTGAGAAGCTGGATCAGACGGTTCACCAACTCCAGGAAACTCCACCGTAAAAGGAGCGCCCGTCGCCTGGATGGAAAATCTCAGGATTCGGTCCCGTGCGCGCGTCGGCGATCACGTCGATAGCGGCCGCATAGGTTTGATTGGTCAGGTTCCTGCAATCGATGAAAACTGAGAATCCGCTGGGCCGTTGAAATCCCGCACGAAAACCAAGCAGCACATAACTATCCGCAAAGAGCGTGTTCGCTTCATCAACTGGATAACGCGACAGGTTACACTGCAGGGTTGGACCCGCATAGAAACCAGAAGGTGTTTGGTAAAGCAATTGCGCTTCATAAACATGAATCGGAATTCCTGGGAGGCGATTGTTGCCGTAGACAGCGTTCTGATCCATACGGAAATCGTTGAGAGTGTAGGTCTGTTCGAGTGACAAGCGATCGCCTGGGCGATTCGACTGCCTTGGCACGAAGATTCCCCGAAGCAATTCAATTTCCAGGTCTGCCTCGATTCCCTGATGAATTGTGCGCGGGACGTTCCTGGTACCAAGATCATTCCCGAAGGCGTCATTGATTTCGAGCAATTCATTACGAAACCATGAGTGATAAAGCGACAATTCCCACTGAAACCGCTGGCCCGCGCCCCGAAAGACTTCGGCATGACTGATCGCCGCAACATCCATATCCTCGAGAATTGTCTCGCCATCCGCCTGGTTGTAGTTCAAGCCGTCCATCAAAAACATCACACCGAGTGGCTCGTCTTCAGATGTGATACCCGACCCTCGAATTGAAATCTTGGAAAGCTCCATGCCGTTTTCCGATTGAAGGAAAACGCCCGGCGTTCGTTGCAGCAAATCTTCGAAGTTTGATGCCCTACCGAGTTCCATATCATCGGTGGTCTTGACTGTGAAGGCTCCCGGAACTTGCAACTTTTGCTCCGCAGATTCCTCGGGTGACGCGGAAGTAAGCGACCCTGTGGCTTCTCCTGTGACCGTCACTGGCTCGGTTTCAGCCGAATTATTTGAAGTATTGGCGGCCTGCGCCCCTTGAATTGCGAAGACTGCAACTGCTGTGATCGCAAGAACGCTCCAACCTCGCCACATCGAGTCCGATCAATCGATCACGGGAAGTTGTTTCACAAATCGCCACCCGTTTCGTTCGTAACCGAGCGACTCGTAAAACTTGTGGGCGTCTTCCCGGGCAAGCCTTGTGTTCAAAGCGACACGCCTGATTCCTCTGTGGGCGAAATCCTCTTCGGCAGTCGCAATCAGCGCGCGACCAATTCCGCAGCGCCGCATCGTACTGAATACCGCGAGGGCAAGAATTCGACCGCCCGGATCGTTATGCTCATAGCTTGGGGACGTGACTGTACCGATCATCCCGCACACTTTGGCATCACGGACCGCAACAAACGTTCGATAGCGCTCATCGGCCACGATCCGCTCAACCCGCATCTGCATCTCCGATTTCGTTGTTTCATACCCGAGCTCGCACATCAGCTGGGCAAGCGCCGCCGCATCGTTCATCGCGGCGGCGCGAATCATAAAATCGAAAAGTGGTTCGTTAGGCAAGATCGCACGCGCTCCGAAGTGGCGAAAAATCCGTGCACCTACGATTATGTCGAGACTGACTCAGCG